>Ga0210115_1000284_pt1 | contig 14634 bp, 11 predicted proteins | sample MayberryNW_TuleB_2_FD_185526 | JGI IMG/M metagenome (GOLD analysis project Ga0210115, IMG submission 185526) | Wetland microbial communities from San Francisco Bay, California, USA, that impact long-term carbon sequestration - MayberryNW_TuleB_D2... | ecosystem: Environmental > Aquatic > Marine... | reverse complement strand
GAGCCACATGTCGTGGACCGCGAGCACCTCCTGGTGGTGCGGCCCGCCGTAGGGGTCGAGGAGCACCGGCAGGCGGGTCCCGGCCACGTGGTCGCGGGGGAGGAGCAGGCCGACCCGCAGGCCGTGCTCGCCGACCGTCAGCATCCGCACGTCGGCGCGCAGCGGAGGCTCCTCGGCGTACGACCGCAGGCGCAGCTCCTGCGCGCCCTCGCGGCGGACCGTGACGACAGTGCCGGGCGTGTCGAGCCGGCGGCTGGCCAGGGCGAGGCAGCCCCCGGAGAGCAGCCCGGCGTGGAAGCCGCCCTCCCCGGTGAGCCGGCGCACCGTGAGGTCGGGCTCGACCAGCCACAGGTGGCTCTCGACCGGGTCGTCGGTGCCGGCGACGACGACGCCGTCGGCCCCCGCCGAGACGACGTGGGACACCTGCAGGTCGGGTCCGGTGACCGCCGTCCCGTCGACGACCAGCCGTCGGGCGCCGTCGCGCTCCGCCGTGGTGACGAGCCGGCCGTCCGGCAGCAGGGCCGGCACGCCGTCGACGACGTCCAGCCACACGTCGTCGTGGTCGCTGTGCCGCAGCCGCGTCGCGCCGGTCGCAGGGTCGACGTCGAGCACGTCGGCGTCCTGCTGGTCGCGGGACATGACGTGCAGGAGGGCACCGGCGCCGGACCAGTGCACGGCGACGAGGTAGGGGCGGCTCGTGCGGTCCCAGGCCACCTCGTGGCCCGGCGAGCCGTCGACCGGCACGACGTGCACGGTGACATCGGCGTTGTCCGTGCCGGCCGCCGGGTAGGCGAGCTCGGCCGGCTCCCGCTCCGGGTGGGCGGGGTCGGCCACGTGCCACCGCTGGACCGGTGCGTCGTCGACCCGTGCCACCAGCAGCGCCGAGCCGTCCGGCGACCACCAGAACCCGCGGTACCGGCCCATCTCCTCGGCGGCGACGAACTCGGCGACCCCCCAGTGCACGGTGGGCCGGTCCGGGGCGACCAGGGTCCGGTGGTCCGTCCCGTCGGTGCCGACCACGTGCAGCGCCCCGCGGGCCGCGTAGGCGACCCGCCGGCCCGCCGGGTCCGGCCGCGGGTCGACGACCGGCGCCTCGGCCGGCAGCTCGCGGACGACGGGTTCCGGGCCGCGCAGGTCCGCCAGCCACAGCCGGCTCGACAGCGCGAAGGCTACGACGCTGCCGGACTCGTCCGTCGCGTACCCGACGACACCGGCGCCGGCCTCCCGCGACCGCTCGCGTCGGGAGCGCTCCTCGTCCGAGAGATCCTCCTCGCCGTCGCCGATCAACGCCCGCGGGTCCGCGACCAGGGTCTCCTCCCCGTTGGCGGTGTCGAGTGCCCACAGCGAGCCGACCGGGTCGTCGCCGGCGCTGGACCTGACGAAGAGCAGCCGAGAACCCGTGGGGTCGAGGTGCAGGGAGCGGGGGGCGCCGCGGGTGAACCGCTGGGTCCGGGCGCTGGCATGGGGGAAGGTCTCCTGTCCGGGCACCGGGCGAACCTATCCAGTCAGGTGCAGTAGGTAGGGTCCGGACTCATGACGACGACCCCGGACGGGCCGCCCGCGGACGGCCCCGGCGCCACCGGCCGGCCGCCGTCCTCCGCCGAGGACGCGGTGCTGCAGGAGGCTGCGTCGGTCCTGGAGGAGGTGCAGCCCGAGGCCGAGACGGTCATGCTCGCCCTCGACTCCGACCGGCGGCTGCTGCTCGTGCACGCCCATCCCGACGACGAGACGATCGGCAACGGCGCCACGATGGCGCTCTACGCCGCCGACGGGGTCCAGGTCACCCTGGTCACCTGCACCCTGGGCGAGGAGGGCGAGGTGCTCGTCCCGGAGCTCTCGCACCTGGCGGCCGACCAGGAGGACCAGCTCGGCCGGCACCGGGTCGACGAGCTGGCCACCGCCATGGAGGCGCTCGGGGTCCGCGACCACCGCTTCCTCGGCGGGCCGGGCCGCTACCGCGACTCGGGGATGATGGGCCTGCCCACCAACGACCGGCCGGACGCGTTCTGGCAGGCCGACGTCGACGAGGCGGCCCTGCTCCTGGTCGAGGTCGTCCGGGAGGTACGTCCGCAGGTCCTCGTGACCTACGACGAGAACGGCGGCTACGGGCACCCCGACCACATCCAGGCCCATCGCGTCGCCATGCGCGCGGCCGAGCTGGCGGCCGACCCGGCCGTGACCACGGGGGGCGAGCCGTGGCAGGTCGGCAAGGTCTACTGGAACGCGGTGCCCGAGTCGTGGCTGCGCGAGGGCATGCGCCGGATGCGCGACGCAGGTGACACCACCTTCTTCGACAACGCCGACCCGGACGGCGACCTCCCTCTCGGGACGCCGGACCACCTGGTGACGACGGCCGTCGACGCCACGAGCCACGTCGACGCCAAGCTGGCCGCGATGCGTGCGCACGCCACCCAGATCACCGTCGACGGCCCGTTCTTCGCCCTGTCCAACAACCTGGGCAACGAGGTCTGGGGCATCGAGTTCTACCAGCTGGTCCACGGCGAGCCCGGCACGGAGCGTGACCAGGACGGGCGGGAGACAGACCTCTTCGCCGGGATCGGCTGAGCCGCTGCGCCGCCGGTGACCACGCTGCGTCACCCCCGTCGGCACGCGTTGCGCCGAACGGGTGACGGGACACTCGCATACGGGTGAAAGCCCGACCGCGGAGGATGCGCCGGCCACCGGGCGGGCGAGACTGCCCGCAGATGCTCGTCCGCCAGCAGTGGGATCGGCGACGGGCGGGTCGGGATTGATGCGCCGTTCGGGTGAACGTCGCCGAGGTCCCGACAAGCGAGGGCGACGACGTGGGAGGGGCTGTGGGCGACAAGCGCACGACGGGGCCGGCGACGGCTGAGCCGGCGGTGCCGGACGGTCCGACGGCGGGAGCGGCCACCGACCGCACGGGCAGCGGGGACATCGACGGCACCGGCGACAGCGACGGTCTGCGGTCGGCCGGTCTGGCGCGGCACGCGACGGCCGACGTCGGAGTCAGCCGCGAGGTCCTCCGGCGCAAGCGGCTCCTGACGCTGCTGCTCGTGGTCGGGATCCCGACGGCCTTCCTCTGGTACCGCATCCTGAGCGGCAACCCGCTCGACCTGTTCAACGTGCCGTCGGTCGACCCGCTGCTGCTGGTGCCGTCGCTGTTCTTCCTGCTGCTGATCTTCGTGATCCTCGGGCAGTTCGTCTTCACCGGCCGGTCACCGCACGTCATGTACCGGCCGGAGCAGATCGAGACCCGGCTCGACGACGTCGTCGGCATCGACCCGGTCAAGGAGGACGTGGTCCGCTCGCTGAACCTCTTCCTCGCCCACAAGACCTTCGCCAGCGAGATGGGCGGCACGCCGCGGCGGGGGCTCCTCTTCGAGGGCAATCCCGGCACCGGCAAGACCTACCTCGCCAAGGCGATGGCGGCCGAGGCGGGCGTGCCGTTCCTGTTCGTGAGCGCCACGTCGTTCCAGTCGATGTTCTACGGCGCCACCGCGAAGAAGATCCGCTCCTACTTCAAGGCGCTGCGCAAGGCGGCCCGCCAGGAGGGCGGCGCGATCGGCTTCATCGAGGAGATCGACGCCATCGCGATGGCCCGTGGCGGCCTCAGCGCCACGGCGATGCCAGACGTCGCCCGCGCGACGAGCCACCTGGAGTGCGGCGGCATGACGGGGCTGCCGTCGGTCTATGCGTCGGCCGCCGGCGCGGCCGGTTCCGGCACCGTGGTCAACCAGGTCATGAGCGAGGGCGTCGGCGGCGTGGTCAACGAGCTCCTGGTCCAGCTGCAGTCCTTCGACGAGCCGACCGGGTGGCAGAAGGCGCGCACCAAGTTGGTGGACCGGGTCAACCTCTACCTGCCGCTGCACCGCCAGCTCAAGCGGCCGACCCCGCCACCGACCAACCTGCTGCTGATCGCCGCGACCAACCGGGCCGACAACCTGGACCCGGCCCTGCTGCGGCCCGGCCGCTTCGACCGGCGCCTCACCTTCGAGCTGCCGAGCAAGCGCGGCCGCCGCGAGCTGATCGACCACTTCCTCGAGTCCAAGGCGCACGTCCCCGAGCTGGACGACGCCGAGCGGCGCGATGCCCTCGCCGGCGTCACGCAGGGCTACACACCGGTGATGATCGAGCACCTCTTCGACGAGGCGCTGGTCAACGCGGTCCGCCGGGGCGACCGCGCGATGTGCTGGAAGGACGTCGACAGGGCCCGGCTGGTCGAGGAGGTCGGCATGGGGCAGCCGGTCTCCTACACCGACCACGAGAAGCGCCTGATCGCCACCCACGAGGCCGGGCACGCCACGGTCGCCTGGCTCGTCGCGCCGGAGCGCCGGCTCGAGGTGCTCACGATCATCAAGCGCCGCTCGGCCCTCGGCCTGCTCGCCCACGGCGACCGTGACGAGGTCTACACCCGGTCGCGCAAGGAGATGACCGCCCTGATCCAGATCGCGATGGGCGGCCAGGTCGCCGAGGAGCTCTTCTTCGGCGACGTGTCCACCGGCCCCGGCGGCGACCTGCTCTACGCGACCAACGTGGCGGCCGAGATGACCGGGTCGTGCGGCATGGGGGAGACCCTGGTGTCCTACGCCGCGATCCAGAACAGCGCGTTCTCCGACACCAACATCGTCGGCCGGGTGCTCGGTGACGCCGAGGGGCGGACCCGGGTCGAGGAGCTGCTGCAGCGGCAGAAGGTCGTCGTGCGCGGCCTGCTCGAGAGCAACATGCACCTGGTCGCTGCGCTGCGCGACGCGCTCGTCGAGCGGCACGAGCTCATCGGCACCGAGATCACCGACGTGCTCGAGTCGGCGGCTGGCGGGCCGGACCGGGCCGACGAGTCGGCGACCACGATCGACCTGCGGGCCGCAGGCCGCCGGACCACCGAGGCCCGGCAGACCGGGCCACCTGCATAGTCTGCGCGGGTGCGACCCGCCCGGCTGCTGCTGCACGCGGTCCTGCTGGCACTGGGCGTGCTGGTCGGCGCGCTCGGGTCGTTCGTCCACGCCCGGGTGGTGGCGGGGGTGCCGGTCGGGCTCCTCTGTGCGTACGCCCTCACGGCTGCCGCCCTGGCGACCGCGGGGCTGGCCAGCCGGTCGCGCAGCGGGCCGGCGGCCACGGCCGCCGGGTGGCTGCTCGCCCTCCTGCTGCTGTCCGCCCCACGGCCCGAGGGCGACCTGGTCGTCGCGGGGGACCTGCTCGGCTACACGTGGTCCCTGGGTGGTCTGGTCCTCGCCGCCGTCGCCGTGGCGGCGCCGTGGCCGCTGCTGGCTACAGGCCCGGCGGCCGCGGACCGATGACTCGGACGTGTCCCTTCCGAGCGTCGACGCGCCGGGCGGCGATCCCGTCGTTGCCGTCGGCGCCGTCGTGCTGCGCCTGGGGGGCTCCCGCTACGCCGTCGACATGGCCGACGTGGCGGAGGTCGCGCCGCTGCCGCGGGTGACGCGGGTCCCGCGGACGCCGAGCTGGTTGCTGGGCGTGGCCAACTGGCGGGGCCGGGTCCTGCCGGTGCTGGACCTGCGTCCGCTCTTCGCCACCCCCTCGGTGCCGCTGGCGAGCAGCGCCCGGCTCGTGGTGGTCTCCCGGGAGGACCTGCTGGTCGGTGTCGTCGCCGAGGCGGTCCCGGGGGTGCACGACGCCGACCTGGCGTCCGTCGCGCCGGCCCCGCCCACGCTGCCGTCCGACGCGGCCGCCCTCGTCACCGGCCAGGTCGCCGACCGGGCCGGGCCGATCGCCGTGCTCGACGCGGCGGCCGTGCTCGCCCTGCGGGGCCGGGTGGACCGTCGCCGCGGTGGGTCCACCGGCTCCTAGCCCGGTGCCCCCTCGGCCTCGCGGGGAGAGGTACCCGTTCGGCCTACAGGCGGGGCGGCGCCGACCCGATGGAAGGAAGGAGTCAGGGGAGTCCCTGTCCGGTGGAGGTCCCGGTGGAGTTCTGGAAGAAGCTCAACGGCGCGTCGGCCGCCACGCTCGGCGTCACCGTCCTGGTCGCGGCCCTCGCCGTGGGGCTGGACAAGGCAAACGGCGCGGACTTCTCGCTGCCGGCCGCTGTGATGTGGCTGTGCGTCGGCGTGGTCAGCGCCGCCGGGCTGGCCGCCCTCACGCTCTTCGGCGAGCGGCTGGTCGGTGAGGACCATCTCGAGCGGTACCGCACCGGCCTGGTCGTGGCCAACGTCATCTGGGTCTCCGGGCTGGTCGCCGTGACCGGTGGGGTCGAGCGGCCGTACTGGGTGCTCATGGCCACCCCGCTGCTCATCGCGGCGGTCACCATGTCGCGCGCCCGCAGCCTGTTCATCGGCTTCTTCTCCACGGCCGCGCTCGCCGCCGCGGTCTGGGTCTCCGGCCCGGTCGGCGCCTCCGACGTCTCCTTCCTCGTCCTCGTGCTGCCGCTCGGGCCCGGCATCGCGTGGTTCGTCGGCATGCTGTGCGCCACCGTGTGGGACGAGCGACGGCTGGCCCAGGAGGAGCGCGACCAGCTGGCCCGCCGGGTGGACCACCTCTCGGCCGTGCTGTCGCAGGCGGCGGAGGGTGACCTCGCCGTGCAGGTCATGGACTCGGCCGACGACGAGGTCAGCGCCTCGGTCGCCGCCCTCACCGAGAGCTTCAACAACACCCTGCTCAACCTGCGCCAGCTCGTCGAGCAGATCCGCGTCGGCGGTCAGCAGATCACCTCCAGTGCCGGTGAGCTGCTCGCGACCGCCGAGGAGCACGCGGCCAGCGCCACCCAGCAGTCGTCCGCGGTCGCCGAGACCACCTCGACGATCGAGGAGCTGGCCGCGACCGCCGCCCAGATCGCCGACACCGCCGAGTCGGTCGCGCGCTACGCCGCCGAGACCCTGCGGCACGCGGAGGACGGCCGCAGTGCCGTCGCCACGTCGGTCGCCGCCATGGACGCCATCGCCGAGCGGGTCAACTCGATCGCTACCCGGGCCTTGTCGCTGGGCGAGAAGGGCCAGGAGATCGGCCGGATCCTCGTCGTCATCGACGACCTCGCCGACCAGACCAACCTGCTCGCGCTCAACGCCGCCATCGAGGCGGCCCGGGCCGGCGAGCACGGCCGGGGCTTCGCCGTCGTCGCCTCCGAGGTGCGCAAGCTGGCCGAGCGCTCGCAGGAGTCGGCCGGGCAGATCCAGGCGATCGTCACCCAGATCCAGGCCGAGACCAGCGCGACCATCCTGGCCAGCGAGGAGGGGGCCAAGGAGGTCCACACCGGGTCCGCCCTCGCCCGTGAGGTCGTGGACGCCCTCGAGCGCATCTCCGGGATGGTCGACGAGACCACGACCGCGGCCAAGGAGATCTCGATCGCGACCTCGCAGCAGCGCTCGGCGTCCGACCAGGTCGTCTCGGCTATGACGCAGGTGTCCGACGTGTCCCGGCAGTACGCCGTCGGGTCGAAGCAGGCCGCGGCCGCCGCGGCCCAGCTCAACGTGCTGGCCGCCGAGCTGCGCTCCTCGATCGAGCAGTTCCGGGTCTCCTGACCATGGGTTGGGCCGACGACCCGGAGCTCGTCGCCACCTTCCGGGCCGAGGTCGAGGAGCGGCTCGCCTCGCTGTGCGAGGGGCTGCTGCGGCTGGAGGGCCACCCGTCGCCACGTCAGCTGATGAGCGGGCTGTTCCGCGACGCCCACACCGTCAAGGGCTCGGCCCGGATGCTGGGCCTGGACGAGGTCGTGGACGTGGCGCACCGTGCCGAGGACCTGCTCGGCGCGCTCCGCGACAACCGGACCGCCGTCCGCAAGGACCTCGTCGACCTGCTGCTCGTCGCCGCCGAGAGCATCAGCCGGTCACTGCCCGGCGCCTCCCGCCCGGTCGGCGCGGGCGAGCTGGCCGCCGTGGTCGCCGCACTCGACAGCGCCTGTGCCGGCGACGACCCGGTGACGGTGCCGCGGCTGGAGGCCTCGGCCGACGCCGACCCGGACGCCGACCGGCCCCGGTCCGGCGACTCGATCCGGGTGCCCACGCGCCGGGTGCACGACTTGCTCGACGTCGTCGGCGAGGCCGAGCTCGACGTCCGCCGGCTCGGCGGGCACGGCCGCGACCTGTCCTCGCTGGCGGCCGAGCAGGCCCGGGTGGTGCGCGCGCTGCGCGACGACCTGGCCGGACTCGACCTGCCGCAGGCGACCCTGGCCCACCTGCACGCCCTCGTCGCCCTGGGCGACCAGCACGGCGCGGCGCTGCGCGAGCTGCACACGCTCGCCGACGACGCCTCCAGCCGGGTCGCCTCGGTGCGTGACGGCGCCATGGGCCTGGCGATGGTCCCGGTCCGCCGGGTCGTGGCCGGCTTCCCCCAGCTGGTGCGCGAGCTCGCCGGGGCCGGTGCCGAGGCCAAGGACGTCGACCTGGTGCTGAGCGGCCAGGACGTGGAGCTGGACACCCGAGTGCTCGACGCCGTGGCGGACTCGCTGCGGCACCTGGTGACCAACGCGGTGGACCACGGGTGCGAGACGCCCGCCGCCCGGGTGGCGTGCGGCAAGCCGGCCCGCTGCACCGTCACCGTGTCCGCCCGCGCCGCAGGGTCGACGGTGGTCATCGAGGTCTCCGACGACGGTCGGGGCGTCGACGAGGCCGCGCTGCGTGCCGCCGCCGTGTCCCGGGGCCTGCTGCCGGAGGACAGCACGGCCAGCGGGCCGGCTCTCCTCCAGGTGATGTTCGCCCCGGGCTTCTCGACCGCCGACGAGGTCACCCGCAGCTCGGGTCGCGGCATCGGGCTGGACGTCGTACGTACGGTCGTCGAGGACCTCTCCGGCGCCCTCGAGGTGCGCTCCGCGAGCGGCGCCGGCACCACCTTCGTCATCACCCTGCCGGTCACCCTCGGCGTCCTGCGCTGCCTGCTCGCCCGGGTCGGCGGCGAGCGCTACGCCCTGCCCGTCGCCGGTGTCGTCGAGACCATCGGCCTGGCCACCGCCGAGCGCCACGAGGTGGCCGGCGTCCCGGTCGTGGTGCGCGAGGGCCGGACGATGCCGGTCGTCGACCTCGGCGCGGCGCTGGACGTGACCGGCGAGCGTGACGCCCACGCCGCCGTGGTGGTCCACCACGGCGCGGCCGGCGAGATGCTCGCCCTCGCGGTCGACGACCTCGAGGGCGAGCGCGAGGTGGTCGTCAAGGAGCTCGGCGGCTTCCTGGGTCGGCTGCCGGCCGTGGCCGGGGCCACCATCGACGGTGACGGCAGCGTGCTGCTCGTGCTCGACGTGCGCGAGCTGGCGGCCCGCCAGCTGTCGGCCGGGGCGCCGGCCACGCCGCCGCCCGAGTCCACGCCCGCCGCCCGTCGCACCGCCGACGCGGGCCCCGACCGCCGGCCCGGTGCCCGTCCGCGGGTGCTCGTCGTCGAGGACTCGGTGGGCGTCCGCGAGCTGCAGCGGGTGATCCTCGAGGGCGCCGGGTACGAGGTGCTCACCGCCGTGGACGGCACCGACGGCGCCTCCCGGCTCGCCGACGACCCGGTCGACCTCGTGCTCTCCGACGTCGAGATGCCCGGGATGGACGGGTTCACCCTGACCCGGACGCTGCGGCGGACCCGTGGCTGGGAGGACGTCCCGGTCGTGATCATGACCTCGCGCGGCGACGCGGCCGACCAGCGGGCCGGCCTGGACGCGGGAGCCAGCGCCTACCTGCTCAAGAGCGAGTTCGACCAGGCCGAACTCATCGATACGGTCCGGCGTCTGCTGGGCCGCTGAGAAGGAGCCCCTCATGCCCACCGTGCTGATCGCCGACGACAGCCCCACCCTCCGCCGGATCGTCTCGACCGTGCTGGAGCGCACCGGCTTCACCGTCGTCACCGCCGAGGACGGCGTGGAGGCCGTGCAGGGCGCGTTCCGCAGCCAGCCCGACGCCATCATCCTGGACGTCCAGATGCCGCGGCTGTCCGGCTACGTCGCCGCCCGGCTGCTGAAGGACGACTGGCAGACCGCCGAGGTGCCGATCGTCCTGCTCACCTCGCTGGACGCGGCGTCCGACCGCTACTGGGGCAAGCAGACCGGTGCCGACCGGTTCCTGACCAAGGACTTCGAGGCGCCGCAGCTGGTCGAGACCGTGCAGCAGGTGATCGCTGCCGCGGACGAGGCCCGCGGCGGCCGCCCGCCGTTGCGTCCGGACCCGGTCGAGCTCGCCGACGACGAGGTGCTGGCCCGGGTGTCCGAGCTGCTCGACCGCAAGCTGTTCGAGGCGTCGGTCTCCGCCGAGGTGACGCAGATCGCCGCCGACGTCCGCGGCTTCGAGGAGTCGGTCGCCGCGGTGCTCGGCGTGCTCGGCCGGATCGTCGACTACGACCTGGCCGCCGTGTGCATGCTCGATGACGGCGTGACCTACCTGACGGTGGCCCGCGAGTCCTCGCAGATGCAGTACACCGAGTTCTTCGGAGCTGTCGCCGACGCCGCGAGCCAGGTCACCGGCACCAGCGTCGACGTGCGCGACCTGGTGCCCCGGGTCGCGGACCCGCGTGGCCTGCTCGGGCAGGACGACGAGGGCCGGATGGCGACCTTCCTCTCGATGCCGCTGCGGGCTGCCGGGCGGGTCGTCGGCGCGATCGCGATGTCCAGCGCGACCAAGAACGCGTTCGGCGAGGCGTCGCTGAACACCCTGCGGCTGATCGAGGGGCCGGCCGCCGTCGTCATCAACAACGCCCGGCTGGCCGGCCGGGAGCAGCACGCCTGACCCCGCCGGACCCCCGCGTGGACAGGCCGCCGGGCGGCGGGTGGGACGCCGGTCCGCGGGTACTGTCGTAGCCGATGTCCCTGCCAGCCGAGGCGGTCCCGCCCGACCCGACAGTCGACGCCGCCGCCTACCGGCGCGCCGTCGGCCACTTCGCGTCCGGCGTCACCGTGTGCACCAGCCGCGTCGGCGGCACCGACCACGCGATGACCGCCAGCGCCTTCACCTCGGTCTCGCTGGACCCCCTGCTCGTGCTGGTCTGTGTCGACAAGGAGGCCCGCTTCCGCGACGCGGTCCTCGAGTCCGGCACCTGGGCGGTGTCGATCCTTCCCTCGACCGACCGGCGGGCCGCCGACTGGTTCGCGATGAAGGGCCGGCCGCTGATCGGCCAGATGGACCGCTTCCCGCACCACCGCGGAGTGACCGGCGCGCCGCTGCTGGACAGCGCCGTGGCCTGGCTGGAGTGCCGCACCCAGGCGGTCTACGACGGGGGCGACCACGACATCGTCCTCGGGGCCGTCCTCGCCGCTGTGGAGGGCGACCGCGACGGGGTGCCCCTGGTCCACCACCGGGGCCGCTACGGCCGGTTCGCCTGACGTGCTCCGACCGCTCACCGGCCGCGCCAACGGTCTGGCCGGCCCGTCCGCGCGGACCCGGGTGCTCCTCGTGCTCGGCGGGGTCGTCGGCGTCCTCGTCGCCGGGTACCTGACGGCGTACGTCCTCGCCGGTCCCGGCATCGCCCGCGGCACCACCGTGCTGGGCGTGTCCATCGGCGGGATGGCCCGCGAGGAGGCGGCCCGCACCCTGACCCGCGCCCTGCGCGACGAGGCCGGGGCGCCGGTGCCGGTGCGGGCCGGACCGGAGGCGCGCAGCGTGCGGCCGGCCACCGCGGGGCTCCGCCTGGACGTCGCCGCGACGGTGGACGCGGCCGCCGCCAGGTCGTGGAACCCCGCCGACCTGCTCGACGCCCTGGTCGGCGGTGACGAGGTGCCCCCGGTCGTGGCGGTGGACCGCACCGCGCTGGCCGCGCGGATGGACCGGTTGGCCGACCGGGTGGACCGCGCACCGGTCGAGGGCGGGGTGCGGGTGAAGGGCACCGAGGTCCGGCCGGTCACCCCTGTCGACGGGCTGCGGGTGCAGCGTCGCGCGGCCGCGGACGCCGTCGTGGACGGCTACCTGGACCCGGACCGCACCGGCCCGGTCGAGCTGCCCACCCGGGTCCGCCCGCCGGTCATCGGCCAGCGGGCCGTCGACCGTGCGGTCGCCGAGGTGGCGGAGCCGGCCGTCTCGGCGCCGGTCGCGCTGACCGTCGAGGGCACCACCGTGCAGCTGCCGCCGGAGGCGATCGGCGCCGCTCTGGTCCTCGAGCCGCGCGACGGCGAGCTGGTCCCCCGGCTGCGCGGCGGACGGTTGCACGCCGCCGTCGCCGAGGAGCTGGCGCCGGTCGAGGACCCGGCCCGCGACGCGAGCTTCGAGATCGTGGACGGCACTCCCCGGGTGGTGCCGTCGCGGCAGGGGCGCGAGGTCCTGCCGGCCTCGTTGGCCGCGGCCGTGCTGCCCGTGGTCACCGAGACCGGCCCGGCGCGGGCCGCCACCGTCGCGCTCGAGGTGAGCGAGCCGGAGGTCTCGACCGAGCTGGCGCAGTCGCTCGGGGTGGTCGAGAAGGTGTCGGAGTACACGACCTACTACCCGTCGGACTTCCCGGGCCGGCTGACCAACATCCACCGCGCCGCCGACCTGATGGACGGCACCCTGGTGCTGCCGGGCGACGTCTTCAGCTTCAACGACACGGTGGGGGAGCGCACGGCCGAGCGGGGCTTCGCCGCCGGCTTCATCATCGAGGACGGCCGGCTCGAGGTGGACTTCGGTGGCGGCGTCTCCCAGCTGGCCACGACGACGTTCAACGCCGCGTTCTTCGCCGGGCTCGAGATCGTCGAGCACAACCCGCACAGCTTCTACATCTCCCGTTACCCCGAGGGCCGTGAGTCGACGATCGCGTGGGGGGTCAAGGACCTCCGCTTCCGCAACGACTCCGACCACGGGGTCTTCGTCACGACCAGCTGGACCGACAGCTCGGTGACCGTGCGGATCTGGGGCACGAAGCGCTACCGGGTCGAGTCGGTGACCTCGGAGCGGTACGACGTCAAGCCGTTCGAGGTCGTCCACGACCCGCGGCCGCCCGGCGTCGAGCCGGGCACCTGCGTGGCGACCGAAGGGGTGCCGGGCTTCCGGGTGCGGGTCACCCGGGAGCTCTACGAGCCCGGCCGGGGCGGCTCCCTGGTCGGCTCCGAGGTCTTCCGCACGACGTACGACCCCGAGCACGAGGTGGTCTGCGGCAGCTCCGGCCCGTCCTGACCGCCGCCACCCCGGCGGCCCGGTCAGGGCGTGCAGCCCAGTCGGTCAGGCGGTCCAGGCGCGGTAGTTGTAGGGGTGGTGCGTCACGTAGCCCAGCGCGTCGTAGAGCTTGAGCGCGGCGGGGTTGCCCGCGCGGACCTGGAGGTACGACGCCACGGCACCCCGGTCGCCGGCCCACGCCAGCAGGCTGCGCATCACGGCCGACCCGATGCCCTGCCGGCGGGCCGACGGCGCCACGTCGACCGACGTGACCCCCGCCCACTCGCCCTCGACCGAGACCCGGCCGATGCCGAGCGGCTGGTCGCCAGGTCGGCCGCCGTAGAGGGTGGCGAACCCCACGACCGGCGGCCCGGTCAGGATCTCGACGTGGGTGTCGGCGTCCTCGTCGAGGTCGTGCATCAGCGACAGCCAGTCGGCCGACGGCCTCGGCTCGACGACCGCCCGCAGCCTCGGCTCGGGCAGCGACGCGAGCAGCGAGTCGAGCAGCGGGGCGATCGGCGCCACCTGGACCACCGTGACGTGCAGGCGGGCCCATCCGGCGTCGGCCATCGCCCGGTTGGCCGGGTCGGCCAGCGGCAGCTGGAGCAGCGGCGGAAGCCCGCGCTCGGCGTACCAGGCCGCGACCGCGGCCAGCGCCTCGCCGACCGGGCGACCCGGGTCGCCCACCGCCATCGCCGAGTTGGCCCGGCCGGTGATGCCGGCGTGCGCCCGCAGCGCCCAGTCGCCGAGCATCTCGGTCTCGCGCGCCGGCCAGCCGGCCCAGCAGATCCGCTGCATCTCGTCCGGCGAGACCCGCGGCACCGCCCATCCTCGGCGGGGCGTCGCGGGCGGCACCACCTTGGCCGCCGTCACGTCGGCCACCGGCAGCGCCAGCACCTCGCCGTGCGTCAGCACGTGCAGGTGGTCGTCGGTCACGTCGAGGAGGTGACCCAGGACGTCGGTCAGCCCGCCCTCGACCCGCCGCCGCACGCTGACCCGCTGCCCCACGTCGTCGGTCCCGAAGGGTGCCGCATGTTCCACCCGGGCGATTGTGTCCGATCCTCGGGGGGAGGAGCACCAGGCGCCCGGATACCGGCCCTGGGCGGCGGAAGCCGGAGCCAGGAGAGATACTGGGCGTCGGGGGCAAGTGCCCGCTGCCGATCCCTCGCCAGGAGGAACCGACCGTGACGTACGTGATCGCACAGCCGTGCGTGGACCTGCTCGACAAGGCATGCATCGAGGAGTGCCCCGTCGACTGCATCTACGAGGGCAACCGGATGCTGTACATCCACCCGGACGAGTGCGTCGACTGCGGCGCGTGCGAGCCGGTCTGCCCGGTCGAGGCGATCTTCTACGAGGACGACACCCCCGAGCAGTGGAAGGACTACTACAAGGCCAACGTCGAGTTCTTCGACGACCTCGGCTCGCCCGGTGGCGCCTCGAAGATGGGCAAGATCGACAAGGACCACCCGCTGATCGAGGCGCTGCCCCCGCAGAACCAGGACGCCAGCCACTGAGCGCGACGACCGGCAGGCGCCCGGCCGGCCGGCTGCCCGACTTCCCCTGGGACACCCTGGCGACGTACGCCGAGACGGCGCGCGCCCACCCCGACGGTCTCGTCGACCTGTCGGTCGGCACGCCGGTCGACCCCACCCCCGAGGTGGTCCAGGCGGCGCTGGGC
>Ga0210115_1000283_pt1 | contig 14634 bp, 7 predicted proteins | sample MayberryNW_TuleB_2_FD_185526 | JGI IMG/M metagenome (GOLD analysis project Ga0210115, IMG submission 185526) | Wetland microbial communities from San Francisco Bay, California, USA, that impact long-term carbon sequestration - MayberryNW_TuleB_D2... | ecosystem: Environmental > Aquatic > Marine >... | reverse complement strand
CGGGGAGCTCCGACAGCCGCCGGGGCTGAAGCCCCGGCGCTACGTCGATTCCAGCAGGAGCGAACATTCGATCTCGGGAGCCGCCCGGCCGCGGCGGCGAGATACGAGCCGCCGCCGGCGAACGGGAAAACGGTCAATACCGCACGACGATCTCGTATCTCTCGCTCGTCGGCTTCGGCACGCGCACCCACTCGGCGGCCGCATCGAAGTCCTGCCACGGCTGGCCGTTCACCGTGACGCTCTGCATCGCCTTCTTCTCAGGATGACGGAAGCGGACGTGCAGCGCGCCGGGCCGGCGATCCGGCAGCTGGACCGCGGCGCGAATCTCTCCCGCCGCGGCGTGGCTCTCGATCCGCGCCGAGACGTTGCCGTAATACGTCGGCACACGCTCGAGCTCGATCGCCTGGCCGTCGCGCAGCCACGCGCGCGGGGTCGCCTGCGCAACCGCCAGCACATCGTCATCGCGCTCGTGCACGAGCATGTTGCGGTAGAGCTCGAACCACGCACCGTCGGTGCTCGGCGGCCCGAAGTACTGGCCATTGCCCCACCGGTGCTCCACCGGCTCCAGCACGGAGTGGCTGAACGCGCTCGCGAGATAGCTGTAGAAGGCGCGAACGACAGCCTCCGGCTCGTCGCGAAAGAGATAGGCGGTCGCCTGCTGGTTGTAGATGGGCTCCTGGGCCATGCCGCGATCCTTGTAGAACAGGTTGTCCTCGTGATCGTTGAGGAGCGCGTCGGCGAGCACCCCGCGCGCGGGCAGCGCCTTCAGCCGCAGCAGGTGCTCGGCGCCGGTATCGACGTCCGTCGGATACCACTCGTGCACCAGCCGGCCGTGCGTGAGCGCTTCGGTCGGCACGTACGGCATCCACGTGCCATCGCGCAGCTGCACGATTGGTGATTTCATGCTTGCCGCGCCAAAGGCCGACGCTACTGCGCCGAGCACCTGCTGCGCTGCTTCCCGCGTCTCGGCTGCGCGCGCGTGTCCGTACCGCTCGAGCGCGCGACCGAACAGATCGAGCCCCGCGAACATGTAGCCCTGGTTGAACGCCCAGAGCCCTTCGCCGGTGCCGTCGTTGAGCGGCCCGCGCACGAGGCCGGTCTCGCTTGCCGATGCATGCGCCAGCTGACTGATGCACCAGTCGAGCGCCTTCAGCGACGGCGGCAGCAGCCGCTCGAACGCCGCGCGATCGTTCGAGAGCAGGTAGTTCTGCGCGACCGTGTACAGCATCGACGGCGTGTAGACCAGCCAGTTCGCGTAGCCGTTCACGTGGCCGTCGGCCTCCTGGTTGTTGCGGTACTGCGCCAGCAGCTCCTCGGTGGAGATCGCGTGATAGCCGCGCAGGTCGTACAGCATGTAGTCCACGTACACGGCCTGGTTCACCGGCCAGGGCGTGCCGGTCTGGCTGTACGCGAAGTTGGAATACGGGAGATCGATCGAAACGTCCGGACCGGATCCGCCGTGCCGGCGCGGCAGGCGCAGCGCGTGCCACAGGCTCGCGCGGAACATGTCGTTCACGATCTCCTCGGGCACCGTGAACTTCGCGCCGCGTTCGACGTAGTCCGACCAGAACTTCAGCGTCGCCTCGCGCGCGGCCGTGTAGTCGATGGCCGCGAGCGTGTGCACGTCTTTGGCTGATACGGTCGGCGACGGCAGCTTCACCACGAACCGCGCGGTGCCGCGCGCCGGCAGGTTCACCGACGCGGTCGCGTCGAGCCGCGTGGGCCTGTTCTGGCCGGGGCCGCGCGTCCCGTGCAGCAACGGCTCGTCGAGGCCTTCGATCGCCAGCAGGACGGCATTCGTCGACGGCATCTTCAGCACGAACGCGCTGCCCTCGCGCGCAAACCCGATCGTCTTGTCCGCGTACTGCGGGAGCTGCCGCTCGTGCGTCATCGCGATCGGCACCTCGCGCGCGGTGCCGTTCAGCTCGCGCAGCGTGACCTGCTGCAGGAGCACCATCGGGATGTTGCCCGTGCGCTCCTTCGGCGGGCCGTTCAGCGGATACGCGAACTGCTCCACTTCGTACTGCACGCCGTCGTGCTCGAACGTGGTGGTCATGACCGGCAGGCCGTCCTGCAGCCGCTGGCCTTTCCATCGACCCGCTACGCCCTGCGCCAGGTCGCCGAAGCCGAACCAGAACCGGAACTTGTCCGGATTCCCGTAGTCGTTCCACACGCCGGACGCGCGATCGATGCCGAACTTCGGGATCGCGCTGTCCCACGTGAGCCCGACGATGTGGCCGGGGCCGACCTGGTGGGGGTTCTCGTACAGCGGCGAACCCATGTCGCGCCAGAGGCTCGTGAACTGTTCGTAGCTGGCCTCGGGCTCGGTGCGCACGCGATCCAGCGTGCGGCGCCCCTTCGTCGCCTCGAGCGCGCGCATGTGGTCCTCGTACGAGACCGGCGCAGCGCCGGACGTCAGGTAGACGTCGAGCCCGGGAATCCAGATCGCTTTGTCCGCACGCAGCTGATCGACGGTGACCGTGAACCCGCGCGTGCCAGCGGCATCGAGCTGGATGGTCAGCGCCGGCGCACCAGGCGAGAACGCCGGATCATGACCGAGGCGGCGGGCCGTGTCCGGATCGCTCGCAGCGAGCAGCTCGGTCCAGTGCCAGTGGACGTTCTGCGCGCGCGGACGCGGCTGATCGGGAAACGCGAGCACGAGATCGATCGCGTCCACGTCGTTCGCGCCGGCGCGCGAGCGGACCGCACCGTTCTGCACGGTATCGCCCCGCTCGAACTGCCGCGGGGTGGTGCTGCGCACCTCGAGACCGTTCGTGCCCGACGCGCTCACGCGCCACTCGCTCGCGGCATTCGCGGTGTGGCCCCAGGAGAGGCGAACGGCCAGCTGGCCGCTTGCGGGAGCCTGGCCTGCCGCCGCCGGAACCGCGGAAAGCAAGGGGACGACACACATGAGCAGTCTCTTCACGCGCACGCTCCTCGTGACGTTTCAACCAGCGGCGAGTTTCGAAGCGCAGGCCGGGCTGAAGCCCGGCGTCTCCAGAGACATTCCGGCCTTCCTTCGAACGGAGGGGCCGGGCTTCAGCCCGGCCCAGTGCCGCGCAATTCCTGTGGCGCTTCTCTCTCGGGCTCAATCGTATTCAGTCGCGAAACGCTGCCGCCAGCTCGGGGGCCGCGCGATCGGGCGATGTGTCCAGCTAATGGGACTTGGCCGTCAATGTGAGCCGAGGCGTGTTGCAGGCGGCGCGCGTGGCAAGTACAAGGGTCCCACGTCGATCTCTCGATGGAGGATGCCTGTCGCGATGCGATCTACAGCGCTCACGATCCTGCTGCTTGGCTTCTGGACGTTCGTGCCGCCCGCGCATGCCGAGGAACGTGCGCGGATCGATCTGAACGGCACGTGGGAGTTCCGCACCGATCCGCAGGATCAGGGCGACGCGCAAGGATGGCCGCAAGGGGGCACGCCGTTCCCGCGCCGGCTCACCGTGCCTGGCGCGTGGCAGGCGCAGGGCGTCGGCGAGCCCAACAGTCCGCTTCGGCACGACTACTCCGGCGTGGCGTGGTATCGGCGCACGGTCCCGGTGCCCGAAGCGTGGCGTGGAAAGGCGATACGCCTTCGCATCGGCGGGGCGCACCGGTACACGACGCTGTACGTCAACGGCCGGAAGATCGGCGAACACCGCGGCTTCAGCGCGCCGTTCGCGTTCGACGTCACCGACGCGGTGCACCCGGGCGCCGACAACATCGTCGCGCTGCGGATCGCCAATCCCGGCGAGGTGCCGCGCGAGGGGCCGCGCGAGCAGAAGCCCGAGTATCCCACCGGGATGCTCAACTATCTCGGGAACTGGGGCGGCATCTACGGCAACGTCGAACTGCAGGCGAGCGATCCCGTCTGGATCGAGCGCGTCTACATCCGGCCCGACGTGCGGCAGCAGCGCGCTTCCTTCGTTGTCACCGTCGAGAACCGGACGACGCGTGCGTGGAGCGGTGACGTAAGAGTGTCGGTCGGAACCTCGCGTGAAGGGCGTCGCGTGCAGGTCGGGCCGAAGACACGGACCGACGTGACGGTCCCGGTCTCGATTCCGGGAGCGCGGCTGTGGTCGCCCGAGCACCCGTACCTCTATGACGCCGTCGTGGTGCTTGGTCAGGGACGGCGAGAGCGCGATCGCGTCGAGGAGCGTTTCGGCATGCGGCAGCTCGGGACGCAGGGCACCACGTTGCTGCTCAACGGCAAGCCGCTTTACCTGCACGGCTACGGCGACGACAACATCGAGGTGCTCACCGGGTTCCCACCCTCTTCCCGCGAGGTGTACCTGGAGCGGCTCCGTCAGGCACGGGCCTTCGGCTTCAACGCCGTGCGGTTCCACTCGATGACGCCCCCCGAGGAGTTCTTCCGCGCGGCCGACGAGGTCGGCATGTTCGTGATGGCGGAACTGCCCGCCGCCTACACACAGTACCTGCTGCCGTTTCGCGACTTCCTGCGTGACGAGCTCGAAGACGTGCTGCTGACGTACCGGAACCGGCCCTCGCTCCTCTCCGTGGCGTTCGGCAACGAGTTCAACCTGACCTGGCTCGACACCGAGGGCGAGCGCAAGCAGTTTCTCGAAACCGTCGCGGACTTCTACGGCGTGGCAAAGCGGCTGCACCCCGACGGACTGTTCCTCTCGAACGACGGTCTCGTGATGAAGCCGACCGACATCGTGAGCCACTACGGCGGCGCGCTGCCCGACGTCCCGGTCGTCAAGCACGAGTTCGGCAATTACTACTGCTCGCTGCCGGACATTTCGCTGATCGAGAAGTTCACCGGCGCGATCGATCCCGAGTGGCTGCGCGTCAAGAAGAAGTGGGTGGACGACCACGGCCTCACCGGTTCCTACGCGCAATACGTGCGCAACTCGCAGCGGCTCCAGCAGCTTGGACGCAAGTATCAGATCGAGCGCGTGCGCCGCCAGCCGGGCATCAGCGGGTATCACTATTGGCTGATCGTGGACTTTCCGGGAGGGACCGGGGAGGGGGACTCCTGGGAGGAAGGCTGGTTCGACTACTTCTGGCAGCCGAAGAACATCGCGCCGCACGACGGCCGCGCGGTGAACACCGGCGTCATCGCGCTGATCGATGCCGGTGTCGAGGACCGCTCGAAATGGAATGACGCGACGCGTGCGGTGAACGTGATCGTGTCCAATTTCGGCGAGACGGATCTCGCAGACGCGCCGGTCTCGTGGACGGTGACATCCGGCGGCGACACGGTCGCGTCGGGCACGGCGCGCACCGACGTGGCGATGGGCACGATCAAGACGGTCGCGCAGGCAACACTGCCGGTGATGCGCGGAAACGATGCGCGCGAGCTGACGCTGACCGTCGACGTCGCCGGCGCCTCCAGCAACTCGTGGTCGTTCTGGTCGTTCCCGCGCGCGCGGGTCGATCGATCCGATGTTGCTGTCTACTCGACGGTGAAGTGGGCGGGCATCCGGCGGCTGTTCCCGTTCGTAAAGGAGGCGGCGCCCGAGCGGAAGGGCGAGGGCCTGCTGATCGCATCGGCGCTCGACGAGCCCACGCTCGAGCACCTGCGCGCGGGAGGCCGCGTGTGGCTGCTCGGCGAGCGCGGCGCGACGCGCGCACGGTCGGAAGTTGCGTTCTTCCCCGCTGCCGGCGGCGCGCTCGGGACGATCATCCGGAATCACGCCGCGCTCGAGGGGTTTCCGCACGATGGCTTCGGCGACCTCCAGTTCTACAACTTGATGGATGGCGCCGTGCCGCTGCCGCTCGACAAGTGGGCCACCGGCTACGAGCCCATCATGGGCGGCATCAGGACCACGACGGGGTTCCTGAGCAAGTCGAAGGATCTGTCGCGGGTCGGGTACGTGTTCGACGGGAGGGTCGGTGGGGGCACGCTGCTCGTGAGCAGCCTGCGGTTTCGCGAACACCTCGACGAGGCATATCCCGAGGTCATCTCCCTGTTCGATCGGCTGCTGCGCTATGCCAGCGGACCGTCCTTCGAGCCAACGGCAGAGGTCGGAGAGGAGCAGCTCGAGGGTCTGATGCCGCCCCCCTAGGGCGAGCGGAGCTCACTTCGCGGTCCAGCCGCCGTCGACCGGCAGCACCGCCCCGGTGATGTACGACGCCTCATCGGACGCGAGAAACAACGCCGCCGTCGCGACCTCGTGTGTCGTGCCCACGCGGCCGAGCATCGTCTGGCCGCGCTGCCATTCGTAATGGGGCTCGCCGGGCTTCGGCGAGATGCGGGTCTGGATCGCACCTGGGCAGAGGGCGTTCACGCGGATGTTGTGGGGCCCGTAATCGTACGCCGCACTGAGCGTGTACCCGAGCAGCCCGGCCTTGGTCGTGGTGTACGCAACGGAGGTGGGGCACCCGACCATCGCCTGGATCGAGACGATGTTCACGATCGAGCCCTGACGGCGGGCGATCATGTACGGAAGCACCCGCTGGGTCAGATTGTGCGTGCCGAGGACGGCCACCTGGATGCAGCGCTGCCATTCCTCGGGCGTTGACTCGACGACGGCGTGGAACTCGCCGAGATAGGCAGCGTTGTTGCAAAGCACATCGATACTGCCGCCGTCAGCCGCGGCCGAGGACACGACCTTGTCGACGTCCTCGAGATTCGAGACATCGCCCGCGATGAAACGTGCCCGTCCGCCGCGTTCGCGGATCGCGGCGGCAGCGGCTTCGCCGCTCGCGGCATCCACGTCCATCAGGGTGACCTCGGCCCCTTCGTCGGCGAAGCGCTCGCCAATGGCTCGGCCGATGCCGTGCGCCGCTCCGGTGATGATCGCGACCTTGCCTTCGAGGCGTTTCATGACCGAACGATTCTCGTGCCGCTCGCAGGAGGGGTCAATGCCTCCGACCGGCCGGCTCCGCGCGGCGTCCAGTACGCTGGACGCCGCAGTCCCGGCCTGATGGGAACACTGATGGACGATACCTCGATCCGCGCAACGAAAACGCCTTCGGTCCCGGCTCTGGTGCGCGGTCTCGCGATTCTCGAGCGAATTGCGCGGTCACGCCGCGGCCTGACCTTCGCACAGCTCACGCGCGAGTTCGACTTCCCCAAGAGCTCGGTGCACACGCTGCTGCTCACGCTCGAGCGGGAAGGCTACGTGCAGCGCGACGACGAAAGCGGCCGCTACATGATCGGCGCGAAGATGGTCAGCATCGCCGGCCCGACGATCGATGCCGTCGTGCTGCGCGAAAAGGCCGCCGCGCAGATGCACGCGTTGGCCGCCGAGCTCGGCATGACCGCACATCTCGGGATCCTCGAGGGCGACGCCGTGTCGGTCGTGGCGAAGATCGAGCCGCCCGGCCATCCGCAGGTCGCTACGTGGATCGGGAAGCGCGTGGACGTGCACTGCACGAGCCTGGGAAAGTGCCTCACCGCCCATCTCCCGGACGATCAGCTCGAACGCTTCATCGACACCCACCGGCTACTGCGGCACAACGAGAACACGATCGTCTCACCTGCCCTGCTCCGCCGCGAGCTCGCGCGCACGCGCGCCGTCGGCTACGCCGTGGACGACGAGGAAGAAGAGATCGGCATCCGGTGCATCGGCGCGCCAATCCTGAACTGGCAGGGCAACGTCGCGGCGGCCGTGAGCATTACCGGCAGCACCAGCCGGATCCACTCGGACACGCTCGACTCGATTGCCGGCCGTGTGAAGCAGGCCGCGCTGGCGATCTCGCACGAGCTCGGCTTTGCGGCCGGGGCGCCGAGGGCTGCCCGCACCAACAGCCACGACGCGGCGTGATCCGTTCCGGCGTCACCCCGCGTTCGATTGGCCATCAGAAATCCCTCCATCGACGGGGAATCCCGTGATCCGTTAGACTACGGCGCCCATAGCAGCTGACCTGTCGACAATCGGCCCATTCGCCCGAGGGATCCGCCATGTATTCGTGTGCCCGACGCCTCCTTCGCTTCTCGCTGTTGTTCCTGGCCTTTCTGCTCGTGCCGCTGACCGCGATCGCGCAGTTCGATACGGCCACCGTGCTCGGCCGGGTGACCGACGAATCAGGCGCGGCAGTGCCTGGCGCGACGGTCACGCTCACCAACATCGCCACGGGAATCCGGACGACCGCGGTCACCGATGGCACCGGCGCGTATCAGTTCCTGAACGTCCGCGTCGGCAGCTACAGGGTGGAAGCCGAGCTGCAGGGATTCGCGACGGCGATCGCGCCGGACATTTCGGTGACCGTCAACGCGCGCCAGCGCGTGGACCTCACCCTGCAAGTCGGGGGGATCGGCGAGACCGTCGAGGTCACCGGCGCCGGGCGCGTGCTCGAGTCCGAGTCGAGCGATCGCGGCCAGGTGGTCGGCCACGAGCAGATCGTCAACCTGCCGTTGAACGGCCGCTCGTACGCCGACCTCGCGCTGCTGGCGCCGGGCGTGCGGAAGTCGTCGATCAGCACCTCGCGCGACGCCTCGTTCAACGTCAACGGCATGCGCAGCGCGCTCAACAACTTCATCCTCGACGGCATCGACAACAACTCGTACGGCACCAGCAACCAGGGCTTCTCGAACCAGGTCGTGCAGGTGTCGCCCGATGCGGTCGAGGAGTTCAAGGTCCAGACCAACAATTTCAGCGCGGAGTTCGGCCGCGCGGGCGGCGCGGTCATCAACGCGACCTTCCGGAGCGGCACCAACGAGTTCCGCGGCACCGCGTGGGAGTTCCACCGCAACACGGCGCTGAACGCGACCGGCTTCTTCAAGCCGAGCTCGGGCGAGAAGCCCTCGCTCACGCGCAACCAGTTCGGCGGCGTCTTCGGCGGCCCGATCGTCCGCAACCGCGCGTTCTTCTTCGCCAACTACGAAGGGTTCCGACAGGTCCAGAAGCAGGTCACCTTCGCGAGCATTCCGACGCTGGCGCAGCGCGAAGGCATCATGGGCAAGCCCGTGGTGAACCCGCTGACCGGTGAACCATACGCCGACGGCATCGTCCCGCAATCGGCGATCACGCCCTTCGCGCGCAAGGTGCTGGCCGGGCTGCCCGCGCCGACGCGTTCGGGCACTTCGAACAACTTCGATTCGCTGCCGCGCCAGACCGACGAGAACAACAAGTTCGACATCAAGGTGGACCAGCAGTTCAGCGGCGCCACCAGCGCGTTCCTGCGGTTCAGCCATCGCAAGGTGGACAACTTCGAGCCGCCGCCGATCCCGGGCGAGACCAGCAGCCCGGCGAACAGCTTCGTCCACGTGCTCAACCAGCAGTACGCCGGCGGGCTGACCCACACGCTGTCCCAGAGCTCGCTCATCGACGTGCGGATCGGCGTGTCGAGGACCGAGGCGGGCAAGACCGCGCTCGGCACCGGATCGCCCAACATGCTCGAGGCCTACGGCATTCCCGGGCTGCCGACCGACGCGGTGTTCAGCGGCGGGCTCACGCAGCAGTCGGTGAGCGGCTGGACGTCATGGGGCCGGCAGAACAGCAATCCGCAGTATCAGAACCCGTTCGCGATCGACGCGCGCGTCAACTACTCGTGGATTGCCGGCCGCCACACGTTGAAGTCGGGTTACGAGTACCAGTCCATCAACACCGAGGTCGACGACGTGCACCCGAAGTACGGGTCCGACGCGTACTCGGGACAGTTCAGCCGTCCGGCCGGCGCGGCCTCGGACGCGGCGACCTACAACCTCGTCGACTTCCTCGTCGGCGCGCGGAGCACCTACGATCTCGTGAACCCGTTCGTCTTCAACCTGCGGCAGCGGATGCACTTCGCGTACGTGCAGGATGACTGGCGCGTCACCCCGTCGCTCACGCTCAATCTCGGCCTCCGGTACGAGTTCGCAACGCCGCAGTGGGAGGCGGACAACCACCTGACGAACTTCGATCCCGCCACCCGCACGCTGATCCAGGCGAAGGACGGGTCGATCTACGATCGCGCGCTCGTCAATCCGGATCGCAACAACGTCGGGCCGCGCGTGGGCGGCGCCTACAGCTTCAACGAGAAGACCGTGCTCAGATCGGCGTTCGGATCGAGCTACGTGCACTTCAACCGGCTTGGCGGCGAGAACCTCCTCTCGTTCAACGGCCCGCACGTCGTGCCCATCTCGGTCGCCCAGCAGCCATCACAGGGGCTGTGCATCGAGGGTCAGGCGCCGACCACGTGCTTCCGGCCGACCCAGATGGGGTACCCTGCGGGGCTGAACGATCCGGCGAACTTCAACCCGATCAACGGCCGCGTGAATCACATTCCGGCCGACCTGCGGACGGGCCGCATCGACAGCTGGCACGTCACGCTCCAGCGCGAGCTGACGGCGGACGTCGTCGTCGACGTCGCCTACATCGGCAACCGCAGCCGGAACATCATGATTCTCGGCGACCTCAACCAGGCGCGGCCCAACGCCGACGGCGAGAACACGCCGCTGCAGGCACGGCGGCCGATCCAGGGTTACCAGTTCATCCAGGCGGCGTTCGACGGCGGCAGGGGCGATTACCATGCGCTGCAGCTGAAGGCCGAGCGGCGCTATCGCCGCGGCCTCTATCTGCTCAATTCGTTCACGTGGTCGCGCGCGAAGGACAACGCGTCGGGTCATCTCGAGACGGCCAACGGCGACAACAGCCGCGTCAACATGGCGGATCTCGCGGGCGAGTACGGCATTTCAGGCTACAACCAGCCGCTCAACAACACGACGACGGTCGTGTGGGAGCTGCCGTTCGGGCGGGATCGCCGCTGGGGCAGCGACGCCGGCGCGGTGCTGAACGCGATTGCGGGCGGGTGGCGGCTGACCGCGATCAACACGGTGGCGAGCGGCGTGCCGGTGAACCTGACCTACTCGCCCTCGTCCACCTTCAGCGTGAGCACGGCCTTCAGCTACCGGCCGGACCTGATTGGCGACGTCTACGCGCCGGACGGCGAGCGCAGCGTGAACAACTATTTCAACGCGGACAACGTCGTGATTCCCACGAAGGCGAGCGATCCGTTCGGGAACGCGCCTCGGAATGCGGCTCGGGGTCCGGCGCTCTGGATTCTCGACCTCGGCCTGCACAAGCGGGTGCCGCTCGTCGGGCGCAGCGGCCTCGAAGTCCGCGTGGAGGCGTTCAACGCCCTCAACCGCAGCAACTTCAACGCGCCGAACGGGAACCGCTCGTCGACCAACTTCGGCACGATCACCTCGCTGGCCGCCCCGCCGCGGCAGATCCAGCTGGGGGTGAAGGTCGACTTCTAGCACGGAGTTTTCGGGTTGAGCGCAACCCGAGGGATCACGGATATCCACAGATCAAAATACGGGACGCGGATGGCACGGATATCCACAGATCAAAATGCGGGACGCGGATGGCACGGATATCCACGGATCAAATACGCGACGCGGATGGCACGGATATCCACGGATCAGATACCGGGCGCGGATGGCACGGATATCCACGGATCAGATACCGGACGCGGATGACATGGATGGCCACCGATCTGGTTCAACGGTTGTCGCCTTGTTCGATGGTTCTCGCCTGTCGGTATCGTGCGATGTAGGGGCCGGGCTTCAGCCCGGCCCCTCCGTGCCGTGTGGTGCGACCGAGGTGTATTCATTCGCACCGCGCGATGCGGGGCCTGTCTCGTACTCAGGCGCAGCCGAAGCGGAAGGGTAATCGCCACCTCAGTGCCCGGAATCGTGGAAACATCGTCGACGCCGCCCGGCCCCGCGCGGACCGCGTACGCGGCCTGCGCGGTCGTGGGTCTGGGCGGACTGTTCGCGGGCGTCACCGGGCCGCTCCTCAGCACGTTCGTCCCGCCGCTGGTGCGGGATGCACTCGGTGATCACCGGACGGCAATCGGCGCCGTGATGGCCATCGACAACGTGCTGCTGCTCCTGCTGGTGCCGTGGGCCGGCGCGGCGTCGGACCGAGCGAGCGCGCGCGGGCGGGGACGGCTGCCGATGGTCCTCGCGGGATTCGGGCTCGCGGCCGCGGGCATGGCGATCTTTCCGTGGTCCGCGCGGTTCGGGATCGGCGGCCTGATCGTCGCGATCGTCGTGCTGTACACGGGAGTCAATCTTCAGCGATCGCCGTTCCAGGCGCTCGTCGCCGACGTCGTGCCGTCGCGCAGCCGCTCGCTGGCGACGGCCTCGGTGACGTTCCAGATGTGCGTTGGCGCGATCGTGTTCCTGATGCTCGGGCGCATGTTGGGCATGCAGCCGGCATTCCTCATCGCCGCGGTGACCGTGCTCGGGATCGCCGCCGCGTTCGCGATCGGGCTGCGCGAGCCGCCCGCCGCCGGCCCGCAGGCGGCGGCGACCACGTTTCGATCGCTCCTCGAGGCCGGATGGGCCGCGGCACGCGGCGTCGTTCCGGGCATGCGCGCGATCTTCATCGCGTCACTCCTCCTGCAGCTGACGTTCCAGACGTTCGCCACCTGGTACGCGCTGCACGGCACCGAGCGGTTCGGAGTCCGGCCGGAAGACGTGACGATCGGCTTCATCGCCTGGGCGGTGGGCGGCGTCGCCGGCGCACTTCCCGCGGGCGCCATCGGCGTGCGGTTCGGACGCCGGACCGCGATGCTGCTCGGGTTCGCGGCGATGGCCGGCTGCCTGCTTGCGCTCGATCGCGTGACGTCGCCGGCCGCCGCCACGCCGCTGCTCGCGCTCGCGTCGGCGAGCTGGACGCTTCCGACCGTCAATGCGTATCCGCTCTTCGTCGAACCGATTCCGCGGGCCCGGCGCGGAGTGCTTGCCGCCCTGTTCCTTCTGTGTCTCGCGCTCGGCGGCGCGATCGGCGATCCGCTGAACGGCAGCCTGTTCGATCTGTTCGGCAGCTACCGGCCGCTGTTCCGCATGATGGCCGCCTACACGGCTCTGGCCTTTGTGTCAGTGCTCTTCGTCCCGCGCGGCGCGGGCGAGGCGGATACCGGCCCAGACGGGGCGCCCCCCGCAGTTTGATCCGCGAGATCCGCGTTCACTACGGCCCGCCGGCGATCCGCATCCTGAGCACTCCTGCCGCGTTGCGTGTCGACGGATGGCCCTCCGCCCGCTCGACGTACGCGAGGGCCCGTTCGCCGTCGCCGAGCTGTACGTACGTCTGCGCGGCATTCAGCGCCGATTGTGCGCCCAGCTCCTCGGCGGACTCCAGGCGTTTGCGGGCGCTCGCGAGCCGGCGGGCACGTACGGCCGGTTCGAGCGCCGCGTTCTCGATCGACCGGAGCTCCGCGCGCGCCATGCCGGCCGCGACGGCATAGCACTGCACCGCGTTCGAGAACCGGTCGGACGCCGCCTTCCAGTCGCCGAGATCCATTCCGACCAGGCCGCCGGACGCTGCCGCGAAGCAGTTGGTCGCATCCATCTTCCAGGCCGTGTCGAAGTGGCGTACCGCTGTCTCGAGCTCGCGCCGGGCGTATGCGATCGAACCGGCGAGCGTGTAGACGGACGTGTTCGCGACCAGCCGCATCGCAGTGTTCACGTCCGCCCAGGCCGCGTCCAGGCGGCGGCTGGAGTACTGATTCCACGCGCGCCAGTAGTACGCGTCCCCGACGTACCACGTGCCGCGCTCGATGAGCCACGTCGCCGTCGCAATCGCCTCCTCGCGCCGGCCCAGCGAGCTGAGGGTTCGGACGCGGCCGAGCCGTGCGTCCACGTGCGTCGGCTCCAGGGCGAGCACGTCGTCGAAGCTCGCGAGCGCGGCCGCGGCCTCGCCTTCCATCTCATGCGCCCGGGCCAGCAGGACGTGCACGGCGATCGAATCGGGAAGTGCCGCGCGCGCGGCGGTAAAGAGCGGCGCCGCGCGAGCCGGCAGCGGCGGACGCGACGGGCTGCCCATCTCGTACTTGCCTTCGAAGAGGAGTACTTCCGTCCACCGAGGATCCTCCTCGCGAAGCGCCGTCAGCACTACCGGCCGATCCTGGGAACAGATTGCGGCGCGATACCGCAGGAGCGGTGGAGCGTCGTCGCGGGCGGCTGCGGTTGAAGGCGGAATGACTCGCTCGCTGACCGGCTGCTCGCAATCGAGCGCCAGCGCGAGATAGCCGGCGGCGAGATCGGTTCCCGTGCTGAGCTCGAACTCGTGTTGGAGCTGCCGCACGGCATCGGCAACGTCGCCGCGCTGCTGCGTGGCACGCGCCTGCTGTTGGCGCGCTTCCGCATCGAGTCCCGCGAGCTCACCGAAGACAGCCTCCGCCACATGGAGGCGAATCGTTGGGTCCTGAATGTGGACGATACCGGACCCCGACATCGTCGGGGCGGCTCGCGACCGGCCCTTACGGTCCGGCGTACCCGGCCGCGAAAGCTTGTCGAGCAGCGTGCGGGCACGCGCCAGGGACGCAGCCGAGTCGAGGCCGATCTCCTTCTGACGGACCGCCAGCAACAGGCTGCTGTCGAACGCCCCCTGCAGCGCTCGTGCGGACGGCCGCTTCTCCGGTGGTTCGACCAGCCGTGCGTACAGTTCCGAGGCGTCCTTCAAGCATTGGTAGCAACCGTCGCGGACGAGCGCGTCCGCGCGGGCAAGATCCGCAAGCTGCGAGGCCGAGCGAGGTCCTCTGGCCGCGCACTGCACCGTAAATGCGAGCAGCGGGATCAGCGGAATGAGGCGCCAGGCCGCGCGTCGCATATTCGGCTCTCGACTTGAAGCCAGGGGATGAAGGGGCGGGGGGCTTCAGCCCCGCCCTGGCCGGCCTGAAGGCCGCCGCTCCGTTCGCAACGCACGTGAGCTGAGGTTTAGACACCGTTTCGAGGCCGATTGCGCCCCCGGC
>Ga0210115_1000282_pt1 | contig 14636 bp, 18 predicted proteins | sample MayberryNW_TuleB_2_FD_185526 | JGI IMG/M metagenome (GOLD analysis project Ga0210115, IMG submission 185526) | Wetland microbial communities from San Francisco Bay, California, USA, that impact long-term carbon sequestration - MayberryNW_TuleB_D2... | ecosystem: Environmental > Aquatic > Marine... | reverse complement strand
AGCCCGCGTAGTTCGCGAGGGCGTGCCCGAGGTTGCCGATGCCGACGATCACGATCGCCCAGTGCTGGGTGAGGCCCAGCTCACGGCGGATCTGGTGGATGAGGTAGGCCACGTCGTAGCCCACGCCGCGTGTTCCGTAGGAGCCGAGGTGGGAGAGATCCTTCCGCACCTTCGCTGAGTTCACGCCGGCCGCCTCGGCGAGCTCGTCGCTCGAGACGGTGCCCGCCCCGGCCTCGGCGAGATCCACGAGAGCCCGCAGGTAGACCGGGAGCCGCCCCACGGTGGCTTCGGGGATCGACCGATCCCTCACCACCGGTTGCCGCCTCCCCGGTATCGGCTCCGCCGCATGGCTTGAGCCTATCCGTGACGGTGATCGTTCACAAGCTCACAAGGTCGGAGGCGTGGTCCGTACGAGCTCGGCGAGCTCTCCCGGGTCGACCGTGTACTCGAACGCCTCCACGCCGTCGATCGCCACGACGGGGACCCGGACCCCGTACTCACGGACCAGGTCGTCCGAGGTCTCGATGTCGATCTCCTCGAGGCTGAACGGCGAGCGAGCCTGCTCCGCGACCAGCACCGCGCGCGCGTCGTCACAGAGGTGGCAGCCGGCACGCGAGTAGAGGACGACCTGCATGGCGCGCAGAGCCTACCGGCCGAGGCCGTCTGGGACGTCTGGGAGGATGGCGCCCGATGCGAGACGCCGACCGCGACGACCTGGAGCTGCATCGCGGCCTCGCTGCGGGCGACCGAGGGGCGTTCGAGACGCTGTACCGCCGGTACTCCCCTTCGGCCTACGGTCTCGCGTACCGCATCACGGGGCAGCAGGTGCTGGCCCAGGACGTCGTTCACGACGCGTTCTTGGCGCTGTGGCGCGCGCCCGAGGCCTACGATCCGGCGCGTGGAGCGCTTCGAACGTTCTTCCTCTCCCTCGTGCACCATCGAGCCGTCGACACCGTCCGCCGCGAGGAGCGCATCAGGGCGCGGCAGGATCGGGCCTCGAACCTCGAGCCGGTGACCGTCGAAGACCCTGCGGAGGGCGTGACCGACGCGGCCGACCTCGCCGAACGTCGGATCGAGGTCCGAGCGGCGCTCGATACGCTCCCACCCGATCAACGACAGGTGCTCGAGTTGGCCTATTACGGCGGCAGGACGCAGGTGCAGATCGCCGAGGAGATCGACATCCCGATCGGCACGGTGAAGACCAGGACCCTCGCGGCGATGCGCAAGCTCCGCCGCGTGCTCGACCGATCCGAAGCCCCGGAGGGCGCGTGACCGACGACCACGGAACGATCGACGAGCTGCTGGCCGGCCACGTGCTCCGCAGCCTCACCGGCGCCGACGCAGCGGAGGCCGACCGGCTACTCACCGACCATGTGCCCGGCTGCATCGAGTGTCGCACCACGCTCGAGGGCTTCCGACGGCTCTCGGGTGACATGGGGCTCGCGGCCGAGCCCGTCACGCCCCCCGAGACGCTGCTCCCCCGCCTCCGTCGCGAGCTCGACGCCGAGGGAGCACGGCGTCGTCCCATGCGGGTCGTGGCCGTCGCCGCCGGGGTGGCGGCGGTGGTGGGCCTCGCCGGGCTCAGCCTCAGTCAGAACATCCGGGCGAACAACGCCGACGTGCGGGCCGACTCGATGGCCGAGGCGGCGGTCCTCGCCTCCCGTCCCGACGCTCGCATGGTCGACGTCGGGCCGGTGCAGGAGCTCTCGGCGCCGGGCGAGGAGATCCTCTACGTGATGGGAGACGGTGTGCCGATGCCGCCGGAGGGCTCCGTCTATCGGGCCTGGATCGTGAGCGACGAGACACCCACCTTCGTCGGCGAGTTCCTGCCCGACGAGGGATGGGTCTTCCTCGAGATCCCGTTCGACCCGACCGTGCACGACGACCTGTGGATCTCGGTCGAACCGGCCGACGCACCGACCGACGAGCCTGTGAGCACGGAACGCTGGTCTGCGAGCGCCGTGGCGTGACCTAGACGCGTTCGGCCGTCGGCACGCTGGGCAACGCCGAGGGACGTCCGGCCCGCAGGAAGCCCAGGAACATCACGACGATGCCGACGACGAGCGCCGCCGAGAACGCCGCCAGATAGCCCAGCGCGGCGAACGCGGACCCGAACCCCGCGATCACCGACGCGCCGAGCGCGATGAACAGGGTGCCGGCGAAGCGGTCGCGGAGCTCCGGCCGCCCGCGCATGCGCCAGGCGGACCACAGCGCCCCACCCAACAGCACCACGTAGGACGGGATCGAGATCAACTGCGGGAGCCGGTGTGCGGGCGAACCGTCGCCGAACACGTGCTTGCCCGAGGGAAGGTCGTCGGCGAGCGCCGCCGCGTCGAACGACGCGCCCCGAAGCACCGAGACGGTATACGCGGTGAGGAAGACCAGGACGATCCAGACCGCGGCCTGAGCGGTGCGGTTGCGCAGCAGGAGCATCAGCTCGCCGCCCGCGAGGAACGGCACGTTCAACACGGCTCCGAGCGCCCAGTAGAGCTGGAACTCTCCGGTCGTCCACCCGCCGAGGACACCGAACACGACGGCCAGCGAGGCCGCCGAGTACATCGCGAGGGCGAGAACCCAGGCGAGTTGATAGGGACGCCGGCGAGCGGCGTACTGCCTGGTGACGAGGCCGGCGAACACGGCGGCCACGACGGCCGAGGCCAGCGGGAACACCCACATGGCACCAGCATACGGGGGCGAGCAGGCCCGCCGGTCGGCCCCCCGCATGCCTACGATGGGAGCGTGAGCTCTCCACGACTGCTGTTCTCCTCGGCCGCGTTCTTCGCGCGTCCGCTCGCGAGCACGTTCGGCATCGTCGCCGAGACCGGGTACTCCGGCGTCGAGGTGATGGTGACCAAGGACCCGTCGAGCCAGGACCCAGCGCGGATGCGTGCCCTCGCCGAGGAACACGGCCTGTCGATCGGCGCGATCCATGCGCCGTCGTTGCTCGTGACGCGGAAGGTCTGGGGCACCGACCCCGTCGGCAAGATCGACCGAGCGATCCGGGTCGCCGAGGAGGCCGAAGTGCCGGTCGTGGTGATGCATCCGCCGTTCCGGTGGCAACGCGGGTACCGCCGGTGGCTCGACGAGGACCTGCCCGATCTCGAGGCCCGCACGGGCGTGACGGTGGCGATCGAGAACATGTTCCCGGTGCGCATGGGGCGTCGCGGTGTGACGCTGCACGCGAACCAGGATCTCGACGAGCTCGAGGGACTCCCCCACCTCGTTCTCGACACGAGCCACGCGGCGGTCGCGCAGCACGACCCGGTCGAGGTGCGGCAACGATTCGGCGCGCGCCTCCGCCACGTGCACCTGTCGGACAACGCCGGCCGCGGCTGGGACTCGCACCTGCCGCCCGGCCAGGGCGTGCTCGACCTCGATGCGTTCTGTGAGGATCTCGCCGACGACGGCTACCTGGGTGCGGTCTCGCTCGAGGTCGACCTGCGGACGCACCTCACGGACCCGGTCCGCCTTCGGGAGGTCATGGTGTCGATGCGGGAACGCGCCGAGCGCGCCCTGCGGATCGGCAGCGCCGGGCGGGCGTGACCGGCCGGCGCGCTGCTAGCCTCGCCGACGATGCGGCGACCCACCCTGATCATGATCATCGCCCTGTTCATCTTGATCGGCGCAGCGGCGATCGCGCAGCTCGCGATCGTGGGCGGCGACGGCGACCCGCTCCCCGGGCCTGCGAGCCCCGGGCAGCTCCCCAGCGCGTCGCCCTCCTAGCGGAGTTCCGAGAGGAGCTCCCGCCTACTCGATCACGACCGCGCTTCCCGGCCTGAGGTTCAACGTCTGCGCGGCGCTGCCGTGATTGACCACGAGCGCCAGGTAGCCCTGGGAATCGACGATCGCGGCCAGGACCCCCTCGGCCACGTCGGCGAAGATGTCCACGAGCGGCAGCGGGCGCCCGGCGACCGTGAGCGTCGAGCCGATACCCGCGGCTTCCAGGTCCACGGGACGCGCACCCAGCTGCACGTTGCCGAACGCGTCCACCTCGATCACCCGGGTGCCGACGGCCCCAGGCGTCACCATCGGCCCCGGCATCTCGACCACCCGGAGATCGGCGACGTCGATCGTCGGGCCGACGTCTTCGAACGCGACCCCCGATGCGAGATGGGCCCCCGCCGGAGCGAACACGTCCCGACCGTGGAACGTCGAAGAGACCGGCGTCAGCATCACCCGCTCCTCCTCGATGGCGACCGCCGCGTCGGCCCCTCCGAGGGCGTCCCACGCGAGCGAGAGCAGGCCGTTGTCGGGACCGACGAGGAGCGGGCCGTCGGCCGCACGGATCGCGATCGAGCGGCGCTCCGACCCCACTCCCGGGTCCACGACCCCCACGTAGACGGCGTCCGGCGGCATGTACGGCGTCGCCCGGGAGAGCGTCAGCGCGCCCCGGAGCACGTCCTGACGCGGCACCGAATGCGTGAGGTCGATGATGCGCGCGTCGGGCGCGATGCGAGCCATCACGCCGTGGCACACGCCGACGAACCCGTCGGCGAGTCCGTAATCCGTGCAGAACACGATCGGACGCGTCATGTGCCCTCGTCCTCGGCCGGGGCGTGCACGGGCAGGAACCGAGCGAGCCAGGACGTGAGCACCCCGCGCAGGTTCGGCCCCTGGTTCCCTTCGAGCATGTCGGTGCCGTGGTTCTCCGTGGGGAGGATCTCCACCCGCTTCGGAGGCACGCTCAGGTCGTACATGCGCTGAGCGTCGGCGGCCGCCGTCGCGTCGGCGTTGCCTGCGACGAAGAGCTTGGCCGCGGAGGCGGCCGAGAGCACCGCAGGCGACGCGTCGAGCCCGTCGATCGCGATCGGGGCGGACAACGTCGCGACCGCGCCGATGCGACCGGTCGGCTGGGCGGCGGCGATCAACGCAGCGGTGCCGCCCATGCTCGCCCCGATCACGGCCACCCGTGGCACCCCCGTCGAGCGGAGGAACCTCACGGCGGCCACCACGTCTCGCCAGAGCACCGGCGGGTCGGTCTCACCTTGCGAACAGCCCGCGTCGCCGCCCGGGCAGTATCCGCGGAAGTTGAACGTCAGGGTGCGGTATCCGTCGTCGGCGAGGGTGTCCGCGTACTCGAACCACGAGGATTGATCGGCGGGCCGCATGTGCGCGAGCACGACGCCCGCGGTCGCTCCCTCTGCCTCGAACAGCCGCCCTTCGAGCTCGATCCCCCCGGCGGACGTGAACGAGACGGGCTCGGAACCTGGCGATGGCGGGGGCGAGGAGGGCCCGCACCCGGAGAGGGCGACGGCCGCGATCGCGGCCGCGGCCCGGACGAGCCGGAACCGGGGCACGCTCACGGAAGCCGGCTTACTTGCCCAGCTTCATGCGCTGGTGCCGCGTGCGCTTGAGGAGCTTCTTGTGCTTCTTCTTGCGCATCTTCTTGCGGCGTTTCTTGATCAGCGACGGCAAGCGGTGGCCCTTTCATTCGGTTCCGAAGAGGTTCCGGAGGTCGACACGCTTCACCCGGAAGCTGTCCTCCAGACGGACGGAGCCCAGTCTAAGCGCTTTCGGCGGCTCCGCCACCGGCGAAACCAGCCGCAACCCCTGGTCCTCGGGCACGAACTCGAGGTAGCCGAGCCCCGTGAACCCGCCGGTCCCGTCGGAGAGCCCGACCAGCAGGCGGTCGAGCTCGCGCAGATCGAACAGGGGGGGAAGCGTCGGCATGAACACGGTCGGCTTCACCCTGAACCGTTGCAGCTCGCCCTCGAAGTACGCCGCCATGGCGCGCTCGCGCTGCTCCGACCGCTGGTCGACGCTCGTGGGCACGACGTTCGGATGCACGGGGAGCGTCACGAGCTCGATGCCGAAGAACCGCTGGATCACGCCGAGCACGGGCTCGAGCTCCCCGCCCCGCTGCAGGCCGACGACGAGGTCGGGCTCGAGCATGTCGACCTTGTAGTACTTCACGAGCTGGCCCCAGATGCCGCTCACCATCGCGCTCGTATCGACGACGATCAGGTCGGCGCCCTCGGCCCTGCCGCGGTCGCGCAGGCGGGCGAGCGCTCCCACGAGCGGCAGCAATTGGCCTTGGGGACTCGTGGAGCCGACGAATCCGAGCGCGTCGTGGTGCCGGAGCCGCTCGAGCGTGAGGTCGTCGGGTTCGTTGATGTGCTTGAGGCCGACGGTTGCCGGTGGGCCGACGGTCTTCTGGGCCACGTCGGCGTCGAGGTAGGCGACCGACCGTCCCAACCGCAGCGCGAACGCCGCGGTCGCCCGAGCCAGGGTGCTCTTCCCGGCATCGAGGCCACCCACGAACAGCACCGTGCGAGCCTCGCGCGCAGCCCGATCCACGAGGCGGTCGTGCTCGTTCAATGGGCCCTCCGTTCCCACGGAGGTCGGCTGAGCGGGTGCGCAGGATCGGTGGCCTCGGCCGGCTCAGCCGGCCTCGGTGTACCGATCCGTCAGGTACGTGTCGACGTCTTCGGATCGGAGCCGGTAGCTCCGGCCCACCCTGACGGCGGGCATCTCTCCTGTCTTGATCATGCGGTAGACGGTCATCCTGGATACGCGCAAGAGGTCTGCGACCTCGTTGACGGTCTTCAGCCGAGCCTCGGTGAATGGTTCTCTCTCCACGAGGGGGGATTGTAGGGCGTGGGCAAGCTCCCTGGATACCCCGAGGTGCGAACCCGCAGGTCAGGCTGGGTGCGAGCCGTCGAGGCGACGAACCACGGTTCAGAACCGGGAGGCGATCGCCTGGAAGCAGGGCCAGTAGGCGTCGGGCTCCACGTGATCGTCCATCACGATGACCACGTCGGTGCGCCCCTGCGCCTTGGCCACGATCAACGCCGGGTCGTTCACGTCGGCGATCGAGATCGTCTCGACGCCCGCCTCGATCGCGGCGCCGGCGAAGCCGTGATCGGCCACGACGAGATCGGGGCGGGCCTCGGCGAGCATGCGCATCATCGGCTCGGGACGGTGGGTGTGTCGCGGTTCCCACCCATCGGTCACCATGGCCACGCATCCCCAGTGCTCGATCGTCCAGTCGTGCGAGAGGTGGGGCTCCCTCCACCGCTCGCCGTTCGCGAGCCGCAGCACCTGGGCGCCCTGCCGGGTCAGGAACCGGTCGAGGGCGTGGTACAGCAGGGCCAGGCCGACCGGATGTCCGGTGGCGAGCACCGCCCGTTCGCCGTCGGCGGCAGCCCGTGCCAGCCGGTCTCCGGCCGCCTCGCACGAGCCGACGATGGGCTCCGGCGCGATCTCGACCGGGCCGTACCGCGCCTCGGGATCGATCGGCGCGCCCGCCTCCGCCGAGACCAGCCCCAGGATGCCGTCGAGGTCGAATCCCCCCGGGAGCCCCGTGAGGCCGAACAACTTGTCGGGGTCGCCGTCGATCAACATCAGGGCGTTGGCACGCACGTTGTCCAGCGGATGCGTCGCGGTACCCGCCACCCCGCCGGCAAGGAGACCGGCCGCCAGCTCGCTCCGGTCGTGGGAGCGCGGCGCCCAGCGCTCGTCGAGGGCCGGGAGCCTGCGCACGTGTCGCTCGATGGCGCTCATGTCCGGCGAGAGGGTAGCTCGGGTGCTGGAGCATCGGTCCGGCCGTACCCTCATGTCCATGGAGCTGAAGAGCGCCGTGGTCGTCGTGACCGGAGCCTCGGCCGGCATCGGCGAGGCGACGGCCGCGGCGTTCGCGAAGCGGGGGGCCCGGGTCGTGCTGGCCGCTCGGCGGCTGGAACGGCTCGAGACGCTCGCCGACCGCATCGGGCGGGCCGGTGGCTCGGCGGTCGCGCTCCGGCTCGACGTGACCCGGCCCCGCGAGGTCGAGGCGCTCCCGGCGCTGGTGCGAGAGGTGTTCGGTCGGCCCGCCGACGTGTTCGTCAGCAACGCGGGGGTGCCCGGCGGTGGGGCGATCCAGGACCTCGACTACGACCAGATCCGGCGGGTCGTCGACGTGAACCTGCTGGGCGTGCTGTATTGCATGCGAGCGTTCCTGCCCGAGATGGCCCGCCTGGGGCACGGCCACGTCGTCAACGTCGCCTCGCTGGCGGGACGGTTCGCCACACCCGGCAGCGGCCTGTACGCCGCCACGAAGCACGCCGTGGTCGCGGCCAGCGAGTCGGCCAACTACGACGTGGAACCTCGCGGCGTGCACGTCACCGCCGTGAACCCCGCCTTCGTGGCCACGGAGGGGTTCCCGCAGGACGGGTTGCCGGACTGGGCGGTGATGCCGGCCGATCGGGTCGCCGAGGCGATCGTGAAGGTCGTGCGCGAGGGCATCGCACCCGAATACTCGGTGCCCCGATGGACCTCCCCCTTCCAGGCGTTCCGGGTTCTCACGCCGCCGCTGTACCGTTGGGGGGTGCGCCAGGCGCGTCGCACGGGCGTGCGGGCCACCCAGGCGAGACGATGACGAACGCGAGCACCGCACCGGTCGAGATCGGCCGTCCCGAGACGGTCGAGGACGTCGAGGCCGACGTTCCGTGGATCGTGATCGTCTGGAACGACCCCATCAACCTGATGACGTACGTGACGTGGGTCTTCCAGAAGCTCTTCGGCTTCCCGCGGGCCAAGGCCGAGAAGCTGATGTGGGACGTGCACACCAAGGGGAAGGCCGTCGTCGCCAACGGCACGCGTGACGAAGCCGAACGTGACGTGTCACGCCTGCATGCGTACGGCCTCTGGGCGACGATGCAGAAGGACCGATAGTGCGGCTGCGCAAGGGCCCGGTGCGCCGGGTCGGGCCGGGACGGTTCGAGCTGCGGCTCTCCGAGCAGGAGCGCGACGCCGTCCGCACGTTCGGCGGACAGCTCCGCGTGCTGCTCACCTCGGAGGACCCCTCGAGCGACGCGGCCGTCGCGCGACTCTTCCCGCCCGCCCTGCCCGAGGACGACGTGCTCGGCAACCTGGAGTACGAGCAGCATCACGGCGACGAGCTGTTGGCAGGCAGACTGGCAGCTCTCGACACCGTGGAACGCACGCTCGGGCTCGATCGGCTGAGCGAGGACGAGCTGCTCGCCTGGCTCGGGTCGCTCAATTCGATCCGCCTCGTGATCGGCACCCGGCTCGGAGTCACCGAGGAGTCGACAGAAGGCGACTTCGCCGGCGACGAGCGGAACGCGGAGATGTTCGAGCTCTACGGCTACCTCACGTGGCTGCAGGGGTGGGTGATCGAGGCGCTCGACGAGGAGCTGCGCGAGGGAGACCCGACCTAGCCGGCCATCAGCGCACGGGCGAGCCCACCTGGTGCAACTTGAGCATGTTCGTCGTCGTGCGCCCGGCCGGCGAGGAGGCCGCCATCACGACGAGCATGCCCGGCCGCACCAGACCGTGACGGCGCAGACCCTCGTCCATCAGGGCGATCATCGCATCGGTGTCGTCCGGGTGGTGGTCGGCCTCGACCGGCACGACGCCCCAGTTCAACGTAGTGCTCCGCCGCACCCCCTCGTCTGGGATGAACGCGTAGATCGGCCTCGACGGACGCTCCGCCGACACGAGGCGCGCGGTGCGACCGGTCTCCGTATAGCAGGTGATCGCGACCACGTCGGGTTCCGAGTCCGCGACGGCTGCGACGGCATGGGCGACGGCAGCCGCCTCCCCGCTGTGACGACAGGGGGGCCGGGCGGCTCGATACTCGCCCGGGCGTGACTCGACGGCGACGGCGATCTTCGTCGCGGCCGCCGCGGCCTCGAAGGGATGATCCCCGATCGCCGTCTCGCCGGAGAGCATGATCGCGTCGGCGCCCTCGAGCACCGCGTTGGCCACGTCGGTGGCCTCGGCCCGGGTCGGCCTCGGCGCGTGGATCATCGACTCCAGCATCTGGGTCGCGACGATCACGGGTCTGCTCGCGTCGATCGAACGGTGGAGCAGATCCTTCTGCAACAGGGGGATCTGCTCCATCGGCAGCTCGACGCCCAGGTCGCCGCGCGCCACCATCAGCGCGTCGGTCGCCTCGAGGATCGAGTCGATGTGCTCGACCGCCGGCTTCGTCTCGATCTTGGCGACGATCGGCACGACCCGTTCGCCCATCGCCGACCGGAGATCGTGCACGTCGTCGGCCCCGCGCACGAACGATTGAGCGATCATGTCGACCCCGAGGTCGAGCGCGCGGGCGAGTCCCTCGAGGTCGCGCTCGGTCACCGCCGGCAGGCTCAGTCGCTCGGCCGGCACGTTCACACCCTGGCGGGATCGCACCGGGCCGCCCCGCACACACCGGGTCCTCACCGTGTCGCCGTCGATCGACTCGACGACGAGCTCGACCGCGCCGTCGGCGAGCAGCACGCGGTCGCCCTCGCGCAGATCTCCCGCGAGGCCCGGGTGGGTGGTCGACGCGCCACGCTCGTCCCCGGCGCCGCCGGGCCGAAGGTCGAACCGCCGACCCGGCGTCAGACGGAGCGGGTCCGGATCCAGCGACCCGAGCCGGACCTTCGGGCCCGGCAGGTCGGCGAGCACGCCGAGCACCCGGTCGCCTCCCGCCTCGGCGTCGCGAACGAGCCCCACGGCGCGAGCGTGGTCGTCGGGCGTGCCGTGCGAGAAGTTCACCCGGAAGATCGAGGTGCCGGCGGCCACGAGACCGCGGACGAACGCCGGCGTGTTCGTGGCCGGACCGAGGGTGCACACCAGCTTCGTGCGGGTTGCGGGCGCCCGGCTGGGCGTGGTCACCCGGCCCCCTCGCTGCGCCCGGCTCGAACGTCCAGCACGGCCGCGCCGATCGCCGCCGCTTCCTCGTCGGCGGGCGAACGTCGAGGGGGCGGGTCAGACAGGGTCGACGGCACCTCTCCGCGTGACTCGAACTCGGCGCGCTCGATCCAGTGCTCGGGAAGCCGGTCGGGGGGCGAGACCCCCGCCATCTCGGCGAAGTGGATCGTCCAGGCGCGTGGAACGACGCGCGCCCACTGATAGCCCCCGCCCCCGGTGGCCACCCATCGCCCGCCCGCGACCTCGTGCGCGAGGGCGTGGAGCTCGGCCGCCACCTGTCGGTACGCGTCGGTCGTCAGGCCGAGGTGCGCGAGCGGATCCGTGGCGTGCGAATCGCATCCGAGCTGCGTGACGATCACGTCGGGATCGAAGGCCCGCACGATCGGGGGGACCGCCGTGCGGAACGCCTCGAGCCACCCGCCGTCGCTCGTGCCGGGTGGCAGCGGCAGGTTCACGGCCGAGTCCGGCGCGTCGGCCCCCCCACGCTCCGACAGGGCGCCGGTTCCCGGGAAGAAGCCGAGCTCCGGCGCGTACTCGTGGATCGAGATCGTCAGCACCCTCGGGTCGTTCCAGAAGACGGCCTGCACGCCGTCGCCGTGATGCACGTCGACATCGACGTAGGCGACGCGCTCGACGCCCCGCGCCAACATCCACGCGATCCCGACGGCCGGGTCGTCGTAGACGCAGAACCCCGAGGCCCGGCCCGGCATCGCATGATGCAGACCCCCGGCCGCGTTGAACGCGTGCGCCACCTCGCCGCCCACGACGGCGCGCGCGGCGGCCACGGTCGCGCCCACCACGATCGCACCCGCCTCGTGCATATCGTCGAAGATCGGGTTGTCGCCCGGGCCGTATCCGAACCGTGCCCAGGGACCCGCGGCGCCGTGGCCGGCCTGGCGCGTGGCATCGATGAACTCGGGGGTGTGCACGAGCATGAGCGTCTCGTCGTCGGCCGCCTCGGCCCCCAACCGAACGACGCCCGGCTCGCGATCGATGCCGAACGCGTCGATCAGCTCCCACGTGAGCAGCACACGTTGAGGGCGCAACGGATGCCCGATGCCGTGGTCGTAGATCTTCGCCTCGGGAACCACCACGAGGCCGGCGGCGCCGCTCATCCGATCGAGCGGATCGCGACGACCGTGCGCTCGACCAGCGCGGCGGCGTCGTCGTCGGTGAGCACGAACGGGGGGCCGAGCATCAGCAGGTCACCGTCGCGGCCGTCGACGTGCCCGGTGGACGAGTACAGGAGCAGCCCCGCGTCGCGCGCCGCGGCCACCGCCCGCTCGGTCACACGCTCGGTCCGAGCGAACGGCTCCTTGGTCTCCGGGTCGCGCACGAGCTCGATACCGATCATCATGCCCAGGCCCCGGACGTCCCCCACGATCTCGACGTCGTCGAGGGACGCCGCCAGCTCGCGGCGGAGCCGTTCGCCCAACGAGGCAGCCCGCGCGACCAGCTCCCGATCGCGGAGCACGCCGAGCACCGCGCCGGCCGCCGCAGCTCCCAGCGCGTTGTGCGACCAGGTGAAGCCGTGCACGAACCCGGTGGTCGAGACCGCCTCGAAGACCTCTCGGCTCGCGGCGGCGAAGCCGAACGGCACGTAGCCGCTCGTGGTTCCTTTCCCGGCGGTCACGATGTCGGGGCGAACGTCCCAGTGCTCGACGCCGAACCATCGACCGGTGCGGCCCATGCCCGTCATCACCTCGTCGGCGATCACGAGCGCGCCGTGCTCGCGGCACACGCGGACGACCGACGGCCAGTAGTCCTCACACGGCACGGCCGCCCCGAGCGTCGCGCCGGCGACCGGCTCCGCGATGAACGCGGCGAACGACCGCGGCGGCGCCTGCGAGACCATGCGCTCGAGCTCGGCGGTGTGCCACGCCGCGCAGCCGTCGGGATGCTGCGGGTTCTCGCACCGGTACTCGTAGGCGGGCGGCGCGTGCAGGAACCGTCCCAGCCACGGCGTGTACGGCTTGCGCAGCGGTTCCTTGCCGCTCGCGTCGAGGGCGCCGAGCGTGTTGCCGTGATACGAGCTGCGGCGGGCGATCACCACGAACCGCGACGGCTCACCGCGCGCGAGGTGGTACGAGCGGGCCAGCTTCAAGGCCGTCTCTACGGCCTCGCTGCCCCCCGAGACCGGGTAGATCCTCGCTTCCTCCATCGGAAGCAGCGGAGCCAACTCGTCGGCATAGCGCTCGAGCGCGCCGGTGGTGAACATCGTGCCGTGCACGTATTGCGTCCGGGAGAGCTGGGCTCCGATGGCCTCGATCACGGCGGTCTCACCGTGACCCACGTTGACCACCACCGCTCCGCCGGCGCCGTCGAGGTAGCGCCGGCCGTCGGCCGCGGTGATCCACGCTCCGTCGGCCGAGACCGCCTCGGGCAGCTCACGGTCGAGCACCCGGGGGAAGACGTGGCTCACGAGGGATCGCCCTCCTCCGGCGGCATGCGTCCCGGTTGGGTTTCCTCCGACCCCGCCTCGCCGAACCCGGCGAAGATCTCGCGGAGCCGGCGACCGCGTTCCCTCCTGCCTCTGCGGATCTCGCCGGCCCACTCGGGCTCGGATTCCGTGTCGCCGGCCCACGGCGCCTCGTCGCCGACGGGCCGGTCCTCGCCTCGTTGCATGGCGCTCACGTTACCGCCTGCACCCTCGCCAGCCATCGCCGCATCGAGGGGTCGCCGGTCTCCCGCAACCGTTCGATCCGCCGCTCGCTCGCCTCCAGGTCGCCGAAGACCCGCAGCACCAGCGCCGCCATCGCGAACACGGGGTCGAACGGATCCGTGGCGGCCGTGCACCGCACGCTCGCCGGCATCCGGAACTCCCCGACCACCCGCGATCCCGCATCACGCGCCGCGAGCAGCGCCCCGAAGAACAGCAGGGCCGGGAGGGGCTCGTGCGTGCTCGTCGCGAGCGTCCCGAGCGATGTGAGCACCGATCGCACGTCGGCTCGCCGGCCCGCGATCGCCTCCGCGTCGGCGGATGCGGGCAGCGCCTCGTCGATCACCCGCAGGCACGCGTGCGAACCTCGCACGTACGACGCCAGCGCGCGCTCCCCTGGCAGCGCGTACAGGGAGTCCCAGACCGGACGGACGCCGGCCCGCGACGCCGCCTCGGCGACGGCTCGTGGGAGCCCTTCGAGCGCCGCACCCAGCGTGGCCTCGTCGGTCGCCTCGCGGGCGATCTCGGTGACGCGGGCACCGTGCAGATCGGAGACCCTGACGCGGATCGGCCTCGTGCCGCCGGGCGAGACGGCGCTCCTGACGACCACGTGGGCCTCGGGGAGCGCGTCGCGGGACCCGAGGGGCCGACGGAGCGCGACGGGCCTCGCGTCGGTGCCGAACAGCGCGGCCTCGGCGAGGTAGAGCGGGAGCCCGAGCCGCAGGTCGCGGCCCGCGCCGCCGACGGGCTGCCCCGTCCAGGCCTCCGCACAGAAGACGACGCGGACCGCATCCTCACGCACGCGGGGCACGAGCCACGAGGGTGCCCGGAGCGGGGCGAACCAGACCGGCGCCCCGATCGGCTCGGCCCGTCCGGGGGTCACTTCGTGTAGACCCCGCCCGGATCGAGCTCCTCCCGGATCAGCCGGAGCTCCTCGTCGGTGGGGGCGGCCGTTTCGTCGAGATCGTCGGAGATCTTCGGCTCCCAGCCCATGCTCGAACGCACGTCGTCGACGGAGACACCGGGGTGCAGGGTGTGCAGCAGCATCTCGCCGGTCTCGGCGTCGAAGCCGTAGGTCGCGAGATCGGTCACCACGTTCGTGGGGCCGCTGCCGTGCCACCCGCGATCCGCGTCGTGGGCCGGGTCGCCGCTGTGCCCGGGCGAGGTCCGGAAGTCGAGCCTCTCGACGAACGACCGCTGCGCCTGCCGCATGATCACCAGGATGCGGCGGGCATGGATCGCGATCTCGCAGGCACCGCCGGAGCCGGGCAGCCGCACCTTCGGATGCTCGTAGTCGCCGATCACGGTCGTGTTCAGGTTCCCGTGGCGATCGATC
>Ga0210115_1000281_pt1 | contig 14638 bp, 13 predicted proteins | sample MayberryNW_TuleB_2_FD_185526 | JGI IMG/M metagenome (GOLD analysis project Ga0210115, IMG submission 185526) | Wetland microbial communities from San Francisco Bay, California, USA, that impact long-term carbon sequestration - MayberryNW_TuleB_D2... | ecosystem: Environmental > Aquatic > Marine... | reverse complement strand
GGCGATCTCCGATTGCCTGGCGGAGAATCAGGCGGGGGGCGATCTGGCGAACGTGGGGGCTGCGATGCTCACGGTCGCCACGGAGCTCAATGCGGAAGCGCGGGCTGAGCCGGGTGGGGAGGCCAACGTCGAGCTTGGCTATCTGCTGGGGGCGGCGCAGCGGGGGGCCGACGGGACGGAGGGGATTCACGACGAGCTGCTGCGGCGCCTTACCGCGGCGGCGCGCTACAGCCCCGACAACCGTCCCCTGCCTGCCGCGTTCTCACGGGCGTATCGCTCCGGATACTCTGCCGGTCAGAGAAATGGTTGACAACGGACGGCCGTGAAAACCAAGCGTCAAGATGCGCCGGTTGCAGCGGACGCGACTGAGGAGCGCAATGCCAGAGCAACTTTGGGGTGGCGAGACCACGAAAGCAGTTGAGAACTTCCCGGTGTCAGGCGAGCGGGTACCGGTGCCCGTCGTCCGCTGGCTGGGCAGGCTGAAGGCCGCGGCGGCGCGGGTGAACGGCGAGCTGGGCGGGCTCGACGCCGATGTCGCGGCGCGGATCGCCGAAGCCGGCGACGCGGTTGCCGCCGGCGAACACGACGATCAGTTCCCGGTCGATGTCTTCCAGACCGGCTCCGGCACCTCGTCCAACATGAACGCCAACGAGGTGCTGGCCAAGCTCGCCGGCGACCCGGCCCACCCCAACGACCACGTCAACATGGGCCAGTCCTCCAACGATGTCTTCCCCTCCGCCGTCCACCTGGCGGCGCTGGGCGAGGTGAGCCACGGCCTGCTGCCGGCGATGGAGGGGCTGCAGGAGGCGCTGGCGGCGAAGGCGGAGCGCTTCGCCGACACGGTCAAGGCCGGCCGTACGCACTTGATGGACGCGGTCCCGGTCACGCTCGGCCAGGAGTTCGGCGGCTACGCGGCGCAGGTCCGGCTCGGCATCCAGCGGGTCGAGGGGACGCTGCGCCGGGTCGGCCAGATTCCGCTCGGCGGCACCGCAACCGGCACCGGCCTCAACACCCACCCCGAGTTCGCCGCCAGGGTGCGCGAGCAGCTGGCCGAGGAAACGGGACTGGCGATCTCCGAGCCGCTCGACCGCTTCGAGGCGCAGGGCAATCGCGACGCCCTGGTCGAGCTCTCCGGCGCGCTCAAGACCTACGCCGTCTCGCTCAACAAGGTCGCCAACGACCTGGCGCTGATGGGCTCGGGCCCGCGCGCCGGCCTCGCCGAGCTGCGCCTGCCGGAGCTGCAGAAGGGTTCCTCGATCATGCCCGGCAAGGTCAACCCGGTGATCCCCGAGGTCGTGATCCAGGTCGCCGCGCAGGTGATCGGCAACGACACCGCGATCGCCGTCGCCGGCAGCCAGGGCCAGTTCGAGCTCAACGTGCGCGTGCCGTTGATCGCGCGCAACCTGCTCGACTCGATCAAGCTGCTCGCCTCCGCGTCGCGCTTGCTGAACGAGAAATGCGTCGCCGGGATCGAGGCCAACGAGGAGATGACCGAGCGCCACGCCGAGGCGACCCTGGCGACGGCGACCGCGCTCAACCCGCACATCGGCTACGACCGCGCGACCGAGATCGTCAAGGCCGCGGCCGAGTCGGGGCGGTCGCTGCGCGAGGTGGCGTTGGAGCAGGGGGTCGAGCCGTCGGTGCTGGAGGAGGCGCTCGACCACCGGCGGATGGCCCGTCCTCACGATTGAGCGCTGACGAGGAGTGCGGGGGTCGCCCCGTCGGTGCCTGCCACCGCCTTTCGGCGGTGGAATTTTGTGCCGCTTCGCGGCTCTGATTCACCCTGCCGGGGCCGCTTCGCGAGGCACCGCCGGGGCGACCCCCGCACTCCTCTGCGTTCTCGGCGGAACGGCGTTGGCGTCGTCGAGCGGCCTCCTCCCTGGTTGGGTAGCTGGGAAGGGACGAGCTGGCCGACTCAGCCTTGCAGGGTGATGAAGCGTTGCTCGGTTAGCTCTTGGACGGCGAAGGCGGGGCCCTCGCGGGTGTTGCCGGAGTCCTTGACGCCGCCGTAGGGCATCTGGTCGGCGCGGAAGGTGGGTACCTCGTTGATCAGGATGCCGCCGTACTCGAGCGTCTCGGCCGCCTCGAGGCCGCGGCCCATGTCGCGGGTGAAGACGCCGGCCTGGAGGCCGAACTTGGTCTCGTTGGCGAGCCGCAGCGCCTCGCTGAAGTCCGCGTAGCGGTCGATCGTCGCGACGGGACCGAAGACCTCCTCGCACCAGACCTTGGCCTCGCGCGGCGGGTTGGCGAGCAGGGTCGGGGCGAGGCAACGACCCTCGTCGACCAACTCGCCGCCGGTCAGCAACTCGGCCCCGGCGGAGACCGCCTCGTCGATCCACTGCTTGACCCGGTCGCGATCGCCGGCCGAGATCAGTGGGCCGACGTCGGTCTCCGGATCGAGCGGGTCGCCGACCCGGAGCGCCTCGGCGTTGGCGACGAGCCGCTCGACGAAGGCGTCCGCGATGTCCTCGTGGACGAGGATGCGCTGGATCGAGATACAGCTCTGACCGGCGTGCGAGAAGGCGTGCAGCTTCGCTTTGTCAGCCGCCATCTCCCAATCGCCGTCGGCATGGACGATCAGCGGCGCGTTCGAGCCAAGCTCGAGATTGACCTTCTTGTGCGGGACCTTGCTGCGGATTGCCCAGCCGACCTCCGCCGAGCCGGTGAAGCTGAGCGCGCGCGTCAGCTCGTGCTCGACGATCGCGTTGCCGACCTCCGCGCCCGGACCCGGGACAACGCTGAGCCACCCCTGCGGCAACCCCGCATCGACCAGCGCCGCGGCCAGCTTCAACGCCGAGATCGGCGTCTGCCCGGCCGGCTTGAGCACGACTGCGTTGCCGGCCGCGATCGCCGGTCCCAGCTTGTGCGCGACCAGGTTGAGCGGAAAGTTGAACGGGCTGATCGCCCCGACAACCCCGTAGGGCACCCGCAGCATCACCCCGAGCTTCCCCGCCCCCGCCGCCGAGGCCTCCATCGGCACCGTCCCCCCGCTCAGCTTGCGCGCCTCGACCGCCGAGAACCGCAACGTATCCACGCACCGCTCCGCCTCGACCCGCGCCGTCTTCAACGGCTTCCCCGCCTCGGCCGCAATCGTCAACGCCAGCGCGTCGCGTCGCTCGCCAACCAGCTCCGCCGCCCGTTCGAGCACACCGGCCCGTTCGTGCTGGGGGAAGTCCCGTGCCTCGAATGCCGCCTGCGCGGCGGCCGCACACCGATCGACCAATCCTGCGTCGCCTTGCCCCACCCGACCGACGACACTCCCGTCATAGGGACTCGTCACCACAGCCCAATCGCCGCTCTCCCTCCACTCGCCGGCAGCAAGGAGCTCGTGATCGCTGGCTTCGCCGGCCTCTGGGTTCACCGGACCGATCTCCCTTCGGTTGCAGGGCAGGTGATCTCCGCCACGGCGCGAATCCGATCGCGTACCCGGCGAGGACGCTTTTCGTCAGCCGGTTGGGGGTATATTTCGCTGGCGTCGGGCAATGGACAAATAGACGACATTGACAGATTCGTTCTTGCGGCTTGATCCTGACTAGACTCGCACCATGATTACCGAGATCAACGTGATCGCAGCGGGGGTGGTGGCGGCGACGGCAAGTGGCATCGCCGGCCTGCTGATTACCTCATTCGCGATGCGACGAACACGGCTGGTACACGAGCAGGTTGCGCGACAAAGGCATCGCTCGGCTGAGCTGGCGCGGAGCTTGCTGGTGCTCGAGATGGCCTCCGATCAGGAAGAGAGCCCGGCGGTGGATATCGCTGTGCGAGCCAGGCTGACGCCCGCGGAAATGCGCCAGGCGACCGACGAACTGATCGGCGCCGAGCTGATCGAGGAACCGTCGCCCGAGCTTCTGCGACTGACCGACACCGGCCGTCAGGTGTTGATCGAGCACAGACTCGAGTTGGAGCTCGAGGACTCGGTCCTCCAGCGGCGTGCCGACAAGGGTTCCGAGCGTCTTCAGCTGAGTCCGGAAGACCTCGACTCGGCAATCGAGGCCACAGTCAAGTCCCTGCGGGCACAACACGCCCACTGACAAATGCTCGGAGCGCTGATCGCTGCCGGCGTGGCCGGGCTGGCGACCTTCCTCGAGGTCGATCAGGCCTTCACCTTTCCCAGAAAGGCTCCAAGGCGGACGGAAATATGGCTGCTGACGCTTGCCTTTGCCCTCGTCAACGCGGTTCTCGCAATCGGGCTGTACGCGCTGCTGAGCAAGGCGGCGATCTTCGCCAGCGCCGAAACCTGGGTCCGCGGCCTGCTTGTCGGTGCCGGTTACCTGAGCCTGGTCCGACTCAAGTTCGCCACGGTCAATGGACAGCCGTTCGGCTTCGAGTACTTCTTCGACCTTGCGCGCGACTACGCCTATAAGCGCATTCGCCGCCGCGTGGGCGAAGCGCGACTGGCGGCTGCCACCAAGTACGCCGCAGCACGTTCGCTGGCCGACCTGATCGAAGCGGCGACCTTGCAGCCGCTGTTCAACGAGCACGACTCCGATCAGCAGGCAGAGATCAAAGCCTGGATCCTCCGGGTCGCCGAAGACAACGCCGCGACGGAGGAGGCGAAGAAGTTGATGCTGGCCGACTTCATCCTCTGCGGAAGTCGAACAAGTCACAAATGAGCTGCGGGCGGCGGCTCTTCCTCAACCGTCCGGATAGGGCTGAACGGGAATGCCGTGATCGGTCTCTCTCATCCCCAGCTCATAGGCGGCACCCGCAGCCAGCGAGAGCCGAGCCGGCGGCAGTGCCGGGCGGTCAACCGTTAGCTCGAGGTCGGCGACCGAACAGTTGATCGTGTTGTGCTCCGGGCCGGCGGGGTCCGCGTAGACCCAGCCGACGAAGTCCTTTTTCGGCGCAGAGACCTTGCCGCGGACCACGATGTCCTTACCGGGGAGGACGAAGGAGCACTCGCCGGCGGACTCCTCGATTGTCGCGCCGCGAATCTGTCCGAAACCGCCGAGGCGATGCGCCTCGCCTTCGAGCATCAACATCCCGGAGGGCACCCACGGGGTCGTCCACGGCCCAAGCTTGATCCGCGCGGCGCCGGCGTCGAAGTAGGTGTCGGGCGAGCCGTCGAAGCCGGTGCCCTCGAGCCAGACCCAGCGCTCGGCGTGCTCGCTGCCCCAGTTGTGCCCGATCATCCCCGGCCAGCCGTCGAGCTCGATCGCCTCACCATCGATCTCCAGCCTGCCGCTGAAGCGCGCATCGGGATAGGGGGCGACGAACTTCGTTTTCGGCAGCCGCGTCTCGTAGAGCCGGTCGGACGGCAGGTACTTGCAGGGCTCGGCATCGCCGGAGAAGCTCAGCTCCCAGGAAACAACCTCCGTTCCGGTGCGCTTTATGCTCGCCAGAGACACATAAGGCGCACCGGAAGCGCGGGCGTAGCCGGGGCCGATCTCCGCGCTGCCGACTTTGATCCACCCCTCAGCAGGCACCGACAGCTCCGCGGCAGGCACCGTCACCTTGGTCGCCCGCGGCGCCTCCGCCTCGCGATCGAACAGCGTGAACCAGATCGAGCCGTTCGGCTCGGCCCCCGGCCGCTTGTGCACCGTGTGCCGAATCCAGATCCCCTGGCCTCCCCCAGGCCGGCAGGCCTTGATGTAGAAGCTCTCGTAATGACCTCTCTTGGCAGCGACCTGCGGAAACCTCGCCCCTTCGTCCACCTGGAGAACTCTAAGCGTGAGAGGACAAAGAAGGCAAACTCACACCTTGATCGTGATCACGTCGCCGTCCTGGACGACGTAGTCCCGTCCCTCGATCCGCAGCACGCCCCTGTCGCGGGCGGGCGCGTAACCGCCGCACTCGACCAGCTGCTGCCAGCCGATCACCTCGGCTTTGACGAACGCCTCCTGGATCTCGGTGTGGATCGTCCCCGCCGCCTCGAGCGCGGTGGCGCCACGGTGCAAGGGCCGGGCGACCGCTTCCTTGTCCTCGCCCGCGGTGAAGAAGGTGATCAGCTCGAGCAGGTCGTAGGCGGCGCGGACAAGGCGGGCGAGGCCGGAGCCCTCGACGCCGTAGGACTCGCGCATCTCCTCGGCCTCGGCCGGGTCGAGCTCGGCCAGCTCGCCCTCGATCCGGGCGCTGACCGCGACCACCCCGGCATCGACCTCGGCCGCGTGGGCGGCAACCGGCGGCGGCGGCTCGGCGTCGCCCTCGTCGACGTTGGCGACGTAGAGGATCGGCTTCGAGGTCAGCGCCTGCAGGTTGGCGGGGCCGTGGGCCGCCCCCTCCGGCACCGGCACCGAGCGGGCCGGCTTGCCGGCCGCGAGCGCCTCGACGACCGCCTCCAGCCAATCGCGCTCGGCAACCGCATCGGCATCGCCCGACTTGGCCCCCTTGCGCACCCGGTCGAGTCGCCGCTCGGCCTGCTCGTAGTCGGCGAGGACCAGCTCCGTCTCGATCGTCTCGATGTCGGCCAGTGGATCGACCCGACCATCGGGATGGGGCACACCCGAGTCGGCGTGACAGCGCACGACATGGCAGATCGCATCCGTCTCGCGGATCGAAGCGAGGAACTGGTTGCCGAGTCCCTCTCCCTCCGAGGCGCCCTTGACCAGACCGGCGATGTCGTGAAACGAGATCGTCGCCGGCACCAGCTCCGAGCTGCCGACCGTCTCCCCCACCCGCTCCAGCCGCTCGTCCGGCACCTGGGCGATCGCCACATTGGGCTCGATCGTCGTGAACGGATAGTCCCCCGTCTGCGCTCCGCCCTTGGTCAGCGCATTGAACAGCGTCGACTTCCCCGCATTCGGGAGCCCAACGATCCCGACCTTCACAGCCCGTCCCCCCTCATGGCGACAGCGGCACGATCAAGCCCAACGCAACCCCAAGCAACGCGCCGGCGAGGACATCGGATGGGTAGTGCATCCCCAGGTAGGGCCTGCCCAGCGCCAGCGCGAACGCCAGCAGGAACGCAAGCGCCGCCAGCGGCTCGACCCGCGTCATCGCCGTCGCCACGGCAAACGAAGACGTCGCGTGCGCCGAGGGAAAGCTCAAAGAGCTCGGCGCCCCACCCAGCGGCGGCAACCCCGCCAGCTCCGGCCGCGGCCGCCGCACAATCAACTTCACGACGTAGTTCAGCGCGATGGCAACAGGCCCCAACACCGCACAGATCAACCAGGCTTCCCGATCCCCCCCATCGACCACCGCAAGCACCACCCCAACCCCAAACCAAACGGCCCCATTGTTCGCCGCCCGCCCCAGTCCCTTTGCAGCTCTCTCCAAGCCGGGGGTGTGGCCACGGGTCCGCATAAACCGCAACATCCTGAGATCGAGCTTCTCCACGGCCGCGCAGGATATTGGCCATCGAGCAGGGACCCAGGGGTCCTTCCGGGGGTGCCCCCTGGGTCCCGCCCGCGTCCAACCTCCATCAAAATCAAGTCATGCCCTTCGTTCCCAACTACACCCACACCCCCGGCCACCACTGCGGCTCGACCGCCCTCCGCAACCTCCTGGCCCACCACGGCACTGAGATCAGCGAGGAGATGGCGTTCGGACTCGGCGCCGGCGCCTGCTTCTACTACGTGACGATCGAGGACGCCTCACCGACGCGCTGGTTCAACGGCCGCACCGCCCGCCTCGAGGAGAACTTCGACGAGTTGACCGGCGCGGCGCTCGAGCTGCGCACCTTCGAGCCCGGCGGCGGCGACGCCTGGGCGGCGGCGAGGGCCGAGGTCGACGCCGGCCGGCCGGTTCTCCTGCTCACGGACCTCTACTACCTCGACCACTACGGCAACTCGGCCCACTTCCCCGGCCACGCGGTGGTCCTCGCTGGCTACGAGGACGGGCTCGCCCACCTCTCGGACACCGCTTTCGAGCAGCTGCAGACCACGCGCCTGGAGAACCTCGACAAGGCCCGCCACAGCGAACATCCGGCCTACCCGCTCGCCGGCCACATGTTCACCGTGACCGGCGAGGTCTCACCCGACCGGCTGCGCGCGGCGATACCGACAGCGATCGAGCGCGCCGCACGGGCGATGGTCGAGCCCGAGTTCCGCGACTTCTCCGGCCTCGACGCGGTGCGGCGCCTCGCCGCCGAGGCCGGCTCCTGGCCTGAGGTGGCCGAGGACTGGCAGTGGTGCGCGCGCTTTGGCTACCAGGTGATCGAGCGCCGCGGCACGGGCGGTGGCGCATTCCGGCTGATGTACTCCCGCTTCCTCGAGGAGGCCGGGCGGCCAGAGGCGCAGCTGGCCGCGGACGCGGCCTCCGCCTGGACCGATCTGGCCCACGCCTTCCACGCAGCGAGCGAACGCGACGACCCCGACCGGGCGCTGTGGCGACAGATCGACAGCGCGGCCAACCACGTGTCCGAAGCGGAGGAGCGCCTCTGGACCTCTTTGGCCAATACGTAGTTGTCCCCGATGGAGTTCGCGGACTCCATCATGTACAGTTTCTTACTGCGGGAGGCGGGTATCAACTTTGAAAACCCGTCTTTGAGGAGAGTCTTGTATGAGAAGCAAGCGTGGCCCACTGGGGCTTCTCGTTCTCACCGCCGCATTCCTCGTTTCCGCATTTGGCGCCTCCAGCGCGCAGGCCGAATTCGGCATCGCGAAATGGGAAGCGCTGACGTGTAACACCGATGAAAGCGCCGTTGGCCTTGGCAACTGGGCCGCGAACGGCAACCCGTGCGAGGAAACCGACGAAGAAAGTCGCTTCTACACGCAGGCAGCTGGCCACCCCCCATTCGGCGTCAACGCCTTCCTGATGAATCAGACCGGGGGAACTCCAAACCTCCCCGATGGCTTCCTCAAGGAAACGCGGGTCGAACTGCCGGAGGGGCTGGGCGTCAACCCGTTGGCTACCGAACAGTGCACGGTCAAACAGCTCTCCGAAGTGATTGCGGTCGAACCGATCGTGCTGACCAAATGCGCGCTGACCGGATCGCAGGTCGGCTGGGACTACTTCACCACGATCAGTCCCGGCCCCCCGCCCGCGGCGCTCCCCCCGGCGGGATTTGAATTCACCCTGAAAACGCCGGTCTACAACATCGAAACGCCGGACGACCCCGAATCGCCCTACTACGGCGCCTCCTCGATGGCAGGCTTCAACGTGACCGGGGAGCCGACCCTCCTCGTCGGCGACCTCGACCCCAAAGACCAGCACATCTCCTTCACGACGTCCGACCTCAAATCTCCGCTCGAAGGCGGCGCCCCGATCATCGGGTCGCGGCTCGTCTTCGAAGGACAGGCTGGAAACGGGTATGTCACCCTGCCAAGCGTCTGCGGCAAAAAATTGGCGACGATCCTCCATGCCTTCTCCCATCCATATCCGGTCCCGCCGGGACCGGAACTGGAACGCTCTGCGCTCTCAGAAACCAACTACACCGCCAGCGGCTGCGACAAAGTCCCGTTCGAACCGGAAATCGACGTGAGGGTCGATAGCAAGACCGACTCACCAGAGCCCACCGAAGTGGAACTTTTCATCCCCTTCAACCCCGACGCGGAAGGCATTACCAACTCGCAGCTGCACATCGCCAAAGTCATTCTGCCGGAAGGGGCCGGAATCAACCCGTCGGCCGCAAACGGCCTTGAAACCTGCACCAACGCACAATTTGCGAAAGGCACCGGCAACCCGATCACCTGCCCGGACGCATCGAAGATCGGCTTCGTCGAAGTGGAAACGCCCGCGCTGCCAGGAATCTTCGGCGGCGAGGTCTATGCCGGGCAACCGTTGAGCAACGACGCCAGCACCGGTGAACAATTCCGGATCTTCCTGCACGTGGTCGAGCCGCGCTTCGGGGTCAACGTGCGTCTCGAAGGGAAAGTATTCCCCGATCCCGACACCGGACAGATCACCGCAATCGTTGCCGACAACCCACAGGCCCCGTTCGAATCGTTCAGGGTTCACATCAACGGCGGACCGACTGGAGTCCTCACCTCTCCCGATACGTGCGGACCGCACACGACCAACACCGCGCTGACCCCGTTCAGCGAAAACGGCGACGCGAACCCGAGCAGCGAGTTCTCCCTCGACGAAGCGGGCTACGGCGGCCCCTGCCCGCAGACGCTCGCGGAGCGCACTTTCAACCCCGCCTTCGACGCGCTGCCGCAGGGCAACACGGCCGGCGGCTACAGCCCGTTCGACGTGCACCTGAAGCGGCCCGACGGCCAGCAGGAGGTCAAACAGATCAACGTCGACCTGCCGCCCGGGATGATCGCCAACCTGAGCGGCGTCGACTACTGCCCGCAGCAGGCGATCGATGCCGCGGGGGCGCAGTCGGGTGCCAGCACCAAGGCCAGCCCGCCCTGCCCGGACAGCAGCCATGTCGGCAAGGCGATCATCAACGCCGGTTCGGGCCCGTCGCCGTTCGAGACCCCGGGCGATGCCTACCTCGCCGGTCCCTACAAGGGGGCGCCACTGAGCCTGGTGTTCGTCACTCCCGCGATCGCCGGACCGTTTGACCTGGGCACGGTGGTCGTGCGCGCCGCGCTCAACATCGACCCGGAAACGGTCGAAGTCCACGCTGTGTCCGACCCGATCCCGCACATCTTCGGCGGCGTCAAGCTGGATATCCGCACGATCGACGTTTCCCTCGACCGGTCGCGCTTCACGCTCAACCCGACCACCTGCCGCCGGGCGTTCTTCACCCGCTCGACGATCCTCGGTGGTGGCGGCAACCCGAACGACCCGGAAAAGTGGGAAGCGCTCGGCAAGGGCAACGAATTCCAGGCGGTCGGCTGCCGGGCGCTGCGGTTCAAGCCGAAGTTCTACGCGAGGATCTTCGGCGGCAAGAACCAGACCAAGCGCGGCCAGAACCCGAAGTTCCGGGCGATCCTCGACGCCCGCACCGGCGACGCCAACCTGCGCCGCGCGGCGTTCATCCTGCCGCGGGCGACGATCCTCGATCAGAGCCACATCAGGACGATCTGCACGCGGGTGCAGCTTGCCGCCAACAACTGCCCGAAGAACGCCATCTACGGGCACGCCAGGGCGACCTCGCCGCTGCTCGACGGGGTGCTCAAGGGTCCGGTCTACCTGACCTCGTCCAGCCACGAACTGCCGGATCTGCTGGTCGACCTGCACGGCCAGGTGCCGGTGCGGCTGCGCGGGGTGATCAGCGGCAAGAACGCCCGCCTGAAGACGGTGTTCGAAAAGACGCCGGACGTCGCGGTCGACAAGTTCATCCTGACGATGAAGGGCGGCAACAGGGGTCTGCTGATCAACTCGCGCAACCTCTGCGCCCGTCAGACGACCGGCTTCCTCAACCTGCTGGCACAGAACAGCCGACGGATGAGGACGAAGAACCTGCGGCTCAACATCCCCGCTTGCCGCGGGGGGAAGCAGAGGTAGCCCCGGGAATCAGGCGCCGGGGCGGGACCTCCCACCCGCCCCGGCGCCGGTTGCCGCGCTACTGAGCCGGCTTCAGGCGAGCGAAGTAGCCGAACCAGTTGCCGGAGCTGGTCTCGAGGGTGAGGCCGGCCTCGGTGGCTTGGCGCTCGAGGCTCGCCCGGGTGGTGAAGTGGGGGTCGCCGAAGAGCTCGCCGACGACGAGACGGCCGCTGAGTTTGAGCACACGCGCAATCTCGCGCAGAGCAGCGGCCGGATCGGGAATCTCACCAAGGACAGCGGTGAGGACGACGGCGTCGACCGAGGCGTCCTCATAGGGCAGCGCGGTTGCGTCGCCCTGGGTGGGGACGACGTTGCCGATTCCCCGCTCGGCGGCCAGGCGGCCGACGTGGTCGAGGAACTCCTCTTGCAGGTCGAAGATCTCGACCGTGCCCTCGGGCCCGATCCACTCCGCGATGTCGAGCGTGTAGTAGCCGGTGCCCGGGCCAATCTCCAGAATCCGCTCGCCCGGCTGCGGCGCGAGCACCGCGCTGAGACGCTCACGGGTGATGATCGGGTGCGGCGCTTCGACCCAAAACCGCTGCCCGTACGGACACGCCGACGGGTTCTTCCGCCACCACAGCGCCGCCCCCAACGTCGCCGCCGCAGCGACCCCTATTGCCGTCTTAGCACGCACGGCTACCTGGGTGGAGGGAATTGGCTTCCGGCGAAGGGGTGCGGAGTGGAGAGGCCGGCGAGATCGGTGGATTCAGGCTTGGATCTGAGTGCGGGTGACCAAGCAGATCAAGGACGCAGGGAGCGTGGCGTGCTCTGCACGCGAGCGACCGAGGACGCCGATATGCGCTGGTCACACGCACTCAGAAACCGATCTTCTGGTCGCCGGAATCGACTCTCAAGAACGCGACCTTGCCGAGGTAGACGGCGAGGGTGCCATCCTCGGTCTTGACGTCGTGCCAGCCGCCCTTCTCGACCTGCTTGCGCAGATCCTTGAGCTCGTCCGCGTCGAGCCGGACGGCGACCACCTGACCGCCCTCGAAGCCGATCTCCACCTTCTGCGCCTCCGCCATCAGTGCTCCTCTCCACTCGGTTCGACGATCTCGGTCAGGACGCCGCCGGTCGAGCGCGGCTGGATGAACGCCACCCGGCTGCCGCGGATGCCGACTCGCGCCTCTTTGTCGATCAGCTCGAGCCCGGCGGCAGCGAGCTTCTCCAACGTCGCGTCAACGTCTGCGACGGCGTAGGCGACGTGATGCAGCTTTGGGCCCTTGCGGCCGAGGAACTTGCCGACCGGAGTGTCCGCGGCAAGTGGCCGCATCAACTCGACGTGTCCGTCGCCGACATCGAGCAGGACCGCCTCGACGCCCTGCGACTCAACCGTCTCGCGATGGGCGACGCTCATCTCGAAGATTCCCTCGTAGAGCTCCAGCGCCGCGTCGATATCTGCGACGGCGACGCCGATGTGGTCGATCTTGCCGAACATCGAGCCGCCAGTCTACGTGGCCGGCGGCGGCTCGCTCCCCTCGCCAACCGGCGCCTCGACCCGAAGGATCTCGGCCAGCGCCGCGACCCCGACCTGGAGCTGTTCGGGGGTGGGCTCCCTGGTCGCCAGCCGGCGTTGGATCTCGCGCCCCGGCGTGTGAAAGGCCTCGGCCAGGGGCGCGCCGTGGTGGCGGTCGCTCCAGGCAAACAGCTCGACCGCGATCGAAGCGCCGCCGAGACCGACGGCAGCGCGCGCCAGCGGATTGGGCCGCTCGACCAGCCGCTCGAGCATCAGGGTGCCGCCAACCGAGAGCAACATCATCGGCGCAATCAGATTCGACCCACAGCGGTCGTGCTCCTTCGGCACCGAGGCCGGGTCCTCGACCCCCTGCTCATAGGCGGCGATCGCCTTGTGCTCGACCCCGTGATACGCCGCCAGATCGCGATCGCTGAGCGCGATCACCGCCGGCATCGCGCCCAGCGCCTGCACAACCCCCTCGCGCAGCGCCGAGCTCCCCACCCGTCGCCGCAGCAGGGAGGTTGCGAACAGCGTCGCCCCGATAGCCGCGATCACCCGCGCGTCCTCAAACGGCAACCGCGCCAGTGGCAACCGCCGCCGCACCAACGGCAGCACCGCCATCGCCTCAGCCAACCTCACCGGCCCCCGCAACCCCGGCACCCGCTGCACCAGCTTCGGCGCCAGCTCCGGTTTCCGCTCCGACGCCACCTGCACCTGCCCATCCCCGTCCCGCACGGCAGCAGCCCAATGCGTCGGCCCGTGAATCAAGAGTCCATTCCGCAAGGCCATACCGCCAAGTCTCAGCTTCTCGGACACCACCCCGGACGATAGAGAAGGACGGAAGTCGCCGCTGGGGAATCGCTTCACCGGGCCGTGGCCGACGAGTCCCTCGCGCAAGACCCCACACGACCGACGACCGCGCAGTCCCCGCGCGGTCGTCGGATTCCCCCCTGATTCCCCTGTTTGGTGCCGGCCGGAGACCCCCAGTCCAGGCCTCCGGCCGGTATGTCGGCTCTCCCTGGCTTAGCTTGGAAAGCCGACCCTTGAAACACCCCCTTTTAAAGGAAGTTGCGCTTGCGACTAATCCCTTGAAAGTCGCTTGCGAAGCGCCTCCAGGCGCCGCCCCAACTCGGCCTCGAAGCCACGATCGGTGGGCCGGTAGAAGCGCTGCCCCTCGAGCCCCGGCGGCATCAACGGCTGGCCGCTGACCGCGCCCGGCTCGTCGTGCGCGTAGCGATAGCCCTCGCCCCGGCCGAGCTTTGCCGCCCCCGGGTAGTGCCCGTCGCGCAGGTGGTCGGGCGGGGTCTGGGCGCCGTTCTCGCGCACCTCCCCCCGCGCCCGCCCGAGCGCTTTGTAGGAGGCGTTGGACTTCGGCGCGAGCGCCAGGTAGACGGTGGCCTGGGCGAGGTTGAGCGCACACTCGGGCAGCCCGACCCGGTCGACCGCCCGCGCCGCCGCGTCGGCGACGAGCAGCGCCTGCGGGTCGGCGTTGCCGACGTCCTCGGAGGCGAGGATGACCATGCGGCGGGCGATGAAACGCGGGTCCTCGCCGCCCTCGAGCATCACCGCCAGGTAGTAGAGCGAGGCATCGACATCGGAGCCCCGCGTCGCCTTGATCCAGGCCGAGATGAAGTCGTAGTGGCGGTCCCCCTCGCGGTCGTAGTCGAGCGCCTTGCGCTGCAGCGCGTCCTCGACCGTGGCGACATCGACCGCCTCTCCCCGCGACCGCTCGACCGCCCGCTCAAGCGCCGAGAGCGCCACCCGCGCGTCACCCCCCGAGCGCTGCGCGAGCATCGCCAGCGCCGCGTCCCCAACCGGCGGCGGCTCGACCAGCCCCCGCTCCGGATCGGCCAACGCCCG
>Ga0210115_1000280_pt1 | contig 14658 bp, 20 predicted proteins | sample MayberryNW_TuleB_2_FD_185526 | JGI IMG/M metagenome (GOLD analysis project Ga0210115, IMG submission 185526) | Wetland microbial communities from San Francisco Bay, California, USA, that impact long-term carbon sequestration - MayberryNW_TuleB_D2... | ecosystem: Environmental > Aquatic > Marine... | reverse complement strand
GGGGACAACAGATCATTGTACCGTGTCGGTTCCAGAGTTCCAGGGTTCCAGCGGTTCTGGGTTCCAGGGGTTCCAGCCGTTCTGGGTTCCAGGGGTTCCAGCCGTTCTGGGTTCCAGGGGTTCCAGCCGTTCTGGGTTCCAGGGGGTTCCAGCCGTTCTGGGTTCCAGGGGGTTCCAGCCGTTCTGGGTTCCAGAGGTTCCAGCCGTTCTGCGTTTCAGCTTCCAACCCTTCTGGGCTGCAGAATTCGCCGTTCTGGTTCCCAGGCCTTGGAACCCCGAACCGAACGGTGGAACGTTCGAACGCGGAACCCGGGACGTTGGACCCAGACGGCTGGAACGGTGAACCCTGGAACGCTGGAACCCAGAACCCTGGAACGGTGGAACCCAGAACCTTGGAACGCTGGGAACCCAGAACCCTGGAACGCTGGAACCCTGGACCGTGGAACCGCCAACCCCGGAACCGAGACGGACTAGACTCTACGTGTATGCCGACACGCATCTTCTACTGGAAGCCCACATGAACGACCTGCCGCAACGCCAGAGGTCATCTGGATCAGCGAGGAATCGAGGTCGAAGAGCGAGACATCAATCGCGAGCCGCCGTCGCGACGCTTTCTGGAGCGGCACGTCGACGCGACGCATTTTCTCGAGTACGTGAGCCGGCGCAGCCCAGTCTTCAAGACGCGCCCGCTGCCCACGTCGAAACGCGAGGCAATCGACCTCATGGTCGAACAGCCGAACCTCATCAAGCGGCCGATTCTAATCGACGGCGATCGCGTGATCTTCGGCTACGACAAGGCGAAATACGATGCGCTCGTGGCCCGATAGCCGGGTGGTCGCACGCGGACAGGAGCCCGGCCCCTATGGACTGTCCATTCCAATCACACTGGCTGGGGACTATCTCCAGATATTGTCGGCGTCGGCGATGCGCCGATAGTCCCACAACAGGGACGGTCCCGCTCGCCGCCTGTTGCCTGTAGCCTTACTGAATGGGCATCCTCCGCATCGGGACTTCCGGCTGGAACTATCCGTCAGGGAAGGGCACGTGGAACGGCGTGTTCTATCCGGCGGGCTCACGCGGCCGCACGAGCGGCTTCGACGAGCTTGCGTTCTACGCGGAGCACTTCGACACCGTCGAGGTGAACTCGAGCTTCTACGGCTCGCCGCGCCCGGCCGTGACTCGCGGCTGGGCGGAGCGCACGCCGCCGAACTTCGAATTCTCGCTCAAGCTGTACCAGAAGTTCACGCACCCGCGGATGTACAAAGAGAGCCATCTCAAAGACATTCCGGGGACGCGGGAAGAGCTCGACGCCCTCGCGGCGGTCAATCGCGCGGACGTCGACCTGTTCCGCGCGGCGCTCGATCCGCTCGCGTCGGCCGGCAAGCTGGGCGCGCTGCTCGCGCAGTTCCCACCAAGCTTCAAGGATTCACCGGCGTCCCGCGCGTACCTCGAATGGCTGCTGCGCACGTTCAAGGACTACCCGGTCGCCGTGGAGCTAAGGCATCGCAGCTGGAGCGATGCGGTCGGCGAAACGCTCGGGCTGCTGAACCGGTTCAATGCGGCGTGGACGCAGATAGACGAGCCGAAGTTCCGCTTCTCCATCCGCCAGAACTGGCTGCCGAACGTGACGGGCTTCTATTACATGCGGCTCCACGGGCGGAACGCGGCCCAGTGGTGGCACCACGCGTCGAGCGAGGACCGCTACAACTATCTCTACTCGGAAGAGGAGCTCGAGCCGTTTGCGGAAACCGCGACGGCCGCGCGCGCGCTGGTCAAAAAGGCGTACCTCTATATGAACAATCACTTCGCGGCCAAGTCCGTCGCGAACGCGGTCATGGTGCAGCACCTCACCGGCGAAGAGCCGCACGGCGAGTACCCCGAAACGTTCACGCAGCGATATCCGGTAGTCGCGCCGTTAGTGGAACACGCCCGGCCCGGCGTCCGGCAACCGTCCCGGTAAGTACTTCGTCTGAAAGCGTATGACTGTTCCAGTGCGCTCCCTGTCCGTGCGGGCATGGCTCGCCGTGATCACGCTGAGCCTCACGGGCGCGGGCGGCGTCGGCGCCGCAGCGCGCCAGCAGACTGCGTCGGCCATCGGCGCCGATGCCATCTTCGAGGCAATCGGCGTCCGCGAGGGCGTCACCGTCTGCGAGGTCGGCGCCGGCAACGGTGATTTGACGATCGCGGCCGCCAAGATCGCGGGGCCGCAGGGGCACGTCTTCGCGAGCGAGCTCGGCGACGAGCGCATCGCCACGCTGAAGAAGCGCGTGGCGGACAGCAAGCTCCCGCAAGTCACCGTCGTTGCCGGCGATCCGAATCGCACCAACTTCACCGAAGCGGCGTGCGATGCGCTCTTCATGCGCAATGTCTACCACCACTTCGCCGACCCGGCCGCGATGAACGCCTCGATCGCGGCCGCGCTGAAATCAGGCGGCAAGGCGGCGATCGTCGACTTCCGACCCGGGCACGAAGCCGCGACTGCTGCCGATCGCGGCAATGACGGTTCGCACGGTGTTACGCCGGAAGACGTGTCGGCTGAAATGAAAGCCGCGGGTCTTCTGCCGCAGGACACGCAGACGGACGGGAACCGGTTCATGGTCGTGTTCTCTAAACCGTGAACGCGGGGTCGGCGGGTGCGTCACCCGAGATGCGGATTTCCGGGGATCAGAATCACGGGACGCGAATTTCCACGGATTTCCACGGATTCAGCGCGCCGTCAGGCCGGCGCGCGCAGGGCGGTGGCACCTCGCTTGAATAAAGGCAGAGCCAGGAGCTGTTATCGGCCCCGAGCTGACGCATCCTGGCATGCGTCGAGGAGATGTGATGCGTGGAACGACCATCCTCGGGATCGTGCTGATCGTGGTCGGCGTCCTGGTGTTCGCGTATGGCGGGTTCTCGTACACGAAGAAGGAAAAGGTCCTCGACGTCGGCCCGATCGAGGCGACGGCCGAGACGAGGGAAACCGTCCCGATTCCGCCGATTCTCGGCGGCGCCGCGATCGTGGGCGGGATCGTGCTGCTCGTGGTGGGTGCGCGCCGGCGCGTGTGAGGCAGGCCGGCGTGACCGGCTGCTGAAGAACGCAGCCGGAATGGAGAATTACGAATGAAAAATGAAGAATGAAGAAGGTGGCCGAATTCTGATGCCGTCTACACTCTTCATTCGGCATTCTTCATTTCGAGACACTTACTCCGGCCGCACGTACATCTTCCTGATCATGTCGCCCACCTGGATCTTCGCGGGCACGTCGAACCCGCTGATCAGGTGGCCGAAGACGACGTACTTCCCATCCAGCCGCGGCACTGCCGCCAGTGTGACGTAGAACTGCGCATCGGCCTGGGCGGCGTTGCCCGAGTGCGCCATCGCGACGGCACCCTTCGTGTGCAGGTGCTTCTTCGAAAACTCCGCGAAGCCGACGGGCCTGCCCGACCCGGCGAAGTCGCCGCGGCCCCACCAGTCGCGTTTCGTCATGTCGCGCGATTGCGGATCGCCGACCTGGATCACGAAGCCGGGCTCCACGCGATGAAACCGCAGCCCGTTGTAGAAGCCCCGCTTCGCCAGGTTCACCACGTGCTCCACCGTCTTCGGCGCATCGTCAGGGTACGTCTCGAACTCGAAGGTGCCCTTCGTCGTCTCGACGACGATCACCGGACCGGCGCCGGGGCTCGGCTGGGCGGGCTGTGCGGGCGCCGCGACAGGTGCTTTCGGCCGCGGACGCGGCTTCGCGGGCGGCTGACCCTGGCCGGCAAGGAGCGGCGCTGACGTGAGCGCCGCGGCAAGCGCGGCGACGAGTACGGCGCGGCGAACGATCGTTTGCATGAAGGCTTCCCCGGCTTTCTCAATCACAATCGCCGACGACCAACGCCCAAAACAGCGTGTCCTTCAACGATGACGTCCTTGGGGAGTTGGGGATTGGGAGTTGGGAGTTGTCCCGACATGTGACCTCTGCGTTCAGGCGACGCTTCGCCCCACCCTGGTTACGCCGATCTTCGGGCAGCAGTCGCGCAGCACGCAATCGCCGCACCGCGGGTACACCGGCCGGCAGACGTTCTGTCCCCAGGTGACCAGGTACAGGTTGATGTACGGCCACCAGGCCGAGTCCGTATTCCGATAGAGGGCATGCTCCGTTTCCTCGGGCGACTTCGTGCGGACCCACCCGAGCCGATTGGCGATCCGGTGCACGTGCGTGTCCACGCAGATGTTCTTCTGGCTCTTGAACGCGAGGATCAGCACCAGGTTGGCGGTCTTGCGGCCCACGCCAGGCAGCGACGTCAGCTCCTCCATGGTTCCCGGAACCGTGCCGCCAAACCGTGTCGTGAGCGCTTCGGTTGTCGCCTTCACGAAGCGCGCCTTGTTCCGATAGAAGCTCACCGGAAAAATCAGCTTCTCGATCTCCTCGACGCTCAGTCGCGCCATCGACCTGGCGGTTCGTGCGCGGCGGAACAGGCGCGTGCTGGCGGCGTGCGTGGTCGCATCCTGCGTGCGCGCCGAGAGCAGCGTGGAGATCAGCACCTTGAACGGATCGCTCGCCTGCGATTCGGATATCTTCTCGATCGCGGGCAGCTCCATCCCGGTAATGGCCCTGGCAAGCGCGCGCATCACGGGCTCGACAGGCGCGGCGCGGCGGGACATGCGGACGATCTGCATCGTTCTGGGTTCGCGACAAATGGGGACAGGCCCTATTTTCGCCTGCTGCGGGCGAAAACGAGGGACTGTCCTATTTTGTCTCACTGCACCGGCGTGAGGGGCGCCTCGCGGCCGAGTACGGCAACGACGTTCCGTGCGGCGAGATCGGCCATCCCGAGCCGCGTTTCGCGGGTGGCGCTGCCGAGGTGCGGCGAGAGCAGCACGTTGTCGAGCGCCAGCAGATCGGGGTGCACTTCGGGCTCGCGTTCGAACACGTCGAGGGCGGCTCCGGAGATCAGGCGTTCCCGAAGGGCCCACGCGAGCGCAGCCTCGTCGACCACCGGACCACGCGTCGTGTTCACGAGATAGGCGCTGCGCTTCATGCGCGCGAGCGCGCGCTGATCGATCAGTTTCCGTGTGTCTGGCGTGAGCGGCACGTGCAGGCTCACAACGTCCGACGTCGCCAGCAGCTGATCGAAGGTCATCGCGGTCGCGCCCGCCCATTCCACCGGCCGGCGGTTCGTATACGCCACGCTCATCCCGAACGCGGCCGCGCGTGCCCCGACCGCGCGGCCGATTCGTCCCGCGCCGACGATTCCGAGCTGCTTGCCGGCGACGCTGCTGCCCAGCATGAAATCGAAGGCCCAGCCCTTCCAGTCGCCGCGCCGCACGATGCGCTCGCCCTCGCCGAGCCGGCGCGTGATCCCGAGGATCAAGGCCCACGTATAGTCGGCCACCGCGTCGGTCAGCACGTCCGGCGTGTTGGTGACGACGATGCCGCGCTCGCGGGCCGCCGCGACGTCGATGTTGTCGTAGCCGACCGCCACGTTGGCGACGATCCGAAGGTTCGGCCCCGCTTCCATGGCGGCGGCATCGATCCGATCGCCGAGCAGCACGACGAGCCCCTGCTTGTCGTGCAGGCGATCGTGCAGTTCGGCCGGCGTCAGGCCGCGTTCGCCGGTGTGCATGTCGACATCGGCGTGCTCTTCGAGGACCGCAACGGCGGCACCGGGCAGGCGGCGGGTGACGAGGACGCGTGGGCGCATTGGACGAGCCTGCTGTGGTTCACGGTTCACGGTTCACCGTTCACGGTTGGAAGGTTCGCGCCGATGGTTCGCCGTTCGCGGTACGGATGGTGAACGAAGTCGACCGCGAACGGCGAACTGTGAACCGCGAACCGGGCGTCGCTCGTTAGTGCCCCAGCGACTGGCAATACCCGCACTGATTGCACGGGACGACGGGCTCGATCACGCACGGCGACCCGGGTTCGGTGGGCACGACCATCGTCAGGCGCGCATGGCTGGCGTGGTGCCTCGGCTCGCCGCTGCCGCTGCCGCCGCTGCACGAGTGCATCGCGAGGCGCTTGGCCACGACGTCCCGCACGAGTGCGCGCAGCTCCTGCTCGTCCATCACGACAACAGATCCTCTCGACAATCGACCCGATCGACGATGCCGACGATGGCGGCGTCGACAGGCGTGCCCCGCCGCTGCATCGCATCACCGGCGGCCTTGCCGTCGAGCACGACGAGGACGGTCTCGTGAACGCCGGCGCCGACCGTGTCGGTCGCCAGCAGCATCGGGCCGCGCGGCGTGGAGTCGGGGTTCATCGGCTGCACGAGCATCAGCTTCGCGCCGTCGAACTTGCGGTGCTTCTGCGTGGCGACGAGGGTGCCGACAACGAGCGCGAGTTGCATGCGGTGATGCCATGGGCGGCTCACGGGCCGTCCGTTCGAGCGTACGCGGCCCGGCGCTCCAAGCAGGGTCTATCCGGAGCTCACTTGGGTTGATCGCGGGGCTTCAGCCCCGCCCCTGGCGCCTGTGAAGGCCGCGAATCCATTCGCAACGCAGGTGAGCTCCGGTTCTATGCGCCGGCCCGACCAGCGGCGTTCAGTTGTCGGCCGGGCTGAAGCCCCGGCGCCACATCGCGTAAATGGGCGTTCGACATCAATCTGTGATCAAATCCCAGCGATCGACAATCCCGACAATTCCCGCATCGACCGGCGCCTCGGCGGGCAGGAACGGAAAACTCGCCTCGCGGCCGCGAACGAAGAAGACGATCTCGCCCGCGCCGGCACCGACCGAATCGGCGGCCACCAGCAGGCGGCCGGCCGGCTGCCGATCGGATCCGAGCGGCTGCAGGATCAGCAGCTTCAATCCTTCGAGCGCCGCGTCCTTTCGCGTCGCCACGACATCGCCGACCACCCGCGCGACCTGCACGATCAGCCCCCGGCCATGTCGATCGTGTCCACGATCCCCACGATCGCGGCATCGACCGGACAATCCTTCATCCCGGCGGCCATGCGCGCAGAGCTGCCGCTGACGATCAACACGGTCTCTCCGACGCCGGCATCGACGGTGTCGATGGCAACGAGGTAGTTGCCTTCCGGCTTACCGGCCGGATCGATGCCGCGCGCCACCAGCAGCTTACTGGCTACCAGCTTGGGATCCTTGCGGGTGGCGACCACGGTACCGACGACTCTGGCGAGGAGCATGGGGCGTCTGCGAGGGCGATCGCCGGGCGGACCGGAGACCGCGCGGCGCTGTTACTTCTGGGCCTTGCCGATGGGGAGCACGTCTTCGAGGTTCGCGTGCGGCCTCGGGATCACGTGCACCGAGACCAGCTCGCCGACGCGGCGCGCCGCGGCAGCGCCGGCATCAGTGGCCGCCTTCACGGCGGCGACGTCGCCTCGAACGATGGCGGTGACGTACCCGGCGCCGATCTTCTCCCAGCCGACGAGCGTCACCTTCGCGGCCTTCACCATGGCGTCGGCCGCCTCGATCATGGCGACCAGACCCTTGGTTTCGACCATGCCCAATGCTTCACCCATTCGTGTCTCTCCGAACTTTAGCGGCAAGCCGCAAGCGGCAAGCTGAAAGCTGCACGCGACAGCAACGAGGGATTGTCCCCATCGTCTGACGGCTTGGATTACTGCAGGCTGCGCACGGCCTCCTCGATGAGGGCGGTCAGCTGGCGGTATGTTAACCGAATTTCCGTGTCGTCGCCGGGCCGCGCGGATCGCGCCGACATCATGAGCGCCTCTGCGCGATCCTCGGGCACGAGACGCTCGTCCGGACTCTCCGGCGCACGCACGGCCTGGCACGAGGCCTCGTCGGCCGCGCCGGCGGTTCCCGCATCGTCGATGCAGATCCCCCCCGGCGAGGCGATTCCGTACATGCCGCGTAAACTGGCGAGGCGCTTCACTTCGTGCTGCGCCAGGAGACGCTCACCGCCAAGGAGCCGCGCGACGAGGCTGATCTTGGCGAAGTGCTCGACCGTCTCCATCTTGTAATACGCGGAGAACAGGTCCGTGCCGATCGTCAGGGCGCCGTGATTGGCGAGCAGCACGCCGTCGTGCACCTTGATGTACTTGCGCACGGCGTCCGGCAATTCGTGGGTAGAGGGCGTGGCGTAGTCGGCGATCGGGATGCTGCCGAGCGTCGTGATCACTTCGGCCAGCACCGCGCGATCGAGCGGGATGCCAGCCACGGCAAACGCGGTTGCGAGCGGCGGGTGCGCGTGCACGACGGCGTTCACATCCGGGCGGCTGCGGTACACCTCGAGGTGCATCAGGAGCTCGGATGAAGGCGACCGATCCCCGGCCAGCTTCTTCCCCTCCATGTCGGTGATGCACATCATCTCGGGGGCCATGAACCCCTTGGACACGCTCTTGGGCGTCGTCAGCAACCGGCCGCCCTCGAGGCGGACGCTGATGTTGCCGTCGTTCGAGGCGACATACCCGCGCGCGTACAGGCGGCGGCCGACTTCGACGATGTCGTGACGGAGCTGGGTTTCGGAGGTGGTCACCGCGCCTGCCATTGACGGCGGCAGTTCTCGGAACAGAACCACGCCGTCTGCCCGCCGCGGTCCGCGGTGAGCGCGCGAGACTGTACCACGAAGGTGCCACAGACGGGATCGCGGACCATGCGCGCCCCCTTCTGAGGCACGCGGCCCGTCCGGCGTGCGGGATCGGAGGCGCCGTCGACCACGCCTTCGACGAAACGCCAGATCGAACGCACCACGAGCGCGACGACGAAGAGGATGAGGACCAGCCGGATGGCGGCGCCCACGGCTTACTCCGAGCCGGGCGCGGCCGGGGCCCCGAGCGTCGGATGCGCGGACTTCATGCTGTCGAGCGCGCGCTTCGCCGCCTGGCCCTCAGGCGAGTTCGGCGCGAGCTCGACGACGCGTTCCCAGGCCTTCGACGCGCCGTCGAGATCCTGCTTTCCGAACGCGAGCACGATGCCCTGGTTCAGCATGGTCTTGGTGTGCTTCGGTTCGATGTCGAGCGAACGCTTGAACTGCGCCAGCGCCTTGTCCGACTGGTTCGTGTAGTAGTAGCTCACGCCCAGATCCGTGCTCAGGTCCGGGTTGGTCGGGTCGAGCTCGAGCGCCGACTCGTACCACCGGATCGCATCGTCGTACCGCTCGGCGTCGAAGTACATGTTCCCGAGTTGCGTGCGCGGGGTGGCGTTCGACGGGTCCTTGTCCGCGAGGTCCTTGAGACGCTGGACTTCACCCTGATCCAGCGGCGGCGGCGCGGGATTACCGGCCGACCCGGTGCCGCCCGGTGCCGGCGCTGCGGCTTGCTGTGTCGGTGGCGGCACGGGACGATGCGAAGTCTGCTGGCTGCCGATCAGCCAGCCGGCGATGAGGCCGAGGAAGATGCCGGCAATGCCGAAAACGAGCGATTCTGCCTTCATGAGTGATCAGTAAGACGCGCGTTTCCGGAAAGAGCCGTGCGCGTGAATCGATCATAGCAGCCCCGGTAACGATCTGCCGGTGCATCGAGTTCCGCCACACACGGGACTGCCCCGTTCTTCCGGGATTGTCCCCGCTATCGCCCGCCCGAAAGAGTATCGGGGACATCCCCCGTGCGATGGAAAAGCGGACAGTCTCCTCGATGAAGAGGCGCCGCGGAGAGTTACAGGCGTGGAGGGCTCTTACGGCCCGGCCGAACTGCCGCGCTCGGCAGCGGCGAGCACCGCCAGATACTCCCGCACGGCACGCTCGAGGCCGACAAACAGCGCGCGGCTCATCAGTGCGTGCCCGATCGACACCTCGTCGAGGTGCGGCACGCGCGCGAAAGCCGGCAGATTATCCAGATCGAGATCGTGTCCCGCGTTCACGCCGAGCCCGAGCGTGTGCGCGTGGGCGGCGGCCCTCGCGAATCGATCGAGCGCGGCCGATCGATGCGGCTCTCCGAGCGCGAACTCGCGCGCGTACGGCTCCGTGTAGAGCTCGATCCGATCCGCCCCGAGCTGCGCCGCCCAGGTGATCGCCGGCAACTCTGCGTCCACGAAAACGCTGACTCGGATGCCGTCGGCCTGAAGCGCCTCGATCGCGACTTCGAGGCTCCGCTGGGGCGCCTCGATCCGCCAGCCAGCCTGGCTCGTGATCTCGCCCGGCACGACCGGCACCAGCGTGCACTGATCCGGATGGACCTCGCGGACGATGGCGATCAGATCGGGCCGCGGATCCCCTTCGATGTTGTACTCGACAGACCCGCGGAGCGACGCGAGGCGCGACGCAATATCGCGCACGTCGGCGCTCGTGATGTGCCGCGCATCGGCACGCGGGTGCACCGTGATCCCCGGCGCGCCAGCCGCGATGCAGACATCGACCGCCTGCAGCACCGAAGGCACCGATCCCCCGCGCGAGTTGCGGAGGGTGGCCACTTTATTGACGTTGACGGAGAGGCGGATCATGACCAGCGTCGTTCACGGTTGGCGGTTCACAGTTCACGGTTGGATCCGTTCACAGGGCGAACCTGAACTGTGAACGGTGACCGTGAACCATCACAAGTGCAGCTTCACCGCATCTGCCAGCTCGTTAGCCCACCGCCGGATCTCCTGCTCGTCTCGACCCTCGAGCATGATCCGCAGCAGCGGCTCGGTTCCCGAATAGCGCACCAGGAGGCGCCCGTGGCCGGCGACGCGGCCTTCGATGTCGTCGATCAGCTGCGACAGCGCCGGCACGCCCCGCAGGTCGGCCTTACGCCCCACGCGCACGTTCACGAGCACCTGGGGGTACGTCGTGAGATCACCGGCGAGATCCGACAGCGTGCGCCCCGTGTCGCGCATCACGCGCAGCACGTTCAGCGCGGTGACCAGCCCGTCGCCGGTGAACAGGTACTCGCTGAAGATGACGTGACCGGACTGCTCGCCGCCAAGCGAGATGTTCCGCTTGAGCATCTCCTCCATCACGTATTTGTCGCCGACCTGGCAGCGAATCAGCGTGATGCCGCTCTCGGCCAGCGCCAGCTCGAGGCCGATGTTGCTCATCACCGTCGCAACGACCGCGTTCCCGCGGAGACGGCCCTCCGCCTGGAGCCGACGCGCGCACATCAGCATGACCGCGTCGCCATCGACAATCTGACCCTGGTCGTCGACGAAGATCGCGCGGTCGCCGTCGCCGTCGAACGCCACGCCGAACTGAAACCGTCCCTCGATCACCGTCTGGGCGAGCCGTTCCGGGTGCGTCGATCCGCAGCCCAGGTTGATGTTGCGCCCGTCCGGCTCGTTCCCGATCACCGTCGCATCGAACCCGAGATTCCCGAACAGCCGCGGCGCAACGGTCGTGGTCGCGCCGTTGGCGCAGTCGACGGCGATTCGCATCCCGCGAAGCGGACCGGGATCCCCGAGGACGTCGCGCGCATGCGCCGCATACGCGTCGACGAGCGAGACGCCTCTGACGGGTGAAGGCGCACCGTCGGGCACGCCCCACGAATGATCGGCAACGATGGCTTCGACGTGCCGTTCGAGATCCTCGGTGAACTTCTCTCCACCGCCGGAGAACACCTTGATGCCGTTGTCCTCGAACGGATTGTGCGAAGCCGAGATGACGACGCCAGCGGTGAAGTCGCTCGCACGGGTCAGGTACGCGACCGCCGGGGTGGGAATCACGCCCGCGCTCACGACCTCTGCGCCGAACGCGCACGCACCGTGCGCCAGCTCGCGCTCGATCCAGACGCCGGATTCGCGCGTGTCGCGGCCGATCAGCAGGTGGGCGCGCCCGGGCTCGAGGGCGCGGACGAGCGCAGCGCCGAGCCGCCGCACGGTCGGGCGATCGAGGGGATACTCGCCGGCCTTCCCGCGGACGCCATCGGTTCCGAACAGTCGTGTGGACATGGATGAATGCTGCTATCTGACCGTCACCCGGACCGACTCGGGCTCGATTGCCACCACGCTCACCAGGCCTCCTGCGGCGGGCTGCACGGGAAGATTGTACGTCCCGGGACGGCGGCCGGAGACATCCACGTAAATCGCCACCTGATGCGGCTGCAGCTGCCGGACCGTCGGCCCGGCCCCCCTGATGCGCACGGCCACCGTCTCCGGCGACACGCGTGCGGTCCGCCCGCTGCCGCTGCCGCGAACGGAAACCGGCACCCCGTCGACCGTCCGCTCCGTCGGCGCCGGGACGATCTCGACCGTCACGACCGCGCTCCGCGGGATGCGGAGGCGGACGACAGGATCGAGCACACCGATGGTCACGACATCGCGCATGCGTGCGCGCGCATTGGTCAGCACGACCGGCTCGGTCGTCGCCTCGGTCATGCCTTTCACGATCGATTCCGGCCCGACGATCTCCACCTCGCGCGGCGTGACGTGCACGTCGCCCTTGATGAACCCCGGCGCCGGATCGCCTTCGATCTGCGGCACGACCGGCACCACCTTGCTCGCGGACCGCTCGAACGTGAGCGTCACCGTCGAGGGCACCACGCTCAGCACGCGGATGCCGGTCGGCACGGTGACGTCCTCGGGCGTCAGATGAAACATGCGGCGCCCCACGCGCGCGGACGCGACGTCCATCGACGCGACGAGATCGCCGCTGCGTAGCTGGCCGAGCGCGCCGGACGCACCGCGCACGCGGATGTCCGCGGTGCTTGGCGGCTCGCCGATCAACTCGAGCTGCTCCGGAATATTCTGAAACTCCAGCGCGACCCGGAGCGATCGCTCCGCCTGCTTCTGACCGGCCACCATGTACCACAGCAGCACGGCCAGCGCGACCGAGAGCACCTTCAGCCCGAGATTGCGAAGAAGTCGGCGCAGCATCAGTGGAAGGAGTACCAGCGCTCCCGCCGCGCGCTGCGGCGGTAGGTGACGAGCCGGCGGAGGCGCGTCCGCAGGTCGTCTTCGGTCAGGTCGCGCTCGATACGCCCTTCGAGCACGAGCGAGATGATGCCGGTCTCCTCGGATACGACAACGGCAATGGCGTCGTTTTCTTCGGTGAGCCCGATCGCGGCGCGGTGGCGCGACCCCAGCTCGCGGCTGAGACGCGGGTTCACCGTGAGCGGCAGGAAGCACGCCGCCGCCGCGACGCGGCCTTCCTGGACGATCACCGCTCCATCGTGCAGCGGCGTGGTCGGCTGGAAGATCGTCACGAGCAGGTCGTAGGTGACCTTGGCGTCCAGCGGAATGCCGCCCTCGATGTAGTTCCGCAGCCCGATCTCCCGCTCGATTGCGATGATCGCGCCCACGCGATCCTTCGCGAGCATCGTGGACGCGACGGCGATCTCTTCGATCGATTCGTCAACCGCTTCCGACTTCGCGAGGACCCGGAAGAACGGCGCGCGGCCGAAGTGGGCGAGCGCACGCCTGATATCGGACTGAAACAGGACGATCGCCGCAAAGACGATGTAGCCGACCATGTTGCGGATCAGCCAGTTCACCGTCTCCAGCTGCGCGGCCTGCGAAAGGAACAACAGCCCGACGATCAGGCCGACGCCGACCATCATCTGCGCGGCGCGCGTGCCGCGCACGAGCTTGAACACCTCGTAAATCAGGATCGAGACGATCGCGATGTCGAGGAGGTCGCGCCAGCCGATTGGCGTGCTGGCGAGCAGCTCGTTCAGCGCCGTCACCGCGGCGCTCCGGAGGGGCCGGACGAATCGGACCCGGTTTCGACGCGCAGCATGTCCGCCACGCGCACGACATCGCGCATCGCCGCGACGGAATGGACGCGGACGATGTGGGCGCCTGCGAGGACGGCCGCGGTGACGGTGGCGGCGGTCGCCCACTCGCGCCGGTCCGGCGGGCGCTCGCCGATCGCGCGCTGCACGAACCCTTTGCGCGACGTACCGACGAGCAGCGGGCGGCCGAGCGCGTGCAGGTCGGCCAGCCGCGCAAGCAGCGTCGCGCTGTGCTCGGCGCGCTTCGCGAAGCCGAATCCCGGATCGACGATGATGCGTTCGCGGGCGATGCCTGCCTCCCGGGCAATGCGCACGCGCTCGTCGAGCTCGCCGATCACCTCGCGCACCACGTCCCGGTAGGACGCCTCGCGATACATGTCTCGCGAGCGCCCGCGGGTGTGCATCAGGATGACGGCCGGCCGGCGCCGCGCGAGGACCCCGGTTAGCGGGGGATCATAACGCAGCGCACTGATGTCATTCACGATGAGCGCGCCGAGGTCCAGGGCGGCTTCGGCGACATCGGCCTTATAGGTGTCGATCGAGACCGGAATCGAGATTCGCCCGCGCAGCGCCTCGAGGACCGGCCCCACCCTGCCCAGCTCGGTGGCGGGATCGACGGGCTCGGCGCCCGGCCGCGACGATTCGCCCCCGACGTCCAGGATGTCCGCGCCTTCTTCGACGAGGGCCAGCGCATGCGCGACGGCGGCATCGGTGTCCGGGGCGCGGCCGCCGGGCGAGAACGAGTCGGGCGTGACGTTCAGGACGCCCATGATGAGCGTGCGCCTGCCAAGTTCGAGGTGCCGGCCGTCGGGAAGGGGGACGCGGAAGGTCGGGCGCGGGGTCACTGGCGGGAGTGTATCGTGTAGTTATGAGTCATGAGTCGTGAGTTTCGAGTTACGAGTTGGCGCCTCGAGTTCCAGCCGGAGCACCCGTCCCGGCCTTCATTCTCGCAACGCGGAACTCACAACTCACAACTCACAACTCACAACTCACAACTCCACATGCACGATCCCGCCATCACTCCTGCGGCAACGGCTTGTTCAGCGGGGGCACCATGCTCGGGCGCTGCTCCCGCGCTCTCGGCCGCACATCGTCTGCTGACGGGGCCGGCGGTTCGGCGGCGGCG
>Ga0210115_1000278_pt1 | contig 14714 bp, 16 predicted proteins | sample MayberryNW_TuleB_2_FD_185526 | JGI IMG/M metagenome (GOLD analysis project Ga0210115, IMG submission 185526) | Wetland microbial communities from San Francisco Bay, California, USA, that impact long-term carbon sequestration - MayberryNW_TuleB_D2... | ecosystem: Environmental > Aquatic > Marine... | reverse complement strand
GACTAGATCCACATACAGGAACACATGATATGAGTATTAAAAATAATACAGTTCATGACAATGGTTCAATTGGAATTATTTGTTCTTTGGACTGCTACAATATAACTATCGAAAATAATGCAGTTTATAATAATACCAAGATGGGGATAATGCTTAGCCGAAATATGACTGACTCCATTGTCAGATATAATACTGTCAGCAACGAAGACCGAGGAATTGTTATTTCTGAATCTTCTAATAATGAGGTTTACAATAATACCGTTTCAGATAGTGGCGGTGGTATAGATTTAGACAAGGACTCTTTTGAGAATACCATATACAATAACGCTATTGTGGATATAGAGGATCCTGAAGACGCTCTAGGTATTGATGAGGGCGCAGAGGATCAGAATACATTGTATTCAAATGTTCTTCTGGATTTGAGCAGTGGTGTTCGTTAAACCGCTCACTCCTGGCAAGCATGAGATTAGCTTTAGAGGAGATGTAAATAGTACTCAGGAAAATGCCATCGGAGAATCCTTCGCGTTTCCATCTGGATGGAATTACAGTACAACATATGAGCTTGTGATCAAACGATATGACGACTAGTTTTATTCTATGATTAGATAGTATGTCTTTGATCCATCGTAGTTCTGCAGCAGATCGTATGACAACTCCTCTCTTTTTGAACCTGAAGCATTGACAGGATTAACTCAATAACAACAGATGGTGGATTGCCTCTTAAGCCAGGAAGTTTGAGAATAAATAACCCAAGTATGCTAGTAGCTTTCCTTTCCCAATCTCTGGCGCCTTCCAGAAATTGGCCTAATCTTTCATTAATAGAGATGGATTGTATCGTCATACGCCTAATTGTAGACAATGTCTTCCCTATCGAGTTTCATCATATATAGAAACCACACGGCACTCTTTTGATTGGGGTAGATGATTGAATATTTATGTTACTGCGGCACAGTTTGTGAAATGGATGTTAGCAAGTACGTGTCGAAATCATCACAGTTGCTACTTATATACATATATGATGAATGCGCGTGTACTTCAGAATCGATGTGATGGAGACTGTAGATTGGACCCCTCTAAATTGAGAACACCCTGCAATGGAGCTTGCCTGCCTGTGCCAACCGTGAGGTGTTGAAACTGCCTCCAATATTGAAGCAAATAGCCCATATACAAATCAAACGGGCCATTCATAGAACACAACCTAAAGTTAATCCGGTAACAAGAACCAAATACAGTATTATTGTGACTGAGGGCAATAAATAAGAAGTTAGACAACTCTAACAGTCTAATTCAATGCTGCAAAGTGGTAATGATATTGTAATCTTTCAAGAAAAGTCAAAAAAACTATATCGTCATTGAATCCGATATTAACTCAGTCTGTGATTGGTCGGGGAAGAGACAAATATGAAAGGCCAGATATCAATGAGTCGAGATACTCTAGTCTGGTATTTGAGAAATGTACTTGATTATACGGTAATTGATTAAAGGATGGAGAATATCAGATCTCAGCAACACATCATGGCATTACCCTGATATAAATAGCCAAAAATAATGTCGAAACTTTTATTGTAAAGCCTAAATCAGTTGGTTTATACATACTTGGCAAGAAGTAACTGTGACCCTATCTAATAATAATATAATTCTTAAGAAGAGGATAACATTTGTTGCAGTCTTGATTCTACTAGTTGCAGTAATTGTATACCTTATTCAACAACATTACTATGATTCTATCCGAGAGGGCCTGATACCGGTTGATTTCGGGGTTAGATTTGCCCCTTCAAATTTTGACTTCCAGGTACTCTTAACGATAAGATCACAAATTTAGAATTATGAGCTTTCAGTAATGGATCCTCAGCAATGGTTTTCCTCATTTTCGCATAAGGGTAGGTCGCTGTAGGGGGTACTCCTATGCCCTTCGAGTCAATGTTTGAACCATTTAGACTATTAATTATAAAATTTGAGAACAAACCAGCCGGTCCCAACTTTCTTTCTACCTGCTATACATGCTCTATGAGGGTGTAGATAGGGGGAGTGTACCCCTCCAAACTGGGCAGCATGTCAAGAGATAGTCTATCCATCTAATTACTACCTCCGTTTATCGTAGGATAAGGATAAGGCCCATGTACTTCTTTGCAAGTCTGTCAGTATGCTCTTCAGCGCCTTCTTTAATTTGCTCAGTAACAGTTCCTCTAAGTGTAACCATGTCATATGGATTGTTCTGATCAGATATTGAAATTGCTACTCTTGGATCTCTTGAAACATTTTTTTGTTTTATCCTTCCTTCGGCGGTGTTTATCAGAATGTTGTTGCCATCCTCATCAAGATCAATCCACGTAGGAGTGACTTGCGGCCAGCCATCCATCATTAATGTTGACAGGTAAGCAAAATTTTTCCTCTAAGGAGCCGAGCTACGGGTTCTGTTATCTGACTCAAGATACTTAATCCAACTATATAATTAAAAAATATATCTGAATTAATTTGTAATGAATGTTAATAGCTATAAAATGTTAAGAAAAACTCCTCTGGAATGACCTTTGGGATGACCAGGATCTCTAGTGGTTTAATTGCATATGAAGCATGCATATGCTAACTGCAGATCGTAGCTCCTAGTGAAGATATCGTAAATTTGAATAAGGAAGAGGAATAGCTCTCAAAAAGAGGGTCTCCACTCCAATTTACGATAACTCCGATCCAAATATCCTCTGAGGACGTGTATGGGATACTGAGAACGGTCCCCACGTCTTTGACGTCAAGGAGAAGTTGCGGTTTCAAGGCCAACTGGTCATGCCAGTGTTGCTTGTTGTCTTGCAACGAATGACGATGAAAATAGCTTAACTAGTGTGGATCCTGAACACAAGGTTCAGATGTGCTAGTAGAACGTAGTAGATGAAAATTAGAATTATTACAAGATAGATTGCAGAACATATCTCGATACCGGAACATTGACTCCTGCATACCTTAAGCCCAAGTCTAGATCTGGGTTGGATGGAGACTCAGTGGGTAAAGACAGACAGATCAGATCCTGTTATATCTGGCTTCAGTAACACAACATACCTATCCTGTGTAGGTTCGGCAACTATATTTTGCAGCTATTCAGAGATTCCTGCGTCACTACTACTATTAGGCCGAAGAAGGACATAAGCAAGTAAATCCAATCACACAATCCGAATGATTCTATCTTGGATGATATATCAGACTTTATGACAATGCAATACACTTTCAAATTCAGAACTAATATTTAATTCGTCTTCCACTTAAGCCAGCTGTATAATCTCCAGTGATCCTTACTACACCCCCCTCAAGATTCGCAAATTTCCAGTATTCACACCCCCTCCACCACTTCCATCGCCCATTGATTGCACTTCACTCCTACTCGTTGGAATCTGTATGAATGGAGTCACAGCAGATTGACCTTCAAAGTACTTTGGTAATATCTGAGAAGCTCATCATATGCTTCGACGCTTAGTTGTTTTGCTATTATTATTACAACTACCATGGCTCAAGTGTTCTTGCTGTTCCTGTTGTTCCTGTTGTTATTGTTATTGTTATTATTGCTATTTACCTGTGCTTCATTGTAAGGTCCCACTGAGCAAAGTATTATTCAACACACTCTGTAACGAACCGTCAGTGCCATCTAGACTAGATGAAGACGAATTTGTGTTCGCGGCAGCACTGCCGCTAGTTGGTCGTAATTCGTCCCTGCTGGTAGGAATCTGTATGAATGGAGTAACAGCTGATTGACCTCCAGTCCCCGATCCTCCAACTACCAGAGGTAACTGACCATCCCATTTCTGGGATTTTAGCCACTCTAGGTAGCTAGGGCTCTGTCTGAGCTGCTCATCTATTGTGGTTATGGCCTGCGCTTCGCCCTGTGCCTGAAGTACGTTTGACTGTCTGACCCCTTCAGCTCTGGCTATATTTGCTTGCTGCTCTCCTACTGCTCTTGCTTCTGCTTGCTGTGCTTCAATTTCGATTCTACGCAGCTCATTCTGTGCTTGCAATGCTCTCTGCTGAGCGGCCACTTTAGCTTCTACTGCCCTAACAAATTCAGCTGAAAACTCAAACTCTGTAATTGATATTGTGTCTACTATGATATTATATGCAGCTAACCTAGCCCTGATCTGTTGCTCAATCTCAGTCTTTACAGATTCCCTTTGCGTAATTAATTCTTCAGCATTGAATCTAGCCGTCACCTGTTTAACTGACTCCTGAATTGCCGGTACAATCACTCTGTTTGCGTAATCGATTCCAAGCTGTCTGTAAACTACCTGGGCATTGTCAGGATCAAGATGGTAATTCAACGCTACTTGAGTACTTACATCTTGAAGATCTTGGGATGCTGATACCGTATCTTCAGTAATCTTTTGCGTTCTAACTTCCATCTGTACTACATTGTCTCTTACTGGAACCACGAAATGGATTCCCTCATTTAATGATCTACTAACGTCAACGGCGCCAAAGTTTAACAATACCCCTCTATTGCCAGCATCAACAATTTTAACGCTCGACACAATAAGGACCGCAACTATTATCACACCTACTATTGCAGGAATCGCAATTTTCATTAATCTCTTGCTATAATTTGAATTCGAGTACGGGTCTTCATAAGGATGCCTGGGATTACCTCGTTTGAATGGATTTTTTGGCATCTATATTAGATTACCCCCCCTGAAAAAGTTCATCATGATGCAATCACATTTACTACTTATATACATATATGAAATATGCTCATGTACTTCTAAGTCATACACATGATAGAGTATACTGCGTATGTACAATAGCAATTATGTTTACCAACACTACCATCAATTAAATCACGATGATGATGAGGATGTCACCGGATAAAGGAGGTCACAACTACAATGGAATTCTGGAAAAAGTATACAGAACATCAATAGGAAAAGAGTTTCCTGCAGTAAAAGATGTTTTCTTTTAGACTTCATTTTCTAAGCCATTGAAATTCCTTCATTTGGAATCAAAGTAGGAGATCTAAGGGCATTAGTCAAATCATGCTGCTGTATGTATTCTTCAAGTCTTGAATCCGAGCAAAATGACAGGTCATTACTAGCTTTCAGAACAGCTTCGGTTTCATTCTGTATCAATATATCTGAATATAATTCACACTGTCCTTTGTAATACAACATTCAGTAATTACATGTGACTCCCAGTTTACTACCGCGTCAGTCATTTCCTTGCAATGCTAGCTGGTCACAATGAAGCATATAAGATATCCGCCAAATACGCTGATTCAAACGGAAATACGGTATGAACCTCTACTAATTGTTTGTTTAATTTCTGTAAATGCTCCATATATCCTTTGTAAAGTGGAGAGCATATTTCATTTGTAATTTGTCTAAAGCTGATCTATAGAATATAAATTATTGTAACTTCTTAAGCCAACTCATGGCAAAAACACAGGGTGCAAGAATGTAGGTTCACAGATTTAAGGTGATGAGAACGCTGTTGCAATAGGTGCAGCACAAGCGTTCCCAGAGTTCGAAGAATAATCAGAGGGAGAGGATTCACGACTAGATCGATGAGAGTTAAGTGAATACTCCTTGACATGTCCTGAGGCGCTTACCACTTCCAATCTTCACAAATGGTGCAGGCGTAATTGTATCTGTATTGAAACTAAAAGAAGGTAAAATACTAATTAAGGATACGAATCTCTTTTTTGTTAGATTATCATAATATTCATATCAATATTTCTTATTAGAATCCATTGATGATACAATCAGAGATTTGATATCTATACACAGATATGACAAGAAACAAGTAACTAAGAGTTTTTCATCTGCGTTAACCATATCATTGTTATTTGCATCAGTTGGGATGCTATCTGCGTCGTATCTGGCCGATGGTAGTAATAGTACATTACCTTTTGCATTTGCTGCCGATAAAGAATTTGATATCGATGTTGATATTGAAAAGGATCCAATAAAGCGCGGCGATACTCAGGACATAACTGTTATAGTGCGAAATGACGATACCGGCAAGAGGATTTCAGATGCTGACGTAAGATTAACCGTATATCCACCAGATAGTGATTCAACAAGCGCGACAGACGACACTGACGATGATGGCAAGGCCAAGTTCAAAGTGAAGATCGATGACGACGCAGAAACTGGTGAATATGATGTCAAAATTAGGGTTTCAAAGAATGGATATGACACAAAGACGATTAATACTTCATTTGATGTAATAAAGAAGCATCATCACGACGACAATAACGATGATAATGACGGTGATGGAACTGGGTCTGCAGCAGCCTCTACTGGGTCCTCATCTGCAGCCGCAGCTGCAGCTTCCGGTACTTCAGCCGCTGCCTCAGCTGCAGCTTCTCTTTCTGCTGCTGCAGCTGCAGCAGCAGCTGGCGGAGCCTCTGCGTCTTCTGCAGCTTCTGGAGGTTCATCTGCATCAGCTGTGGCCGTGTCCGATTAGTGTTCACATAAGTACACTGAAAAGGAGATCTTAGACTTGTCATTGCTCATATTTTCTTTTGGCAGAATAGGGTCGTTACCTTTGCCGATAATAACATTCCTCTTAGTCACACTAATCCTACTATCAATGCCTAATTTCGCTAACGCCTCTTCTAGCATAGAAGGATCGATGGAATGTTATGACAGTCTAACTGCTATAATAAGTTGTGCAGAAGATCCAGATACAAATGCAAACCTGAATGAAGGGATAATAGAAGCAGATATTCCATCAATTGTGGGAACGATTCCATTTCCATGACTAACTATTGGGGCAACGAATATCTTAAATAACTCGAGGTTTAGTTTATGACATTCTAATCACCTCTAGTATATACAGACTTTGAGGGCCTATCCGGCTGGTAATCTATTTTGGTACTCTATAATGATACATATGATGATCTTGCCGTGGAGCAATGTTAGTCAGCTCCATTAGAGGAAGGAGTTTTATAACAGTCAATTTAAGGTTGAATGCGAGATTATAAGGTCCATCATTGTAATGTGATCTGGTCTGCACCGAATTTTGATTGAAACTGAACTCGATTCATAATCAGTACAGATATAAATTAGAGACTTGACTTACTTGATAGTCTATCTAACTGTTACCTTGGGGGGTACCAGTTAAGTTAGGCTGCTACTACCGTTACTACTACTTTTCGGTCCGCTGCAGTGTCCTTTCTCAAAGTCTTGTGCTGTCCTAGATTTGACCTACTACTAAATAGCCATAATTATCTGCCCGATTAGAACTGGACCTCCTTTATCCATTGAACCAGGCCCCGCAGGTAAATCTAAGGTAATACCTAAGAGTTTGGAACATACAAGTCTTTTATTGAAGATCCACTGATAATAGAGCTACCTTTGATGTTACTGTGACAATGCAGGCAGCTCAGGCGTCGAGCAAAGATTTTGGTTCTGCCAGGTGCATCTCTGTTTTATCAATTCTATCTACTGAATAAAATTTTGAGATGCTATTGTGTAGATCGTAATCTTCAGCTGCTATTAGGCTCGTATCTAAACCGCCTACTTTAGAATAATGTGTTACTCGCATGCTCTACGTATGATTCAGGAAAAGTGTTGCATCAGCCGCGCTACGAGTCTGTTCCCAAAATAGAAATATGCGCTGCTGCATCTTATACTCGGCCGATAATCTCATGATGTGCTGACTGGGATGAACTTGATTATTGATGCTTCAGGACTGTCTCTACCTCCCGCTCCCTCACCTTTGACTTATACCGCAAATTCCTTGGTTTACCCCTTAGTCGATACCCACAGCAGGGACACCAAAGCCCTTCCCACTTAATAAAAATCTCGCATATTTGGCATCTCTTCTGACCGGTTGCATACCTTCCCCAGTTTCCGGTTGGTTTTTGAGCTTTATGCCTTTCACAAATACCTTTGCAGACCATTCAAAGTTACCTTCGTCTTGCAAACATTTTTTACAATACAATCTTATAAAATATAGCAAAATAGTCCCAGATCCGTGAATAATTGTTGCATAGGATATCTAAGATGCCATGTGTGGAAGTATGTATGTATGCATGCATGGGAGTATGAGGTCAGGTCGCTACTTGCTTCAGGCTTCATTGATGACCTAGCAGTTCTCAGTTCTTGCTGTCACATAATTTAAGCAAAAGAAGGAGTCCCCACTGCCCGCCACAGATACTAGAATAGGACTAGAACAACGTCAGTGATGCTTTATTGAGTTCGACGATTGCAAGTAGAGCTCGAACGGAAATGATTACCTCAATCTTTGAGGCTTGCAATGGCATTTCTATCAAGACCCAAATCATGTTCTCAAACTTACCCCCTTTTGAACGAGCAAGCGAATACCTTGTTGAACTCACAGTTAAAGGATTTTTGGCCTATGATCCCTATAAACAGACTTACAATTTAACGACAAAAAAAAGTCCTGGGATAGCTGCTGTGAACATGAATACTACTGCGATTCGAATATACTTGGTTCCTCCTGCTGGGATTAATAACATGAATTCTAATTTTGCATTATATGACGTAATAGATTTGTTCATTTTACAATTTCATTATCACAGCAGTCTTCTCCACAAAATTTCAATATACTGAATTAATTAAATAATTAATTGCTTTTTATTTAATTGTTGATCTGGAAATGAAGGCCTTCATATTTCCACTGCGAAGGGCCGAGGTGTTCATTGGAATATTGGCTCTTCCACTTTGAACTTCCATTGGTGTGTCTTTGGATCTATGTATCTCTCAAGCTTCACTAAATGTGGAAGATATTTCGACTATCCATTGCTATCAATGTGTTCGAAGAGATGAGCAGAGAACAGGTCATCCGGTCTATTTCCTGTATTTCGGGGCTCCACAAAAAGATCTTCTTTTCCATCAATTTCACATAGGAAGCATAATATATCTTTTAAGAGGATTTGTGGTCTTGTAGAATTTAATGTGGATAAGTTTGGTATCAGTCATGAAAGGGTACTGAAATGGAAGGGACTACGAACTATCGACACTTTATCATATCTGCCATCCACTCAGCAGATGCTTTGAGGTGTTATTCATCTTACATTTAACAATCCATTACTTCGATAGAAGATAGGAGGATATCACAAGATCAATAATAGGACAAAAAAAGTGAAGTAGGATCTCTAACCCTTTTTCAGAATCTATGGGAAGAACTGCTCTGCTGCTTGAGATACTGCGTTCTCGTCACCTTGTATTTGTGATCCGATATTCTGACATCCCACATTCAGTGGTAGGACACCATTACCACACGCATTAGCCTGCGAGGTTGCCTGATTCTTTTCATAGTGTTTTTTCTTGCCTGCAAATGCATCTTCGGTAGCTACTGCTGATGTTGCAATTAGCATCACAGCTACTGCTGCTACGACACCTATAGTCAAACTCTTGTTGTTCATCATTCTGACAACTTGAACATGCACTTACTTTATCTGCATTAGGCAAATTCAGTCTTTCTGATAAATATAATATTTATTCTCTTGGACTTATCGTACTACTGTTCCAGCCATGGAGAAATTCACCTGCAGGCGGTGAACGCCAAACAGTGGTCAAGATGGAATCAGGGGTAGATCTAAATAACAACAATCAATGGTAAAAGGTATACGATTTCATTGATTAAGGCGGATGGGGTAGCCAAAGAGCAGAGTGTAGAGGAGCACGTGATCAAATAGTTACATAGGGCGAACCAATTGCTGCATTCAGATGGGATGACGGAAACGGCATAGACATAAATAACTTGAACATTAGAAAGATCGTTGCACCAGCATAACAGGGGGTAATTTCTTCCCTTCTAATGACTATGAATGAAATGTTTATGGCTAGCACTCCGAGATTCTGATTAAATCATGGCATGTACAAACCATGTTTGAAATAACATACCTGGCGAGATTTCAGAGCAGACCAGACGATTAGAACCCTCATTGATGAAGACTGCTAGTTCAGTAGCAGTACACTGAAGTACTGCATTACCAGAAAACCCTTCAGAAACGCAAAGTGTTCGAATCTGCGAACAGGACGTTACAATAGGCTAGGACGACCGTATTAGGTCTCTCTAATTTCGACCAATTATAAACGGATACCAATATAGAATATATCTAACCAAATGTTAACAACGACGTATATGTTGTATTTATTTTCATAGAAGATACTGACTTTTGGTATCTACAAGATGATTCGAACTCACAAATAATCAATCATCATATTACTACGAAATGGTGAATAAGAATTCATACGTACTGTATTTGGGAGTTTTAGCGATGACAACCATGAGTAGCTTGATGGTTATAACTGAAACACAGGCAGTATTCGGAGACACATGCAGCGGCTCAAGCATCTGTATAGCAACAGGTGGCGATGGTGGTGATGGTGGACATGGAGGTCGGGGAGGAGATACCGGAGACGCATTCGGTGGAGAAATTGGGCCATCTGGCGATTGTAATGCAAAAATAAGAGATTTGAGCAGCATTGATGGTGAACCTTCATTTGATCAGTCTGGCAAAAACATTGGACGCGATTGTACAGGCAGTACCGGCAGTAACGAACACCGTACTGGTAATGGGGATCACAGCGGAAATGGTGGAAGAGGAGCAGATGGAGGCGACGGCGGCGACGCTATCATTGGTAGTGTTAGAAATGGAGATGACTAGAGCATCATTATTGTAGATCAGATGATAGATCAGAACCCATGGCAATAAAGTCTCGAATCAGCGAGGTAGTCTTTTTTTTCTTTTCTTATTTCTCGGTATTAAGTGGTTCTGCCATTAATCATCTACCCAACGATATTCGTATAATCCAGGCAGAATGGACGCTGTATTTCGAGCAAAGAACTTAGTACTAAAGATCATGCCGTCGTGAGCAGCGGGAAGCCTCGGCACTGTTATCATAAAGAGTGTGCTATCAATCGTCATATTATATATCCACCCCCTCAGACCGAGTTGTACAGATATGCAAACCATGTTGAACAAGAAAGATAAAGAGGATTATGGGTATAACCAGCAAAAGCAAAAGTGCATGGTGTAGTGGTTTATTGGTATAATGTTAGAGGCCGGGGATAATCAAAAACCTCGGACAAACTCCCCCCGGCCTTGTGCAAGTTATTGCTGCCCTAGATGTCAGACCAGTTTCTTAGAGCAGTACTAGCAATAGTGCAAAATCATATAAAAATGATAGCAAATACTTGCAATCAAACTTGCCGAGATAACTAAGGGGGGACTAGTTACTACTTCAGATCGTCATATCTACCATATCTTAACCTACCACCACTTCTATCACTTTTTAGGCGGTCTTTCAGAGCTGTATTATAGTCAATCTTATCCCTAAGCTCTTGCTGTTTCTGCTTTAACTCTTTTTGGTAGTAGTCCCGAATGTCTGTCAATACTTCAATCCTTTTCTTCCTGTTCCGGATCCCTTCAATCTTATTTAATGCTTTTTCTAGAGTATAATTAGGTTCATCTTTACTAAATTTCTTCGAATGGATTAATTTTCTAAGTTCTTTGGATATATCAAAAGTAGCCCAAAGTTTCTTTTTTGATGGATATATATTTCTAGTCAATGCTACTGCTCTGCCCTAGGCCTATTCTTTCGAAGTTCATCTAATATCTGATTAAGAAGATCATTTGTTTCTGAGAGCTCGTAAAATATCTTAGTCCTTAATGTGTCATCAAGTTTTCCTATACTATTCTTAACCTCTTGTAAACCATCATCTGTCATTTTCAGTTCTAGTCTCTTAATTGGAGTAACAGGTATTTTGTGTTTGCCAGAATAACTTTAGGTAATATCAATAACCAACATATTTCTTGAAGCCTAAAAGTACCTTTGAGAGGGGGAATTTGGTATTCGATTGGGGAGGGGTCAGAGACGGGGGCTAGTCACTTCCGATGCCTTTATTTGCAATATTCTATGCTATCAAATCCTTTAGTTCATGATTTTCAATATCTGGTGGGACCCTCAAGGGAAAAAGAAATGGATAAACACGATAGAGTGTACACTTATATACTAAAGTTCTATTACTTTGGAAAAACAATATCATCGTAGGGATTGGGTTTGGCACCATCTTTCTATTAGCAACCAGCATAGTCTCGTCTCAATTCTCAAATCCTGGAGCAATCGCTCAATCCGAAACTACCTTAGCCGAGAGAGTTACGTCATATCTGGGGCAAGCCGAATCGGCTATAACTGCAGGTAACGTTACAGAAGCATCAGATAATTTAGGACTTGCTATCGCTGAAATGTCTAATATCTTAGGTGAGATCACTTCAGATAGTGGAACACAGACAGATACGCATACCCACACAATAACACACATTGACAAAACTACGCGCATAAACCATAACCATCCTCACCACCCAGACCATCATCATGGTGACTGGTTCCATCAACATCATATATTCAATCCAAGCGATTGCAAACTGGGTCTGATGTGCTGAGGTAAATTAACTACACAACAAGGTTCCACTCAACCTTCTTCCTTTTTCTAGTCGTCCGATTTTCGAAGTATTAATCATTTTTGCTACTGGTAATATATGTTTGTAAGACATTTAAGCCTAGAGGCCTAGGTGATACATTAGTAATATATAAGAACCGTGTCAATGGTAGCGGTAACGGTAACTTCCTAATGTGTCACTGGAAGTAAGTCCCCTCGCTCCAGTAATTCAGAATATACAAGTAGTCTAGAATAACCTGAAAAAGGTATCTCTCGTTGAGAATGAGACTAGTCTTGTTCTTTTAAATCTTCACTTGTACATCATACTGCCAACTATTGTAATCTAATGGAGGGATAGGAATGATAGAGATTCTTGCTACATACGATACTAGAACAAGCTGATCATTTATTGCTTATTGATATCTCTATAATCACACAAATCCAGCTGCAGTATTCACAATTGAAGTAGATTAAGGAAAATGTCTAAAGCAATGTATCACATCTAATGCTTTTGACCTAGCCTAAGGCACTCACATCTTTTTATATTTGCTCTTCATTTTTATATCTAAATGTTGACATCAAACATTGTATGCATGGCGGTTATTGTAACTTCAGTAGGCATTATTATTGCATCATCTGGCGACATAGTTTATGCCCAATCCTCAGAAAGTTCTCAAAATGTCACATCGACGATTCTTAAGAATGCAGGGGAAGATTTTGCGCAGGCCATAGAAGCCATAAATAACAATAATGTTACGGGTGCTGTTAACGAAGCTAGGAGTGGTGTGTTCTATCTTGAAATGTTGGGTATTCCAAATAACTGCATAATAAATGATAACGAAATGTTGCAATGCGGATTTCCACGATGATCTGAACAATAATCATCCTTTTTTCATGAAATGATTTTTTTATATTTCTGCGCTGATAACGACTGACATAATATTTCAAGTCAGTCAAGGTACTATTGACTTGCTCAATGACAATAATATAATTTTCCATCCATTAGAAAGACAATATTGGAGAAAAGATAGAATTTCGAAAGAATTTGCTTCCGGGATATCCATTTTATGAATCTTCTAGGAATCCATGGGAACGTTAGGTCCCCCATATGCTATTATGAGAGTGTCCTACGCTACAAACCAATGCAGTTTAAAATCAGACAGCGGAAGCTAAGTCAGAAGGCCAGTAATTTACAGATAAACGACGACAGCTCATTATATTGGTGACACATATATAGGAAACCAATAATTATGGATTATCTGCCTTCGATTAATCCCAATGATAGAGGTGACTTGTCATCTCAGCTAGCGAGCAGAATTGATTCGCTAAATAGAATTCCATTGGGGAAGGGTGTCATATTAGCAATAAGCCTTGCCAGCTTCTTTGCTTATTATGATATTTCAAATTATGCTTACATTTCCCCATCTATAAAAGTGGCATGGAGTTTAGAGGACTCTGATATCGCTCTTGGGGCTTCCATGACAGTATTAGGATACGTAATTGGTTCAATAGGAATTACGGCTTATGCTGATCGATATGGAAGGAAGCCAGCTCTTATCATCTCAATACTGGTACTAGCAATCGGATCTATTTTCAGCTCATTATCCCAGAATATGACGCAGATGGTTCTATTCCGATTAGTAACTGGGGTAGGGATAGGCTCAGAGATTGCTGTAGTAGGAGCGTATATTGCTGAAATGTCACCCAAATCAAGAAGGGGACGATATATCTCGTTAGTAGTCGTACTAGGATGGACCGGAATTACACTATCTGGACCAATTGCATTGTCCCTTATCCAAAGCGCAGAGAACAACGAGGCCTTGTTAGAGCCATGGAGGGTAATCCTTGGAATAGCTGTAATACCAGCTTTTATTGGCCTGATCCTGAGAATGAAATTACCAGAGTCATTGAGATGGTTATTGTCTAAAGGCAAATTGAGGGAAACCAATCAAGCTCTTATGGCATTGGGACTGGACCCGATTACAGACAGATCGGGAGCAGATGTAGAGCGATACGAAATCTCAGCTAGGTCTTCATCACCTCATCAAAGAGGTAACAATAAACTAGCCAATGACTCAGGTAGTACTTCCAGCGGGATCTCAGTACTGAAGAGATACATAACAACTCGAGTTCTACCTCTTGTTACTGTATGGTTTCTAGTCCTTATACCCATCTATGCTTCATTACTATTAGTCACAGAATATGTGCAGCGAGGATATGACGTAGTTGATTCTATCTTGATTAATGTCCTTGCAAGCACGGGATTTGTGGCCGGAGGGTTATGGTCCATCGCCGCTGGAGACAAATTTGAAAGAAAATATCAG
>Ga0210115_1000276_pt1 | contig 14759 bp, 13 predicted proteins | sample MayberryNW_TuleB_2_FD_185526 | JGI IMG/M metagenome (GOLD analysis project Ga0210115, IMG submission 185526) | Wetland microbial communities from San Francisco Bay, California, USA, that impact long-term carbon sequestration - MayberryNW_TuleB_D2... | ecosystem: Environmental > Aquatic > Marine... | reverse complement strand
GGCGGTGATCTGCTGGTCCCCCACGGTGGCGACCACCTCGTTGACCGTACCAGCCTGGCCCTGGTCGAAGAAATCCGGGACGTAGAACCAGATGAATGCGGCGACGACGAGGACGAGCGTCCAGTTCAGCCACGCCTTGTGCCGGCGCATCCGGTCGAGCATTGTCATGGCGGGTAATCCTTACGGGTGGCGAGCGGCGGCCTTGATCCCTTGTGATCGTCAGTCCTTGCGGCTGAGAGATGTCAGACGCCAGCGAAAATCCGGCTGAAGCCGGATCCACGGGCAGTCTCCCACAACTACCTGGAACCGTCTCATGTTACGGTAGAACCCGCTGCCCAGCAAGAACGTGCGCCCCGCGCGCGATACGCCGATAAATACAGCACAGAGGAGCCGGACCGGTCCGTTCTCCCGCGGGACTGACAGCGCGCGTGTTGACCCAAGTCATGGTTCGTCAACGGTTTACCGATACCAGTCTGCCGGCCGGCGGTTCTCCGGAGGCCTGCCGGTGAGCACCGCTCCGCGCGGCCGGCAGCCGGACCGCGAGTTCGTCGTCCACGCCGCGGCCGTTGCGACCCGGCCCGACCTGGCCGCGCGGCTCCGCGTTGCCCAGCGGTCGCTCAGGTCCCGGCTGGACCGGCGCGAGGCGCTGATCGACATCCTCCGGGCGACCCACGCCTCGCTCGAACCGCGCCGGGTCGGCGAGTTCCTCGTCCAGTGGGCCCCCGAGTGGCTGCCGATTGACGCGTGGGGCGTCGCGGCCGGCGAGCCGGGCCGGGACCTGCAGCTGCTCGCGTCGCGTGGGCTGCCGGTCGACGGCAGGGGGGCCGTGCAGGCCGCAGCCGCCTGGGTCGTGGCGGAGCAGACCGAGCTCTTTACCGCGAACCTGGCGATCGACCATCGCATCGAGACCACGCTCGGCGCCGCCGCGCTCGCGTTTCCACTCGGGGCGCGCGGCGGGATCGTCGGTGCGCTGGTCGGCATGGACGACGCTCCCGCGAGCATGACGCCGGCCCTCTCGCCGGCGGTCCTCGCCGGCTGGCGGGGCCTGCTCGAGCCCGCGGCGATCGCGCTCGCGAACGCACTGCAGCTCGAACGCGCCGAGGCGCTCTCGGTCACCGACGATCTGACGCGGCTGTACAACTCGCGATTCCTGAACCAGGCGCTGCGCCGCGAAACCAAGCGCGCGCTGCGGAGCGGCAAGGCACTCTCGCTGCTCTTCATCGATCTGGACGGATTCAAGGCGGTGAACGACAATCACGGGCACCTGAACGGCAGCCGCGCCCTCGTCGAAGCGGCGGCCGTCATCCGCGGCAGCGCCCGTGAAACCGACTTCGTCGCCCGGTTCGGGGGCGACGAGTTCGCCGTCGTGCTTCCCGACACGGGACCGGAGGGGGCGATCTCGGTGGCCGAGCGCATCCGCGATCGCATCGCCGAGCACCATTTTCTGACCGGCGATCACCTCGACGTGCGTCTGACCGCCTCGGTGGGAATCGCAACCCTGCCCGACGTGGCCGGCTCGGCGGAGGAGCTCGTGCAGGCGGCCGATCGGGCGATGTACAAAGTCAAGGCGACCGGCAAGAACGGCATCTTCACGGCGATCGATTGACCGAAACAACAGCCCCCGCGCGACAGTTGATCCGCGTGATCCACGTTCGAGCGCACGTGGCTCGAGCACTCCCCACTTCCATGGGGCGTGACCCGTGTGACCCGCGCGATCCGCATTCCATCCGCGTGATCCGCGTCGCGAAGGACCCTGATCCGCGTCGGCAACCATCCGATCCCCGTTAAGGAGTTACGTCGTTGAGCTTGCGCTCTGTCTTCTCGCTCTTCTCAAGTGACCTTGCCATCGACCTCGGCACGGCCAACACGTGCGTCTACGCCCGCGGCAAGGGAATCGTCGTCAACGAGCCGTCGATTGTCGCCATCAACAAGGTGACCGGCCGCGTGGAGGCCGTCGGCAGGGACGCCAAGGACATGCTGGGCCGCACGCCCGGCAACATCGTGGCGATCAAGCCGATGAAGGACGGCGTCATCGCGGACTTCGAAGTCACCGAGAAGATGCTCACGTACTTCATCAAGAAGGCGCACAACAACCGCAACGTCTGGGTGCGCCCGCGGATCGTCATCGGCGTGCCGTCGGAGATCACGCAGGTCGAGAAGCGCGCGGTAAAAGACAGCGCCTACCGGGCGAAAGCGAGCGAAGTCCATCTCGTCGAGGAGGCGATGGCGGCCGCGATCGGCGCCGGGATGCCGATCACGGAGCCTTCCGGCAACATGATCGTGGACATCGGCGGCGGCACTACCGACATCGCGGTCATCTCGCTCGCCGGCATCGTCTACAGCAAGGCGGTGCGTGTGGCCGGCAACGAGATGGACGAGGCCGTCATCCAATACATCAAGAAGACCTACAACCTGCTCATCGGCGAACGGACCGCCGAGCAGATCAAGATGGAGATCGGCTCCGCCTACCCGCTCGACGAGCGGATGACGATGGAGATCAAGGGGCGGCACCTGATCGAAGGGGTGCCCAAGACGATTACGATCACCGACGAGGAGATCCGCGAGGCGCTCGCCGAGACCGTCAGCGTGATCGTCGACGCGGTTCGCGTCGCCCTGGAGCGTACGCCGCCGGAGCTATCGGCCGATATCGTCGACAGGGGGATCGTGCTCACCGGCGGCGGGTCGTTGCTGAAGAACCTCGACAAGCGCCTGCGCGAGGAAACGGGGCTCCCGCTGGCGATGGCCGAGGATCCGCTGTCATCGGTCGTGCTCGGCGCCGGCAAGATGCTGTCGGATTTCAACCTGCTCCGGAAGATTTCGATCGACTGACACGCCCGTGCTCCCGGTTCCCATGCCCGCGCTGGACTTCCGCCGCCGCAGCACGACGTGGCTCTTCGTCACCGTCGTCGTGATTCAGCTCGTCCTGATTTCGGCACAGGTGAGCACGAAGAGCGGCGCGCCCGTGCTCGAGGCGGTCGCCTTCGGGATCCTGTCGGAGGTGCAGGTCGCTGGAAGCGCGGTCGTGCACTCGGTGACCGGCGTCTGGACCGGCTATTTCGATCTGCGCGGTCTGCGGGACGAGAATCGCCGGCTGCAAGAGGAGCTCTCCACGGCCCGCATCGCGCTCCAGCAGGAGCGCGCGCTCGCGCAGCGGAGCCGGAACCTGCAGCAGCTGCTCGAGCTGCAGGAATCCGCGAAGCTGCAGACCGTGGCCGCCGACGTCATCGCCGCGGCCGCAACGCCTGATTTCCGGACGGTGACGATCGGAAAGGGAACGATGGCCGGGCTGCGACGGGACATGGCGGTGCTGGCGCCGGCCGGAGTGGTCGGGCGGGTGATCGTGCCGAGCGCGCGCGCGGCCAAGGTGCAGCTGCTCATCGATCGCAACGCGGCCGCCGGCGCGCTCATCGAGCGGTCGCGGGCGCAAGGGGTCGTGCTCGGGACCGGCGACAACACCCTGCACCTCGAATACGTCACCGGCTCGGCGGACGTGAAGGTTGGCGACAAGGTGGTCACCTCGGGCATCGACGGCATCTACCCGAAAGGGTTCCTCATCGGAACGGTTCAGCTGATCGAGCGCAGCGGCGGGTCGTACGGATCGATCGCGCTGCGCCCGGCGGTGGACTTCTCGAGCCTCGAGGAGGTGCTGGTGGTCACGACCCCGTCGGCCGAGGGGGCCGAACCGGCCGAGGGCACCCGGTGAAGCTGCTGTGGGCCTCGCTCGCGCTGATCCTCGCGCTCGTGCTGCAGACCACGCTGGCGGAAATGCTGGTGCGCGGCACGGCGGCGCTCGATCTCGTGCTCGTCGTGGTCGTCTACGTCGCGTTGTCCACGGGGCCGGCAACCGGGCTGCTGGCCGGCGCGATCGGCGGGCTCGCGCAGGACGCGCTGTCGAGCGGGATCATCGGGGTCGGCGGGCTGTCAAAGACGGTCGTCGGCTTCCTCATCGGCATCATCGGGACGCAGTTCATCGTGGTGCGGGCGATCCCGCGGTTCGTGGTGTTCTTCACAGCGACGCTTCTCCATGCGATCCTGTTCATCGGCACGTACGAGCTGCTCGGCGTCCGGCACTTCGGGTCGCCGTATGGCGGCGTGCTCAGCCAGGCCCTGGCCAACAGCGTCGTCGGCCTCGTGGCGTTCCAGCTCGTGGAGCTGCTGCCCGGCATGCTCGAACGGCGCGCGTCGCGGCGGGGGATGAGTGTGAAGCGGAGAATGGATTGAGAAGTTCACGGTTCACGGTTCACGGTTCACGGTTGTAAATGGGAACCGCGAACTGACTCAACTGTGAACCGTGAACCGCGAACTGAGAACGAATACGGCACTCCAGATCCCCCATGCGCCACCCGGAAGAACGACAGACGCTCGCGACCCGCATCACGATCCTTCGCATCGCCGCGATGGTGGTGTTCGTGCTGCTCGGGATCAGCTTCTGGTTCTTCCAGATCGTCCAGCACGCGAGATTCCAGGAAATGGCCGAGAACAATCACCAGCGCGAGCTGCCGCTCCGGGCGCCGCGCGGGGTGGTGTTCGATCGCAACGGACGGGTGCTCGTCGAAAACCGGCCGTCGTTCAACGTCTCGATCGTCCGGCTCCACACGACGAACCTCGATCGCACGATCCGCCTGCTCTCGCAGGTTGCCGCCGTCGACGAGCGGCGGATCCGCGAGATCGTCGACCGGCACCGCCACGAGCCGTCGTACCGGCCGATCGTGGTGATCGAGGATGCGACGCTCGCACAGGTCGCGGCGCTCAGCGCGCGCCGCCTCGACTCCGAGCTGCCCGACATCGTCGTGCAGCGCGTGCCGACGCGCAATTACCCCGCCGACGGCCTCGGTGCGCACCTGTTCGGGTACGTGAGCGAGGCCACCGAGGCGCAGGTGACCGCGAGCAATCTCAAGAGCGGCGACATCGTCGGCCAGGCCGGCCTGGAGCGCGCGCACAACACGCTGCTGATGGGGACCGACGGGCTCCGCACGGTGGTGGTCAACAGCATGGGCCGCGAGATGGGCGAGCTCGAGCCGCGCATCGAGCCGGTCGAGGGCAAGCGCGTCAGGCTGACGATCGACTACGACGTCCAGAAGGCGGCCGAGGACGGCTTCAAGGCGCTCGGATACAACGGGGCGGCCGTCGTCCTGGATCCGCGGACCGGCGAGGTGCTCGCGTTTGTGAGTCTGCCCGCGTACGACCCGAACAGTTTCGCAACCGGGATCGACCGCGCGACCTGGGCGTCGCTCAACACCGACAAGCTCCGGCCGCTCCAGAACCGCGCTATCCAGGGGCGGTACTCACCGGGATCGACGTTCAAGATCGCCGTCGCGACCGCGGCGCTCGAGGAGGGCATCGTCACCCCCGACTTCAAGGTGCACTGCTCCGGCGGCGGTACGTTCTTCGGCCGCTATTTCCACTGCTGGAAGAAGGGCGGCCACGGCACCGTGGACATGCGGCACGCGATCGAGCAGTCGTGCAACGTCTACTTCTACACGCTCGGCAACATGCTCGGCGTCGATCGCATCCACAAGTGGGCCGAGCGGCTGGGCCTCGGCGTGAAGAGCGGGATCGACCTCCCGAACGAGATCGAGGGCATCGTTCCCTCCACCGCGTGGAAGAAGGCCCGCACGGGCGAGAAGTGGTATGCGGGCGAGACGATTTCGGTCGCAATCGGCCAGGGTCAGGTGTCGGTGACGCCGATCTCGCAGGCGGTGATGATGGCGACCGTCGCCAACGGAGGCACACGCTTCACGCCGCACACGATTGCCGCCGTGGACGATGGGAACGGGTGGAAGCCGGTGGAAGCACCGCCGCCGCAATTCTCGTTTTCGTTCAAGCCGGGAACCACGGCGGCGCTCCACGACGGCCTCTGGATGGTCGTCAACGGGGCCGGCACGGGCGGTCGTGCCCGCATCGCCGGCAGGGACGTGTCGGGCAAGACCGGGACCGCCCAGGTGATCTCGCTTTCGGGCGGCAGGGCTGCGCGAGGCCGCACCGAGATGGACCTGCGCGATCACGGCTGGTTCGTATTCTTCGCGCCGCGCGACAACCCGGAAATCGCCGGCGTGATCTTCGCCGAGCACGCGGAGCACGGCGCGAGCGCAGCCCCCATCGCGAAGCACCTGATGGAAACGTTTTTCGCGAAGAAGGACGGGCAGCCGCTGCCCGTGTTCCCGACTCCCGGCGTGCCGGCAGCGCTGCCGCCGGCTGACCCGGACACCAGCACGCCGCCGCCGACCGGCACGCCGATCGCGGATGCCGCGGTCGCGCCGCCAGGACCACCGCAATGACCGTTCTCGAACGGCGCCTGTACTTCCACATCGACTGGGCCCTGGTCACCGCGCTCCTCGCGCTGGCGGCGATGGGCATCGTCATGATCTACAGCGCGACGCAGAGCGCCGCGCCGCGGCTCTACATCTCCCAGATCTACGCGCTCGCGCTCGGCCTGCTTGCGATGATCGTGGCGCTGTCGATCGACTACCGCACGCTGGCCGACCGCTCGCACCTCATCTACATCGCGATCATCGGCCTGCTCATCTACGTGATGTTCTTCGGCGCCGTGCGCGGCGGATCGCGCCGCTGGATCCCCCTCGGCGTCTTCAACCTGCAGCCCTCCGAGTTCGCGAAGATGGCCGTCGCGCTCGTGCTCGCCAAGTTCTTCGGCGAGAACCGGCGCGGCAACCCCACGATGACCGATCTGGTCGTCGCGGGGGCGCTGGCCGGGCTGCCGCTCATCCTGATCGCACGGCAGCCGGATCTCGGCACGGCCGTGACCATCGTGCCGATCTTTCTCGCCATCGCGTATGTCGCCGGGCTGCCGATGCGCGTGCTCGGGATCATTGCGCTCATTGCCGTGCTGACGGCCCCGGTCGCATGGCAGTTCGCCTTGAAGGACTACCAGAAACAGCGGGTGCTCACGTTCGTGGACCCGTCGAAGGACACGCGGGGCGCCGGCTACCAGCAGATCCAGGCGCGGATCACGGCCGGGTCCGGCGGCTTCTGGGGCAAGGGTTTCATGAAAGGGACGCAGGGACAGCTCCGGTTCCTGCCGGTCGCGCACAACGACTTCATCTTCTCGGTGTGGGCCGAGGAGCAGGGGTTCGTGGGCGTGCTGGCGGCGCTCGGGCTCTACCTGTTCGTCATCGTGCGTTCACTCGATGCGGCCCGCCTGGCGAAGGACCGTCTCGGGGCGTATCTCGTGCTGGGAATTCTCTCCACGTTCACCTTCCAGGTGATCTACAACGTATCCATGTCTGCCGGACTGGCGCCCGTGAAGGGTCTGACGCTGCCGCTCATGAGCTATGGCGGCTCGTCGCTCATCGCGACGTTGGCGGGCTTCGGCCTGATTCTCAACGTCCGCATGCGCCGGTTCACGAATTGACGCGACGTTCCACTGCCATGTGCACCGCCGCTCCGCCCTTCGGCACCGCGACGCTCGTCACCAGCCTCCTGTGGCTGGCGGCCTGCCTGTCGGCCGTGCCGGGCCGGAGCGGGCGCCCGGTGCGCGGCCACCGTGCGAGCGTCCGCGGGAGTCGGCTCGATGACCAAGGAGATGATCATCTCCGCGAACGAACACGAGACGCGGGTCGCGATCCTCGAGGACGACCTCGTCGGCGAAATCTTCGTGGAGCGCGAACGCCAGCGCGGCGTCGTCGGCAACATCTACAAGGGGCGGGTCTCGAAAGTCCTGCCCGGCATGCAGTCGGCGTTCGTTGACATCGGCCTCGAACGCGACGGCTTCCTCTACGTCTCCGACGTCGTCATCGACTTCGACGAGGACGAGGACGAGGAGACGGTCCACAAGGAATCGAACGGACGCGCCGATCAGAACGGGCGCGCCGAGCAGAACGGGCGCGGCGATCAGAACGGCAAGGGCGAGCAGCCGAAGATCGAGGAGCTGCTGCACGAGGGCCAGGAAGTGCTCGTGCAGGTGGCGAAGGAGCCGCTCGGGACCAAGGGCGCGCGGCTGACCTCGCACGCCTCGCTCGCGGGACGCTTCCTGGTGTTCATGCCGACGGTCGATCACGTCGGCGTGTCGCGCAAGATCGATTCGCGCGACGAGCGCGCGCGGCTGCGCGGCATCGTCCGCGAGTACCGGGAGCAGGAGAAGTTCCCCGGCGGAATCATCATCCGCACCGCCGCGTCCGGCCGATCGAAGGACGATATTCTCTCCGACCTCAACTACTTCAACCGGATATGGGGCGAGCTGCGGCAGCGCATGGACCACACGCGTGCGCCGGCGGTCGTGTATCGCGAGGACAGCCTCGTTGCGAAGCTGCTGCGGGACCTGCTGACCGACGACTTCGTCGCCATCCGGATCGACAACGCGCAGGAGCACCAGCGCATCCTGCAGCTCGTCGACCGGATCATGCCGAACCTCGCGCCGCGCGTGAAGCTGTACGACAAGCCGTTCCCGATCCTCGAGGAGTACGGCGTCCAGGGTGAGCTCGACAAGGCGCTGCGCAGCAAGGTGTGGCTGAAGTCCGGCGGGTCGATCGTGATCAACCAGACCGAGGCGCTCGTCGCCATCGACGTCAACACCGGACGCTACGTTGGGAAGAAGAGCGCGGGGAGGCTCGAGGACACGATCCTCAAGACGAACCTCGAGGCGGTGAAGGAGATCGTGCGGCAGATCCGGCTGCGCGATCTCGGCGGGATTATCGTGCTCGATTTCATCGACATGGAGGACCGGAAGAACCGGCAGAAGGTCTTCCAGGCGGTGGAGCAGGAACTGAAGCGCGATCGCGCGCCGTCGAAGGCGCTGCAGGTGTCCGACTTCGGATTGATCGTGATCACGCGCAAGCGCGTGAAGCAGAGCCTCGAGCGCGTGCTCACCGAGCCGTGCCCGTACTGCTCAGGGAGCGGCACGATCAAGTCGAGCTCGACGATCTGCTACGAGCTGCTGTCAGAAGCGAAGAAGATCGCGCCGGATCTGAACGGCCATGCGGTGATCCTGCGCGTGAACCCCGATATCGCCCGCGCGTTGCGCGAGGAGGAGTCCGCCGTGCTGCGCGATCTGCGGCTGGCACTGGGGAAGGAGGTCAGCATACGGGCGGACGCACAGCTGCATCATGAGCAGTACGATTTGATGGCGATTGGGTGAGCGGTCTGGGGTTCACGGTTCACGGTTCACAGTTCACCGTTGGCAACTGCGAACCAAGGCGACTGCGAACCGTGAACCGTGAACCGTGAACGGCAGTTCCACCGGCACGTGTCATTTCTTCTTCCCAGCGCCGTCCCCGCCCCGCGCCACCGTCACCGATCCGCTGAACGTCTTCACGAGCAGCAGGGCGCTGCCGTCTCCGTAGGTGCCGCGCAACTCGCGCTTGCCGGGGCCGCGGTGGTCGGAGATGGGCTCCTCCGCGCCTTCCTTGGTCGCGAGCTTCAGCTCGCTGCGGAGATCGCCGCTGAAGGTGCCCGCCGAGAGCTCGAAACCCGTGCCGCCGGTAACCGCGATCCGGATGTCGCCCGAGTGGCTGCCGAACTCGTAGCGGCCATTCTTCACGAGCTGGCCCGCGTACTCGATGTCGCCGCTGACCGATCGCACCTGCGCCCGTTCGCAGATCGTGTCGCCGAGGTTCAGGTCGCCGCTGACCGTCTGTACCTCGACCGACTTCGCCTTGAGCCGGCGCGCGGTCAGGCTGCCGCTGACCGTGCCGAGACTGAGCACGTCGCCCGCCGTGGCTTCGGTGATCTCGACGTCGCCTGACACCGTTTTCGCGCGCGTGAGCTGTGTGACGCCGGAGGTCGTGATGCTCCCGCTGACGCTTTCGAGCCGGACCTCGCCCTTGATCTTCGAGGCGTCGATGTCGCCGGCCACCGTGCGCGCCGACACGGTGACGGTGAACGGCACGCGGACGGTGTAATCGACCTCCGCGTTCACGTCCTTCGTCCTCGGGAACATCGTCGTCACCTCGACGCGCCCGCCGCTCTCGGTTGCTTCGATCGAGAGGGACGACAGGAGCTGCTTCGCCCGCTCGCCATCGCGGGCACGCACGCGCTTGACCGCGTCGACCTGGATCTCGTCGCCGGGCGCCCCCGAGATGATCACGTCGCCGGCGATGTTCGAGAGATCGAGCGATCCATTGGGGCCCACCTTGAATTTCCGGGTCCATTCTTCGGTCTGCTCGGGGCCGCTCCGCGTGTCCTGGTAGCGCGCGAACCAGGCCCGCGGCGCGCGCTCCGCGTGCGGCAGCGGAGGGACCGGCGGGCCCGGCTGCGCCGAAGCGGCAGCGGGCAGGAACAGCAGGCACGAGGCGGCGACGATTCGAATGGGTCGCATGGGGTCCTATGACTTGTTGAGGCCGTCGGCGATCCGCGCCGCTTCGGCCTGGTTACCCTTCCGCATCTCGTTCAGAAGGGCGATGGTGTCCTGCAGCAGCGCGATCTTCGTGCGGAACGCGTCGAAGAGGCTCTGCTGCGCCGGCTCGCTTGCCGGCTGGGCGCGCAGCGCGGCCCGGCTCTCGTCGATGGCCTGATCGATCACCTGCAGGTTCTTCTGCAGCGACGCGGCGACCTGCGGATCGAGCAGCTGCTGGCGATCGCGCGCGAGCTGCTCGAGGCCGTTAATCGCGTTCTCGTAGTGTTCTTCGGCCAGCCGCAGTTCGGACTCCACCGAGCTCACGGTGTGCGTCTGCGGGGCCGGTGCGGTCGCGGCGGCGCGGGTCTCGGCCGGCGCCGGCGCGGCGGTGCGCCTGACCATGTACGCGGTCAGCACCGCGAGCACGAGGCAGGCCGCGGCGGCGAAGCCAACCCACGGCGCATGGAGCCAGCGCGTGCCCGGCGCGGTGGGCTCCGATCGGACCGTGCGGCGCGCGATCCGCTCCCACGCCGCCGGAGGCGGCTGCATCCGCTCGAACGAGCGGGCCAGCTCGCGGACCCGCCGGAGATCCTCGAGCGCCGAGGCGCACGACCGGCAGTCACGGAGGTGCGCGTCGACGGCGGCGCGGTCGGCCGCCGTGAGATCTCCATCGAGCAGGTCGCTCAAGCGATCGAGCGGATGTTCGCCAGTCATGAGTCGATCGTACCGATCATCGGCCGCCCGGATCGCGGGCCAGCGTCATCGACGGCCGGGTCGTCAGATACTCGCGGATCTTCAACCGCGCCTTGTGCACCTGCGACTTCGAGGTGCCTTCCGCGATCCCGAGCATCTCCGCCACCTCGCCGTGCCCGAAGCCTTCCACGTCGTGCAGCACGAAGGCTGCACGGTACCCCGGCGGGAGCTGCGCGATCGCACGCTCGAGATCGAGGCGGTCGGCCTGCAGCGGCGGCGTGGAGGCGGCTGGAATCGCCCGTTCCACGTCGAGCGACTCGGTCACCTGCCGGGTCTTGCCCTGCCGGCTCCGCAGGAAGTCGAGGCATTGGTTCGTTGCCAGGCGGTAAATCCAGGTGCCGAACGACGACTCGCCCTTGAAGCTCCCGAGCTTGCGGTAGACCGTCACGAAGATCTCCTGGAGCAGGTCCTCGCCGTCCGCGATGCTGCCGGTTAGCCGGCAGGCGAGGTTGTAGATGCGGCCCGCGTGGAGCTTGTACAGCTCTTCGAACGCGGCCGCGTCGCCGCGGCTGCTCCGCTCGACGAGATCCTGATCGGACGATCTCACGCCATCCTGCCTGCTTAGACGAAGTGCCGGGCCGTGGACGTTGCCCGGCCTCGACCGTTCTCCGGCCGGTCCCTGACTGAATACGAGATCCGCCCGGTTCCTGGTTCGAAAAAAGGGGACAGTCCCCATTTCACAGGTGAGCTCAGCGTGAAATGGGGACTGTCCCCTTTTTCGAAGGGCACGGATTTTGGACTCTGTGGGGAAGGAGGAAACATGAGCGACCTCAAGCGTGAATCCATGGAGCAGCAGGCCAAAGGCGCCTGGGACAAGACCAAGGGCAAGATCAAGGAAGGTGTTGGCGACCTCACCGACAATGGCACTCTCGAGAACGAGGGCCGTATGGATCAGGTGAAGGGCACCGTTCGAAGCGGTATCGGCAAGGCGGGCGAGAGCCTGAGCGATGCGGCTGACGATGCCGCCGACGCGATCGATTCGGATCGCGACGACCTCGACCGCGATCGATAGAGCGTGGACGTTCCCGGTCAACCGGGATATCTGGAACGGACGGGTGGGGCAGGGCGTCCTCTTCACTCTCCGTTCCCTCATTTGTTCGTTCTTCGTCTCCCCCCTGCAGCAGGCCAGGTCCGTTCCCGCCAGTCACGCACGAGCTGGCCGGCCACCCGTACGCCTTCCGCCCGAAGCAGCGCCTGCTTCATCGCGATGTTTCCGCCGAAGCCCCCGATCCGGCCCGCCGCCGCGATCACGCGATGACAGGGCACGCTCCGATCGCCGCATGACGCCATGATGTTGCCCACCGCGCGTGCGGCCCGCGGGCGGCCGGCGAGCTCCGCGACCATGCCGTAGGTAACGACGCGCCCAGGCGGCACTCGCTTGACCACACTGAGCACGCGGCGCACGAAATCCGATCGCGAGTTTGGGTTCTTCGCCATCATCGACACGGAAAAGGGGACTGTCCCCCGTTTTCATTCGATCGCGAGAAAAAAGGGGACAGTCCCATTTTCAAAAACTCGTGACGCCGCGCGGGCCGCTGGCGGCGTAGAGGATCGAGTTGAACAGCAGCTTGAAGGTCCCCACTGTCTGCGCGCGGTGCTGCACGCGAAATGTGTGCAGGATCACGCGCCCGCGGCCCATCGACACGTCGAACACCGCGCCGGCGCCCCGCAGGAGCGGTTCTCCGGTAATCCAGCCGCTCAGGAGCAGCGGCGCATCGGGATAGCGCGCGACTGTCGTCACGGTGCCTGCCGCCCGCGCGTTCGGCGCGTATGCCATGTTGTTGACCACCATGGCCGCCGCTTCCGCCGGCATGCCGTACCCGATCGGGTGCGATGTGTCGATCGCCACGCGCAGGAGGGAGCCGGGGCAGGAGAACGTCTCCGGATCGCTGCTCGAGGTGACCGGCGAGCACCTGCTGGAACCGGATCGCGAACTCCGCGGCGTTGTGGCACCCCGAGCGCAGCTCGAGGATGCAGCGGATCTCGCCGAGCGACAGCCCGAGCTCGCGCAGATCGCTGATGAGCCGCAAGCGCTCGAGGTCGCGATCGGTGTAGCGGCGGTGCCCGCCGTCGCTCACGATCGTGGGCGCGAGGAGCCCCTCCTCCTCGTAGAAGCGGATGGTCCGGACCGTGTTGCCGGTCGCGCGGGCGAGGTCGCCCGACGAGAGATCCGCCGCCATCGCGAGGGTCACCTAACGGCGGGCGCGGGGGGTGTCAACGCGACCCCCGGAGCCCCCCGGACGCGGAGCGCCCGACATTGGGGTTGCCCGGCGGCGGGTCGCGGCGTTAATCACCCCGAGACGCGCGCCTTCCGCGCGGAAGGAGAACGGCGGCGGCCATGCACGAAGTCGCGACGGCGAGCGGGCGGCAGCGTCACGGCGAGCGGGTGCGGATCTACGGCGAGGCGCCGCTCCCCACCGAGCGCGGCGTCTTCCGGACGGTGGTCTTCCGCGAGAGCGCGACCGGGGTCGAGCACCTCGCGGTGGTGATGGGCGACGTCGCGGGCGAGGCGGTCGCCGTCCGGGTCCACTCGGAGTGCCTCACGAGCGAGGTCCTCGGGTCGCTCAAGTGCGACTGCCGCGCCCAGCTCGACCGCGCGCTCGATCTCGTCGCCGAGCGGCGCCGCGGCGTCCTGCTCTACCTCCGCCAGGAGGGGCGCGGGATCGGGCTCGGGAACAAGATCCGCGCCTACGCCCTCCAGGCCGAGGGGCACGACACCTACGAGGCGAACCGGCTGCTCGGGTTCCCCGACGACCTCCGCCGCTACGACGTCGCCGCGGACATGCTCCGGCTCCTCGGCGTCCGCTCCGTCGAGCTCGTCACGAACAACCCGCAGAAGCTCGCGGCGCTCACCGAGGCCGGCGTGCGGGTGCGCGGGCGCATCCAGCTCCCGTCCCCCTCGAACCCGCACAACGTCGAGTACCTGCGCGTCAAGCGCGAGCGGACCGGCCACCTCATCGTGACCGACGACGAGGCGCGCGCGAAGGCCGGCTGAAGGGCTAGCCCTTCAGGAGCTCGCGGGCGATGACGAGCCGCTGGATCTCGCTCGTCCCCTCGTAGATCGTCTGCACGCGCGCGTCGCGGTAGAGCCGCTCGACCGCGAACTCCTTCGTGAACCCGTAGCCGCCGTGGATCTGGACGGCCCGCGCGACGGCCCGCTGCGCCGCCTCGCTCGCCCAGAGCTTCGCCATCGACGCCTCGCGGGCGAAGGGCTGGCCCGCTCCCTTGAGCGCCGCCGCGCGCAGCGTGAGGAGGCGCGCGGTGTCGTGCTCGACGGCCATGTCCGCCAGCATGAAGGCGACGGCCTGGTGCTCCGCGATGGGGACGCCGAACGCCTTGCGCTCCTTCGCGTAGGCCGTGGAGAGCTCGAGCGCGGCGCGGATCGTGCCGGTCGCCTGCGCGCCGATCCCGATGCGCCCGCCGGAGAGGGCGGAGAGGGCGATGCGGTACCCCTCCCCCACCGCGCCGAGCCGGGCCTCGTCGGGCACCGCGCAGCCGTCGAAGGTGAGCGGCACCGTGGAGCTGGCGCGCAGCCCCATCTTGTCCTCGTGGCGGCCGACGTGCAGCCCGGGCGTCCCGCCCTCGACGAGGAACGCGGTCATGCCGTCGGGCGCCGTCTTCGCCCAGACGACCATCACGCCGGCGACGTCGCCGCTCGTGATCCACTGCTTCGCGCCGTCGATCACCCAGCCGTCGCCCTCCCTCACCGCCCGGGTGG
>Ga0210115_1000275_pt1 | contig 14759 bp, 15 predicted proteins | sample MayberryNW_TuleB_2_FD_185526 | JGI IMG/M metagenome (GOLD analysis project Ga0210115, IMG submission 185526) | Wetland microbial communities from San Francisco Bay, California, USA, that impact long-term carbon sequestration - MayberryNW_TuleB_D2... | ecosystem: Environmental > Aquatic > Marine... | reverse complement strand
GATCCTCACGATCGGCGAGGGCACCGACGAGGTCCAGCAGATGGTCATAGCCCGCCAGTTGGGTTGTTGAGAGATTCAGCGTTTAAGGGCGCTCATGGGCACTACTATACCCGAAAATAACGATGAATGCCATCAAAATTAGGTATAACTGGGCACGTACGAAAAGCGCCCTTACCTGCTGACTAGAGCTGCAGCGACTTGACCTGCAACAGCTCCTCGATCGCGTAGCGGCCGTTCTCGCGGCCGTGGCCTGACTGCTTGTAGCCGCCGAAGGGGGCGAGCGGGTTGAAGGCGCCGCCGTTGATCTCGATCTGGCCGGTGCGGATGCGCTTGGCGACCGAGATCGCACGGTCCTGATCGGCCGACCAGACACCGCCGGCGAGGCCGTAGACGGTGTCGTTGGCGATCCGCACGGCGTCGTCGGTGTCTTCGTAGGGCTGGATCACGAGCACCGGTCCGAAGATCTCCTCCTGGGCGATCGTCATCTCCGGGGTGACCTCGGAGAAGACGGTGGGGCGGACGAAGTAGCCCTTCTCGAGCCCCTCGGGCGGGGCCGCGCCGCCGGTGAGCAGCTTGGCGCCCTCGGCCTCGCCCTTCTCGATGTAGCCGCGCACCCGCTCGCGCTGCGCGGCGGAGACGAGCGGCCCGAGCCGGGTCGACTCCTCGAACGGGTCACCCGGGGTGAAGCTCTCGGCTGCCTTGACCGCTATCTCCTCGGCCTCGGCCAGCTTTGCGCGCGGGACCAGCATCCGGGTCAGCGCCGAGCAGGTCTGACCCGAGTTGAGGTAGCACTTGGCGACCCCGTCGGGGACGGCCTTGCCCAGGTCGGCGTCGTCGAGGATCACGTTCGGCGACTTGCCGCCGAGCTCCATCGCGACCGGCTTGACCGTCGCCGAGGCGAGCTCGGAGACGCGTCGCCCGGCCCGGGTCGAGCCGGTGAAGGAGATCATGTCGACGCCGGGGTGGCCGGCGATGGCCTCGCCGACGACCGGGCCGGTGCCGGTGACGAGGTTGAAGACGCCGGCGGGCAGGCCGGCTGCCTCGATCACCTCGGCGAGGATGAAGGCATTGAGCGGCACCACCTCGCTCGGCTTGAGCACGACCGTGCAGCCGGCGGCGAGGGCGGGAGCGACCTTGGCGGCGATCTGGTTGAGCGGGTAGTTCCAGGGGGTGATCGCGCCGAGCACGCCGACCGGCTCGCGCAGCACGCGCGAGCTGCCGATCTCCTCCGCCCAGGCGACCTCCTCCATCAGCTTCGGCATCGCCGCGAACTGGCCGGTGGGCAGGCCGGCCTGGATGATCTTGCTCAGCCTCAGCGGCATCCCCAGCTCCTGCGCGATCGTCGCCGCGATCTCGTCCGAGCGCTCGCCCAGCCCGGCGGCGATCGCCTCCAGGTAGCCGGCACGCTCTTCACGCGAGGTCTGCGACCAGGCGTCGAAGGCGGCGCGGGCGGCGCGCACGGCGAGGTCGGCGTCCCCGGGCGTGCAGCCCGGGATCGTCGCCATCGCCTCCTCGCTGGTCGAGTTGATCACCTCGATCGGCTCGCCGCCCTGCGGCTCGACCCACTCGCCGCCGATGAAGATCCTGTCCCGGGTCTGAAGCTCCGCTGCGGTTGCCATCAACTCTCCTCCGTGGTTATCGAGTGCTGAGTTGAACACACCATAGAGTCATCAACTCAGCAGTCGTCCTCAGGATGCCGCCAAAGTCGGCGGGCGCTCGCCGGCAGATACACCCGGCCCCGGCAGGGCACGGGCGTCGCGGGCGTGGAGGAGCTTGCCGCAGCGCTCGCAGATGCCGCGGTCGTTGACTTCGCCGCCGCACTCCTTGTGGACGATCAGCATCGGCGGCCCTCCCGGCCCGGGGGAGTGGCGATCGCCCCACGCCAGCAGGGCGATCAGGGCGGGCCAGAGGTCGAGCCCCTTCTCGGTGAGGAAGTACTCGTAGCGCTCGGGGCTCGACTGGTAGGGCCGCCGCTCGAGGATGTCCTCCTCGACCAGCCGCTGCAGCCGCGCCGCGAGCACGTTGCGGGCGACGCCGAGGCCGCGCTGCAGCTCGCCGAAGCGGCGGTTGCCGTTCATCACGTCGCGCACGATCAGCAGCGTCCAGCGCTCGCCGACTACCTCGAGCGCCTTTGCGATCGAGCAGATCTGGCCGGGGTAGTCGTGGCGGAGCATCTGGCTTCGCAAGTGATCTTCGCACACAAGGTTGCATCATGCAACTGAGTCGGCTAGGGTTGTCCGAACGTAGGTTGCTTGAAGCAACTCATAGCCGGTGGGCAGCGAGGAACGCCTGCCGATAAGCCGATTGGAGGCGCACGATGAGGCTGATACACAGACACAGGAGCCACCGGCCGAAGGCCCCCCGGATCGCGATAACGCAGGAGGAGATCGCCGCCGACCTGCACTACCCGGCGGCGAGGCGTCCGACCCGAGCGGGCGGCCGCGCTCGCGTCCGCGGAGCCGGTCGGTGACCGATACCGCAACCTCAGCCGACGGCACCGGCTCAGACGGTGCGGTCGCCGACGACGCGCTCGCGGCGCGCCTCGCCGAGATAGCCGCCGCCGGCGGCAGCGCGGTCGAGGCGGCGCAGGCATACGCCGAGGCCAACCCGGAGACGAGCCGCGAGCGGACGCTGGTCTGGCAGGATCCGGTGCCGACCGCCGCGGCGGGGGCGACGATGAGCGGGATCGGGTACATGCAGGCGATCGTCGCCGGCGAGCTGCCGCCGCCGCCGATCGCGGTCACCCTGCGGATGGGCCCGATCGAGGTCGAGGAGGGCCGCGCGGTCTTCTCGGGCGAACCCGGCGAGGAGCACTACAACCCGATCGGCGTCGTCCACGGCGGCTACGCCGCGACCCTGCTCGACTCGGCCCTCGGCTGCGCCGTGCACACGACCCTGCCCGTCGGCGTCGCCTACACCTCGCTCGGCCTCGAGGCGAAGTACGTCCGCCCGATCACCCGCGACACCGGCCGGGTGCTCTGCGAGGCCAACGTCCTCTACCGCGGCCGCAAGCAGGCGACGAGCGAGGCCAACCTGACCGCCGCCGACACGGGCAAGCTGCTCGCCCACGGCGTCGCCACCTGCATGATCCTCGATCTCGATTGATATAGCAGATCAGCGATAAGCACATATCTGCTATATTTCAGCCGTGAAAACGCCTGGTGAGCTGCTCAAAGAAGCGCGCGCGCGGCACGGCGTCAGCCAGAAGCAGCTGGCGATGCGGGCGAGCACGACCCAGTCGGCGATCTCGCGGATCGAGCGCGACCGTGTCTCGCCGTCGGTGGACACGCTGCGCGAGTTGCTTTTCCTGCTGGGTGAGGATTTGGAGATTGCGGCCAGCAAGCGCGACGCAGGGATCGACGCCACGTTGATCGACGAGAGGCTCAAAGTCTCACCGACCGATCGTCTCGCCTATGGCATGGCGTTCTCCAACCAGGTGATAGCCAACAGCCCACTTCCCCGCAGGGAGACCTGGTGACCGACACGCGATCGCTCCCCGCAAAAGCGCCGGAAGCCGGCAAGCTGCTCGGCCCCTTGGTCACCCACGGCGTCGACTTTGTCTTGATCGGGGGGCAGGCGGGGATCTCGCACGGCTCGAGCTATCCGAGCTACGACCTCGATGTGCTCTATGCCCGCGATCACGATAACGTCGTCCGGCTGGTTGCCGCCTTGGAGGAAATCGGTGTCCGACCTCGGGGGGCGCCCAAGGATCCGCCCTTCGTTCTCGATGCGAGGACGATCGAGAACGGCGCCAACTTCACCTTCATCACTCCGTATGGCGATTTTGATGTGCTCGCCGACGCAGCGGGAATGCCCTCTTACCAGGAGCTGAAGTCTGCGGCTATCGAGCGTGAGGTGTTCGGCCATCGCGTCAAGGTCGCCTCACTCGACCACCTGATCGCGATGAAGAAGGCGGCCGGCCGTACGAAGGACAAGCTCATGGTCGAGGAGTATCTGGTAATCGCCGACAGGCAGCGACGTTGACTTGGGTCTATCCCGGTAGGGGTGGAACGTCTTGTACTTTTTCCGCGGCGACGACCTCGGACGGCCACAACCTGTCTTCGGACAAAAGTTAAGTGGAAACCCCTGCCGGATAGACCCCTACGCCGACAGCCCCCGCGCTAGCTCGACCAGCAGTCGCACGCCGATGCCGCTGGCGTCGCTGCCGGTGTAGGGGCGGCCGACGTCCCAGGCGGTGCCGGCGATGTCGATGTGGGCCCAGGGGGTCTCGGCGACGAACTCCTCGAGGAAGGAGCCGGCGTAGATCGTGCCCGCCTTGCGCTTGGCGGCGGCGTTGGTCAGGTCGGCGACGGTGCCCTTGGTCAGCTGCTTGTACTCGGGGTGGAGCGGCAGGCGCCAGACCAGCTCGCCGGTCACCTCTCCCGCCCGCTCGACCGCGGCGGCGAGCTCGTCGTCGTTTGAGATCAGCGCCGCGTAGGTCGAGCCGAGCGCCATCAGCACCGCGCCGGTCAGGGTCGCCAGGTCGACGATCCGCTCCGCGCCGAGCTCGGCCGCGTAGGCGAGCGCGTCGGCGAGGATCAGCCGACCCTCGGCGTCGGTGTTGTTGATCTCGACCGTCTTGCCGTTGTACTGGGTGATCACGTCACCGGGCTTGATCGCCGTCCCGGAGGGCATGTTCTCGGTCGCCGGGACGACCGCGACCAGGTTCAGCGGCAGCCCCAGCTCGGCGATCGCGCCGACTGCCTCGAGCACCGCCGCCGCGCCCGACATGTCCATCTTCATCTCGTGCATCGCGGCCGAGGGCTTGAGCGAGATGCCGCCGGTGTCGAAGGTGACGCCCTTGCCGACGAGGCCCAGCTTGGGAGCGGAACCGCCACCCTCGTAGCGCAGCACGATCAGCTTCGGCTCCTCGGCGCTGCCCTGGCTGACCGCGACGAGGCCGCCCATCCCCTTCGCCGCGATCTCCTCGCGGCCGAGCACGTCGGCAGTCACCCCGTCGTGATGGGAGGCGAGCTCGCGGGCGCGGCGGCCGAGGAAAGACGGCGTGGCGACGTTGGACGGGAGGCTCTGCAGGTCGCGGGCGCGGTTCTGCGCCTCGGCGCAGATCCGGGCGCGCTCGGCTGCGGCGGAGACCGCCTCGGGGGCAAGCAGGGTGAGCGAGTCGATCCGGGGCGGGGGAGGGTCGCTCGGGTCGCCGCTCTGGAAGCGGTCGAAGCGGTAGTCGGCGAGGACCGTGCCGGTGACGATCGCCTCCGCCGTCGCTTCGTCGTCGTCGGATTCGGGCAGCAGCCAGGCGAGCGCCGCGGCCCCCAGCTTGGCCGCCTCCCTGGCGGCAACCGCGGCGGCGAGCCGGATCCGCTCGGCGTCGGCCTCCTCGCGCTTGCCGAGCCCGACGACCAGGGCCCGCGCCGGCCGCTCGGGGTGGAGCAGGGCGAGCTTCTGGAAGCCACCCTTGGCGTCGCTCGCCCCGGGGGCGGCGGCCAGCTCAGCGGGCAGCTCGCCATCGTCGTAGAGCCCAGCGAGGAGCAGGCCAGCCTCGATTTCGGCTGGGGGGAGCTGGCTGGCGACGACCTTCATCGGCGCCGAGTCTATGCGCTTGCTCACGCCATCCCAGTCACGCACTCGCTATCGTCCCCGGCAGGGCCTTGCGGCCCGTCCGAGCCGAGACCCGGCACAAACACGACACAGAAAGGCCGCCAGATGCCCAGCACCGTCATTCTTGGAACTGCACGCACGCCCTTCGGCAAGATGGGCGGAACCCTCTCCTCGCTCGACGCCACCGACCTCGGCGGGCACGTGATCGAGGCCGCGCTGGATCGCTCCGGGGTCGACCCCGAGCAGGTCGAGCAGGTCGTCTTCGGTCAGGTCCTGCAGGCCGGCCAGGGGCAGATCCCCTCGCGCCAGGCCCAGATCAAGGGCGGCATCCCGAAGGAGGTCCCCTCGGAGACCGTGAACAAGGTCTGCGCCTCGGGCATGCGCTCGCTCGGCCTCGCCGACATGGCGATCCGCGCCGGCGACACCGAGGTCGCCGTCACCGGCGGCATGGAGTCGATGAGCCAGGCGCCGCACCTGCTGCCGGGCGCCCGCTTCGGCTACCGCATGGGCCATGTCGAGACGATCGACGCGATGGTCCACGACGGCCTCACCAATCCCTTCACGGAAAAGCAGATGATCAACGAGGCGAGCGAGGTCTCGAACGAGCTCGAGATCACCCGCGCCGACATGGACCGCTTCGCCGAGCGCTCGCACCGGCTCGCCAGCGAGGCGACCGACGCCGGCCGCCTCGCCGAGGAGATCGTCGGCGTCACGGTCCGCTCGCGCAAGGGCGAGAACACGATCGAGGCCGACGAGGCGATCCGGCCGGAGACGACGGTCGAGACGCTCGCCGGCCTGAAGGCGATCGGCGGCGAGGACGCGACCCATACCGCCGGCAACGCCCCCGGCGTCAACGACGGCGCCGGCGCGATCGTCGTCAGCTCGGAGGAGTGGGCAGAGAAGGAGGGCAAGACCGCGCTTGCCCGCGTGCTCTCCTACGGCACCGTCGCCGACGACTTCCCCTACCTGGCCAAGACTCCCGCCAACGCCGCCAAGCAGGCGCTGGAGAAGATCGGCAAGAGCCCCGAGGACGTCGACCTCTGGGAGATCAACGAGGCGTTTGCCTCGGTCGCGCTCAACTCGGTGCGGATGCTCGGGGTCGACGAGGACAAGGTCAACGTCAACGGCGGCGCGATCGCCCTCGGCCACCCGATCGGCGCCTCCGGCGCCCGCATCGTCGGCGCCCTGGTGCACGAGCTCGGGCGACGGGGTGGAGGCTTGGGCGTCGCCGCGATCTGCTCGGGCGGCGGCCAGGGCGACGCGATCGTGATCGAGGTCAACGGGGCGTAGTCGGCGGTCTTCCCGGGTCACGACGCGCTGTTTCGAGCCGTTTCCCGATCCAACGCTTGCATCTCAGATCGCGGTCCGTCGTACATTAGGGCGCGATGGATACGACGATCGCAGTGGCGCCGCCCGCGCTTGCGGGCGCCTCGGGGGCGCGGATGGCACTCGCCTCGAAGCCCGTGGGCCAGGATCGGGGGCGGACCGCGAGCGAGAGACCTCCGACCGTGCGGAGGCGGCCCTCCGACCTCGGCTGATGGCTGACGTGGACTCGAGTCGCGGCGCCGCGTTCTTCGACTTGGACAAGACCCTGATGGCGGGGTCTTCGGCGATGCAGTTCGCCCGCGTCGCCACGCGGCACGGAATCGTCGGCAGGCGCCAGCTGGCGAGCTGGGCGGTCGAGCACCTGCGCTACCGCCTGCGCGGCACGACCGACGAGCGCACCGGGGAGGTGCTGCGGGTCGCGCGCGAGCTGATCGCCGGCGTGCCGGCGCGGGCGATCGAGCGGATGAACCCCGAGGTGATGGCGGCGATCCTGCCGCGCGTCTACCCGCAGATGCTCGACGAGGTCTACGCCCACCAGGACGCCGGTCGCGCGACCTTCATCGTCAGCGCAGCCGGCAACGGCGTGGTCGAGCCGCTCGCCGCCGTGCTCGGCATGGACGGCGGCATCGGCACCCGCTACGAGGTCGATGCCGAGGGCGCCTTCAGCGGCCGTTTCGACGGCCCCTTCGTCTACGGCCCAGGCAAGGTCGAGGCGATGCAGGCGTTCGCCGCCGAGCACGGCATCGACCTGGCCGAGTCCTACGCCTACTCCGACTCGCTCTCCGACCTGCCGATGCTGCGCGCCGTCGGCAACCCGGTCGTCGTCAACCCCGACCCGCCGCTGGCGGAGCTCGCCGGCGAGGAAGGCTGGCAGACGATGCGCTTCGAGCGCCTCGGCCGCCGCCTCGTCGCCGTCGCCGTCACCCTGCTGGCGACGAGCGCCGGCTTCGGCGCCTCCCGCATCGCCGCCGCCCGCCGCAAGCCGCCAACCCGCCGCCTCCCCCTGCGCCGCTAAGGGGGACGTGCCGCGAGTTGAGTACCCATAGTGGCCTCGAACTCGCGGCACGTCCCCCGTGTATAGGTGGTGTGGTTCAGTCCTCCTGGGTTGCTGCGCGGTGGGGCATGTGCGGCTTGTGCCGGCGGAGGAACCCGATCGCGGTCTCCGGGTCGCGCACCGAGCCGCCGGCGACGAGGACGAGGATCCCGATCCCGGTCAGCAGCAGGGCGATGCCGACGACGATGCCGAAGATCGAGAGGCGGTCGGCCATGTAGCTGGCGTTGAGCGCCGTGCCGAGGGCCGTCTCGGTAACCCAGACTTCACGAGCGCTGTTATCGGCCGGCAGGCCCGTTTCGGGGTCCTTGACGGCGAATTCTTCGCTGTCGGTGCCGCCACCCGCCGCGAGTTCGCTCTTCGGCGTGTTCGGCTTTGCTTCGTAGCGGCCCATTTCGGCGTAGACGTAGCCGCCGGTCGCCTCGAGCGCGTGGATCCGCATGTAGGAAGCGAAGCAGCGAGCACGATCACCGCTGTCGATCGGCTTTTCGGCGACGTCGCAGCTCGGCAGTTCGACCTCTGACCCGAGTCCCGCTTCATCGGCCTCGGCCTTGATCGCCGCCGGGCTCATGTCGGGCGAGCCGACGATGTTCTGCCGTTCGAGTTCGGTGGCGACCGTGCTGGCGCCGTTGGCGCCCATCACGATTGCCGCCACACCGAAAGCAACTAAGACGATTCCGGCGATCAACCCGCCGATCTCCAATCCTTTACGCATGTGCTTGGCACCTCCGTGTGCTGGTTCGTTGCGATTGTCTGAATGACGCCCGGCGACGCTCTCACGCGATGGCGGGTGGGCGCTTCCGTGTCGAGCCCCAGAATCGCTCCGTGGAAATCCGCACTTACACTTCCGGTATGGCTACTGAGCCACGGCAGAAGCCGTTGGAAGAGCGTGAGGCCGAGTTCCGGTCCCTTTCGGGGCAGCCGGTCGAGCCGCTCTACGGGCCGGAGACGGCGCCGGCCGACCCGGAGGAGACGATCGGGCGGCCCGGCTCCTATCCGTTCACGCGCGGTCCGTACGAGTCGATGTACCGGGGGCGGCTGTGGACGATGCGCCAGTTCGCCGGCTTCGGCACGGTCGAGGAGACCAACGAGCGCTTTCACTACCTGCTTGACCACGGCCAGACCGGGCTCTCGACCGCCTTCGACATGCCGACCCTGATGGGCTACGACTCCGACCACGCCCGCAGCCTCGGCGAGGTCGGGCGCGAGGGCGTCGCCGTCGACAGCCTCGACGACATGGAACAGCTCTTCGACGGCATCCCGCTGGGCGCCGTCTCGACCTCGATGACGATCAACGCGCCGGCGGCGATCCTGCTTGCCTTCTACGTCCTCGTCGGCGAGCAGCAGGGGGTGCCCGCAGAGAAGCTGAGCGGCACGATCCAGACCGACATCCTCAAGGAGTACATCGCGCAGAAGGAGTGGTGCTTCCCGATCGAGCCGGCGCTGCGCCTCCTCACCGACATGATCGAGTGGTGCAGCGAGCAGATGCCGCGCTGGCACCCGGTCTCGATCTCCGGCTACCACATCCGCGAGGCCGGCTCGACCGCGCAGCAGGAGCTCGCCTTCACCCTCAAGGACGGCTTCACCTACGTCGAGCGGGCGCTCGAGCGCGGCCTCGACATCGACGACTTCGCCCCCCGCCTCTCCTTCTTCTTCAACGCCCACGTCGACTTCTTCGAGGAGATCGCCAAGTACCGCGCGGCGCGCCGGATCTGGGCGCGCGAGATGCGCGAGACCTACGGCGCCAAGCGCGAGGAGTCGATGCGACTGCGCTTCCACGCCCAGACCGCCGGCGTCTCGCTGACCGCGCAGCAGCCGCTCAACAACGTCGTCCGCACCTCGCTCGAGGCGCTGGCGGCGGTGCTCGGCGGCACCCAGTCGCTGCACACCAACTCCTTCGACGAGGCGCTGGCGCTGCCGACCGAGGAGGCGGTGCGGGTGGCGCTGCGCACGCAGCAGGTGATCGCGTTCGAATCGGGCGTCGCCAACACGCCCGACCCGCTCGGCGGCTCCTGGTTCGTCGAGAAGCTGACCGACGAGATGGAGGCCGCCGCCTACGACTACTTCGCCCGCATCGACGAGCTCGGCGGGATGGTCGAGGCGATCCGCGCCAACTTCCCCCAGCGCGAGATCGCCGACGCCTCCTTCGTCTACCAGCGCGAAGTAGACGAGCGCCGCCGGATCGTCGTCGGCGTCAACGACTTCGTCGCCGAGGACGAGCCGGAGACGCCGATCCTGCGCATCGACCCGGCGCTCGAGCGCAAGCAGACCGAGCGCCTGGCGGCGACCCGCGCCCGCCGCGACGGCGCCGCGGTCGAGGCCGCCCTGGCCGAGCTCAAGCAGGCCGCCGCCGGCGACGCCAACCTGATGCCGCCGATCGTCGCCGCCGCCCGCGCCCGCGCCACCGAGGGCGAGATGATCGCGGCGCTGCAAGAGGTCTTCGGGACCTACACCGAGAGCCCGGTGTTCTAGGCGCGGCTCCTGCAACTCTGGCGCAGACCCATGGCTAGGTTCGACTAACCTTCCGACGCGATATGGAGGCAGCTACCGCCCGCAAGATCCGCGTCGTCGTCGCCAAGCCCGGTTTGGACGGGCACGATCGGGGTGCCAAGATCATCGCCCGGGCGCTGCGCGATGCGGGCATGGAGGTGATCTATACCGGCTTGCACCAGACGCCGGAGCAGATCGCCGAGACGGTGATCCAGGAGGACGCCGACGCGGTCGGGCTTTCGATCCTCTCCGGTGCTCATATGACGCTGGTGCCGCGCGTGGTCGAGCTGCTCGAGGCGCAGGGGGTCGAGGACGTGCTGGTCACCGTCGGGGGGACGATCCCGGCCGAGGACATCCCCGAGCTGAAGCAGCTCGGCGTCGCCGCCGTGTTCACCCCCGGCGCCGGCACCGACGAGATCGTCGAGTTCATCCGCGCCGGCGCCGAGGAGCGCCACGAGCACGAAGAAGCCTGAGCCGATCGCAGCTTTTGGGGGTCGATAGCCCCGTCAATGCTGCGATCGGGCCGCCGGACAGCTTCGTGTGATATCGATCACCGCCGATCGTCGCGGACTTTCACATGTCCGCGTGTATAGGTAGACTGATTGACTGGTCAGTCAACAGCCGAAGCGACAGCCTAAGGAGGCTTGAAAGTTGAAGATCTGCGTCCTGGTCAAGGAGGTCCCGGACGCCGCCGTCCAGAAGCGCATCGACCCCAACACGATGCGCTTGGACCGCAGCGGCGAGAAGAACCTCAACCCGTTCGATACCCACGCAATAGAGGCCGCCATGCAGATCAAGGAGGGCGGCGCAATTCCGGTCGAGGAGGTCGTCGCGGTGACGATGGGCCCCGACTCCGCCGTCCGCGCGCTGCACAAGGCGGTTGCGCTTGGCGCCGACCGCTCCGTCCATCTCTCCGACGATGCGCTCGCCGGCTCCGATGTCTGCGCCACCGGCTACGCGCTGGCGAAGGTGCTGGAGTCCGAGAGCCCCGACCTGGTCCTGCTCGGCCAGCAGTCCGATGACGGCGAGTGCTACACGATCGGCGCCGTCGTCGCCGACCACCTGCGGATGCCCTCGCTGACGCAGGTGATCAAGATCGACGTCGCCGATGGCAAGCTGCGCTGCGAGCGCCAGGCCGAGTACGGCTACGACACGGTCGAGGTCGAGCTGCCGGCCGTGATCAGCGTCGGCGACGCGATCAACGAGCCCCGCTACCCGAGCCTGAAAGCGATCATGGGGGCGAAGAAAAAACCGCTCGACGGCAAGGCGACCGGCGACGTCGGCATCGACGGCGGCGCGGTCGGCGAGGCCGGCTCGAAGACGAGCGTGCTGGCGCTCAATCCGCCGCCGCAGAAGGAGGCCGGGGAAATCATCGAGGACGAGGACACCAACGAGACGGTCGAAAAGATCGTCGCTTGGCTCGACGAGAGGAAGCTGATCTAGATGAGTGGCATCCTGACCTACGCCCTCCACGACGACGAGGGCAACTTCAACAAGAACTCGCTCGGGGCGATCTCCGAGGCGGCCAAGCTGGCCGGCGAGATCGGCGGCGAGGCCGCCGTGATGGTCGTCGGCGACGTCGCCGACGAGGGCTGCGCCGGGCTCGGCAACTGGGGCGCCGCCAAGGTCTACCGGGCCAAGGGCGTGCCCGAGGGTCTCGCCCAGCCGATCGTCGACGCGATGGCGAAGGTGATCCAGGACGAGGGCTTCTCCTACGCCCTCTTCGGCGGCGGCCTGCTCGGCTTCGAGATCGGTGCCGGCCTCACCGCCCGCCTCGGCGCCGGCGTGACGATGGAGGTGACGCAGGTCAAGGTGCAGGACGGCAAGCTGGTCGCCGAGCGCCCGATCCTGCAGGACTCGCAGGTCGCTGATGTCGGCTACGTCAGCGAGCCCGGCATCGTCATCGGCCGGCTCAATGCCTTCGACACGGTCGAGAGCGGCGGCACGGCCGAGATCGTCGACATCGAGGTCGAGCTCTCCCCCTGGTCGACCAAGGCGACGATGGTCCAGCGCGGCGAGCAGCGCGGCGAGGACGTCAACATCGAGGACGCCGAGATCCTCGTCGGCGGCGGGCGCGGGCTCGGCGCTGCCGAGGGCTTCAAGCAGTGCGAGGAGCTGGCCGAGGCGATGGGCGGCGCGGTTGCAGCAACCCGCGCCGTGGTCGACGCCGGCTGGTACCCCTACGCGGCCCAGATCGGCCAGACGGGCAAGACGGTCGCGCCGAAGCTCTACCTCGCTGCGGGCATCTCCGGCGCGATCCAGCACAAGGTCGGGATGCAGAACTCGGAGAACATCCTCGCGATCAACAAGGACCAGAACGCGCCGATCTTCGAGTTCTCCGACCTCGGCGTGGTCGGCGACCTGCACAAGATCGTGCCCAAGCTGACGGAAGCCATCAAGGCGAAGAGGGGGAGCTGAGCCACCGGCTCGCCCCCGTCCTCAGCCGCGACAAAGGAGCAAGCGATGCCTGCCGTGAAGCCAATCGACTACCCGCCGCCGTTTGACTCGGCCGACGTGATCGGGCCGCCTACCGACCCGGTCGACGACCGGATCGAGGTCGGCGTGGCGATCGTCGGTGGCGGCCCGGCGGGCCTCGCCTGCGCCAACAAGCTGATGCAGCTGCTCGAGGACGAGCCCGAGCTGACCGAGAAGCTGGGCGAAGTCCCGGTCGCGGTGATCGAGAAGGGCAAAGTCGCCGGCGCCCACCTGCTCTCGGGAGCCAACGTCGATCCCTCGGCGATGACGCGCCTGTTTCCCGACCTCGACCCGGCCGATTGGCCGCCGGTCTACCAGGAGGTGACCAAGGACGCCACCTACTTTCTCACCTCGAAGGCGGCGATCCCGCTGAAGCCGCCGCCGCCCAACTTCCGCAAAGAGGGCACCTATACGCTCTCGATCTCGAAGCTCGGCCGCTTCCTCGCCGACAAAGCCGAAGAGGCCGGCGTCTACATCCTCTCCGAGACCGCGGCGACCAAGCTGCTGGTCGAGGACCGGATCGTCAGGGGGGTGCGCTCGGGCGACCGCGGTCGCGGCAAGGACGGCGAGGAGCTGGGCAACTTCGAGCCCGGCTCAGATGTCGTCGCCAAGGCGACGGTGCTGGCCGAGGGCACGATCGGCCACCTCACCTACGCCGCCTTCGACTACTTCGGCATGCGCGACGGCTCCGATCCGCAGGCGTGGGAGCTCGGCGTGAAGGAGATCTGGGAGGTGCCGAAGCCGCTCGACCGGGTGATCCACACGCTCGGCTGGCCGCTGCGCTGGGGCGCCAAGTACAAGGAGGCCGGTGGCAGCTTCATCTACCCGATGGGCGAGGACAAGGTCTGCTTCGGCCTCGTCGTCGGGCTCGACTACACCGACGCGACCTTCTCCGTCCACGACGAGCTGCAGCGCTTCAAGCAGCACCCGTTCATCGCCAAGATCATCGAGGGCGGCAAGCGGGTCGGTTGGGGCGCGAAGACGATCCCCTCGGGCGGTTACTGGGCGCTGCCGAGGCGCTTCTCTGTGCCGGGCATGCTCGTCGCCGGGGACGCCGCCGGGATGGTCAACATCGCCGAGCTCGCCGGCGTCCACTACGCGATGCACGCCGGCATGTACGCGGCGGAATCGATCGTCGAGTCGCTGAAGCAGGACATCGACTCGGTCAACTTCGAAAGCTACGACGAGAAGATCCGCAGCTCGGTGATCGAGAAGGACCTCTACAAGTCACGCAACATGAAGCAGCCCCTGAGCAAGGGCCTGATCCGCGGCGGCATCGTCGCCAACATGCTGGTCGCGAGCAAAGGCGGCTTCCCGCCCGGCCATATGAAGGTCGAGGACAACGCCGAGCCGGCGATGAGCATCGGCAAGGCAGAGGACAGGTACCCGCAGCCCGACAACGAGGTCACCTTCAACAAGCTCGACTCGGTCTTCCTCTCCGGCAACGCGACCCGCGACGACGCGCCCAACCACGTCCGCATCCAGACCAAGGTGCCGCGCGAGATCGCCCAGACCTGGGTCTCGATGTGCCCGGCGCAGGTCTACGAAATCCCCGACGAGCAGCTCGAGAACGGCGCCGCCGAGGTCGACGTCCACGTCACCGCCTCGAACTGCGTCCAGTGCGGCGCGATCACCGCCAAGGGCGGCCGCCTGACCCTCCCCGAGGGCGGCGACGGCCCCCTGTACCAAGAGACCTAGTGTCCCGAGTCAGAATTTCGCGGCTGCCTCGCGGCGTCTGGACGCGCCTGGACCCGCCCGCCCGCCCGCCCGCCCGGCACAGGTACGTCAAGTACCTGTTTGCCGTGCGTGCGTCCCCAGGCACGCCCAGCCACTCGCGACGCTGCTCCCGAAATTCTGACTC
>Ga0210115_1000274_pt1 | contig 14770 bp, 10 predicted proteins | sample MayberryNW_TuleB_2_FD_185526 | JGI IMG/M metagenome (GOLD analysis project Ga0210115, IMG submission 185526) | Wetland microbial communities from San Francisco Bay, California, USA, that impact long-term carbon sequestration - MayberryNW_TuleB_D2... | ecosystem: Environmental > Aquatic > Marine... | reverse complement strand
CGAGGAGATCGGCAAGGAGCTCTTCATCTCGCCCGAGACCGTCCGGACCCACGTCCGCAAGGCGATGGAGAAGCTCGACGCCGACACGCGCACCCAGGCCGTCGCGACCGCGCTGCGCCAGAGCCTCATCGCGTAGCGCTCCCGCCGGACCGGGCGCGTCCCACAGGGCCGAGACCCGGGGTCAGACCCCCGCCAACTCTGTGCAGATGTATCCCCAGGGCTCCGCGCCGATGCAGGGGATCGCGCCGGCGCATTCCACAGGTCGCGGCCGTTCGGGCCGCGGCTTTGTACAGGGGTCTGACCCCGGGGGGCGGCGCCTCTCGACGCCGGACTCCGTTCCGAGCCGGGGAGCCGTCTACGATTGGCAGGGCTGCGGGACGTAGCTCAGCCTGGTCAGAGCGCCGCGTTTGGGACGCGGAGGCCGGGAGTTCGAATCTCCCCGTCCCGATCACATCCCTTCGGGAGCGACGCCGTGTCGCCGGGATGTCCTAAGGTGGCGTCATGCGCCTCGCCGCCGTTCTGGTCGCCGGCTCCCTCCTCCTGCTCGCCGCAGCGTGCGGCGGTGGGGACTCGGGCTCGTCCGACACGTCGTCGGCCGACGAGTGGGCCGGCGACGTCTGCTCCGCCGTGACGGACTGGACGGGCGCGATCTCCTCGGTGGGCACGACGCTCCAGGAGGGCGGCGTCACGGAGGAGTCGGTGAACGACGCGCTGGACCAGGCGCGGGAGGCGACAGACACGTTCGCGGAGGACCTCCGTGACGTCGGGAAGCCCGACACCGAGGCCGGCGACGAGGCGAAGCAGACGCTCGACGACCTCGCCGACGAGCTCGAGCAGGGGCGGGACGACATCGACAACGCCGTCGAGGGCGCGGACAACCTGCAGTCGCTGCTCGCGGCCGTTCCGACGGTCACGCAGACCTTCACGACGCTGAGCGGCGAGGTCGCGCAGGCGTTCTCGTCGCTACAACAGCTCGACGCGCAGGGCGAGCTCGAGGACGCGTTCTCGCAGGCCGACTCCTGCGACGAGCTCGAGAACTCCTAGCGAACCCCGACCGGCGGGTCAGGAGACGGCGCGCGCCTTCACGGACGGCGTCTCGGGCGCGTCGCGGTACGGGTGCTCGTCCGCCACGTCCTCTTCGTGGTAGACGCTCTCGGCATTCACCGCCCAGATGTCGTGGTCGGTGCCGAGGACGGCGTTCTCGACCGCGCGGATGGCGGTCAGCATCGAGTGGTCCGAGTTGTTGTAGCGGTGGAGTCCGTTGCGCCCGACCTGCTGGAGGTTGTCGACCTCGTCGAGCCAGCCGCGGATCGTCGCGACCCGGTCGGCATAGTCGGCGTCGTACATCGGGTACGCCTTCGGGACGCGGACCGCGTACCCGCGCTCGACCTTCGAGCGCGGCGCGAGGCCGAGGCGCTCGAGCTCGGTCGTCGCCAGCTCGACGAGCTCCGCGTCCGTCATCTCCCAGAGGTCGTCGCCGGCGAAGCAGAAGTACTCGAGCCCGACGCAGGCCTTCGACTCGTCCGGGACCATCCAGGGGCTCCACGCGCGGTAGTTCTGGATCCGGCCGACGCGAACTCCGGGATCGTGGATGTAGATCCAGTTGTCCGGGAAGAGGTCCTCGCCGTCGAGCACGAGCGCGACGGTCAGGAAGTCGCGGTAGCGGAGGCCGGCCGCCGCCTCGAGCACCTCGAGGGGCGCGCGGGGCTCGGCGATCGCGACGGTTGTCCGGAGCGGCAGCGACGAGATCACGTGGCCCGGCTCGATCCGCTCCCCGCCGGCGACCACCTCGCGGACGGCGCCGTCCTCGATCAGGAGGCGCTCGACCGGGATCCCGGTGCGCACGTCGCCGCCGAGGGCGCGGATCTCGTCCGTCATCGTCTCCCACATCTGGCCGGGGCCGTAGCGCGGGTAGTGGAACTGCTGGATGAGGCTCTTGACCTTGTTGCCCCTGTTCCCGAAGAAGGCGGCCTTTGCGGCCGAGACGAACGAGAGGCCCTTGATCCGCTGCGCGGCCCACTCGGCGCGCAGCTCGGAGGTGGGGACGCCCCAGACCTTCTCCGTGTAGTCGCGGAAGAAGAGCTCGAAGAGCCGCCGGCCGAAGCGGTTCGACACCCAGTCCTCGTACGTCTCCTCGTGACCCTTCGGCCGCACGGCCGCGGCGACGTAGGAGGCGGAGACGCGGGCCAGCTCGGTCGGGCCGAGCTTCTTGACCACGTCGGGGCCGCTCAGCGGGTAGTCGAGGAACTTGCCGTTCCAGTAGATCCGCGACATGCGCGGGCGCAGGAGGAACTCGTCGCCCATCACCTCGTGCCAGAGGCGCTCGACCTCCTTCGCCTTCGTGAAGAAGCGGTGGCCCCCGAGGTCGAAGCGGTAGCCGTCCCGGACGACGGTCTTCGCGAGGCCGCCGACCTGGTCCTCGGCCTCGAACACGAGCACCGGCAGGTCGCGCTTCGCGAGCAAGTACCCCGCAGTGAGCCCCGCCGGGCCGCCGCCGAGGACGACGGTGGGGCCCCCGTCCTCGGGCCGGGGTAGGGAGGCTGGTGTCTGGGGTAGCGACGACGTCATCGGCGAATCAGAGGGTGCGGCGGTCCCTTACCCGCCGCCGGTCTTCTCGTAGACCTCGACGGCGAGCGGGAGGCGGAAGGCCCGACCAGTGTACGGCGGCGTGTACTGCTGCGTCCGGGTGAAGCGAGGGTCGATCGAGATCCGGGTCCGCCACCTCGTGCTCCGCCGGCGGACCAGGCTCGTCCACGGTGCTCGCCACTGGTCGGTGTTGCCGAACACGGGATAGACGACGAGGATCCTGCCCCCGAGCGGGATCGAGTCGAGGACCGGATACAGCGTCTCCTCCGGCGTGACCGCGTCCAGGCGGTCGACGGCGTCGCGCCAGTCCATCACCCTCGTGTCGGGCGACGCGTCGAGCGGCGTGGCGTACCGTGGCACGTCTCCGAAGTAGTACGCGAGCACCGGGACCTGCTCCGGTTGCGTCGAGAGGATGACGTCGCCCGGCTTGGCCGTCAGGCCGAAGAGCGCGGCGAGCTGCTTCGGATTCGACTTCGACACGGGTGCGGTGTACGGGATCCAGAAGACGGCCACGAATCCGAGCGCGACGAGGCCGAGTCGGCCGGCGCGTGGGAGCACCGCCGCGGCAACGAGCAGCGTCGGCCCGACGAGGACGCCCAGATAGCGGGTCGCCCACGCCGCCGTGAACTGCGAGAAGAGCCAGGCCGAGACGAGCGTCGTGACCGCCAGGGCGATCGTCGCGAGGACGGCCGTCCGCGGGCGCGTGTCCGGCCCGAGGACGTACTGCTTGAGGCCCACGAGCCCCGCCAGGATGATCGCGACGATCGCACCCTGGCCCGCGAGGACGACCATGAAGCCGCCCGAGAGCTGGACCGCGGAGGGCGTGTCCGACCACGGGGCGCCCGTGTGGAGCGCCTGGTCGACGAGCGTCGGGAGCCACGGTGCGTAGAGGACGGCGGCGGCGCCGTACGCGAGCGCCGCGTCGATCAGGAGCCCGCGGCGGTTCGGGCTGTCACGGGCCACGAGGGCGAGCGCGGCGAGCGTCCCGAGCCCGAAGAAGAGGCCCCAGTTGTGCGTGTAGAGGAGGAGGACGAGCGAGAGCGCGAACGCGGGCAGGTACGCGCGACGCCGGAAGACGAACGCGTGGAGGAAGCACGCGGTCGTGACGAGGCTGAGCAGGATCACGAGCGCGTACATCCGCGTTTCCTGCGCGTAGATCGTGAGGAACGGGTTGCAGGCGGCGAGGAGCGCCGCGATCCAGCCGGCCCAGCGGCCGAAGAGGCTCCAGCCGGCCCAGAGCGCCGCCGGGATGGTCGCGAGCGCGGCGGCGATCGAGAACGCGTGAGTCGCCTCCTCGCTCGTGCCGAAGGCGTCCATCCAGACGTGGAGGAGCATGTAGTAGAGCGGCGGCGAGCCGTCCTGTCGCAGGATGCCCGGGATCTCCGTCAGCGGGAACGAACCGATCCCGACCGAGAGCCCCTCGTCGATCCAGAAGCCCGACCGGACCGCGCGCGTCCGCAGGTAGAGCGAGAGGACGATCAGGAGCGTCAGCCCGGCGACGATCGCGACGACCTGCGCGGCGCGCGCATCGGGCCGGGAGAGGGCCCGGCGTCGCTCGACAACCTGCGTGGCCACGCGGCCACGATAGTTGGAACCGCGCGCGCGGAGGCGGGTCAGCCGGGCGTCGCGCCGAGGCGGGCGCCCCGGATCTGCGACCACCCGCCGTAGCGGGTGGCGAGGAAGAGCAGCCCGACGAGCGTGATCGGGACGAAGAGGACGAAGCGCAGCAGGACGAGGTACGTGACCGCCGTGGATCCGGGCGCGCCGAGCCGGTGGACGGCGAAGAGGACCGCCGCGTCGAAGGTCCCCACGTAGCCGGGGGCGGCCGGGACGAGGGCGAAGAGGTTCGTCACGGCCATGACGTAGAGCGCCTCCGCCGGGCTCAGGTCGAGGTTCACCGCGCGCGCGACGCCGAGGTAGGCGGCGGCCTCGAGCGTCCAGACGGCGAGGGAGATCACGAGCAGCGCGGCACCGTGCGGGCTCGGGAGCGCGCGCGTCGGAGCGGCCAGCGGGCGCAGCGCGTCGCGCAGCCGCTCGAGCGCCCCCGTCCGGCGTGCCCAGAGGATCCCGGCGAGCGCGACGACGGCGAGCAGCACGACCGCGGCGGCGCCGGCCGCGACCACGCGTCCCTGCGGCACGCCTGCGTCGCGCACGAGCACGAGCGCGGCGGCGGCGAAGACGAGCCCGAGGGCGAGCGCGTCGAGGAGCCGCTCGGCCACGACCGTCCCGAGCACCTCCCGCTTGCGCGTCCCGGCGACCGGGGCGAGGAGGAAGGCGCGCAGGAGGTCGCCGCTCCGCGCGGGGAGCACGTTGTTGCCCATGTAGCCCACCGTCGTCAGCGGGTACGTGTCGCGGCGCGTCGCGGCGATCGCCGCCCGCCGGACGATCAGGTGCCAGCGCTCCGCGCGCAGGAGCGTCGCAAGCGTGTAGAAGCCGAGCGCGCCGACCAGCGCCAGGAGGTCGTTCTGCGTCCGCGGCAGCTCGGGCGGCTCCTGGCCGAGCGCCCACCAAACGACGATCCCGAGGAACGCGAGCGAGAGGACGACGGGCACCGCCGCGGCCAGCCTGTGGCGCATCAGCCGTCCCGCCAGGGGAACCCGCGCGCGTAGCCGAGCTCGGATGCGCGGTCGCCGCGGATCGCGACGAAGCGGAGCGGCGTGGTCTCGGATCCCTCCCCGACCCGGTCGCGCGGGAGATCGAACACGAAGCCCGAGCGCCCGAGGCCGGGGTAGCGCTGGCCCAGGTCGGCCCGACCGACGCGCGGCGTGCCGGATCCGACCAGCTCGTCGCCCGCGAACACGAGCACGCGGTCGGCGGTCAGGCGCGCCTCGACGTCGCCGGCCCAGCCGCCGAAGCGGACGGAGTCCCGCTCGACGAACCAGTCCTCGACGAGCCCGTCCACCGCGCCCGCGGCGAGCGGCACCCGGGTGCCCCGCGCGTCGACGACGAACGCGGTCCCGTCCTCCGAGACGAGCGCGTAGCGCCCGGCCGAGCTGCCGCCGAGCGGCGTCAGGACCGTTCGGCCCTCGGGCCGGTCGATCGCGAAGATCTCGACGTCGTTCGCCCCGGCGTCGAACGCGGACTCCGGCAGGTACGCCGAGAAGGTGACCGTCCCGCCCGTGCGGAAGCTCTGCGTCACGCCGGCGATCGTCCCGTTCACGACCACCGCCAGGTGGAGGCCGGGCGCAGCCCCGCCGCCGTCGAGGTGGCCCGTGACATGGGCGGGCGAGAGCGCCGAGGTCAGGTCGACGTCCGCGAGGAGCGGCTCGTTGTCGACGTCGGCCGTCAGGTCGCCGGCGGGCGCCTGCTCGAGGTCCGCGGCCGCCGATCCGACGAGGTCCGCGTCGGGGCCGAACGCGTAGAGCCCGCGCCGGTCGCCCCACCCGAAGATCGCCGCCTTCCGCGCGACCGTCTCGTCGCGGAGGCGCTCCACCTCGTCGACGGGCGCGGTCACGACGTCGCCGACCCGCTGGTGCACCGCAACCTCCGTCCGGTCCTCCGCCGGGCTGAAGAGCGAGACCCCGTCCGCACGGTAGGGGAGCGGCTGCCCGAGGGTCTCCGCGATCGTGGGGACGATGTCGGTCGTCCGGACGTGGCGGTCGACGATCGTTCCCTCGCGCTGCCCGGGGCGCTTGACGAAGAGCGGCACCGGGGCGATGTCCCCGACGTTCGTGGGCGTGATCCCGCGGCGGCGGTCGCCGGCCCGGAAGGAGACGCCGTGGTCTGCGGTCACGATCACGAGGGAACGGTCGTAGAGCCCGGTCTCCTCCAGCCGGTCGATCAGGCGGCCGAGCAGCCGGTCGACGAGGCCGACCTGCAGCAGGTGCCGCTGCCAGCCCTGCTCGACGAGCCACTCGTCCGTGCCCCAGCGGTCGTCGGCGATCCCGTCGATGCCGAGCGCGTCCGAGTACTGGCGGCCCGAGGGCAGGAACCGCCAGGGCGAGTGGGGGAGCATCTCGTGGACGAGGAAGAGGGTCGGATCCTTCGTGGGCTCGATCGAGTCGACGTACCGCTCCACCTGGGAGCGCTGGTCGGCCCAGAGCTCCTCGCCGACCGCCCGGTCGACGTCGGCGTCGTTTCGCACCGTGAGGCGCTTGCCGCCGCTGTCGCCGTCCGCGTGCTCCTTGCCGAAGTCCTGCCACGTCTCGGTCACGGAGGGGAGCCGCCGGCTCACGCCGGCCGGGAGCACGACGTGGCCGTAGACGACCGCGAGATCCTGGTAGAGCGAGCTCATGCGCGCCGCGAACGACTGCCGGTCGCGCGGGCAGAGGTTGCTCGGGCAGAGCTGGGTGACCGGCTCGAGGACGTGCATCCGGTACGAGCCGCCGAGGAACGTGAAGACGTTGTCCGGGTGATCGGCGAGGAGCGGGAGCCGGCCGGGCTCGGGGTCGCGGCCGGTCATGATCGCGGGTACCGCCTCGGTCGTGTGCTCGTGGACGGTCGCCGCGTTCCGGAACCAGGTCGACCGCCCGGCCAGCCGCGCGAAGCTCGGGTAGCGCACCCGGTCGATCCGGCCGTCGGGCGCCATGAGCGAGCTGACCGGCAGCTCGTCCAGGACGACGAGGACGACGGGCGTCCTGGCGGCGATCGGCGCGAGGCTTCCGGCCTCGGCCTTGTTCTCGAGCTGGAGCTTGTCGAGCGGTGAGTTGACGAGGAAGAGGGCGGCGAAGACGAGCGGCGCGGGCGCGAGGACGGTCAGGAACGTGCGGATGCCGCGGCGCGTGGCGTAGAGCGCCGCGAGCCCGGCGCCCGCGGCCGCCGCGACGGCGAAGGCAAGCCAGGTCGCGACGTCCCCGAGCCGGATCAGCGCCTGGAGCGCGACGAGCGCGGTGAGCGCGCCCACGAATACGAGGTGGAGCGCCTCCTGCGCGCGTGGGTGCACGAGCCCCGCGATCACCTCGGCCGCGATCAGGACCAGCGGCGGGCCGAGCAGGATGCCGAGCGTGAACGCGACCAGGTCGAGCGAGGTCGAGCCGCGGACGACGAAGAACTCGGGCGTGTCCCCGAGCAGGTCGTAGAGTGGCTGCGCGACCGCGAAGGCGGAGAGGACGAACAGGTGGATGCCGCCGGTCGCGTGGCGGCGGAGGTTGGCGAGCCTCGCGCGCACGTGCTGGAGGTTGTATCCGCTCGGCGCGGCCCGCGCCCGGGGACCCGTGCCGCGGAGCTAGCGAAGGGTCGCGCGAAGGGCGGCGACGGCCAGGCGGCCGGCGTTGCCGATCTTCGCCGGCCGGAGCCGGCCTGGGCGGTCGCAGGCCTCGTGCCAGCAGGCGTCCCACCGGTACGTGAGGAGCGTGGCCGGGATGCCGGCGCGCGTCAGCTCCGCGTGGTCGGACACGCCGGTGTCGCGCAGGTAGGACGGCCGCAGCCCCAGCGTGCGCCCCTGGTTCAGGGCCCGCCGGGCCGAGCGGTTCGGCGACGACTCGATCCCGCGCGCGTTGAGGGTCGGGCCGACGCCGACCATGTCGAGCGAGATCGCGAAGCGGATCCGCGGCCGGACGACGTACGGGATGCTCTTGAGCAGGCGGACCGTCCCCAGGTGGAGGCTCGACCCGGTCATCTGCCGCTCCTCGGCGCCCACGGCGGCGAAGAGGATCCCCTCGGTGTCCCGCAGGACGTGGGCGACCTCGAGCATCGCCGCGACGCCGGAGCCGTTGTCGTTCGCCGCCGGCCCCGCGCGCACGCCGTCCATGTGCGCGACGACGATCGTGCGCAGGCGCCCGGGCGTCCGTGCGACCACGTTCCGCGACTGGTTGCCGTTCGGAAGGCGGAACGTCTGGATCACGACCGGGAGGCCGAATGACTCGAAGCGGGTGCGGATCATGCGCGCGGCGCGGAGCTCGTTCGCGGTCCCCGCGACCCGCGGGCCGAGCGCCGCGAGCCGGGTCGCGAACGCCTTGCCCCGCTTCCCGTCCACGACCCGCGCCTGCGCCACGGGGGCGGCGAGCAGGACGGCCACGGCCACGACGACGGCTGCGCGCACCCCTCGCACGCGCGCCAGGGTAGCGGCTAGGCCTCCTCGGCGAAGAACCGGAAGACGAAGAACGCGAACGCCGCGAAGAAGACGATCGCCTCGGACCCGGACATGATCACGCCGGCGATCTGCTGGTCGGTGAGCGGCGAGAGGCCCCAGAGGCGCGGCGCCTCCTCGTAGAACGCGTAGATCGGATCGGGGAGGAGCGTCAGGAGCAGCGAGATCGGGCTCGCGATCATGAACGCCGCGAACATGTAGGTGGCACGTCGCCCGGAGTGGAGCTCGTGCGGGGCGTCCTGCACCACGGGCCACCAGAGGAGCAGCCCGGCCGCGAGGTACGAGAGGTGCTCGAGGTCCAGGAGCGCTCCGTTGCGGAGTGCCGCGTCATAGGCGGCCGGCACGTGCCAGGCGGCGTACGTCGCGACCCAGAGCGGCAGCGCGACGAGCGGGTGCGTGAGCGCGCGCCAGACGCCGTTTCCCCCCGCGCGGGCGGCGAGCGCGGGCGGGATCCCGATCACGAGCAGGAGCGGCGCCCACTCGGCCAAGACGACGTTCTGAAGCAGGTGCGCCGAGAGGAGGTAGTGGAGCGCGACGGTCGAGACCGGCGTGAGGAGCACGATCGCCGTGAGCGCGACTCCCGCCGTGTAGGCGGCGATCCGCGCCCGCGACGCGTCGTAGGCCCGGGCCAGCGGGACGTAGGCGAGCGCGAGCCCGACGACCAGCGCGATCTCCCCCGGCGCCGGATCGAAGCTCCAGGGCGAGGGCGCCATGCGGCGCACCGTACCGCTACGATCGCCGCACGCGGGTGTAGCTCAGTTGGTAGAGCATCAGCCTTCCAAGCTGAGGGTCGCGGGTTCGAGTCCCGTCGCCCGCTTCTCGAGGTCCCACGGTGCGCTCTCCTCATTCCGCTTCCGCCGGTATTGCAACGGCGAAGCGGGATAGGCCCGCCGGCGCGGGCCCATCCCGTGTCCTCCGGCCTCGCTGCGCCCTCGGCTAGGTGATCGCCTCGCAGGCGATGACCGTGTTCGAGCCCGCGCCGGGGGCGCAGACGTCGAAGCCCCGCTGGCCGTTGATCCAATCGTTGCCGGCGCCGGCGATGAGCCTGTCGTCGCCGTCCTGCCCGCTGACGCGGTTGTCGCCGCCGCCGGCGTTCACGGTGTCGCTCCCCGCGCCGGCGTCGATCCGGTCGCTCCCGGCGCCGGTGGTGATGGTGTCCCGTCCGCTGCCGCCGTCGACCTGGTCGTCGCCGCCCCCCGCGTAGACGGTGTCGTTGCCGTTGCCGCCGGCGATCTCGTCGCTCCCCGAGCCCGTGACGATGGTGTCGTTGCCTCCATCTCCTCGAACGGTGTTCTTGCCGCCGGCGTCGATGATCCTGTCGCGGCCGGCGCCGCCCTCGACGAGATCGGCGCCGGGGCCGGTGCAGATCGTGTCGTCCCCGTCCCTGCCCCGGACGCTGTGACTCCCCACGAGGGCGACGATCACGTCGTCGCCGGGCGTCCCCTGCACCACGGCTTGACCCGGCGCGGCCACGATGGTCGCGGGCTTGCCGTCGCAGGCGGGAACGGCGGGCGGAAGGTCGTCGAAGCTGGCGATACACGTCGCCGTCTCGCCCGGGGCGATCGTGCCGGAACACCCGGGCGAGAGCGTACTGCTGTAGCCGGCAGGGCCGCTCTGAGACACCGAGTACGCGCCGGCGAAGAGCGTCACGTTCGTCTGCGCACTCCCGGGGAAGGTGGCAGGGATCGGGTTCTGGCCCAGGACGGTGAACGTCCAGTCCGAGGCTGCGGCGGTGCCGCCGTTGTCGTTCACGACGTCGACGTCCACACGGAGCAGCGCCGACTGGTCTTCGTGGCTGATCGTGCAGGTCTTCGTCTGGCCGAGCGCGATCGTCCCGATGCAGTCGGCCGAGGCCGTGCTGCCGTAACCGGCCGGTCCGCCGGCGGAGACCGAGTAGGCACCCGGGTCGACCGCAACGGTCGTGCCCGGGGAGGCCGCGCCGGGGAAGCTCGGTGGAACGGGATTGGTTCCCGTGACCGTCATCGTCCAGTCGGAGGGCTGTGCCGTGCCGCCGTCGTGGTTGACGACCTCGTTGACCACGACCAACGTCGCCGGCTGGTCGTCGCTCGTGATCTGGCAATCCTGGCCCCCGCCCACGCCGAGGGTTCCGGCGCAGCCGGCCGACAGCGTGCTGGTGTACCCCGGTGGCCCGGAAACGCTGACCGAGTACGCACCGGCGTCGAGCCGGACCAAGGCCGGGGGGAACTCCCTGCCGGGAAAGGTCGACGGCGACGGGTCGGCGCCGGTCACGGTCACGGTGAAGTCGCCCGCGACGGCGGTGCCGCCGTCGTCGTTCACAACCTTCGAACCGACCAAGAGGAAGGCTCGAACGTCGTCGAGGGTGATGGTGCACGTCTTCGTCTCGCCGATCGCCATCGTTCCGGCGCAGGCGGCGGACAGCGTGGCGTCGTAACCGCCCGGGAACGTGACCTCGACGGCGTAGGGGCCCGCGGAGATGGTCGCCGTGGTTCCCGGCGCCCCTTCACCCGGGAAACTCGCCAGTAGGACGCCGGTGAACCTCTGCCGCACCCTGATGGTGGCGTCGGATGCCGTGGCGGTGCCACCGTTGTCGTTGACCATCTCGACGACGACGACCAGCGTTCCCGGCCGGTCGTCGTTCGTGATCGTGCAGGTCCTCGTCTCGCCGATCGCGACGGTGCCGGTGCAGCCCGGGGAGGGCGTCTGCGTGTAGCCGGTGGGACCCGTTCCCGCCACGGCGTACATGCCGGCGTCGAGGGTCACCGTCGTGCCCGGCCCGCCCTCGCCGGGGAAGCCGGAGGGGGCCGGATTCGACCCCGTGACGGTCATGGCCCAGTCCGACGCCTGGGCGGTGCCGCCGTCGTCGTTGACGACCTCGTTGAGCACCCTGAGCGAGGCAGGCAGGTCGTCGTGGATGAGCATGCACGTCTTCGTCTCGCCGGCGGCGATCGTGCCGCCGCACCCTACGGAGGAGGGGGAGATCGCGTAGCCGAGGACGCTCCGGACGGACAGGACCGAGTAGGCACCGGGCTCGAGCGCCACCGTCGTTCCGGGCGGGCCGGCCCCGGGGAAGCTCGTGGGCGACGGGTTGCCACCGTTGACCAGGAGCGTCCAGTCGGATGCGGCGGCCGTGCCGCCGTTGTCGTTGACGACCTCGTGGATCACGATCAGCGTGCCGTGGGTCGGCGGCACGACGGCGAGCGCGAGCGGGTCGCCTCCGCCGTTCGGCCCGACCGCGAAGTCGCTGACGATCGTGCGGGCGCCCGTCTGCGGGTCGACCCGGAAGAGCATCCCCCTGGTCAGCGGACCGGCGTGCTTGTCGACCACGAGGATCTGTCCGTCGCGCTCGAGCGCCACCCCTTCCGGCTCCCTGCCGGTGTTCGGACCCGTGTTGAAGTCGCTCAGGGTCGTGCGCAGGCCGGTCAGCGGATCGACCCCGAAGAGGAGGCCGAGCGGCGTCGTGCTGGGGTGCCCCTCGTCGGTGACGACGATCTGCCCGCTCGCCTGGACCGCCAGCGACGTGGGGTTCGATCCCTGACTGGCGCCGACGCCGAAGTTGCTCACGGCCGTGCGGAGGCCGGTCTGCGGATCGATGCGGAAGAGCACGCCCTGCGCGTTGCCGGTTTCCCCCTGTCCCGCCTGCGCGTCGATGACGACGATCGCCCCACTCGCCTCGACTGCGACGCCGCGAGGCTCGACTCCCAGGTCTCCCTGACCGCTGTTAGCGAAGTCGCTCACGATTGCGCGCGCCCCCGTCACCGGGTCGACCCGGACGAGCAGCCCCCTGCTCGACGTGCCGATGGTGGCCATGATCACGAGGATCCGCCCGTCGGGCTCGACCGTGACCGCCCGCGGGGTGCGCCCCGTGTTCGGGCCGACTCCGAAGTCGGTCAGAACGGAACGGGTCAGCTGGCCGGTGGAGGGGTCCGGGCTGAGCCGGTAGAGAACGCCCCACTCGCTCGTTCCGCCGCTCGGGTCGGTGCCCGCGTCGGTGTCGGTGACGAGGATTCCGCCGTCCGCCTCGACGGCGACCGCGGTCGGGTTGGTCGGGCCGAACGTGCTGAGCACGGTCCGGGCGCCGGTCACGGGGTCGACCCCGAAGAGCGCCGCCGTGCTGATGGGAGGGACGTCGGGATCGACGACGAGGATGTCTCCGGCCTGCACCTGAGCGGATGCGCTCGGCGCGAACGCCCACGCGGCAACGAGGCAGGCCGCGAACATGATGGCCAGGTGCCGCTTCGGTGTGATCGGACCTCGGGTTCTCATGATCCCTCCTTGCGGGAAGCGTCGGAGCAGCCGAAGCTGCGCGTCGATCGGGAGCACGTGAAGGAGCTCATCTGCCTTGCCGTCACGGGAGCACCTCCACGATGCGTTCGTAGTCGAATGCGGCTCGTCGGCTGACCTGGGCGATCGCCTCTTCCGAGGCCGCCTCGAACAGGTGGAAGCACGTCTCGTCGGTTGGAATGAAGAAGGAGCGCAGGTAGCGCACATCCGTCCCTTCGCCCGCCAGCGCGGCGGCGGCCGCCCGTATCTGCTCGACGCCCTGGGGCCCGGTTTCCGAGCCCGCGGGGCTGTACAGCTCGACGAGGTAGCTCTTCATCGTCCCGCTCGACGCTAGGACGCCGCCGCCGGGGGCGCTACGTGGAAACCCCCTGACTTTGCCTCGCTCTAGCTCTTGACCGCGAGGCGGCTCGCGAGCTCGGTTCGGGAGCGGATCCCGAGCTTCGCGTAGATGCGCGAAAGGTGGCCCTCGACCGTGCGATCGGTCACGTAGAGCCTCTCGGCGACCGCCTTGTTCGTGAGCCCCTGCGAGACCAGCTCGGCGACGCGCTCCTCGGTTGCGGTGAGGCCGTCTCCACTCGCGCGGCGGCCACCGATGCGCGCGAGCTCCGACCGGGCCCGAGCCGCCCAGATCCGCGCACCGAGCGCCTCGAACTCGCGGAGGGCCTTCTCGAGCGTCTCCCGTGCCGCTCGACGTCGCTGGGCTCGGCGCTGGACGTCCCCGAGCGCGAGCAGTGTGCGAGCGCGATCGAACGGGAGCGTCGCCCGGTCGTGCTCGGCGAGCGCCTCCTCGAGCGACGCCAGCGCGCCCTCGAGATCGCCGCGGGCGGCCGCGAGGAGCCCCCGGCAGCGGGCGGACGCTGCCAGAGCCGACGCCCGGTCGAGCGTCTGTGCGCGCTCCTCCCAGCGGTCGAGGAGCGCCCCGGCGTCAGCCAGCGCTCCGATCCCGGCGAGCGCCTCGACCTCGTCGAAGACGAAGCGGGCGGCCCCGGGCTCGCGGACCCCGCCGGCCTCGATCTCCTCGACGACCGGGCCGAGCTCTCGGTGTGCCGATTCGGGATCTTCGAGGGAGAGCTCGAGGAGCCCGAGCCCCGAGGCGGCGGCCATCGTGGCCATCATCACCCCACGCTTCCGGGACTGCGGAAGGGTGGCGTTCGCGTCGGACCGGGCTCCGTCCACGTCGCCGAGCGACGCCCGGACGACGGCCCGCGCCCCGAGCGCGCGGAGAGTCGCCGCCTCCTGGTTCGTCTGGGCGGCCATGTCGATCCCTTCGCCGGCGCTGGCAGCGCCCGCCTCCCAACGGCCGGCAAGCTGCTCGATGAGCGTGAGGTTCGCGAGCATGAACGGAAGCGCGCTCTCCTGGCCGAGCTCCTCGGCGCGCTCGCAGAGCGAGCGCATGAGTGCAGACGCGTCGTCGAGCTCGTCGAGCCACATGAGAATGATCGAGCGGTGGAAGGCGGGACTGACCATGACCGGGACGGGGTTTCCATCGCGCTCGACGTCCTCGGCCCGGTCGAGCACCGTGCGCCAGCTCGGGTCTCCGACGGCAGCGGCGACCAACGCTTCCCCCGAGAGGGCGCTGACGAGCCGAGGCGCATCGCCGATCTGCTGGGCGAGCGCGACCGCGGATCGAGCATGCTCGAGCGCGCGCACGAGCTCGGTTCGCATGAGGAAGAGCGAGTCGCCGAGCCAGTCTTCGATCTGCGCTCGGAGGCCGAGGTCGTCGCCGGCGTGCTCCAGCCCTTCGCGGAAGAGCGCCACGCCGCGATGGAGATCGCCGTGGTACTCCTCGAGGGTCCCGAGCCAGGCGAGCACCTCGGCCCGCCGCGGTCCGGCCGGCGAGGCGGGGAGGGCCTGCTCGAACAGGGCGCTCGCGCGCGCGCCGTCACCCGCCTC
>Ga0210115_1000273_pt1 | contig 14809 bp, 15 predicted proteins | sample MayberryNW_TuleB_2_FD_185526 | JGI IMG/M metagenome (GOLD analysis project Ga0210115, IMG submission 185526) | Wetland microbial communities from San Francisco Bay, California, USA, that impact long-term carbon sequestration - MayberryNW_TuleB_D2... | ecosystem: Environmental > Aquatic > Marine... | reverse complement strand
CCCGCCCGCCGTTCCAGTCGCCGCACCACACCGCGTCGGTGCCGGCGATCGTCGGCGGCGGCTCGCACGTGCTCCGGCCGGGCGCCGCGTCGTTGGCGCACCGCGGCGTGCTGTTCCTGGACGAGGCGCCGGAGTTCGCCCCCGGTGTGCTCGACGCGCTGCGCGAGCCGCTGGAGTCCGGCGAGATCACGGTGGCTCGGCTTTCGGCGCAGGTCCGGTTCCCGGCCAGGTTCCAGCTGGTCCTCGCCGCCAACCCCTGCCCGTGCGGGCTGGCGACCGAGCGCGACGCCGCCTGCAGCTGCACCCCGATGGCCCGGATCCGCTACCTCGGCCGCCTGTCGGGGCCGCTGCTGGACCGGGTCGACCTGCGGATCGAGATGCGGGCGGCGTCGCGGGCCGACCTGCACGGCGACCCGGCCGGTGCCGAGGGGACGGCGGCGGTGGCCGCGCGGGTGCTGGCCGCGCGCGAGCGGATGGCGGCCCGCCTGGCCGGGACGCCCTGGCGGGTCAACGCCGAGGTGCCCGGGCACGTGCTGCGCCGGGAGTGGCGGCTGCCCTGGGACGTCGTCGCCGAGGCGGAGCAGCTGCTCGACCGCGGCGCACTCACCGCGCGCGGAGTGGACCGGGTGTGCCGGGTCGCCTGGACGCTGGCCGACCTGGCCGGCCGCGACCGGCCGGACGCCGCCGACGTCCGGGTTGCGCTGGACAGCCGCGGCAGCACCCGGCGGGCGGCATGACCGACGGGAGCGTGGACGGGACAGCGGGCACGACGGGCAGCATCGCCGGCGACCTGGACGAGGACACGCGGGCACGGGTCGCGCTGAGCCGGCTGGGCGAGCCCGGCGACGCCTTGCTGGGCGCTGCGGTCCGGGAGCTGGGGGCCTCCCAGGTCCTGGAGGGGATCCGGGCCGGCACGCTCGGCCTGCGCCGGCTGGACTCCTACCGGGTCCGGCTGGGGCAGTCCGACGTCGACACCGACCTCGCCGTCGCCGGTCGGGCCGGTGCGCGGCTGGTCGTTCCGGGCGCGGCGGACTGGCCGGAGCGGCTCGACGACCTGGGCGACGCCCGGCCGCTGCTGCTCTGGGTGGCCGGGCGGGACCACCTCGAGGGCGTGACGCGCAGGTCGGTGGCGTTGGTCGGCGCACGGGCCTGCACGGCGTACGGCGAGACGGTCACCGCCGACCTGGCCGCGGGGTTGGCCGACCGGGGCTGGACGGTGGTGTCCGGCGGCGCGTTCGGCGTCGACGCGGCGGCCCACCGTGGTGCGCTGGCGGTCGGCGGGTCGACCGTGGCGGTGCTGGCGTGCGGCATCGACCTCGCCTACCCGACCGCGCACACCCGGTTGCTGGCCGCCGTGCGCGGCAGCGGCGCCGTGGTGTCCGAGCTCCCGCCGGGGGCCCGACCGACCCGCACCCGGTTCCTGGAGCGCAACCGGGTGATCGCCGCCCTGACGCGGGGGACCGTCGTGGTGGAGGCGGCGATCCGCAGCGGGGCCCGCAACACCGCGGGGCACGCCGACCGGCTGTCCCGCGCGGTGATGGCGGTCCCTGGCCCGGTCACCTCCGCGATGTCCGCGGGCTGCCACCAGATGCTGCGGGACGAGGGAGCGGCGCTGGTCACCTCCGCGGCGGACGTGGTCGACCAGGTAGGCGCCTTCAGCGGCGACGCGCTCACCGCGGACCGGGGCGAGGTCCGGGCACACGACCAGCTGGACCCCGAGACGCTTCGGGTCCTCGAGGCGCTGCCGGCTCGTCGCTGGGCGGCGCCGGACGCCGTCGCCCGGGTCGCCGGGGTCGACCCGCCCGGGGTGCTGCGGGCGTTGGGCCGGCTGGGCGCCGCGGGGCTCGCCCGGTCCCGCGACGGCGCCTGGCGTCGCGCCTGAGCCGGCCGGTCCGGCGCGGCGGTGCTTGCGTCGGCGCGGGGCGCGGGTCACGGTGACCCCGTGGGGGCGGACGCGGGCGGTGCGGCGGCGGGCGACGGCGCCCTGCCGGCGGCGATGGCGGACGCCCTGACGGCGTACACCCGCCACCTGCGCTCGGAGCGCGGCCTGTCCGAGCACTCGGTCCGGGCCTACCGCGGCGACGTGACGACCCTGCTCGACCACGCGCACCGGATGGGCGTCGACACCCCCGCGGCGCTCGACCTGCTCACGCTGCGCAGCTGGCTGGCCGGCCAGGCGAGCCGGGGCCGGGCCAAGACCACCCTCGCCCGGCGGGCCGCCGCCGCCCGGACCTTCACCGCCTGGGCGACCCGTGAGGGCCTGCTCGGACGGGACCCCGGCGCCCTCCTGGCCACCCCACGGTCCGGGCGGCCGCTGCCCGGCGTGCTGCGCCGGGACGAGGCCGTCGCCGTGCTGGAGCGGGCGGTGCCGACCGACGATGCGGTGGGCGAGCAGGGGCCGGCGGAGCGGGCGGTCCGGCTGCGCGACCTCGCGGTCCTCGAGGTGCTCTACGCGAGCGGCATCCGGGTCGGCGAGCTGTGCGGGCTGGACCTCCCCGACGTGGACCAGGGCCGCCGGGTGCTGCGTGTCATGGGCAAGGGGGCCAAGGAGCGGACCGTGCCGGTCGGGGTCCCGGCGCTGCGGGCGCTGAACGGGTGGCTGTCCGACGGCCGGCCGGTGCTGGCGGGAAGCCAGAGCGGCCCGGCGCTGTTCCTCGGACGCCGGGGGCGGCGCATCGACCCCCGGACCGTGCGGCGCTCGGTCCACGAGCTGCTGCGCGGGGTCGACGGTGTCCCGGACCTGGGGCCGCACGGCATCCGCCATTCGGCTGCCACGCACCTGCTGGAAGGGGGAGCCGACCTGAGAACCGTTCAGGAGCTGCTGGGCCACGCTACGCTCGCCACGACCCAGATCTACACGCACGTGTCCGTCGAGAGGCTGAAGGCGACCTATGACCAAGCGCACCCACGGGCGTGACGGCAGTGCCGCCACGGCGAGCGGGGGAGTGGGCGCCGGGAGCGAGCAGGACGTCGCCGTGGACGAGGCTGCCGAGGAGAAGACCGCCGCCGAGGCGGCGCTGCGCGAGCTCTGGCAGCAGTACAAGAAGAGCGCCGACGGCGCCCTGCGCGAGCGGCTGATCCTGCACTACTCGCCGCTGGTCAAGTACGTCGCCGGCCGGGTCGGCGTGGGCCTGCCGCCGAACATCGAGCAGGCCGACCTCGTGTCGTACGGCATCTTCGGGCTGATCGACGCCATCGAGAAGTTCGACCTGGACCGTGCGATCAAGTTCGAGACGTACGCCATCAGCCGGATCCGCGGCGCGATCATCGACGAGCTGCGCGCCATCGACTGGATCCCGCGCTCGGTCCGCTACAAGGCCCGCGAGGTCGAGAAGGCCTACGCCAAGCTCGAGGGCGAGCTGCACCGCACGCCGTCGGAGGCCGAGGTCGCGGCCGAGATGGGCATCAGGCTCGAGGACCTGCACCAGATCTTCAGCCAGGTGTCCTTCGTCAACGTGGTCGCCCTGGACGAGCTGCTCAGCGTCGGCGGCGAGAAGGGCGACAAGCTCAGCCTGGTCGACACCCTCGAGGACACCCGCGCCGAGGACCCGGTCCTCGCGTTCGAGTCCGAGGAGACCAAGTACCTCCTCGCCAAGGCGATCAACACGCTGCCCGAGCGGGAGAAGATCGTCGTGACCCTCTACTACTACGAGGGACTCACGCTGGCCGAGATCGGCCAGGTGCTGGGCGTCACGGAGAGCCGCATCTGCCAGATGCACACCAAGGCGGTCCTGCAGCTGCGCGGCAAGCTCGCCGACGGCAAGGACTGACCTCCCGGCTCCGACCGGGCTACATCCGATCGATGGCCCGGCGCGGGCCCATCACCACCACCGGCCGCGCGGCCGGGTCCAGCCAGCGGAGCAGCGCGGTCATCCGGCGCGGCGGCATCGCCACGCAGCCGGCCGTCGGCCGGTCCCGCACCGCCCGCGCCTGGACGTGCAGGAAGATCCCGCCGCCGCGCCGGGTGTCTGCCGGGCGGGCCGCGACCATCTCGCCACCGGCCCGGTGCACGCCGCCGGGCAGGTTGAAGCCGACCACCACGGCGTTGCGGTACTGCCCGCCGAACGACGACAGGTCCTCGGCCCAGGAGGTGCGCCAGTCCGAGGCCCGGACGCGGCGCGGCTGCCACACGTTGTACGTCGCCGGGTCTCTCGGGTCGTACGGCCACCAGTCGGTCGCGTCGACCTCCCGGTACGGCAGGGCCGTCCCCGGGTCCGGCCGGGTCCCGAACGCCCAAGGCAGCCGGAAGGTCCCGGCCGGCGTCGTGAACGTGCTCTGCCGCCTCCGGTCGGCCCGGACGAACCCGTTCCACCCCAACCACACCGCGCCCGGCCCGAGGTCCTGTCGCCACGCCCCGTCCGGCATCCGCTCGTACGCCCGTAGCACCCCCCGCCGGCTCGACCAGTCGTCGGACGTCACGACGACGACCTGGCCCGCCGTGCCGACGTGCGCCAGGCGGCTCGGGTGCCAGCGGGGAAGGTCGGCCGGGGCCGGCCCCGGGGCCAGCCCGAGGAGGGCGAGCGCGAGCAGCGAGGCGGTCAGCGGGCGTGGCGGCGCGAGCACCTGCCGAGGGTGCCTCCTACTCTTGGCCGGTGCCAGCCGAACCCGCCATCCCGCGTGTCGGGCCGTCCGAGAACCCGGTCTGGGGCGACGACTGGGCCGAGGTCCGCGACCTGTGGCCCCTCGAGCCCACCGTGGCCCACCTCAACCACGGGTCGTACGGCGCCGTGCCCACCGCCGTCCTCGAGGAGCAGGCGTCCTGGCGGCAGCGGATGGAGTCCAACCCGGTCCGGTTCTTCAACCGGGAGCTGCCGACCGTCCTCTCCGCCGCCCGCGACGAGGTGGCCGCCTTCCTGGGCGCCGACCCGCGTGGCACGGCCTTCGTCCGCAACGCCACCACCGCGGTCAGCACCGTCCTGGCGTCGTTCCCGCTGGCGGCCGGGCAGACCGTGCTCCTGACCGACCACGCGTACGGCGCGGTGCGGATCGCGGCCGAGCGGTTCGCCGGCCGGGCCGGTGCGCGCGTCGAGGTCGTGCACCTGCCGCTCGACGAGGACGACGCCGCCCACTCCCGGCGGGTCCTCGACGCCGCCGGGCCGGACACCCGGCTCGTCGTGCTCGAGCAGGTGACCAGCCCGACCGCGCGGCGGCTGCCCCTCGTCGGGCTGGTGCCTGCCCTCCAGGACCGCGGCGTGGCGGTGCTCGTCGACGGCGCCCACGCCCCGGGCATGCTGGCCGTCGAGGTCGACCGGCTGGGGGCCGACTTCTGGGTCGGGAACCTGCACAAGTGGTGTCTCACCCCCCGCGGCACGGCCCTGCTCAACGCCGCGCCCCGCTGGCGGCCCGAGCTGCTTCCGCTCGTCGCGTCGTGGGGGGAGGCGGACGGCTTCCCGGACGCCTTCGCCGACATCGGCACCGACGACATGACCGCCTGGCTGTCGGCGCCCCGCGCCCTGCGCGTGCTGGAGCGCCTCGGCCTGGACCGCCTGCGCCGGCACAACGCGGAGCTCGCCGTCGCCGGCCAGCGGATCGTCGCCGAGGCTCTGGACCTCGACCCCGCGGCGCTGCCGCGTGACCCGGCGGTGAGCATGCAGCTCGTCCCGCTGCCCGACGGCCTGGTCCGGGACACCCCGGACGCCGACGCGCTGCGCAACCGGATCGGCGAGGAGGTCGGGGTCGAGGTGGGCGTCACGGCCTGGGCGGGGCACGGCTTCCTGCGCCTGTCCGCCCACGCCTACAACGCGCCCGACGACTACCGGCGGCTCGCGACCGACCTGCCCGCCCTGCTCTGAGCCGGTCGGCGACCAGCAGCGGGCCGCGGTCGGGCCGCTGGTCGCGGTCTGACGTCACGGTTGCGCGAGGTGCCGGAGCGGCGCCGAGCGGCTCGGCGGCAGCGGTCCATGCCCACACCGGCAGCAGGCGCACCGCGGCGCCCGCCCCCACCAGGGCCAGCGGGTCCAGGTAGACCCCGCCCCGGCGCAGCCCCCAGTGCAGGCAGGTCGCCGGCAGGCAGTGCCCCGGTGCCGTGGACACCGCGCCGAGCGGGTCACCGCCGGCCACCGGGTCACCGCGCGTCACCGCGGGCGTCACCGGCTCGTACGTCGTCCGCAGCCCACCGGGATGGTCGACGCTGACCACCGGACGCCCCGCGACCGGACCGGCAAACGCCACCGTGCCCGGACCGGCCGCCCGGACCACCGCGCCGACCACCGCGGCCAGGTCCACCCCGCGGTGCCCGGCGGCGAACGGCCCGGCGGGGGCCCGGAACGGCGCCACCACCGACGGCACCGGCTCGAGCGGCCAGCGCCAGGACGTGCCCGCGCCGGCCGCTTCGGCCGCCGGGGGCACCGGGGGCACCGGGGGCACCGGGGGCATCGAAGGCATCGGGCAACCCCAGGTCGCGGCGACCGTCAGCACGACGAGGGCGGGTCGCAGGAGCAGCACCCGGCCAGCCTCGCGGCCGGGAGCGGCCCAGCAGGGCGCTCGAGCGGGATCTGTGGACGGGCGGCGCCCGCGGCCAGGCTGTGGATTTCCGGGCGGGTGCTCGCGGGGCGTACACTCGCCGGCAGCGACCCGCCCTGCGGGTCGACTTCGCACGCCCGCACACCGTCACCGGCCGGACACTCCCGGTCACCGGCGGGGGCGCGCCCTCGGTCCTCCCGACCGGCCTGCGGGCCGCGACGGAGGCGGGCGCTCCCGCAGGCGTCAGGACGCGGCGGCCGACCGGCCGACCGTGACAACCGAGCGGCGCCCTGCCGCCACCGTCGCACGACGGGGCCGCGGGAGCGCGAGGAAGGCGAGGCCCATGGCCACCAACCAGGTCGTGTCCATGAAGCAGCTGCTCGAGAGCGGCGTGCACTTCGGGCACCAGACCCGCCGTTGGAACCCGAAGATGAAGCGCTTCATCTTCACCGAGCGCAACGGCATCTACATCATCGACCTGCAGCAGTCGCTGTCCTACATCGACCGCGCGTACGAGTTCGTCAAGGAGACCGTCGCCCACGGCGGCTCGGTGATGTTCGTCGGCACCAAGAAGCAGGCCCAGGAGGCGATCGCCGAGCAGGCGACCCGCGTCGGGATGCCCTTCGTCAACCAGCGCTGGCTGGGCGGCATGCTCACCAACTTCCAGACCGTCCACGGGCGGCTGCAGCGTCTCAAGGAGCTCGAGCAGCTCGACTTCGACGACGTGCCCGGCTCGGGCATGACCAAGAAGGAGCTGCTCGTCCTCAAGCGCGAGAAGGACAAGCTCGAGAAGACCCTCGGTGGCATCCGGGACATGTCCCGGGTCCCGAGCGCGGTGTGGATCATCGACACCAAGAAGGAGCACATCGCCGTCGGCGAGGCGCACAAGCTGGGCATTCCCGTGGTCGCGATCCTCGACACGAACTGCGACCCCGACGAGGTCGACTACAAGATCCCGGGCAACGACGACGCGATCCGGTCGGTCACCTTGCTCACCCGGGTGATCGCCGACGCGGTCGCCGACGGCCTGATGGCCCGCGTCCGGACCTCGCAGGACGGCGACGACAAGCCCGAGGGACAGCTCGCCACCGACGAGCCGCTCGCCGAGTGGGAGCAGGAGCTGCTGCGCGGCCAGGCTGCCGAAGGCACGCCGGCCGCCGGTGCGGCCGTCGAGGGCGCCGGTGCCGAGGCCACCGCGAGGGCGAGCGCCGGCACCGCGGCCCCCGAGGCTCCTGCGGCTGACGCTGCGGCGCCCGAGGGCACGACCGGCACCCAGGTCGCTGCGACCGAGGCCCCGGCGACCGAGGCCCCGGCGACCGAGGCCCCGGCGACCGAGGCCCCGGCGACCGACGGAGCCGAGAAGACCCAGGCCTGACCGGCCGTACCGCGCCGTACCCCCACGGGACGGCCGCCCCCGGGCGGCCCCCACGACACCGAAGAGAGCGAGAGATGGCGAACATCACCGCCGCGGAGGTCAAGAAGCTCCGCGACGCGACCGGCGCCGGGATGATGGCCGCGAAGAAGGCCCTCGAGGAGACCGGCGGCGACTTCGACAAGGCCGTCGAGACCCTGCGGATCAAGGGCGAGACCAAGGTCAAGGAGCGCGGCGCCGAGCGCAGCGCGACCAACGGCCTGGTCGCGGCGGCCGACGGCGCGATGATCCAGCTCAACTGCGAGACGGACTTCGTCGCCAAGAACGAGCAGTTCCAGCAGCTCGCCGCCGACATCGTCGCCCACGCCGCCAAGACCGGCACGGGGGACGTCCGGGCGCTCCTCGCCGAGACGCTGGCCGACGGCCGCACCGTGGCCGAGAACATCGACTCGGTCGCCGCGGTCATCGGCGAGAAGCTCGAGCTGACCGCCGTCGTCGTGCTGGGTGCCGAGGGCCGGCAGGTCGCGACCTACATGCACCGCCGGGCCGCCGACCTGCCGCCGCAGGTGGGCGTGCTCGTCGAGTTCGAGGGCGACGACCTGACCGCGGCGCGCGGCGCCGCCATGCAGGTCGCGGCCATGCGCCCGACCTACGTGTCGCGCGACGAGGTGCCGGCCGACGTGGTCGAGAACGAGCGGCGCATCGCCGAGGCGACCGCCAAGGAGGAGGGCAAGCCCGAGCAGGCCCTCCCGAAGATCGTGGAGGGCCGGGTCACCGGCTTCTTCAAGGACGTCGCGCTGCTCGAGCAGCCGTCCGTGCAGGACAGCAAGAAGTCGGTCAAGGCGCTTCTCGACGAGGCCGGGGTCCGCGTGCTGCGGTTCACCCGGTTCGAGGTCGGCAGCTGACCTCCGACCAGTAGGCCGCTGCTGCCGGCCACCCGCCCCCGCGGGTGGCTGGCAGACTGCGGAGGACGAGGACCCGGCCGGAGGCCGGGACGAGGGAGGCCGCGACCGTGCAGGGAACGACCGAGGGCGGCAGCTACAGCCGCGTCGTGCTCAAGCTCTCCGGCGAGGTCTTCGGCGGGGGCGCGGTCGGTGTCGACCCCGATGTCGTGGCCACCATGGCCCGCCAGATCGCCGAGGTCGCCCGCGACGGCGTGCAGGTGGCCGTCGTGGTGGGCGGCGGCAACTTCTTCCGCGGCGCCGAGCTCTCGCAGCGCGGCATGGACCGGGCCCGTGCCGACTACATGGGCATGCTCGGCACGGTGATGAACTGCCTCGCGCTGCAGGACTTCCTCGAGAAGCAGGGCGTCGAGACCCGGGTCCAGACCGCGATCGCGATGGGCCAGGTCGCCGAGCCCTACATCCCGCGCCGCGCCATGCGCCACCTCGACAAGGGCCGGGTCGTCATCTTCGGCGCCGGCGCGGGCATGCCGTTCTTCTCCACCGACACGGTGGCCGCGCAGCGCGCGATGGAGATCGGCGCCGAGGTGCTGCTCATGGGCAAGAAGGGCGTCGACGGCGTCTACGACTCCGACCCGAAGTCCAACCCGGCCGCGGTCCGCTTCGACTCCCTCTCCTACGACGAGTTCCTCGCGCGCGGGCTCAAGGTCGCCGACGCCACGGCGATCAGCCTCTGCCGCGACCACCACCTCCCGATCGTCGTCTTCAACCTGACCGAGGAGGGCAACATCGCCCGAGCGGTCCACGGTGAGAAGATCGGCACCATGATTGGTCCCGACGCCTGACCGGCGTCCGCAGCGCCACCAGCGACCCGCACCCGACAGAACACGGAGTCCAGCGTGATCGACGAGACCCTCTTCGAGGCCGAGGAGAAGATGGAGAAGGCGGTCTCCGTGGCGCGCGAGGACTTCGGCACCATCCGCACCGGCCGGGCCAACCCGGGCATGTTCAGCAAGATCATGGTCGACTACTACGGCGCCCCGACCCCGGTGAACCAGCTGGCCTCGTTCCACGTCGTCGACGCCCGGATGCTGACCCTGACGCCGTACGACAAGAGCGCCATGGACGCCGTCGAAAGGGCGATCCGTGACTCCGACCTGGGCGTCAACCCCACCAACGACGGCGCGATCATCCGGGTCGCCTTCCCGCAGCTGACCGAGGAGCGGCGCAAGGAGTACATCAAGGTCGTCCACCGCAAGGCGGAGGACGCCAAGGTGTCGATCCGCAACGTCCGCCGGCACGCCAAGGACGAGCTGGACCGGATGGCCAAGGACGGCGAGGTCGGCGAGGACGACGTCACCCGGGCCGAGAAGGAGCTGGAGAAGGTCACCCAGCGCCACGTCGCCTCGGTCGACGAGCTGCTCAAGCACAAGGAGGCCGAGCTCCTCGAGGTGTGAGGGGCCCGGCTCGCAGATGACCGCAGACCAGTCGGCCGACCGGGAGAGCTCCTCCCCGCTCGAGCCGGTCCCGATGGAGCCGGTGCCGCCACCCGAGCGACGCAGCCGGGCCGGGCGCAACCTGCCCGCGGCCATCGGCGTGGGGGTCGCCCTCGCCGCGCTCATCCTCGTCACGCTCTACGTCTGGAAGCCGTCGTTCCTGGCGGTGGTGGCCGCGGCCGTGGTGCTCGCCGTGTGGGAGCTCTCCAACGCCCTGAAGGGCCAGCGGATCCGGGTACCCGTCGTGCCGGTGGTCGTCGGCGCGTTGTCGATCCTCGGCGCCGGCTACGCCGGGGGCAGCGAGCCGATGCTGGTCGCGCTGACGCTCACCGTCATGGCGACGCTGCTGTGGCGGCTGCCGGAGAACCCGGACGGCTACGTGCGCGACGTGACCGCCGGCGTCTTCGTGACGATGTACGTCCCGCTGCTCGCCGGGTTCGCGGCGCTCCTGCTGCGGGCCGACGACGGCGCCGACCGGGTGGTCGTCTTCATCGCCGTCACGGTGCTCTCCGACATCGGCGGGTACGTCGCCGGAGTGCTCTTCGGACGGCACCCCATGGCCCCGACGATCAGCCCCAAGAAGTCCTGGGAGGGCTTCGTGGGGTCGGCGCTGTTCACCGCGGTCGGCGGGGCGCTGCTCGTCACCCTGCTCCTCGACGGCCAGTGGTGGGAGGGCGTCGTCATCGGGCTGGCCGCGATGGTCGCGGCGACCCTCGGCGACCTCGGCGAGTCGATGATCAAGCGTGACGTCGGCATCAAGGACATGGGATCCCTGCTGCCGGGGCACGGCGGGATGATGGACCGGCTCGACTCGCTCCTGCTCGCGGCGCCGGTCACCTACCTGCTCCTCTCCTGGCTCGTCCCCGCCTGAGAGACTGCGGTCACCATGCCGGTCGCCGGAGAGCTCACCTTCGCCGCACCCCGCCGGGCGAAGCCCCCGCGGCACCTCGCCGACCTCACGCCGGCCGAGCGCCGCGAGGTCGTCGAGTCGATGGGGGAGCGGCCGTTCCGCGCCGACCAGCTGGCCACCCACTACTTCGCCCACCTCCTGGACGACCCGGCGGCCATGACCGACGTCCCGGCGAAGGCGCGCGGGGCGCTGGCGGCGGCGCTGCTGCCCACCCTGCTCACGCCGGTACGTCATCTCGACTGCGACGGGGGCATGACCCGCAAGACGGTCTGGCGGCTCTTCGACGGGGCCACCGTCGAGAGCGTGCTCATGCGCTACCCGGGCCGGGTGACCATGTGCGTCTCGTCGCAGGCCGGCTGCGGCATGAACTGCCCGTTCTGCGCGACCGGGCAGGCCGGCCTGACCCGCAACATGTCGGCCGGCGAGATCGTCGACCAGGTCGTGACCGGGGCCCGCTGGCTGCGCGACGGCGAGCTGGCGGGCGGGACCGACGACCCGTTGCGGGTCTCCCACGTGGTCTTCATGGGCATGGGCGAGCCCCTTGCCAACTACCGCGCCGTCCTGGGTGCCGTGCGCCGCATCACCGACCCGTCGCCGGGCGGCCTGGGCATCTCCCAGCGCAGCGTCACCGTGTCGACCGTCGGGCTGGTGCCGGCGATGGACAGGCTCACCGCCGAAGGGCTGTCGGTGACGCTGGCCCTGTCGCTGCACGCGCCCGACGACGAGCTTCGGGACACCCTGGTGCCGGTCAACACCCGGTGGAAGGTCGCCGAGGTCCTCGACGCGGCCCGGCGGTACTTCGAGGTGACCGGGCGCCGGGTGAGCATCGAGTACGCCCTCATCCGCGACATCAACGACCAGGCCTGGCGGGCCGACCTGCTGGGCACCGAGCTCAACCGGCGCGGTCGCGGCTGGGTGCACGTCAACCCGATCCCGCTCAACCCCACGCCGGGCTCGCGGTGGACCGCGAGCGACCCGAAGGTCGAGCGCACCTTCGTGCAGCGGCTGCGGGCCCACGGCATCCCGACCACGGTCCGCGACACCCGTGGCCGGGAGATCGACGGCGCATGCGGCCAGCTCGCGGCGGTGACCGGGTGAGCACGGGAGCGCGGCGATGACCCGGGGGCAGCACGACCGCTACCCGCGGGTGCGCCGCTGGTCCAAGGGCTACCACCGTGGCCAGGTCGACGCGTTCGTGAGCAACGTCGAGGTCTCGCTGAGCGGCATGATCCCGATGCCCACGGCGACCGACATCCGACGGGCCGGCTTCGAGCTGCGCCGCGGGGGCTACGACACCACGGCGGTCGACGCCGCGCTGGACGAGCTCGAGGGCCGGGTGCTCGCGGTGCAGCGGCTGTCGGCCGGGCGACGTGGCAGGGCCGACCCGGCCGCAGACGCGGCGGTGCTCCGCGAGGAGATCTCGGGGTCGTACATGCAGCGCTTCCCCCGGGCCGGTGCCCTCCGGCGCGGCTACGACCTCGACGACGTCGACGACTTCGTGGACCGGGTGCTCGTCGCCCTCGACGGCGGCGACGCGACGGGTCGGCAGCTGGCGGTGGACGACGTGCGGGCGGCGGTCTTCCGGCCGCGGCGGGGCGGCTACCGCGAGGACGCGGTCGACGACGCCCTCGACCACGTGGTGGAGCACCTGATGCTCCACCAGCCCCGAGAAGGAGCCGTCGGCCCCCAGCCGTGAGGTCGAGCCTCGGCCGTCAGCCCGACGATGCCGGGGAGAGCAGCGTGACGCAGCCGTCGAGGGTGTCGACCAGTGGGTACTCCTCCTCCCGGATGGGCGCGCCGGTGCGCTCGCTCAGCAGCTCGACGTAGGCCATGAAGTCGAGGGAGTCGAGGTCGAGCTGACGGCGGAGGCTGACCGCCGGGTCGAGGGAGTCGAAGTCGCCGTCCGGAGCGATGCCCGAGAGCACCTCCACGGCGAGGGCACGTACGTCGCGGTCGTCCATCACAGGTCCTCCGGCTTCTCCAGCAGCTCGCCGACGAGGGCGAGGAAGGTGCCGCCGACGTGGCCGTCGCTGGCCCGGTGGTCCGCGGACAGCGTGGCGTCGACGGTGGGGTGGACGCCGATCAGGCCGTCGACGGCCACCGGCCGGTCGACCACGCGTCCGAAGCCGACGAGAGCGACCTGCGGCGGAAAGATGACGCCCAGCACGGACTCGGCCCCGCGCTCCCCCAGGTTGGTCATGGTCAGCGTGCCGTCGGTGAGCTCGCCGCGGTGCAGGACGCCGCGCCGTGCGCGCTCGACGACGTCGCGCAGCGCGGCCATCAGCTCCGGCGGTGTCAGCGTGTCGGCGTCGTGGATGGCTGGCGTGACCAGCCCACCGCCTCGCAGCGACACCGCCACCCCGAGGTGCACGGCGTCGGCCGGACGGAACTCGTCGTCCACCCAGAAGCCGTTGAGCTGGGGCACCCGGCGGGCCGCGACGGCCGTCGCCTTGGCGAGCAGTGCCGCCATCACCAGCCGCTCGCGAATCGGCAGGCCGTCGTTGTGCCGACGCAGCCACGACGCGGCGGTCGACAGGTCGAGGCTCTCCGTCAGGTAGTAGTGCGGGACCTCGCGCTTGGACCGGGCCATCAGCTTGGCGATCGCGGCCCGCATGGCCGCTGTCCGGTCGGCCGGGCCGGGAGCGGACGCGGCGACCGCCGCTGCACCCGCTCCTGCCGCCGCGGCCTCGATGTCGGCCGCGACCAGTGGTCCGGCGTGCCCTGCGGCCGTCAGGTCGGCAGGGTCGATGCCGAGCTCGTGGGCGCGCCGACGGGCGTAGGGCGAGACCCGGAGGCCGTCCGCAGGGCGTTCCCGCGCCGCCGACGCGTGGAGGACGTCGTCGTGCGTGATCCGGCCGTTCGGCCCGGTGCCGTGCACGTTGGTCAGGTCGACCCCGGACGTGCGGGCGAACCGACGGACGACCGGAGAGGCCTGCGGTCCGGGCGCCGCCGCCGCCGCGACCGCGCCGGCGGTGGCCGGCTCTGGCGAGGGTCGCTTCGACCGCGCGGGCGGCTTCGGCTGCTTCGCCCGCTTCGGCTGCTTCGCCCGCTTCGGCTGCTTCGCCCGCTTCGCGGGGGCGGCCGCGTCGGCCGCGTCGACCGGCGGCGCCTGCGCCGCCGGTGCCTCCGCCGGCGAGATCTCGGCCAGCGGGGTGCCGACCGGCACCCGCTCTCCCGCCGCCACCAGGATCGACTGCACGACTCCGGCGTCGAACGTCTCGACGTCGACGGCGGACTTGGCGGTGTCCACGACGGCGACGATCTCGCCCTTCTGCACCGTGTCACCGGGCGCGACCAGCCACTCGAGGACGGTGCCTTCGTCCATGTCGGCACCGAGCGACGGCATCCGGAAGATGCTCATGCCGGTGCGATCGTCCGACGGGCGGCGGCCACGACGTCGGCCACCTGTGGCAGGGCGGCCTCCTCGAGCGCCTTCGCGTAGGGGATGGGCACCTCGACCGAGCAGACGCGCTCCACGGGTGCGTCCAGGTCGTAGAACGCCTGCTCCGCGATGCGGGCGGCGACCTCGGACGCGATGCTCAGCGTGCGCCACTCCTCGTCGACGACGACCGCCCGGTGGGTCCGTCGGACCGACTCGAGGATCGTGACATCGTCCAGGGGGCGCAGCGTGCGCAGGTCGACGACCTCGGCCTCGACACCATCTGCG
>Ga0210115_1000272_pt1 | contig 14854 bp, 16 predicted proteins | sample MayberryNW_TuleB_2_FD_185526 | JGI IMG/M metagenome (GOLD analysis project Ga0210115, IMG submission 185526) | Wetland microbial communities from San Francisco Bay, California, USA, that impact long-term carbon sequestration - MayberryNW_TuleB_D2... | ecosystem: Environmental > Aquatic > Marine... | reverse complement strand
GGCATCACCTAGGGTCGGGACATGGACGACGCCGAGCTGCTCGCCCACTTCGACACCCAGGTGCGCCGCAACGCCGGTGACCCGCCGCCGGGCTTCGAGCAGGAGACGGTGACCGACCCCGGCCCCATGACGCTCCTGCTGCCCACCGGGGACGCGCCGTGGGGCGGTGGCGTCTTCTGGTGCGACCTCGACGAGTCCGACGCCGACGCGGCGATCGCCGCCGCGATCGAACGGTTCCGGCCGTACGGCGTCGAGTTCGAGTGGAAGCACTACGGCTACGACCGGCCGCACGACCTGGCGCAGCGGCTGGTCGCCGCCGGGTTCGTCCCCGAGGAGGAGGAAGCACTCGTCGTCGGTGAGGTCGACGTGGTGCGCGAACGCCTGGCCGGTGCCGCCGACGTGCCAGGCATCACCGTCCGCCGGATCGCCGACGACGCGAAGCAGCAGGCGCTCGACTGGCAGCGCATCAACGTGCTCCACTCGACCGTCTGGTCGCAGGACTCCGGCGAGCACGTGCGCGCGCTGGCCGCCGAGTACCTCGACGACCCGGCCGCCATGTCGGTCTGGCTGGCCGAGTCCGGTGACGGCACCGTGGTATGCGCCGGCTGGGTCCGCTTCCACGCCGGCACCGACTTCGCCTCGCTGTGGGGCGGCAGCACCCTCGAGGAGTACCGCCGCCGCGGCATCTACAAGGCGCTGGTCGCCCGTCGCGCCGACGAGGCTGCCGAGCGCGGCTTCCGTTTCCTGCAGGTCGACGCGTCCCCGGACAGCCGGCCGATCCTCGAGCGTCTCGGCCTGCGCACCCTCACGTCGACCACGCCGTACGCATGGGTGCCCCCGACGGTCGAGGAGCCGTGACCGAGCGGCTGGTCGTCGTCGGCGGCGACGCCGCGGGCATGTCGGCGGCCTCGCAGGCCAAGCGGCTGCGTGGCGCGACCCTCGACGTGGTCGCCCTCGAGCGGGGCCGGCACGCGTCGTACTCCGCCTGCGGCATCCCCTACTGGGTCGGCGGCGTCGTCGACGACGAGTCGACCCTGGTCGCCCGCACGCCGGAGGAGCACCGGGCCAACGGCATCGACCTGCGGCTGCGCCACGAGGCCATCGCGCTCGACCTGGACCGGCGCGAGATGGAGGTGCGCGACCACGTCACCTCGACGACGTACCGCCTCGGTTTCGACCAGGTCGTCATCGCCACCGGTGCCCGACCGCGGCGCCCGGAGATCCCCGGCGTCAGGGCACCGGGCGTGCACGGTGTCCAGACGCTCGACGACGGCGAGGCGCTGCTGGACTCGCTCGAGCGTGGACCGCGGCGGGCGGTCGTCGTCGGTGGCGGCTACATCGGCATCGAGATGGCGGAGGCGATGGTCAACCGCGGTCTCGAGGTGACCGTGGTGACCCGGTCGCCGGAGCCGATGGCCACTCTCGACCCGGACATGGGCGCTCAGGTCCACGCCGCCATGGAGGACATGGGCATCGACGTGCGGACGTCGGTCCAGCTGCACGAGGTGACGACCGGTCCGGACGGCCGGGCCGTCGGCGTCGACACCGACCAGGGCGTGCTGCCGGCGGACGTCGTCGTGCTGGGCACCGGCGTGGAGCCGGAGACGGCGCTGGCCGCCGCGGCCGGGCTGCCGCTGGGCCGGTGGGGCGGGCTGGTCACCGACCTGCAGATGCGCGTCTTCGACGTCGAGGGCGTGTGGGCCGCGGGTGACTGCGTGGAGTCGATCGACATGGTCTCGGGCAACCGGGTGCACGTCGCGCTCGGCACCCACGCCAACAAGCAAGGACGGGTCGCCGGCACCAACCTCGGCGGTGGCTATGCGACGTTCCCCGGTGTCGTGGGGACGGCCGTGAGCAAGGTGTGCGACCTGGAGATCGCGCGGACCGGGTTGCGCGAGCGCGACTGCGACGCGGTCGGCTTCCACTACCTGACCGTGCAGGTGGGGTCGCGGACCCGCGCCGGCTACTACCCGGGTGCCGACGAGGTCACCGTGAAGCTGGTGGTGGAGCAGCGCAGCGGCCGCCTGCTGGGCGGCCAGATCGTCGGCGGTGAGGCGTCGGCCAAGCGGATCGACGTCCTGGCGGTGGCGCTGTGGAACCGGATGACGGTCGAGGAGGTGGTGTCCCTCGACCTCGGCTACGCCCCACCGTTCTCGCCCACGTGGGACCCGGTGCTGATCGCTGCGCGCAAGGCCGCCGACCTCGTGCGCACGGGCTGAGACGGCGTTCCCCGGCACCGGCGGGCTCTGCAAGGATGCAGACGACGGCGAAGCACGCGCGCCGCCTGCCGATCCACGAGGGAGCCCGCCATGCCCATCGCCACCCCCGACGTCTACGGCGAGATGCTGGACCGCGCGAAGTCCGGCGCGTTCGCCTACCCGGCGATCAACGTGACGTCGTCCCAGACCCTGAACGCCGCCCTGCAGGGCTTCGCGGAGGCGGGCAGCGACGGCATCGTGCAGGTCTCGACCGGCGGCGCCGAGTTCCTGTCGGGCTCGACCGTCAAGGACATGGTGCTCGGGGCGCAGGCGCTGGCCGAGTACGCCCACCACGTGGCGAAGGCGTACCCGGTGCAGATCGCGCTGCACACCGACCACTGCCCCAAGGACAAGCTGGACGGCTACATGCGGCCGCTGATCGAGATCTCGAAGCAGCGGGTGGCCGAGGGCCGGGAGCCGCTCTTCCAGTCGCACATGTGGGACGGCTCGGCGGTCGAGCTGGAGGAGAACCTGCAGAGCGCCCGCGAGCTGCTCGAGGCGTGCGCCGCGGCGAAGATCGTGATGGAGCTGGAGATCGGGGTCGTCGGCGGCGAGGAGGACGGCGTCGCCAACGAGATCAACGAGAAGCTCTACACCACGCCCGGTGACGCGCTGCGCACCGTCGAGGTGCTCGGTGCACCCGGCGAGGTCGGCCGCTACCTGCTCGCCGCGACGTTCGGCAACGTGCACGGCGTCTACAAGCCCGGCAACGTCAAGCTCCGCCCGTCGATCCTCAAGGACATCCAGGACGAGGTCGGCGCCAAGCTCGGCACCGGGAAGCCCTTCGACCTGGTCTTCCACGGCGGCAGCGGGTCGGCCCTCGAGGAGATCCGCGAGACCCTCGACTACGGCGTGGTGAAGATGAACGTCGACACCGACACCCAGTACGCCTTCACCCGCCCGATCGTCGACCACATGTTCACGAACTACAGCGGCGTGCTCAAGGTCGACGGCGAGGTCGGCAACAAGAAGCAGTACGACCCGCGCTCCTACGGCAAGGCTGCCGAGAAGGGCATGGCCGCCCGGGTCGTCGAGGCCTGCGAGGACCTGCGCTCGGCCGGCACCTCCCTCGGCAAGGGCTGACCCGGGCGATGGAGGGCCTGGCGGGGGTGTTGACCCCCGCTTGACCCGATCGGGCGATTCACGGTCGGTTTCGTCCGGTTCGTCTCAAGACGGCAGTGCCCGGCGACGACGCAGAGGACGTACCTCGGGGTCCTCACACGTCATCGGAGTCCTCATGTCCGTCCGCTCCGCCTCCGCCGCGCTGCTGGTCACCGCGGCGCTCGCGCTCGCTCCCGCCGCGGCCGCCGTCGCCGACGACGGTGGCTCGACGTCGACCGGCGTCAGCAAGTCCCAGCTGGCCAAGGCCCGGGCCGAGGCCCGCCGCCTGGAGAAGCAGGCCAAGGCCAAGGGCCGGGTCGTGCTCGGCGGCACCGTCAAGGCCGTGACCGCCGCCGTGGCTCCGGTCGCCGCCACCGAGACGACCCCCGCCGTCGAGGGCACCGAGGCGGCCCTGACCTTCACCGTGCACGGCGGCCGGTACAAGGAGCTGCGTGGCACCGACGTCACCGTCACGGTGCTGGCCGACGCCAAGGTGACCCGGGACGGCGTCGTCGACCTGTCCGCGGTGCTCGTCGGCGACCACGTCGTGGTGAAGTCGCGGGACTTCGACTTCGTCGTGGACAAGACCGACCTCGTGCCGACCGTCACGGTGACCGCGACGGTGCACCGCGTGGTCGCGAACGCTCGGGACGCGGTCGAGACCGAGTGAGACCGGTCGACTGAGACCGGTCGGCCATCCGGTCCACTGATACCTGACACGGCTGCCTGACCTCCGGCCCTTGCCGGACGAGCCCCTTCGTGGTGGGGTCCCCCTGGGGACACCGAAGGATCCGACCACGGAGGGGCTCGCCCATGTCTGCACGTCGTACGTCGCCGCGACTCGTCGGCGCACTGGTGGCCGTCCTGGTCGCCGCCCTGTCGGTGCTGACCACGTCGTCGCCGGCCTCGGCGACCCCGCCGGCGCACGCCGGACGTGACGTCACTGTCGCGAGCTACAACCTGTTCCTGGGCGGCGACATCGGCAGCCTGGTGACCGCCGCGACGCCCGAGGAGTTCTTCGAGAACGCGGCGGAGCTGTGGCAGAACGTCCAGGCGACCGACTTCCCGGCGCGGGCCGAGGCGATCGCCGACCTGCTCGTCGAGGACCGACCGGACGTGGTGGGACTGCAGGAGGTCGCGAAGTGGGAGGCCACGTCCCTCGGCGGTCCGGCCCGGTCGTACGACTTCCTGACCCTCCTCCTCGACGCTCTCGCCGAGAGAGGTGAGCCGTACCGGGTGATCGCCACCAACACGAACTTCGTCAGCCCCCAGGTCCCGCTGGCCTCGCTCGGCGTCGCGCTGAAGTTCACCGACCGCGACGTCGTCATCGCCCGCGCGAGGTCGGCCGGCGGCGAGATCACCGCGTCGAACGCCACCGCGCACACCTTTGCCGCGAGGATCTCGGTGACCCTGGCAGTCGGGGTGCCGGTGCAGATCGTCCGCGGCTGGTCGACCGTGGACGTGACGCTGCACGACGAGACCTTCCGCTTCGCCAACACCCACCTGGAGGCGTTCAACGGGGTGGTGCGCAACCTCCAGGCGACCGAGCTGGCGGCGTCGCTCGCGGCCTCGCCGCGCCCGGTCGTCCTGGTCGGAGACCTGAACTCACAGCCGACCGACAGCACCGGCGCCTACGGCCAGCTGACCGGCATCGGGCTGGCCGACGCCTGGCTCGACGCCCCGGGCACGGGTGACGGCGACACGTCCGGCCAGACCGACCCGCTGACCAACGTCCCGTCCACCATCGACCACCGGATCGACTACGTCCTGCTCGACCCGGACGGCAGCCCCGACCTCGACGCCACCGAGGCGCACGTGATCGGCGAGGAGCTCGACGACCGGGCGACGAGCTCGACCGGCGCGGTGCTGTGGCCGTCGGACCACGCCGGCGTCGTCGCGACCCTGCAGGTGGAGCGGCCCTGACGCCGCCTACGCTGCGCGCATGACGTCGCACAACCTGCTGGGCGAGCCGCCCGCGACCGAGCTGCCGGACGAGCCGGGCCGGGAGGAGCTGGCGAGCGGGCGGCCGGCCGTCGAGGTGGCCGCCGACCACCCGACGTCGAGCCTGGCGTGGGCGGTGCTGGCCGAGGAGGCGCTCGGCGCCGGTCGGACGGTGGAGGGCTACGCCTACGCGCGGACCGGCTACCACCGGGGGCTGGACGCCCTGCGCCGCAACGGCTGGAAGGGGCACGGCCCGGTGCCGTGGGAGCACGAGCCCAACCGCGGGTTCCTGCGGGCGCTGCACGCACTGGGGGTCGCGGCCGGCCGGATCGGCGAGGACGACGAGGCGCAGCGCTGCCGGACCTTCCTGGCGGACTCCAGCGCGACCGCCGCGTCGGCGCTGGGCGACGGCTGAGAGCCGCAGCGCGTTGAGGCGTCCGCTCCGCACGTCCTTCGTCCAGACGCCGACGAGGCGCAGAACCGTCCCCTGCCGCGGTTCCGCGCCTCGTCGCGGCCCATCTTGCCCCCTCTGACCCGGAATGACCTGGCCCGCCCCTGCCACTGGCACCAACCTGCCACCCTGGGGTGCCGACCGACCTAGGGTGTCCGGATGAGCGCGCTGGGCGTGTGGGGGCTCGACGACGAGGCGGAGACCGTCTACCGGGCCCTGCTGCGCAACCCGGACCTGGACCCAGCCGGACTGGCCGGACACCTGCGGCTGCCCGCGGACCGGGTCGCCGCCGCGCTCGAGGGGCTGGCCGAGCACGGCCTGGTCAGCCGGACGCCGAGCGGGCCGGCACCGGCCTCCCCCGCGACCACCCTGATGGCGATGCTGCACGCGTCGCTCAACGACATCGAGGAGCAGCGCGCCCGGCTGGACGCCGTGCGTGCCGCCCTGGCCGGCTTCGCCGCGGACCACATGGTCGGTCAGTCCCGGGCCTGGTCGCGGATGCCGGTCGAGCTGCTCAGCGCCGAGGAGTCGTTCGCCGGGGTCGAGGACCTGCAGCGCGGCACGAGCGGTGACATCGTCTCCTGCCACCAGGCGGTCCACATCGACGTCGACTCGCCGAGCTACGTCGAGCTGGTGCGCCACCAGCTGCGGGAGGGCCGGCGGATGCGCGGCCTCTACCCGGTGGAGGTCCTCGAGGACGACCGCCGGCTGGGCTACGTGCAGCGCTGGGCCGCCGCCGGCGAGGACGTCCGGCTGTCCATCCAGCCGCTGCCGACCGTCGCCGTCTTCGGCCGGGAGGTGGCGCTCGTGTCGGCCGAGGGCGTCGAGAACGAAGGCGGGGCCCGGCTGATCGTGCGCGCACCCGGGCTGGTCACCCTGGTGTCCGAGCTCTTCGAGCAGCTGTGGCTGCGGGCCGCGCCGCTCGACCACCCGGACGGCGACGGCGCCGTGGACGACCGGCGCCGGATCCTCGAGCTGCTGATGAGCGGGACCAAGGACGAGACCATCGCGCGGCAGCTCGGGCTGTCGCTGCGGACGGTCCGGCGACGGGTGGCGGACCTGATGGACGAGCTGGGTGCCCGCACCAGGTTCCAGGCCGGTGTGGAGGCGCACCGGCGCGGCCTGCTCTGACCTACGCTGACCTGATGGCCGACTTCGAACACGTCCTGCGCCGGCGCCTCGAGGTCGTCATCGGGACGCCCTTCACCGAGGGCAACTCCATCACCGTCCTGCGCAACGGTGACCAGATCTTCCCTGCGATGCTCGAGGCGATCCGGGGGGCACAGAGCACCGTCGACCTGATGACGTTCGTCTACTGGCGCGGCGACATCGCGGTCGAGCTCGCCAAGGCGATGAGCGACCGGGCCCGGGCGGGTGTCCGGGTCCGCCTCCTCATCGACGCGCTCGGCGGCCGGCTCATCGAGCGCGAGCTGGTCGACGAGATGGACCGCGCCGGCGTGCAGGTCGAGTGGTTCCGCAAGCCGTGGCTGAAGTCGCCGTTCAAGGCCAACCACCGGCTGCACCGCAAGGTCTGCGTCGTGGACGGCCGCATCGCCTTCACCGGCGGCGTCGGCATCGCGGAGGAGTGGACCGGTGACGCGCGCAACGAGCACGAGTGGCGCGACACCCACCTGCGGGTCGAGGGCCCGGCCGTCGACGGGCTGCAGTCGGCGTTCATCCAGGACTGGGCCGAGACGGGGCAGGAGCTGTACTCGGAGGAGGACGAGTTCCCCGAGCAGCCGCAGACCGGCAGCAGCACGGTGCAGATCGTCCGCGGCTCGGCGAGCATCGGCTGGGACGACATGCAGTCGGCCTTCCACGTGATGCTCTGCTCGGCGCGGGAGCGGCTGCGGATCGCGACCGCCTACTTCGCCCCGGACTCGGACTTCCTCGACACCCTGTGCGACGCGCCGGCCCGTGGCGTCGACGTCGACCTGCTGGTGCCCGGCCCGCACGCCGACAAGCGGGTCTCCCAGCTCACCAGCGAGGGCGTCTACGACCGGCTGGTCAACTGCGGCGTACGGGTCTGGACCTTCCAGCCGTCGATGATGCACGCCAAGGTCATGACGGTCGACGGCCAGGCGGCCGTCATCGGGTCGTCGAACTTCAACCGGCGCTCCCTCGACCACGACGAGGAGGTCGTGCTCATCGCGCTGGACCGCGACCTGACGGCCACCTTGGACGCGCATTTCGACGAGGACTTCGAGCGCAGCATCGAGATCGACCTGACCCGGTGGCGCAGCCGCTCGGTCGCCCAGCGGGTGCAGGAGAAGGCGGTCAGCCCGATCCGGCGCTGGATGTAGCCACCAGCAGCGCCCAGGCGGCCGGCTCGACCCGCCAGGTCCGCGATGCCACCGGCCCGTCGAGCTCGCCGTCGGCGTTGAGCGGGAAGGGCGCTCCGGACACGGTCACCGTGCGCCCACGGCGCGTGGTGACGTCGTCGCGGTCGACGTGCTCCCCCTCGCGCAGCGCGACGCCGAAGCCGAGCCGCGCGAGCGGCCCGGTCGAGGTCGCCACCACGACGTCGAGCAGGCCGTCGTCGGGCGCCGCCTCCGGCGCGACCTCGGCGCCACCCCCGATGGTCCGCCCGTTGGCAACGGCCACCATCAGGGCCTGGCCGTCGACCTCGACGACCGATCCGTCCACCTCGACCCGCAGGTCCCAGCCGGTCGGGCCGGCTGCCGCGAGGACGCTGCCCACCGGGTAGGCCGCCTTGCCCAGCCGGTCCTTGAGCCCGGTCGCCTTCTCCGCCGCCTCGGCGCCGACACCGAGGTGCACGACGTTGACGACGACACCGTCCTGGTCGTCGACCAGCAGGTCGAGCGGGTGCGGGCTGCCGTCGAGGACCGCCCGGGCAGCGTCGGCCGGCTCGAGCGGGATCCCGAGCGTCCGGGCCAGGTCGTTGCCGGTGCCCAGCGGCACCAGGCCGAGCGGCTGGTCGGGCGAGAGCTCGCCCCGGCGACGCAGGGCGGCCACCGCCGTGTGCACCGACCCGTCCCCGCCGACCAGCACGACCGTACGGCCCTGCCTGCCGTCGAGGACCCGGTCCAGGTCGCCGGGCTCGGCGCACTGCTCGACCCGCACGTCCGCGGCGGCCTCGAGGACCGAGATCGCCGCCGCGACCCGGTCGTCGTCCGTGCTGCCCGCCGCGGCGTTGGTGACCACCAGCAGTCGCCTCACGTAGCCTCTCCCTCGCAGTCGGTCCAGCCCGCAACGTCCCGTCCGAGGTAGGTGTACCCCATGCCGGCCATCGTGCTGCTCGGCGCCCAGTGGGGCGACGAGGGCAAGGGCAAGGCCACCGACCTGCTCGGCTCGTCGGTGGACTACGTCGTCAAGTACAACGGGGGCAACAACGCCGGGCACACCATCGTCGTCGGCGACGAGAAGTACGCCCTGCACCTCCTACCGTCAGGCATCCTGACACCCGGCTGCACCCCGGTCATCGGCAACGGCGTCGTCATCGACCTCGGCGTGCTCTTCACCGAGATCGACGACCTGGAGGGGCGCGGCGTCGACACGTCACGGCTGCTGGTCAGCGCGAGCGCCCACCTGATCGGTCCCCACCACCGCACGATCGACAAGGTGGCCGAGCGCTTCCTCGGCAACGCCCGGCTCGGCACCACGGGTCGCGGCATCGGCCCCACCTACGCCGACAAGATGTCCCGCGTCGGCGTGCGGGTGCAGGACCTCTTCGACGAGAAGATCCTGCGGCAGAAGGTGGAGGGCGCGCTGGAGCTGAAGAACCACCTGCTGGTCAAGGTCTACAACCGGCGTGCGATCACCGTCGACGAGGTGGTCGAGGAGTTCCTCACCTACAGCGAACGGCTGCGCCCGATGGTGGCCGACACCACGCTGGTGCTCGGCACGGCTCTCGACGAGGGCCGCACCGTCCTGCTCGAGGGTGGGCAGGCGACGCTGCTCGACGTCGACCACGGGACCTATCCCTTCGTCACGTCGTCCAACCCGACCGCGGGTGGCGCCTGCACCGGCTCGGGCATCCCGCCGACCCGGATCGACCGGGTCATCGCGGTGGTCAAGGCCTACGCCACCCGGGTCGGGTCCGGACCCTTCCCGACCGAGCTGCTCGACGCCGACGGCGAGAGGCTGCGCACCGACGGCGCCGAGTTCGGCACGACGACCGGCCGGCCGCGGCGCTGCGGCTGGTACGACGCCGTGGTCGCCCGGTACGCGGCCCGGGTGAACGGCGTGACCGACTTCGTGCTGACCAAGCTCGACGTGCTGACCGGCTGGGAGCGGATACCGGTCTGCGTCGGGTACGACGTCGGCGGCACCGTGCACCGCGAGATGCCGATGACCCAGACCGACTTCCACCACGCGACGCCGGTCTACGAGATGTTCGACGGCTGGGACGAGGACATCTCCGGCGCCCGCTCGCTGACCGACCTGCCGAAGACGGCGCAGGCCTACGTGGCCGCGCTCGAGGAGATGTCGGGCGCCCCGATCAGTGCCATCGGCGTCGGGCCCGGCCGCGACCAGACGGTCGAGATCCGCTCCCTCCTGGGCTGAGCCGCCCGTGTCCGTCGAGCCCACCCCGCCGCGCGCCACCGAGCTGTCCAACCCGGTGGTGCGGCTCCGACCGGCTGCTCTCAGCGACGCCGAGGAGCTCTTCGCCGCGATCGGCGACGAGCGGGTCTGGGCGTCGGGCTATGCCGGCGGCCCGGCGGCGCGGCCGGGCGACGTGGCCGGGATGCGGGCCCTGCTCGAGGTGGCCGTGTCGGCGGGCCTGCGCGGGGAGCGGCAGGCGTACGTCGTCCGGCTCGCCCGCGACTCGGAGCTCGGCCCGGCCGGGACGCTCGTCGGCACGAGCAGCCTGGGCGAGTGGGACCTGGCCAACCGGCGTGTCCATCTCGGCTGGACGGCGTACGGACCTCCCTGGTGGGGGACCGCGGTGAACCCGGCGTGCAAGCTGGCGCTGCTCGGCCACGCGTTCGACGACTGCGCGTTCAACCGGGTCAAGATCCAGACCGACCTGATCAACGAGCGGTCGCAGGCGGGAATCGCCAAGCTCGGAGCGACCCGCGAGGGCGTGCTGCGGCAGCACATGCGGCGGCCGGACGGCAGCTGGCGGGACACCGTCGTCTACTCGGTCCTGCGCGACGAGTGGCCGGCCGTGCGCGCCGGTCTCCTCGCCCGCCTCCGCTGAGAGAGGAACAGAGGACCACTCCGGCGGCCGGGCCCTATCCTGCGAGCCATGGCGCCGATGGACTCCCCTGCCCCGGACGCGGCGGCCGACCTCGCTGCGGGTAACCGTGCGTTCGAGCTCGACCGGGCCCACGTCTTCCACTCCTGGTCCGCCCAGGCCCTGCTCAAGCCCATGGTGGTAAGCCGCGCCGAGGGCGTGCACCTGTGGGACCACGAGGGGCGGCGGTACCTCGACTTCTCGTCCCAGCTGGTCAACGTCAACATCGGGCACCAGCACCCGAAGGTCGTCGCCGCGATCCAGGAGCAGGCGGCCCGCCTGTGCACGATCGCCCCGCAGCACGCCAACGAGCAGCGGTCCGAGGCCGCCCGGCTGATCACCGAGCTCGCGCCGGGCGACCTCGACAAGGTCTTCTTCACCAACGGCGGCGCCGACGCGATCGAGAACGCGGTCCGGATGGCCCGCCTGCACACCGGTCGGCACAAGGTCCTGACGACGTACCGCAGCTACCACGGCAACACCAGCACCGCGATCCAGATGACCGGCGACCCCCGTCGCTGGGCCAACGACGGCGGGGCCACCGGCGTCGTGCACTTCTTCGGGCCGTACGCCTACCGCTCGCCGTTCTGGTCCGACTCGGTGGAGCAGGAGTGCGAACGGGCTCTCGAGCACCTCGAGCAGGTCGTGGCGTTCGAGGGGCCGCAGACCATCGCCGCGCTGGTGCTCGAGTCGATCCCGGGCACCGCCGGCATCCTGGTGCCGCCGGACGGCTACCTCGCCGGGGTGCGGGACATCTGCGACCGGCACGGCATCGTCTACATCGCCGACGAGGTGATGGCCGGCTTCGGCCGCGCGGGTGAGTGGTTCGCGGTCGACAAGTGGTCGGTGACGCCCGACCTGATCGCCTTCGCCAAGGGGTCGAACTCCGGCTACGTGCCGCTCGGTGGCGTGATCATCAGCGACCGGATCGCGGCGACCTTCGCCGAGCGGGTGTTCCCGGGCGGGCTGACCTACTCCGGCCACCCGCTCGCCTGCGCGGCCGCCGTCGCCAGCATCAACGCCATGCGGGACGAGGGCATCGTCGACAACGCGCGCCGCATCGGCCAGGACGTGCTGGGCCCCGGCCTGCGCGAGCTCGCCGAGCGGCACCCCAGCATCGGCGAGGTGCGCGGCCTCGGGGTCTTCTGGGCGCTCGACCTGGTCCGTGACCGCGACACCCGCGAGATGCTGGTGCCCTACAACGCGAGCGGCGAGGCCAACAAGCCGATGGCCGACCTGATGGCGGCCTGCAAGCAGCGCGGCCTGGTCGCGTTCGCGAACTTCAACCGGCTGCACGTCGTGCCCCCGTGCACGATCACCGACGAAGAGGCCAAGGAAGGGCTCGCGATCCTCGACGAGGCGCTCGCGACGGCAGACGCCTTCAGTGCCGGCTGACTGTTCGGCTAGCGTCAGCGGCGATGAGCTACGACATCTTCTTCGTCCGGCGTGACCCGGGGCAGACGTTCGAGGACGCGCTGGACGATCTCGAGGCGTCGTTCGAGGGCGGTGACCCGGGGGAGCTCACCGACGTCGACCTGGAGCACTGGGACGCGATTCTCCCGCTGGCGCGGGAGATCCTCGGCGAGGTGGAGGTAGACGACGACGACGAGGAGACTCGCGAGCTCACGGCGGTCTCCCGCGGGGTCGAGCTCACGATGATCCAGGGCGAGATCGCCATCCGGGTGCCCGACGAGCGCTCGCCGGGCGACGACCTCGAGCTGATGCAGGCGGTCTACGACCTGGCCCATGCCGTCGAGGACGTGACCGGCCTCGAGGGCTACGACCCCCAGCTGGGCGAGCCGGTGAGCGACCGGCCCGAGGACGAGACCCCGACCCGGCGTCGGTGGCCGGACGATGCCGACGACGAGGACGACACCGGCGGGCCTTGCGGGGGCGGGGCCGGCCAGGGGGTCGGCCCCCGCACCCTTACCGGTGCCGCTGCGGCGGACCCCCGTCCCGAGATGGCGCCCGACGTGCCCAGGGACTCGGCCCGCCGCTGGTGGGAGTTCTGGAAGTCGTGAGGGTCCTCGTCGTCGGCTCCGGAGGGCGGGAGCACGCCCTGGTCCGCGCCCTGCTGGCCGACCCGGAGGTCACGGAGGTGGTGGCGGCCCCGGGCAACGCCGGCATCGCCGCGGAGGTGGCGACCCGGCCGCTGGCCGTCGCGGAGCCGGCCGCGGTCGCCGCGCTGGCCGTCGACCTCTCCGTCGACCTGGTGGTCGTCGGGCCGGAGGCGCCGCTGGTGGCGGGGGCTGCGGACGCGGTGCGTGCCGCCGGGATCGCCTGCTTCGGGCCGTCCGCGGCGGCTGCCCGGCTCGAGGGGTCCAAGGCCTTCGCCAAGGAGGTCATGACCGCTGCCGGGGTGCCCACCGCCCGGGCACTGGTGTGCACGACCGGGTCCGAGGCGGCGGCCGCCCTGGACGAGCTCGGTGCGCCGTACGTCGTCAAGGACGACGGCCTCGCCGCGGGCAAGGGGGTCGTGGTCACCGACGACCGCGAGGCCGCGCTGGCGCACGCGGCGAGCTGCGAGCGGGTCGTCGTCGAGGAGTACCTCGATGGCCCGGAGGTGTCGGTCTTCGGTGTCACCGACGGGACGACCGTCGTGCCGCTGGTGCCGGCGCAGGACTTCAAGCGGGTCGGCGACGGGGACACCGGGCCGAACACCGGCGGCATGGGTGCCTACTCGCCGCTGCCGTGGACGCCGCCCGACCTGGTCGACGAGGTGCTCGCGACCGTGCTGCAGCCGACGGTCGACGAGATGGCGCGGCGGGGCACGCCCTTCGCCGGTCTGCTCTACGCCGGGCTGGCCCTGACGTCGCGGGGGGTGCGGGTGATCGAGTTCAACGCGCGCTTCGGGGACCCGGAGACCCAGGTGGTGCTCGCCCGGCTGCGGAGCCCGCTCGGGTCGCTGCTGCGCGCCGCCGCCGTCGGGTCCCTGGCCTCGTTCGGGCCGCTCGACTGGTCGCCCGACGCCGCGGTGACCGTGGTCGTCGCTGCCAAGGGCTACCCCGAGTCGCCGCGGACCGGCGATCCCGTCGAGGGACTGGCTGGGGCGCCCTCCGGTCCGGGTGGCTCGTACGTCCTGCACGCCGGCACCAGGCGCGACGAGGACGGCCGGGTCGTCTCGGCCGGCGGCCGGGTGCTGTCCGCCGTCGGCACCGGCCCGGACGTACCCACCGCCCGTGGCCGCGCCTACGACGCCGTCGCCGGGATCTCCCTGGACGGGGCGCACTGGAGGCACGACATCGCGGCGGGCGTGTGAGCGTCGAAGCGCCGCGGGAGGTGCTCACCTGGGAGACCTTCGGCGACGCCGGGCGCGAGCTGGCCGGGCTGGTCGCCGACTCGGGCTACCGGCCGGACCTGATCCTCACCATCGGCTGAGGTGCCGGCCGGCCGCTGAGCCCCGTGCGACGACGCACCGCCCTGCGACGACCTCGCGGGGTTCCGGAACGGTCAGCCGGGTACGACCAGTCGCACGCGTGCGAGGGACCCGTTCGCACGCGTGACGAGGGACCCAGACAACAGGAGGCAACACATGGAAATCGTCGGTGTCATCATCGCCGGCATCATCATCGGGCTGCTCGGCAAGTTCGTGGCGCCCGGTGACCGCGACAACATCCCGATCTGGCTGACCGTGCTCTGCGGCATCGGTGGCGTGCTGATCGGCTACTACGTCGCCGCAGGCCTCGGAGTGGAAGAGACAGCCGGGATCGACTGGATCCGGTGGATCATCAGCATCGCCGTGGCCGCAGTCCTCGTCATGGTCGCCGCCACGGTGACCGGCAAGTCGGGCCGGAAGAATCACCTGGTCGGCCGCTGATCGCCGTCCAGGGCATCGGCCGCACGAGCCTGAGACGTGCGATGGCAGTGCGCTGAGACGTGCGGCAGCGCGCGGAGGCGGGGCGG
>Ga0210115_1000268_pt1 | contig 14872 bp, 17 predicted proteins | sample MayberryNW_TuleB_2_FD_185526 | JGI IMG/M metagenome (GOLD analysis project Ga0210115, IMG submission 185526) | Wetland microbial communities from San Francisco Bay, California, USA, that impact long-term carbon sequestration - MayberryNW_TuleB_D2... | ecosystem: Environmental > Aquatic > Marine... | reverse complement strand
GCGGACACACGCACCGAGGAGGTGATCGCCGCGTAGACTCAGGCCGTCATCGGGAACCTGCGCCGTGGGCGAAGTTACAGCGGTTCAGGGACGCGACCTCGGCTCGCGGTGCTGACCCAATACGCGGTTCCACTTCGCTACGACGAGTTGCTCGATGCGGAGTCGCTCGACCGAGAAGTTCTCGTCACCCTCGTTGACGAAGTGGCGGCCTGGGTGGCCATCCAACTCGGTGGGGACGGGTAGGCGACTCGCAACTCTGTGTCGCATCCCGGTCGCATCGGCCCCGCAATCGCAGTTCCAGCGCCACGCTCTCCCGTCCTACGAAACCGAAGGTCACAGGTTCGAATCCTGTCGGGCGCGTAACCCTCCTTCGCTCCGGCCGCTCGGTTTTGATGCGCTTGTGGGTCATGCCTTCTAAGATACATGTTGTCTGTGCGACCGACTACGGGGAAGACCTACGGCAGGACGGCCAGCGGCAAGCAAATCACCGACGATCTGATTGATGTCCTCGCCAGGAAGGCGGAGGCGGGATACGAGATCGAGAAGGTGGTCGATAGTGGGAGCGGCGGCCTCTGATGGACATCGCAGAGGCGAAGGCAAGGCTCGAAGCGGTCCTTGACGAACTCGCGGCGGCCGGTTTCTCGGTTTGGGGCTGGGATGACGAGTCGATCCAGGTCGGCCAGGCAAATGGGCCCGGCGCCGAGTGCGCGCCTCGTTACGGGGTGGACGATCCGCGGTCTGGTTAGCCACCTCTGGCGCCTGGGTGTATTGTGTATTGATACCTGATACATTTCCGTCATGGTCAAGGATTCCGACATCTACGTCCTCAGCGGGCTGCTCGCCCGCGATGGGGCTTGGAGTTACAGGTCCCTTGCCGAGTGTCTCCGTGTTCCGCACCCGGTCGTGCAGCGGGCGCTGGAGCGAGCAAAGGGGACGGATCTGTATTCGGCAGACCGTCGCGAAGTCCATCTACCTCACTTCGAGGAGTTCGCACTTCATGCGCTCCGCTTTGTTGCTCCGGGTCGGCTCGGTGCGCTGACGCCGGGGGTGCCTGCGGCATGGGCGGCGGAGCCGATGGCGAGCGCGATCGGCTCCTCGGGCGATGAGCCGCCGCCGGTCTGGCCGTATGCGCGCGGGCGAGTGCGTGGACAGGCGATCGAGCCGTTGCATCCTGCTGCACCGGAGGCCGCTGAGGATTGGCCGGAGCTCGGTGAAGTCCTTGCCCTGCTTGACAGCTTGAGGGTCGGGGATGTTCGAGTCCGACAGGTAGCGGGAGACCTCCTCTCGAAGACGCTGCGGGACCGATCCGCGGCTACGAGTCGATGAGCGCGCTTCAGCTCGAGACTGCGGCGGCGCTCCTCGGCCCGCTGCTCGATGAGGTCGTCTTCGTCGGCGGCGCCACGGTTCATCTCTGGATCACCGAGCTCGGCGCTCCCCCGACGCGGGCGACCGAGGACGTCGATGTGGTCTGTGAGGTGGCGACGCGTGTGAAGTACCACCGACTCGGCGATCGGCTGCGCGAGCGAGGGCTTCAGGAGGCGATAGGCGCGCCCGTCATCTGTCGGTGGAGGAGCGCAGATCCGCCGCTCGTTCTGGATGTCATGCCGATCGATCCGGACATCCTCGGCTTCTCCAACGCTTGGTACGAGGAGGCGATCTCCAGCGCCGTGACGGTCACTCTCGAATCTGGCGCCGAGATACGGGCCGCAGCGCCGGCGGCGCTCGTCGCGACGAAGTCTGCGCCTGGAAGGGCCGGGGAGGCGGCGATCTGCTGCGCAGCCTCGATGTCCACGATGTGCTCACGCTGATCGACGGTCGTCCGGAGTTGATCGAGGAAGTCGCGTCCGTAGCCCCCGACCTACGCAAGTACATCCGCGACGAGCTCGGTGAGCTCCGCGCTGAGCACTACTTCGACTATTCGGTTCAGAGTGCCACCGCTTCCTATGGTCTGGTGGGAGCCGAGCGCGCGCAGCTCGTTCAAACTCGCATCGACAGGCTCCTCGCCTGACCCCCCTGGGGCAACAATTGGGGCAACATGCCCCACGGATTCCAGCCGATCTCCACGTAGCTCGATTCGCCGGAAACCGCTTGAAACCGGGCTCCACGTAGTCCAGCGGGTCTGCGGGGTCAGGCTACGAAATCGAAGGTCACAGGTTCGAATCCTGTCGGGCGCGTAGAAGGAAACCGTCATCGATCGACTCCAGCGCATTTCGTATGACTTGCCCCTATGGGGATCTAACCCAGCGAAGCAGCCGGTCGATCAACGCTGATGCTGTGCCAGGGAGCGACAGTTGAGAGCCGCCACACGTGCTCGGTGTGGCGGAGCAGAATCGTCGAGTCCGAGTCCTGAGAGAAGAGACCGGTGCCCTTGAGCGTATAGGTAAAGGTCCAACGCTCACGGCAAAGCGCCATCCGGCCGGTCATCTGCATGCTCTGCGGTGTGACTCGTAGTTGAGCGTGGCCTGCGATCAATTGGGCCAGAATCGCTCTGATCCCACTTCGGCCGCGCACTGCCGTTGCGTCTGGGGTGACGAAGCAACACTCGTTGGCAAAGAGAGACATGGCCCGGTCGAGTTCGGCTGCGCTGAGCAGACCGGCAAGGGCACGGGTCACCTGATGTGGGCGGTCCATGAGGTCACTGCGTGTGCTTGGGTATTTGCGGAGGTAACAGAGTGTGCCTAGCGACCGCTTGGCTTCGGTCGTGAGCGGGGCGACTCAGGGTGGCCCGGGACAGGAGAGAAACCCGGGCCATCCCGTCATCGCCTCCTCAGCGAGCTAGTCCCTCGGCGTGCAGGGCACGGAGAGGCCGCCCGAGAGTACCGTTTCAGGTGCGACCCCTTCTATTTTGGCTTCGTTTTTGAAGACCAGCCTCGGGAGCCTGGCCGGAAAGTAGCCGTCCGGGCACCTCGCTTCCAGGTAGGTGTGCTGGTGGCGCCCGTAGGTGAACTTCTTCCTCTCAAACGTGAATCGAAAGTCGAGTGCCGACCCGCTGCCGCCGGCAATCACCGGAACCTTAGCGACGGCATGGACGCCACCATGGAGCCTTTTAACGACAATCGTCGTGACGACTGCCGCGGGAACCGGGACGGTCAGAAACGCGTGTATGTATATCGTCGTCCTGCCATGTTTGGTACCGCCGTTGAAGAGCAACAGTGGGCTGGCGATCTTGATCGACCGCTGTTCGGGAAAGGCAACCGCGGCATGGGCGCTGCCGCGACCAACGATGGCCTTGCCACAGACGCGTTTTGCGGATCTCGTGTCGCGAGCCTGGAGCTGTGCGCCGCTACAAACCGGAACTCCTTTGGCGTTCACGGTAGCGTTCTTGTCTTCGACTACTGCTTCGCGGAGCGCAGAAGGGTGGGTGCCGTCGGTGGTTTCGACTTTGCCGCTGGCAGAGAAGCCGAACGGTGCCAGCTTCTTCCGTGGCAACGTCTTCGGGGAGGGGCTGACGCTGATCGCTAGCGTCAAGTTGCCCGCCCGAATTACAACCGTGGCCGCACGAGCGCTTGCCGCGACGACCCCGGCGAGAATAACCCCAGCTAGCGCGGCGTAAAGCAAGCCCTTCCGTAGGCCAGCCCGTTGTGTTCCCATCCCGGCCCCTTCCTTTTGGTGGTATCAGGACTGACCTGATTGTCGCGACTGGTATGCGCGCGCCGCCTCCACAAGATGGGGTATCGACTCAGCAAACTGGTGATACGTACGGCGGTTCCGCTGAACGAATTCAGTCAGCTAGTCGCAATGCGGTCTCGAGGTCCGTCGCGAAGTCACACAGGGGGCGACCGAAGAGTTCCTCGATCGAGCGAATGCGATTTTTAACCGTGCTGCGATCGACGCCTAGAGCTGCGGCGGTCGAGGTGATGTTCCGCTCGGTCGCGAAGTAGGCACGCAGGGTCTCTCGCACCACCCTGCCACCGTCCCGCGCATTTTCGAGCGGCTCGAGGTAGAGCTTTCGCAGCGAGGTATTTCCCAGGTCGTCGCGGAGGATCGACACCAGCACGGCGATGTCGGCGTAGCGAACAACGCGCTGTTCTCGGCGTTCGGCGATCGACAGGGCTGCCTTGGCCTGGCGGTGGCTGAGCCGCCAGCCCGCCAGCCCCTCGCCGGGCTCGCCAACCGCGATGAGCACTTGATCGGGGGCGATCTCGTCGAGCGCCTGCAACGCCGGCTCAGCCTCGAGCCGGGTCCTGCCACCAAGCCAGCAATCCCAGATCGGCTCCGCCTTATGGCGACCTGTGAGGAGGCGGCGGTCGAGCCTCTTCGCCAGCGCGCGGATCGCTTCTCGACCCCCCTCCCCACTCGCGATCAGACCGAGGTGGTGGCCGTCGAGGTCATAGCCGAGCTCCACCTCGCCGCTGGGCAACCGACCGGCCAGCAGGCCCTGGATGTACTCGTGGCGCCACGCTCCGGTGGTGATCGGCCGACTCGTGGTCTCGCGAACATACTCGTCGCTCACCGCCTCAAGCAGGCGCTCGAAGGTCGTTGCCTGTCGCTGCAACACGCCGCGGAGCGCGGAGCTCGAGACTTCTGCCTGCTCGGCCTCCTCGAGCAGCACGTCGCCGATGAATGCGTTGGCGGTCGAATAGCGCCGCAAGACCACGTCGAGGGCAACACCGGAGCGAGCGGCCAGACGAGCCGTGACGAGTACCGCCTGCGGGACCGCGGGGGCGCGGCGCTCCCCCAGTTCGAGTACGTCGGCGATGTACCCGAGGGCCTCGGTGCGGGTAGCGGGGAGGCTGTCCAGGTACTCGGCGACCTCGCCCGGGTTGGAGATCCCATCAACGAGAGTGGCGAGGCTGGTTCTTAACTCGGGGAACCGAGTGCGCAGACGAGATGCAAGGGTGGTGCAGTCCTCGTCGAAACTTTTATCGGGCGTGCTTCCTCGACGGGAGCTACCTGCAGCGCCAGCAACGTGTGTGGGGTCGGTAGTTGAACGCGAACCACGCCTGCTCACAAACTTACCTTAGCGATAAGGCAAGGGGGAGATCATTAAACCACTGTAGTGATCCATCTATTTCGGAACAAGCGACCGCGCTCAGATCTCGATCCAGGTGCCCTTCGGACCGAGGTTGTGGACCGGGGTGTCGCCGACGCGGCTCTGGCAGCCCCAGGACTCGTGGATGTGGCCGCAGACGGCGAGGCGGGGGCGCTTCGCCTCGATCGCGGCGAGCAGGGCGGGGCTGCCGAAGTGGGTGTCGCCGCCGCCGGAGTCGCAGTGACCCAGAGGGGGGGAGTGGAGGACGAGGACCGCACCCTCGGGACAGGCGGCGAGCTTCTCGGTCGCGCTCTCGTCGTCGAGGTCGAAGCTCCAGTCCCAGGGGGTGACCGGGATGCCGGCGCCGAGGCCGTAGAACTCGACCCCGTCGATCGTCGCGCCGCCGCCGTGCAGGATGGTGGCGCTGTCCCAACCGGCCGCCGCCTCGCGCAGCGCGTCCTCGGTCTCGTTGTTGCCGGGGACTAGCACGGTCGGCTTCTCGATCGCGGCCAGTGCGCCGATCGCCTGCTCGAGGCCCTCGTGGACCGAGGCGAAGTCGCCGGCGCCGATCACGACGTCGGCGTCGGCCGACAGCTCGACCAGCACGGCTGCCTGGCCGAGGTCGCGGTGCAGGTCGCTGAAGGCGAGCAGCCTCACGCCGAAAACTTAGCTGTCGCCAGCGCCGCCCGCAGCGCAGCCTTTCTTGCGCGACAGAACACCTGTCGATCCGCCGCCGATGGAGACCTGCGCCCTGGAAGCATCCTGTCCGCCATGCCCGATCGCCCAGACATCTCGCCGCCCGGCGACCACCACCTGCCGAACCCGCTGCACTACGCGAACTTCCGCCGCGCCTTCGCCGCGCGGATCGTCTCCGGCGTCGGCTCCTGGATGCAGACCGTCGCCGCCGGCTGGCTCGTCTTCAAGATCACCGGCAGCGCGACCGCCGTCGGCGTGCTCACGGTGATGTCGCGCGGGCCCTCGATCGCCCTCGCTGCCTGGGGCGGCGAGCTGGCCGACCGCTTCGACCGCCGCCGCCTCGGGTGTGACCCTGGCCCTGGTCATCGGCCTCGGTGGTCTCGGTGTCGCGACCACCGCCGCCCTGATCGAGGCGCTGACCGCCTCCGGCCTCGGCGAGGGCGAGGCGATCGAACGGATCCTGCTCGTCATCGCCGCCTCCTCGGCCCTGCTCGGCTTCGCGCTCGACCTGCTCGACCGCCGCCTCAGGCCTCGGCCGGCGTAGCCCGCCGCGCCCACCGCGGCAGGCGCTCGCGCCAGCGCCTCGCCGGCGCCCGTGCCGATTCGACCTGGAGGTCGAAGTAGAGCAGGGTGCGGCCGATCGCGACGTAGGGGACGAGCAGGGCGAAGACGACGGCGCCGATGATGTTGATCAGCAGCAGCGAGATGTTGGCGAAGATCAGCGCGAAGCCGAGCACCGGGCCGGTGATCGCGGCGATCACGGCGAACACCGCGACGACGCGCAGCGTGTACCACCAGCGTCCGCGGACCAGCGTCGCACTGCCGCGGAAGGCCTCGCGCATGCCGCTGTCCTCGAACAGGATCTGCTGCTGGATGAAGAACCAGCCGACGAATTTCCAGGCGGCGAAGGGGATGCCGATCACGGTCAGGGCCATCAGCAGCAGGGCGAGCTCCGCCAGCAGCTGGGCGCCGACGACGCGGCGGAAGCGCTGCCACATCCCCCGGTAGGCGCCGGAGAAGCTGGCGCTGCCGGTCTCGGCGATTTCGCGCACGGCGACGATCACGACGGCGGCGATCACCGCTTCGGTGATCGGTCGCCCCAGCCCGCTGATCAATTCGCCGGCCGCGACGTGCAGGCCGTTGAAGCCGAGCTCCTCGTCGATGCGCCGGCCCGGATCGCCCGTGAGCAGCCAGGTCAGCGCGAAGAAGCCGCCGACGACCGGGATCGCGGTCAGCCCGATTGGCGCGAAGGCGCGCCAGTGGCGCCAGTAGAGCGCGGCCGAGGAGAGCAGCAGCTGACCGAAGCGACGCCCTCGGCGTAGGTCTTCGAGCTCGAGCGGCAGCCAGCGCGTGCGCCAGGCGATCAAGGCGAGCAGCGCCAGCAGCGCCAGCGGGATCGCGATCAGCACCCAGGGCGAGTCCTGGTTGTGGTTGAGGAACGAGGTCACGTCTTCGACCGTGCCGCAGAAGGCCGTCGTCACCGTGGGCCCGAGCACCGACCCGGCCGGCAGCCGCGGGCTGGTCGAGCGGATTTCCTCCATCCAGGTCATCGGCGCCAGCCAGCGGTCCTTCGTCGCCGGGCCGGTCGGGCCGTTGTTGAAGCCTTTCTCCCACTGCCCCCAGCGGCCTTCGTACTCGAGCCAGGCATAGGGGCTGTTCGGCCCGGGCCGGGTCGGGACCTGGATCGGCCGCACGTCCAGCCGTCGCAGCGGCTCGGTCGTGTTGTCGCAGCCGACCCCGGAGCCCTTGCGCCCGTTCTGGACGTAGACCGCGGCCGCGTAGAAGGTCGCGTGCGAGCCGGCCGCGGGGTAGACGACCGGGTGCGTGCCTTCCTTCTCGACCTTGCCGTCGCTCCAGTCGCCCTTCTCGCCACCGCCATGCTGGAACAGGCCGATTTCGCTTGGTTCTTCCTCCAGCGCCCGGCGCGCGCTCGAGGATTCGAACACGACCTGCATCCCCTCCCAATCGCCCTCGTGCAGGTCGTTGAACTGGTTGAAGTACCAGAAGAACCAGTACTGGATCGCCAGCCCGGGGCGGCCGGCCTCGCGGGCGATGTGCGCGTAGGTGACGGCGGGTGCCTTGCCTTCGCGCTGCAACTGGCGGAAATCCCTGGCGTAGACGCAGGTGTCGCCGAGCGGGTCGCCGGGGATGTTGAGGTGGAAGCCTTCGCCGCGGTCGGCGATGTCGGCGGTCGTCGGCCCCTTCTTCAGCGTCGTTTCATGGCCATCCGAGTCGGCCTGGGTCAGGCGCACGGCGGGATTGCCCAGCATCGCGTCGACCGTCGTCGACTCGTACTGCTCTCCCTTGGTGTCGCAGATCCCGTCCCTTTCGCGCACCATCAGCCGCGGCACGTAGGTCTCGATCAGCCCCTGTTCGGCGCCCCGTTCGCCGCCGTCCGCGCCGGCGGCGAGGGCGCCACCGGGCGGCGCAAGGCCGAGCAGGGCGATAGCGCAGGCGAGTGCCACTCGGCGACCCATCGTCGGCAACGTACCGTAGGATGCCGTCGTGCTCGCCCTCGACCGCAGTCGGTTCGGCTCTTGGCGCGCCGCGGGGTTGGTCGTCCTCTGCGCCGTCGTCGCCCTGCTCGTCGCGATGGCCGCACCGAGCCGCGCTGACGCCGCCCGGGTGCGCTGCGCCGGCACCTTCCGCGTCCTTCACGACGATCACGTCGGCCGCCTGGCGCTGCCGCGCGGCAACTACCGGATCACGATCCTCGCCTCGGGCCGCCCGAGCTGCGCCCAGGCCGCGGCGCTCTTCACCCGCTTCCTCGAGGACTTCGACGGCCGGTTGCCCGGCGGCTGGCGCGTCGCCGCCGCCAGCTCGACCTTCCTGCGCGCCCCCGGCGTCGGCTTCCACGTCGCTCGCGCCGGCCGCAACGGCGGCGGGACCGGCGGCGGCGAAGAAGAACGCGGCGGCGGCGGTCATCACCCGCGCGGCGGCTACTTCTGCCCGGCGCCGTTCCGCGTCCTGCACAACGACCGCATCGGCCCCCTGCGCCTACCGCGCGGCGACTACTGGATCGTCCTCCTGCAACGCCGCGGCCTCAGCTGCGGCCAGGCCGAGTCGCTCTTCGTCCGCTTCCTGCAACGCACCGACGGCCGCCTGCCGCCGCCCTGGCTGGTCGAGCCGCAGACCGCGAGCTTCCTGCGCAGCGCCAGCGGTCCCGGCTTCCGCGTCAAGCCGGTGGGCTGATCGCGCCCCCTCCAGATCGGGCGCTTCCGATAGGCTGCGCCGCCCATGCCTGACGTCTTCTGGCTCGGACTCGCAATCGCCGCCGCCGGCACCTTCCTCGGCCTCATCGCCGGCGCCCGCTCGCGCGGCACGCGCACGCTGACCGGCCTCGCGATCGGCGCCTACCTCGGCCTCATGGCCGGCTTCCCGCTGCTCGCGATCGGCCTCTCGACCAGCTAACGCCGCTGTCAGCTCGTCGCCGCCGCCGGCCGGCGCAGGCGCTGGCGGCCCTCGCCATAGCTGCGGGTGTCGTAGGCGATCAGCGCCCAGAGCAGCGAGGTGGCGAGGGCGAGGGTGACCAGCGCCGGCAGCTCGGTTGCCACCGGCACGAGCAGCAGCAGGACGATCGCCAGGCCGAGGCGGCGTTGGTTGATCGTGTGGATGTGGCGATAGCGGAAGGCGACGTGGCCGAGCAGGTAGATCGCGAGGCCACCGAGCAGGGCGAAGGCCGGCACGGCGTGCAGGTGATCGTCGAAGTGGCCGATCGTCTTTTTCATCCCCAGCGCGACCAGGACCGTGCCGGCGACCATCAGCAGGTGCAGGTAGGAGTAGGAGTCGCGCGCGAGCTCGTTGCGCAGTCGGCCCGGCTCGGTCCGGGCGAGGCGACGGGCGGAGACGATCGCGACCACGTCGAAGTAGGTCCACCACATGCCGGAGGCGAGGGCGACGCCGAGCACCGCGGCGCTGCCGATGCCGAGGCTGAGCGCGCCCGCGGCGCCGACCCCGATCGCGACGATCGACTCGCCGAGCGCGATGATGATGATCAGGCCGTGGCGCTCGGCGAAGTGCTCGGGGACGAGTTTCCAGCCTTCGGAGCCGAAGAAATAGGGCCCGGCCATGTCGAGGAAGAGCGCCAACGCCCAGAGCGCCCCCTGCGCCGCCCCGTCGAAGAAGGAGGCGGCGACCAGGAGGACGACCGCGATCGCGGTGCTGGCGGCGAGCCCGAGCACCGAGTGGCGCAGGCTGTCGTCATCGGGGCTGGCGAGCATGAAGAGGCCGATGTGGGCGACGCGGACCGCGCCGTAGGCAAGCGCGAAGACCAGGGCAAGATCGTCGAAGGCCTCCGGCACCGCCAGCGAGACGATCAGGAGCGCCGCCATCGCGCCGAACATGACCAGCCGCACCGCCCCCTCCTCGGGGTCGATCACGCTGGTCAGCCAGGCGTAGCCGACCCAGGCCCACCAGAGCATGCCGAGCACGAGCAGGCCCTGGATCAGTCCCTCCACGGTTGGGTCGTGCGACATCAACGCCGTGCACTGGGTGATCGCGAGCACGAAGACCAGGTCGAAGAACAGCTCGAGCGGCGTCACCCGCTCGCCCTCGCGCAGGGTGGCGCTGAGTCGCGGGCCGCGCGGTTCGGTCGTTGCCTCCATCTGGACGAATAGGATCGCAGCCGTGACCACCGCCAAGCGCCGCGCGCTGATCGCGATCGGGATCCCGCTGATCATGGTCGGGATCGACGGCACGATCCTCAACGTCGCCCTGCCGACGATCGCGCGCGATCTCGACACCAGCTCCTCGGAGCTGGTCTGGATCAACTCCGCCTACATCATCGTCTTCGGCTCGACGATCCTGCTCTCGGCCTCGATCGGCGACAAGTTCGGCCGCCGCCGCGTGCTGCAGGCCGGGATGGCGGTCTTCATCGTCGGCTCGGCCCTCTCCGGCCTCTCCGACGCGCTCGACAGCGCCACCTTCCTGATCTTCGCCCGCGCCCTGCAGGGCCTCGGCGCCGGCGCGATCCCGCCCTCGACCCTCTCGCTGATCCGCTCCACCTTCACCGATGAGAGGGAGCGGGCGCGGGCGATCGGGATCTGGGCCGGCCTCTCCGGCATCGGCCTCGCCGCCGGCCCGATCCTCGGCGGCCTGATCCTCAACTCGACCTCGGCCTGGGGCTGGATCTTCTACATCAACGTGCCGATCGTGATCCTCGGCCAGGCGATGATCCACCGCAACGCGGCCGAGTCGAGCGACCCGCAAGCGCCGCCGATCGACACCCCCGGGGCGCTGCTCTCGCTGGCCGGCCTCTTCGCCCTCTTCTACGGCCTGATCGAGGGACCGGTGCGCGGCTGGGACTCGGCCCCGGTGCTGGTCGCCTTCGCCCTCGCCGCGGTCCTGCTCGTCTGGTTCGTCCTCTACGAGCTGCGCCAGCAGTTCCCCGAGCTCGACCCGCGCCTGTTCAAGGCAGCCGCCTTCACCTCGGGCGTGTTGGCGATCACCGTCGCCTTCCTCGCCCTGATGGGCCTCGTCTACGAGCTGACTCTCTACCTGCAGACGGTGCGCGGCTTCTCGCCGCTGAAGGCGGGCATCTCGCTGGTGCCGTTTGCGGTTTCACTGCTGGTCATCGCCCCGCTGGCGCCGAAAATCGCCGAGCGGCGCGGCGACCGCCTCACCGTGATGCTCGGCATGATCGTGCTCGCCGCCGGCCTGCTCGTCTTCCTCGCGACGAGTACCACGTCCTCTTACCTGGTGGTCCTGATCGGCTTGATCCTCGCCGGCGCCGGCGTCTCGCTGATCCAGCCGCCGGCCTCGGCGGCGATGATGAGCTCGGTCTCGGCGGCGAAAGCCGGGATGGCCTCGGGGACCAACGCCGCGATCCGCCAGATCGGCGCCTCCTTCGGGATCGCCGTGATGGGTGGAATCGGGCAGGAGATCTTCAGCAGTCACCTGACCAGCTCCTCGATCTACGCCAAATTGCCCGGCAATGCGCAGTCGACCGCCGACGCGAGCATCTCCGGCGCGGTCGCGGTCGGCGAAAAGATCGGCGGTGCTCCCGGCAGCGAACTGATCGAGGTCGCGGCCGACGGCTTCGTCAAGGGGATGCACTGGGCGGTGGTCGTCGCCGCGGTCTTCGCCGCGCTCGGCTTCGTCCTCGCCGCCCGCCTGATCCCGAAGCGGGCGGGCGATGGCGCCGAGCACCGCCGCCCGGCCGGCGGCGTCTAACGACATGGCGGATCAGCGCAAGCGCCCGGAGCAGCCGCGGGCGGAGAAAGTCCTACCGGGGATCTGGCGCCTGCGCCTGCCGCTGCCCTGGCCGGGCGTGCCGCACGGCAACGTCTGGGCCGTCGCCGCCGACGGCGGCATCGTCCTCTTCGATACCGGGATCGGCGGCAAGGGCGGCCTGCGCCGCTTCGACCTGGCGCTGGGCCAGGCCGGCTTCGCGATCGAGGACGTCCGCCTCGTCGTCTGCACCCACTCGCACACCGACCACTACGGGTTGGCGGCGCCGATCGTCGCGGGCGCCGGTTGCGAGCTCTGGATGCACCCGGCCTGGGAACACGTGCGCCCGATGGTCGACGACCCGAAAGCGGCGCTCGAGCAGCGGATCGAGGTCGCGCGCCAGAGCGGCGTGCCGCTGTCCTCGCTCGAGGGCTACCGCGAACGGCGCGAAAGCGAAGACGACGTCGGCATCGACGCGATCGTCGAGCCAGATTGCGATCTCGTCCCCGGTGCCGAGGTCGAGACCGACCTCGGCACCTGGCAGGTATACGAGACCCCCGGCCACGCGCCGTCCCACGTCGTCCTGCACCAGCCCGAGCGCAAGCTGCTGATCTCTGGCGACCACCTGCTCGGCCGCACCGTCCTCTTCTTCGACCACGGCCACAGCCCCGACCCGGTCGGCGAATTCCTCGGCGGTCTCGACCAGGTCGAGCCGCTCGCCGTCGCCCTCGTCCTGCCCGGCCACGGCCGCACCTTCCGCGACCCGGCGGCGAAGATCGCCGAGGCGCGGCGCCAGGTCGCCGAGTTGCTCGACAAGGTCCGCGCCGCGCTGGCCGGGGGCGAGCGCACCGGCTACGACATCGTCGGCGAGATCCTCGGCGCCGAAAACCTCGACACCCCGGTCAGCGCCTGGGTCCTCCAGATCGTCCTCTCCTGCCTCCAGCACCTGGCGATCCTCGGCGAGGTCGAGCCGGTCGAGGGCACCGACCCGCAGCGCTGGCGGTTGGCGCGTTAGCTCGTGGCGGTCGCCCATCTCGCTAGGCTGACGAGCGTGGCTAGCTTCACCCTCGTGCGCCAGGTCGATGCGCCGCCGGAGGTCGTCTTCGACGTGCTGACGGATCATCGGCGGTATGCGGAGATGACGCCTTTGCGGAAGTCGGAGCTCGAGCGCGAGGGCGAGGCGGAGGTGGATGGGGTCGGGGCGATCCGGGTGTTGAAGGCGGTTGGGCCGGCGATCCGGGAGGAAGTGGTTGCCTATGAGCGGCCGGGGCGGTTTTCCTACACGGTGCTCTCGGGGATGCCGGTGCGCGATCACCTCGGGACCGTCTCGTTGGAGCCGAGCGATGGCGGGACTCGGGTCACCTATGCGCTGAAGGCGATCCCGACCGTGCCGCTGGCCGGCGGGCTGGTGATGCTGGTGATCAAGCAGGCGGTTACGCAGCTGCTCAACGGGGTCGTCGCGGCGGCCGAGAGCCGCGCGGCGGCCGTCGCCTGAGCCGGGCCGGATGGGTGAGCGGATCGACGAGCGGGAGTTGCGGCGGCGGGCGATCGTCGGCGTGCGCGACGAGGTCGAGGCGTTCGGCAGCGGCGCCCCGGACTCGCTGCTGATCCGGCGCGACGGATTGCTGGCGGCGGTCGTGCCGTCCTCGCCGCAGCGCTCGATCTTCAACTCGGTCTACTACGACGATCGCGACGCGCTGGTGGCGGCGCTTGACGAGCTGCAGCAAACCTACGAAGAGGCCGGCGTGCGGGCCTGGACCGTCTGGGTGCCCGACGAGGATCGCGAGGCGGCGCGGCTGCTCGCCACCCGCCGGCACGTTCTCGATTCCAGTCCGCGCGCGATGGCGCTCGACCTTGAAGATCTCGCGCCCTCGCCGCCGCAGCCGGCCGGGGTCGAGCCCGGGTCCTGCGACGCGGCGACCGCCGCCGAGCTCAACGACCGCGCCTACGGCTACGGCGAGGACGGCTTCCGCGCCAGCCTGCGCGGTGAGACCGCGATCCGCTGGCACGGGGCGGAGCGGGAGGGCGAGATCGTCGGTTGCGTCGGCACGATCGAGGTCGGCGACGACTGCTGCGTCACCGGGGTGGCGACGCCGCCCGAGCACCAGCGTCGCGGCATCGCCGGCTGGCTGCTCTGGCGGGCGCTCGACGAAGCCCGCGAGCAGGGCATGCGGACCGCCTCGCTGCAGGCGAGCAAGGCGGGCGCGTCTGCCTATGAGCGGCTCGGCTTCGTCGATTTTGGCTTCGTCGAGATGTGGGAGCTGCGACGGAGGTGAGCGAGGGCTCGCGCCTGCGCCGCGCCTGGCGCGACGGCAAGCGCTTGTTCCGCCACCCGCGCTGGTTCTGGCGCGAACACCGGCCGGTCGTGCTCGCGACCGGGGCCGTGGCGCTGCTGCTGCTGGCCGGCGCCGGGATCGTCGCCTACGAGCTGCTCAAGCGGCCCCCGGACATCCACAACGAAGCGGTTGCCTTCCAGCCGCAGAAGCCGAAGCTGCAGAAACGCCGCACGGTCAGCTGGCCGCTCTACGGCTACGACCGCGCCCGCACCCGCTACCTGCCGGCCAAGGGGGTGAGGCCACCGTTCCAGAAAAAATGGCGCTTCACCGACCGGCCGCTGCTCGAGTTCCCGCCGGTGATCGCCGGCGGCACGCTCTACTTCGTCAACAACAACGGCTTCGCGATCGCGCTCGACGCCGACAGCGGCAGGCGCCTCTGGAAGCGCCGGGTCGGCCGCCTCAACGCCTCCTCGCCCGCCTACTACAAGCACCGCCTCTACATCGTCAACCTCGAGCCCGGCCACGTGCTCAAGCTCGACGCGCGAACAGGCCGCGTGCTGTGGAAACGTTCGCTCCCCGACCGGGCCGAGTCCTCGCCGGTCGTCGTCGACCGCAGCCTCTACTTCGGCTGCGAGGACGGCAACCTCTACTCGCTCAGCACTCGCAACGGCAACCAGCGCTGGGCAACCGGGCTCGGCGGCTCGATCAAGGCGGCCCCGGCCTACTACGGCGGCGTGCTCTACGTCGGCGACTACGGCGG
>Ga0210115_1000267_pt1 | contig 14880 bp, 16 predicted proteins | sample MayberryNW_TuleB_2_FD_185526 | JGI IMG/M metagenome (GOLD analysis project Ga0210115, IMG submission 185526) | Wetland microbial communities from San Francisco Bay, California, USA, that impact long-term carbon sequestration - MayberryNW_TuleB_D2... | ecosystem: Environmental > Aquatic > Marine... | reverse complement strand
ACCGGCGTGACGGACAGCATGCCGTTCGCCTGGCGCACGATGCCCTGCAGGAAGATATGAACCGAGGGCGCAGTCGAGTGCGCCCGCCGCTGGATGCTGAGGCCGAATCGCGAATTCAAGGACGCGGACAAGGCAACCTCTTCCTCACGGTGAGAAATGGTGCTGGGGGCGACGTCGCTTCCGCCGCCGCGCGGCCGCGATCTTGAGGCTTCTCGCCGCGCTCGGCTTAAGATAATGGCGCCGCCGCCGGAGCTCCTTGAAGAGCCCTTCCTTCACCAGCTTGCGGCGAAAGAGCTTCAGGGCACGATCCACGCTGTCGCTCTCTCCGAGTAGAACCTCAGCCATGGCCCCTCCGGGAAGAGAGCGCGGCGCCACCCAAGCAAAAAGGGGCCCGCGTAACGCCAGCCCCTTCCTGATCACGTTGCCTGCCGGACGCGCGACCGCTCCGTCTTGGGCTGGAACCTATCCACCCGCCGAGAGCGGCGCAAGCGAGGACTCCGCTATCTTGCATCATGCCCGCGAACGGTGTGACCGGCCCTCGGCCTCCCGTATCCGGACTTGGAGCGGGAGGGTGCCCATGGCCAGGAACAACTACGGCTTCGAGAAGCGACAGCGGGAGCTGCTCAAGGAGCGCAAGAAGGAGGAGAAGCGCCAGAAAAAGCTGGAGCGGAGCAATGCCGATCAGGTCGTCGATTCCACGACCCAGGAGCCCGGCGAGGGCTCGGACCCCGATTCATCCCGCTGAGGGGCAGCGCCGTCAACTGAGCATGAGCGCCGCGCACCCGGTCATCACGAGCGCAACCGCCCACACGAGATCGAGGTTGATCCACCCCCCGCGTGGCGTCGAAGGATGGCGTCGCGGAGGGAGGCGAGGAGCCGGGGCGCTGTAGCACCTGTCAGATACGGTTCGGGGCGGAGGCTGTCAAGAGAGCTATCCTTCGCGCATGACCACCTGCGTCATCGGCGCCGGCGCCGCGGGACTCGCGGCGGCCAGGCATCTCAAGGCGGCCGCGATCCCCTTCGAAGTGGTCGAGCGCGAGCGCGACGTCGGCGGCATCTGGGACGCTTCCCTGCCCCACAGTCCGGTTTACCAGTCCGCCCGCCTGATCTCCTCCAAGCCGCTCACGCAGTTCCCGGATTTTCCGATGCCGCGGGAATACCCCGACTACCCCGATCACGGGCAGGCCCTCGAGTACCTGCGCGCCTACGCGAGGCGGAATGAGCTGCACGATCACATTCGCTTCGAGCAGACGGTCGAGCGAGCCGAGCGAATGGAAGGAGGCGGGTGGAAGGTGTCGTTCGCCGGCGGAGGGTCACGGGCCTACGAGGACCTGATCGTCGCCGCGGGCATCCACTGGGTGCCGATCGTGCCGCGGCTGCCGGGGACGGTCCAGGGAGACTGCATGCACTCCCGCGGCTACAAGACGCCCGAGCTCTTCCGCGGCAAGCGGGTGCTCGTCATTGGAGCCGGGAACTCGGGCTGCGACATCGCGGTCGATGCCTCGGAACAGGCTGAGCGAACCTTCCTGAGTGTGCGCCGCGGCTACCACTTCATTCCGAAGTATGCCTTCGGGCGACCCATTGACCAGGTCGGCGAGGTGAGCCTCAAGCTCCGCCTGCCACTCCCCGTCCGGAGAGCGCTCAACCAGCTTGTCCTCATGGCGGTCGTAGGCAGGCCGGAGGAGTACGGCCTGCCGCGGCCCGATCACCGGCTACTGGAGAGCCATCCGATCGTGAACTCCAGGATCCTCCCAGCGATTCGGCGAGGCGACCTGCGGCCGAAGCCGGACGTGGCGGAGCTCAGGGGCCAGGAGGTCCTCTTCAAGGACGGGAGCACGGAGCCGATCGATCTGATCGTGTTCGCGACCGGCTACCAGGTGAGCTTCCCCTTCCTCAAGCCTCGGCACCTCAACTCGCCCGACGGCCGACCCGACTTCTACCTCCACGTCTTCCATCCGACCTACGACGATCTCTTCATCCTGGGCATGATCCAGCCGGACAGCGGCGTCTGGCCGCTGATGGATCTTCAGGCCAGGGCGGTGGCTGGTTACATCCGCGCGGGCGAGGGACGCGGGCTGAAGCGGGGGCCGCGTCCCGATCTGAGCGGGGGGATCCAGTACGTGAAATCCGAGCGCCACCGGTACGAGGTGGAGCACTCGACCTACGCGCGTCAGCTGCGGAGGGTGATTCGGCGGCTCGAATCATGAGCAGACTCTTGCCACTCGCCCTCGGCCGCACGATCAACGAGGCGTGACCTCAAGCAGAGAAAGGGTGGTCTGCACGTGACCGTCACCGCCATCGACCCCTCCACCAGTGCGCTCACCCGCGTCTCCCGCCGCCTGATCCCATTCCTCTTCCTTCTCTACATCCTCAACTTCCTCGACCGGGTGAACGTGGGGTTCGCGGCGCTGGAGATGAACCGCGACCTCGGTTTCGGCCCGGCGGTATACGGATTCGGCGCCGGCGTGTTCTTCCTCGGCTATTGCCTGTTCGAGGTGCCCAGCAATCTGGTGCTCTATCGCACCGGCGCCCGACTCTGGATAGCGCGCATCATGGTGACCTGGGGGCTGGCGGCGTCGGCGATGATGCTGGTGCACACGCCGTGGAGCTTCTATCTGCTCCGCTTCCTGCTGGGCGTGGCGGAGGCCGGCTTCTTTCCCGGCATCATCTTCTATCTCACCTACTGGTATCCCGCGCGGGAGCGGGCCCGGGCCTACGCCTGGTTCCTCGCGGCGATACCGGTGTGCGGGGTAATCGGCGGGCCGATCTCGGGTGCGCTGCTTGGGCTCGATGGCCGGCTCGGCCTCCAGGGCTGGCAGTGGCTCTTCCTGCTCGAGGGCATCCCTTCGGTGCTGGTGGGTATCGCCGTGCTGTGGTTGCTGCCCGACCGTCCGCGGGACGCGCCCTGGCTCCCGGCGGTGGAGCGGGCCTGGCTGGAGGAGCGGCTGGCGACGGAGGGCCACGGTCGAATCGCCCACCACGGCGAAAGCCTTCGCCGGGCGCTCGGCAATCCGATGGTGTGGTGGCTCGGCCTGAGCTACTTCCTGCTCGTCGTCGCACTCTACGGCTTCGCGCTGTGGCTCCCCCAGCTGGTGAAGGCCAGCGGCGAGTTCACCAACTTTGAAGTCGGTATGATCACCGCGATCCCTTATGCGGCCGCGGCCGTGGGGATGGTGCTCGTGGGCCGGAGCTCCGACCGCACCGGCGAACGCCATCTGCATCTCGCCCTGCCCGCGCTCGCCGGCGCCGTGGGATTTCTCGCGGCCACCCGCACTGGGAACACGGGACTCCTGATCGCCGCGCTGTCGCTCTGCGCGTTCGGCGTGCTCGGCTGGCTGGGACCATTCTGGGCCCTGCCGACCGCCTTCCTCCGGGAGCAGGCCGCGGCCGGCGGCATCGCGCTGATCAACTCGATGGGCGCGGTGGGCGGGTTCGTTGGACCATACCTGATCGGCGACATCAAGGAGCGGACCGGCGAGTTCGCTCCGGGACTTTCGGTGCTTGCCGGGTCCCTGGCCGTCGCGGCCGTCATCGTCCTGGCTCTCCGCTCGACGGCCCTTCGCCGGTCCGACGACCTTACGACTGCGTCGCTCTAGGCTTCGCGGTAGGTGGAACCAGCCCGTTGAGCCGGAGATACACGGCGATCTGGCTGTAATGCCCGGCCCACTCCTCCGCCGCCGCGACCATGACCGCCGCGCGGGAGGCCTGCTCTCCGAAGTACGCGACGGTCTCGTGCAGTCGCGCATCATCCATTCCGGCCAGCGCCGACTCGCAGAACTGGAACGTCTCCTCGAGCCGGGCGACGAGCGCCTCCTTGGAGGCGCCCGGAGCGAGCGCCGGACGCTTGGGCGCCGCCACACCACCGATACTGGAGCAGTAAGTGTCGTTGCCGGCAGCCATATGCGCGATCGCCTCGCCGAAGCTCATCTGGGCGGGGGTCGGCTTGAATCCGTACTTGGCCGCCGGCATGTCTTCCGCGGCAGCGATGAAATTGGTCGCGGCCCGCCCGGCAGACGAACGGACGGCGTCGGCGACGGGTGACGCGGGATCCGGCGCGGCGTTGGTCCCGGGCAGGGACCAAGCCGCTAGTGCCGTCAGCGCTACAAGTGGAAATGTCGTGTTCATGGTAGTGACCCGGCTCGGGGGTTGGTCTTCCGACGGACTTGGCTAGTCCCTCCAACTTACGTTGCCAGCCGGCACTCGGGTTCGGCTGGCGCGCCCGTGTCCATGGGCCTATGTTGGCACCCTCTCGTCCGGAGACGAGCCATGACTAATCCGGCTGCTACACTGCCCTCCCGAACGTCCGACGCCCTTTCAGTCCAGGTCGCCCTCGACCCCTCGGCGATCGGCGCATTGCGCTCGCGTCTGCGCGGTCCCGTCCTCCTCCCCGGTGATCCAGGCTACGACGACGCTCGCAGCCTCTGGAACGCCACGATCGATCGACGTCCCGCGCTGGTGATCCGCTGTCTCGGCGTGGCGGACGTCGTCGCCGCGGTGGAGTTCGTGGGCGAGCATGGGCTGGCGCTCACGATCAAGGGAGGCGGCCACAACATCTCCGGCCTCGCGGTCGCCGACGGCGCGGTGATGCTCGACATGTCGCTGATGCGTGGCGTCCGGGTGGATCCGGCGGCCCGGCTCGCGTGGGCGCAGGTCGGCTGCCTCCTGGGCGATGTGGATCGCGAGACCCAGCTCCACGGTCTTGCCGCGCCGCTGGGGTTCGTCTCCACGACCGGCATCGCGGGCCTCACCCTGGGCGGCGGGTTCGGGTACCTGACCCGCCGCTTCGGCTGGACCTGCGATAGCGTCGTCGCCTTCGACGTGGTGACTGCCGACGCGCGGGTCGTCCGCGCGACCGAGACCGAGCACCCCGATCTGTTCTGGGCCCTGCGCGGCGGGGGCGGCAACTTCGGCGTGGTCACCGGGTTCACCTATCGGCTCGCGCCAGTGGGCCCCGAGATCCTCGGCGGTGCGATCGTCTGGCGGGCCGACGAGGCGCCCCGAATCCTCGATGCATTCCGGACTCTGGCCGAGGAGGCGCCGCCCGAGCTGGCCGTGGCCGCGGGGCTGCGCAAGGCGCCACCCGTGCCCTGGCTTCCACAGGAGGTCCACGGGCAGGACATCGTGGCCTACTTCGTGTGCTACACGGGTCCGATGGGTGAGGGCGAGCGGCTCCTGGCGCCGATCAAGAAGTTGGGTCGGCCGGTCGCGGACACCGTTATGCGGCGCACGTACCTGAGCCAGCAGTGTCTCCTCGACGCCACCCAGCCAAAGGGTCGGCGATACTACTGGAAATCGGAGTTTCTTCCCGGGCACGAGCGTGAGCTCCTGGATCGCGCGCGATGGCACGCCGAGCGCCTCGCCTCGCCTCATTCGCTGGTCATCTTCTTTCCGCTGCACGGGGCGATCGACCGGCTCCCACCGGACCATTCCCCGTTCGGTAATCGGGATGCACACTCCGTCTTCAACATCGGCGCCTCGTGGGAACGCTCCGAAGATGACGTGCCGAACATCGCCTGGGCCCGGGCGGCGTGGGACGACCTGCGGCGGTTCTCGACGGGTGGGACCTACGTGAACTTCCTCAACGAAGAGGAGGGGAGCGACCGGATCCGGGCGGCGTACGGTCCGCACTACGAGCGGCTCGCCGCGCTGAAGGCGCGGTGGGACCCGACCAACCTCTTCCACCACAACAAGAACATTCCACCGAGCCGCTGAGTGCACTTCCAGCGGACGCTGAGCCAGGCGGAGCACACGGGCTTGTTCCTGGAGGCGGCGAACGGGACCAAGTTCATCGGCTCACCGACCGCCGGGGCCAACGGGGACGTCACGACGGTGCTGCTTCCGGGACAGGCTCAGATGTCGTTCAGCGGTCACGCGGTCCGGCATGCGGACGGACGACAGCTTCAGCGCCTTGGCCTGCAGCGGGACGTACCCGCGCGGCCGACGATCGCAGGCGTGCGCGCCGGACGGGATGAGGTGCTCGAGCAGGCCCTGCGATACCTCGAGCGGTCGCTCCCCAGATCGTCCGCGCGCTGAGAGGGTGGGATGCCACGCTACGCGGCGTTCCTGCGGGGCGTGAGCCCGATGAACGCGAAGATGCCCGAGCTGAAGCGGGCGTAGGAGGCGGCGGGGTTTACCGGGGTGCGGACGGTCATCTCCAGCGGCAACGTGGTGTTCGACACACGGCAGGCGACGGAGTCCGCGATCCAGCGGAGGGCGGAAAAGGCGATGGCGAGTCACCTCGGCCATGCGTTCCTCACCATCGTGCGTCCGGTCGGGATGCTGCGGGAGATGCTGGAGCGGGCGCAGTTGTCACCCTGAACGAAGTGAAGGGACCATGTCAGCATGGCCCCCTTCCCCCTCACTTCGCTCGGGGTCAGGGTGACAAGGAAGCGGCTAGTGGAAGGTGACGCCGAGTCCGAGCTGGAAGACGTCCGCGCTCCCGCCGTCGAAGGCGCCCCGGAAGTAGTTGAAGACCGGGGTGATCGATGTGGTCCGCGCGACCCGCATGTCGTAGCCCACGCCCATGAGCAGGCCGAACCCGTCGTCGGACGCGCTCACGATCCCGTCATCGGCCGATAGCCGCGAGTAGCCCGCACCGCCCTTGAGGAACAGACCGGACTGCACTCTCGGGTACCAGTAGGCGGCGGCCGACGCGTTACCCAGCCGGACGGTCGCGCCATCCTCGCTCTTGGACCAGCCGTTGAACTCCGCACCCAGCAGCAGATTGGGGCGAAGGGTCCCGCCGAGGGCGAGATAGCCGGTATAGCTGCCGGTGCGATCGAGGCCGTCGCAGCCGTCGCAGCTCAGCCCCATGGATCCCCATCCCGCACCGACGCCGGCCCAGAAACCTTCCCGGACCTGCGCGTGCTGCGCGGTGGCGGGGGTGGCGAGACTGAGGGTTGCCAGCGTGATCAGGCCGGCGATGATCGAGTGTCGGGTACGCATCGTGGCTTCCTTCTGCTGGAGGAGGTGCCCCTGGTAAGGCAACGAGCGTGCCACCTGCAAGCAGGTATCGACAAACGAGTTTGATGTTGGGGAATGACACTGGGCGAGAGGAGTGCAAGGACGAGCGCAAAATGCCGGGGGGAGAACCCGTTCGCCTGGGTCCAGGCTGCAGCCGCCTAGTCTGACCACCCTTTCAACAATTCGTGACAGCCAGGGCCTAAGACTAGCCGTTCAATCGGAACCTAGGCCCCTCTGCAGGAGGTGTGCATGTCCGTCACGGGCCAGGCCGGTCAGTTGGGGAGTGGCGAGTTCACCGGCACAGCCGCCGCGGCGCCGCGGCCACGGCGGCTGCTGTGCAGCGGCGTCACGTGCGCGTCGCCCACGCTCTTCAGGTACGCGTTGGGGTCGTGCATGACGGCACCCTCCGGCAGGTGTGCGTGCAGCTCCCCCAGGTCCCGCCGGATTCGCGCCTGGTAGAAGGCCGGCAGCCGGTCGTCCTCCCCCTCCATGAAGCCGCGCACGCTCGGGTCGGTGTCGAGCAGACTCCGAATCGTGGTATGATAGGCGATCCGGCCCCAGCCCTCCGACGACATCGCGCGCACCACGTTCATCCACCGGGGGATCGTCTCCCTGGTGGCGCCCAGGCGGCGACCGATCGCCTGCCAGGAGAACGAGTAGCTCGTCAGATCCACCAGCCGGTCGTAGAACTCCACCCACGAGTAGTTCACCGGCCGGACATTCATGGCGTGGTTGTTGTTCAGAAAGGCGAACGGGAACGGCAGCACGCGGTCGGCGCGCTGGTAGTCCAGGTTCATCGGCGCCGCCCGGCCGAAGGCCGACAGCAGCGAGTAGGCGGGAAAGGCCCCGGGCGCGAGGTCGATGAACTTCTTGGTGAGCTCGAACGGCTCCGGCCCCTCGTCGCTGTCGAGCCCGAGTACGAAGTTGGTCTGGACGTAGGGGACATAGCGCAGCAGCAGGTTCACGTGCTCGGCGCACTGGCGGACCTTGTCCATCCCGGTGTGCCGGGTCTTCGACTTGTTGCCCAGCGCGAACCACGACTCGATTCCCGGCAGGAGGGCTTTAAAGCCGTTCTGGCGCAGGCGCCGCAGATGCGGCTCCGACAGCAGTGAGAGGCTGCTCTCGGCGATGTGGCGCATCCGCCCGGGCGGCACCACCGCCTCGATCGCGTCCATGTAGTCGTCGAACCGCACGCCGAAGTTGGGGTCGTGCCAGCCGACGATCGGGTCCCGCAGCTTGGTGAGCAGGAACGCCAGGTCCTCGCTCAGCGCCCCGAAGCCGAGCGGCTGGTAGTCGACCGTCGAATCGATGCAGAAGCTGCAGGTGTAGGGACACCCCAGGCTGCCGATCATCGGCACGAACTTGATCACCGGCGACTTGGCCAGCGTCGCCTCCACGAACTTCCACCGCGCCGCCAGGCTCGGCAGCTCGGCCGGCTGGCGGCTCGCGCTGAGCACGCGGCCGAGCGGGCGGGAGGGCGCGCACTCCTCGAGCACCTCGTGGAGCACCTGCCGGTCGGTGAAGCCGAGCACGTAGTCGAAGTAGCGCTGCGCATCCTCGGGGTAGCAGCGGGCGTGGGGCCCGCCCAGCACGGTGATCGCGCCCCGCTGCCGGAAGAGATTGCTCAGCGCGTAGGCGAGCTGCGCCGCCTCGGTGAAGGCGCCGATGAAGAGGAGCTCGACATCGGCCGGGATCTCGCGAAGCAGGTCCTCCGCCCCGGTATAGCAGACGTACTGCACGTCGTGGCCCGCTTCCTCGCCCCACACCGCCAGCGCCTGGGGCATGATGCTCGCGAGGTTCGCGTTCATGATGCGCCCGTACAGGCTGCGGCGTGGGTTCTTGGTGACGAGGTCGACGATGCCGATCTTGCGGCGGCGGGAACGGGAGCCTGGGGCGGCGGTACGAGTGGGCGCAAGGGTCACGAGGGCACCTACCGGCCGGAGCTGGCACTCGAATTGCTGGGTCCCGGGAGCGGGGCGGAGTAATAGGAGTGGATGTGGGCGCTTTGGCCTATAGGCGCCGAGGCACTCGTAGGGTATACTGTAGCGCTGTATACCGCAAGGTTACACTAAGGTTCACACTCCGCAGCCGGCGCCGCCCCGGCCGAAAGGCCTCCATGGTACGTCTCACAGTGCGCGAGCTCATGCAGCGGCGCGGCATCACCGCCTACGCGCTCAGCCGCGGGGCAGGTCTGAGCTACCCCAGCGCGTACCGTCTCTCCCGCCCGGGCGCGGGCTTCGGCCGCCTGCATGCCGATACGCTCGACCGGCTGTGCGCGTTCTTCGACGTGCAGCCCGGCAAGCTGCTGGAGTGGATTCCGGCCAAGCGACGGAAGCCGCGAGGGCGCTGACCTCGCCGGACATGAGCCATGGCTCGAGGCCCTGACAACAGCGGCCGACCCATACGAGGATGAGCCGGCCGCCGCATGCCTCGGTCGCGCGACTCACGCCGCGCTCGTGCTACTGGGCGAGTCTCGCCACGTTCTCCGCTGCCGGCCCCTTCTGGCCCGCCACGAGGTCGAACTCGACTTTCTCCCCCTCCGTCAGGCTCTTGAAGCCCTGTCCCTGGATCGCCGAATGATGGACGAAACAGTCCTTCTCGCCGTTCTCCGGGGTGATGAACCCGAAGCCCTTGGCGTCGTTGAACCACTTCACCGTGCCGGTCGTGCGCATTGTTCCTGCTCCTTGCGAGTTGCGTGATCGGAGTAGGGACAGACGCCCGACTGAAAAAAGGGGCCGGCGTCAACGCCAGCCCCTCCCTGATCACGTTGGTTCGACCGCGCGTGCGTGGCCGATGTGGCAACAAGATACCTGGAAGCCCACCCGAGAGCAAGCGAGGTCGACAGCTACACGGGCCGCTCGGTTGACAGCGGCGGCCCCTCGTCCGTCCCCCGTACCTCGACGTAGTGGCTGGAGATCTCGTCGTCGGCAACCAGCTCGATGTGTGCCCGGTCGGCGCGGAGCCGGTAGGCCTCCTGCTCGGCGACGGACAGAGCCGTCCACCACTGCAGGTTCACGACGATGGTCGAGGCGCCGGTGAGCCGTTCGGCCTCGATCTCGCCGAGAGCCTCCTCCAGGCTGTCACGTCGCATGATCACGATGGGGCAACGTAGCGGTTCGCACAGGGAATAGCGAGCGGCGACCAGCGGGCCGTTGCACTAAGGGTTATCTTCCGACTGCCTCCTCGAATCTTCCGCCACCCAAAGGTCCCATGTCGCCCGCGACGGATTTCGATTTCCACCGCCAGGGCATCGTCGTAGCCGACGACGAGTGCCCTGCGACTACCCTCATCATCGACACGCTTCGGCTCGATGGACACCGCGTCATCCATGTCCGCGACAGCCAATTCGCCGCCGTAGACCTGGCGCTCCGAGACTGCCACCTCTTCATCTGTGGCGCGGGGACCGGCGGCATGCACGCGGTCCATCTCATCTCCGATCTGCGCGACAACATGCCCGACCTGCCGGTCCTCTGTCTCGCGACCGCTCTGCGGTGGTCGCGACGGCTCGAGGGACTGCTGCCCACCGACATCACGCTGCTTCGGGAGCCGTTCACGGCGGAGCGGCTGCGGGCAGCGCTCCGACCCCTGCTGCCGCTGACCTCCGGCGGTACCACCCTGGCATGGGCGACGGCGACTCGACCGTCGGGCGGTGTGAGCACGGAGGAGACCGTCCGCCCCACGTAGTCGGCATGCAGTGGTGGGAGTGAAATGCAAACGGCCGGCTCGATCAGAAGACGAGCCGGCCGTGGCACCTCCAGCGAAACCGCCGCGCCGTCTCGGGCGCGGCTGCCTCAGCCCACCATGTCGTGGTCGAGCCGCTCCAGCGACGCGGCGACCCAGACCAGCGACGGCAGGTCCAGCTCCCGCCGAAACCGCAGCGCGGCTTCCCGCACCTCCGGCGAGACGGGCTCGCCGGTGCGTTGGCGATAGCTGCGGTAGGAGTCGCCAAGATCGAGGAAGACTCGCCGGAGCGCGCGAGTGTCGGTATCCGTAACGCGCCGACGGCGACCCTTGCCGAGACCCGGGGAGCTCGCCGAGACCGCGCGATGGGCGTCCTTGATACGAGCCATCACGCGATCGGTGAGCCCCTGGTCTGGTGCGGGGCCGCCGGTGGAGTGCGAAGTGGGGTCTGACATGGGAACCGCCAGGTGGAAGGGTGCCTCCAGGCCGGATGGACCGAGGCTCCGAGTAATCTACCGGTGCGGTGGACTAATCGCGAACTCCTGACTGAACCCGTCTTCACCCTTCCTTCATCCCCGCCTCACACTGCCCCACCCAGATTGGGCAACGATCCCAGGAGGCGGCTCGATGCTCGTGCAGCGGATTGACGCGTGGGCGGTGTCCGAGGACGACTTCCCCCGAGGCTCCCCCATCGAGGCTCAGCTCGGTTTCCTGCTCCGCTACGCCATCCTCGCCCCCTCGGTGAGGAACACCCAGCCCTGGGCCTTCTCGGTTCAGGGAAACCGGGTCCATCTCATCGCCGACTTCCGGAAGACCCAGCCGGTGGCGGATCCCGACCGGCGCGAGCTGCACATCAGCATCGGGTGCGCGCTGGAGAACCTGCTGGTGGCGGCCGAGCACTTCGGGTTCGGGCATGGGATCGCCTACTTCCCCGAGCGGGGAGCTCCCGACCTGGTGGCGACCGTGACCTTCGAGGCCGGGGGCGCCCCATCCGAGGCCCGAGCCGGTGCCACACTGGCCGCGATTCTCAGGCGCCACAACGATGACGGGGTGTTTCGCCCCGCGCCGGTGCCGGAGTGGCTCCGGATGCGGCTCCTGGCGTGTTGCACCGAGCCGGATCTTCAGATCCTCCTGACCGGCGACCGTCCGTTCCGCCACTGGATCGATGCGCTCACGCTCGAGGCGGACCGGGCCGACTTCGCGGACCCGGGCTTCCGAAGAGAGTTGAAGTACTGGATCGGGCGGGGCGTGTTCGGGTCGCCGCCGGTGAGAGAGCAACTGCAACGCGCCGCGAGCACCCAGGTGGACCTCGCCGAGCACGTGGCTCGGCGGGACCACGCCATCGTGGAGAGTGCCGCGCTGCTGGGTCTCATCTGCACGACGGGTGACAGTCACCTCAGCCACGTACGGGCCGGCCAGCTCTTCGAGCGGCTGTGGCTCACGGCGACAGCGATGGGGGTGAGCATCAATCCGATGAGCCAGACCATGCGGCATCCCCGGTTGAGGGCCACGGTGGCCGAGGTGCTCCCCTCGGCGGGATGGACGCCGCAGCACCTCTTCCGGGTGGGGTTCGGGTCGAGCACCGGCGGGCAGCATACCCCGCGGCGGCCGTTGGACGACGTGGTGGTCTGATCGCGGAATCTGTCACCCTGAACGAAGTGAAGGGGGCCATATCGAGCATGGCCCCCTTCGCGGCGCTCAGGGTGACAATGCCGTCAGGACACCGGATGAAGCCTTCCTCACGCGCGCTTCACGTCCCGGTCACGTCCGGAGCGATAGGCTACCCAGGTCCCCATTCCGGAGCAGCCCGATGACAGCGATCCGCCTGCCGAAGCTCAGCGCCCTGCCGCGCTCCGCAGCGGCGTTCAAGCCGGCCATCCCACTTCGCCCGCGGTACGACAACTGGATCGCCGGCGAGTACGTCGCGCCCGCGCGCGGCCAGTACTTCGTCAACCTGACGCCGATCACCGGCGAGCCGCTGTGCGAGGTCGCCCGCGGCACCCATGAGGACGTGGATAAGGCGCTCGACGCGGCCCATGCGGCGGCGGTCAGCTGGAACACTTCGTCGCCCGCCTACCGGGCCAACATCCTCAATCGCATCGCCGACCGGATGGAGGCCAACCTCGAGACGCTCGCCTTCCTGGAGACGCTCGACAACGGCAAGCCGATCCGCGAGACCAGGGCGGCCGACCTGCCGCTGGCAGTGGATCACTTCCGCTATTTCGCGGGCTGCCTGCGGGCCCAGGAGGGGCACATCTCCCAGCTGGACGACGACACGGTCGCCTACCACTTCCAGGAGCCGCTCGGAGTGGTGGGACAGATCATCCCCTGGAACTTCCCGCTGCTGATGGCGGTGTGGAAGCTGGCGCCCGCGCTCGCCGCGGGGAACTGCGTGGTGCTCAAGCCCGCCGAGCAGACGCCGGTGTCCATCCTGGCGCTGATGGAGCTGATCGCCGACATCCTGCCGAGCGGCGTGGTGAACGTGGTGCAGGGCTTCGGGGTGGAGGCCGGCAAGCCGCTGGCCCAGAGCCCGCGGGTGGCGAAGATCGCCTTCACCGGCGAGACCTCGACCGGCCGGCTCATCATGCAGTACGCCGCCGAGAACCTGATCCCCGTCACGCTGGAATTGGGGGGGAAGTCGCCCAACATCTTCTTCGCCGACGTGCTGGACGCCGAGGACGACTTCTTCGACAAGGCGCTGGAAGGCTTCGCGATGTTCGCCCTCAACCAGGGCGAGGTCTGCACCTGCCCGTCCCGGGCGCTGGTGCAGGAGTCGATCTACGACCGCTTCATGGAGCGGGCGGTGGCACGGGTCCAGAAGATTGTTGAGGGCGACCCACTCGATCCCGCGACCATGATCGGGGCACAGGCCTCCGCGGAGCAGCTGGCGAAGATCCTGAGCTACATCGACATCGGGAAACAGGAGGGCGCGCGGATCCTGACCGGCGGCGCCCGGCGCGTGCACCCGGGCGAGCTGGCGAACGGCTACTACGTCGAGCCGACGGTGTTCGAGGGGCACAACCGCATGCGGATCTTCCAGGAGGAGATCTTCGGACCGGTGGTGAGCGTCGCCAAGTTCAAGGACATGGACGACGCGCTCATGCTGGCGAACGACACGCTCTACGGCCTGGGGGCGGGTGTCTGGAGCCGGGACGTCAACACCTGCTACCGGATGGGACGCGGCATCAAAGCCGGCCGGGTCTGGACCAACTGCTATCACGCCTACCCGGCCCACGCCGCGTTCGGCGGCTACAAGCAGTCGGGGATAGGCCGGGAGACTCACCGCATGATGCTGGAGCACTACCAGCAGACCAAGAACCTGCTGGTGAGCTATAGCCCGAAGAAGCTCGGCTTCTTCTAACCGAGACGCGGTCGCCGCCATCGCCGGGAAGGCCCACGGGTTCGTTCACCCGTGGGCCTTCGATTCGGCGTCCAGCCTATGGCACCGCTATGGCCTCGGAGAAGGGCTCACATCGGCGCGGAGAGCTTCCAACTCGGTAGTCAAAGCCACGGCGTCTTGGTGGCGTTTGGCCGGGTCCTTCTCCAGAAGCCGCTGCACGACCGCGTCCAGACGGGACGGCACCTCGGGCCGGAGCGCCGTCACCCTCTCAGGCTTTCCCCACAGGATGGCGTGAAACAGCGCTTCCAGTGAGTCCCCCGTGAACGGCGGGCGGCCGGTCAGCATCTCATAGAGCACCACGCCCAGCGCCCAGAGGTCGCTCCGATGATCGACCTGCTCGCCGCTCGCCTGCTCCGGGCTCATATAGGTGAGCGTGCCCAGCACCGCGCCGGTCCGGGTGAGCTTCGCCTGGGCGGCGGACACCTTGGCGATCCCGAAGTCGAGGATCCTCACGCGCTCGCCGGCGGTCACGATGACATTGGCAGGCTTGATGTCCCGGTGCACCACTCCGGCGGCGTGGGCGTGCGCCAAGCCGGCGGCGATCTGGACCGCGTAATCGACCGCACGATCCAGCGGCAGTGGGCCACGCCCGATCTTCTGCTTGAGGGTCTCGCCCTCGTAGAAGGGCATGACGATCACGAGCCGCCCTTCCTCCGGCTCCGCGACATCGAAGAGGCTGCAGAGGTTCGGGTGGTCGAGCGAAGCGATCGCCTTGGCTTCCTGCAGGAAGCGTGACTTGAACTCCGGCTCCGCGCTCAATGAGGGAGGAAGGAATTTGAGGGCCACGAGCCGCTGCAACCGGCGGTCTCGGGCCTTGTACACGACCCCCATCGCCC
>Ga0210115_1000266_pt1 | contig 14882 bp, 17 predicted proteins | sample MayberryNW_TuleB_2_FD_185526 | JGI IMG/M metagenome (GOLD analysis project Ga0210115, IMG submission 185526) | Wetland microbial communities from San Francisco Bay, California, USA, that impact long-term carbon sequestration - MayberryNW_TuleB_D2... | ecosystem: Environmental > Aquatic > Marine... | reverse complement strand
AGCCCGAACGTCAAGGCCGCCATCAGCAGCATCACCCATGCCGCGGCCTGGCTGAGCCGCCCGGCCGGCAACGGCCGCCCCGCCGTCCGCGGATTGCGGGCGTCGATCGCGGCGTCGGTGGCGATCGCCGCGATCGTCGGCGGGCTCCTGAGCTGGATCGCGGTGAGGCGCTCGCTCGGAGTCATCTTCACCGGGATCGTGACGCTCGTCTTCTCGCTCGCCTTCGCGAACTTCCTCCTCGGCCAGCGCGACCTGACGGGAAGCGAGACCGGCCTCGTCATCACCGGGACTCCCTCCGGCATCGCCGACGACCAGGTCGGCGGCTACTACCTCTTCGTCGGGGTGGTCGTGGCCTTCCTGGTCGTCTTCCGCATACTCCAGCTCTCCCACGTGGGCTGGGCGTTCCGCGGCCTGCGGGACGACGAGATGGCCGCGGAGCTGGCCGGCGTGGACGTCGCGCGGTACCGCGTCTACGCGGCGACCGTCGGGTCGGCGATGATCGGGTTGACGGGCGCCCTCTACGCGTACAGCGCCGGGTTCGTCAGCCCGGACACGTACGCCTTCCAGCAGGTCGACGTCCGAGTCCTCGTGCTCGTGGCATTCGGCGGCCTCGGCGCGCTGCTCGGGCCGCTGATCGGGGCCGGTGTGCTTGCCGTCGTCGACGAGCGCCTGACGACGGCCCAGGGGGAAGTCTGGGGGTTCGACGTCGTCCAGCTGCGGGAGTTCTTCTACGGCGTCTTCGTGATCGCGATCTTCCTCTTCTTCAGGCACGGCGTTGTCCATGCAGCCGTCACCCTCGCGCGCCGAGCCGGCCGCCGGCGTCGGCGCGACGCCGGCCCGCCCAGGCCGGCGCCGTCCGAGCGCTGATCGCACCCACTGCTGCGGCCGGGTTACGCTGCCGGGCGTGCCGCGCGGGAACCACGCGAACTCGCAGACGACGAAGGCGACGCTCGGGCTGCGCGAGCTCCTGCTCGACGGGGCGTTCAAGCCGCGCGAGCGCGTTCCCGAGCTTCGCCTCGTCGAGGAGCTCGGCGTCTCCCGGACGCCGCTCCGGATCGCCTTGATGACGCTCGAGCACGAGGGGCTCCTCGAGACCCTCCCGGGCGGCGGGTTCGTCGTGCGGGAGTTCACGCGCACGGACATCGACGACGCGATCGAGCTCCGTGGCGTGCTCGAGGGCACGGCGGCGCGCCTGGCAGCCGAGAGGCTCGAGTCGGACGACGAGCTGGAGCCTCTCCGCGCCTGCTGCGGCGAGCTCGACGGAGTCGTGCGTGCCCCGAGCATGAGCGCCTTCATGGACTATCTCCGGCTCAATCAGGAGTTCCACGACGGCTTCCTCGAGCTCGCGAAGAGCGTGCAGCTGACCCGCGCGCTGGAGCACGTTCTCGCCCTCCCGTTCGCGCCGCCGAGCGCGCTCTTGATGGTTCACTCGGCCCTGCCCGAGTCGTGGGAGATCCTCCTCGTCGCCCAGCACCAGCACCACGCGCTCGTCGATGCGATCGGCCGGCGCGAGGGAGCGCGTGCGGATGCGATCGCTCGCGAGCACGCACGCATCGCCCGCGTGAACCTCGACATCGCCGTCGAGAATCGCCATCTGCTCGAGCGGGTCCCGGGGTCGACGTTGCTGCATCTCCCAGCCGCTGCCTCCTGACCACGTGTCGGACGAGGTCGGAGCTCGGCCCCCGAGTGCCGTGCACGTCAGGCCGCTGCACGAGCAGGACCTCGACGCTGCGGACCGCGTGCTGCGGCTGGCGTTCGGGACGATCCGCGGCCTGGCCGACCCGGACGCCGCGTTCGGCGACAGCGACCTCGTCCGTACGAGGTTCCGTGCCGCCCCCGAGCACGCGTGGGCCGCCGAGCTCGACGGCGACGTCGTGGGCTCGGTGTTCGCGGCGCACTGGGGCTCGTTCGGCGTCCTCGGCCCACTCACCGTCGACCCGGGTCGCTGGGATCGCGGCATCGGAGGCCGGCTGCTGGAGCCCGTGCTCGAGGCGTTCGAGAGCTGGGGCCTCCGCCAGGCCGGCCTCTTCACCTTCGCGGACAGCCCGAAGCACCTCGGCCTCTACCAGAAGCACGGCTTCTGGCCCGGATCCCTCACGGTCGTGGCCTCCAAGGAGACGGTCTCCCCGGGGCGAGGGTCGTACACGCTCGTCTCGAGCGAGCCGGAGAGCCGGCGCAAGCGCGTCCTGGACGAGGTCCGCGGGCTGACGGATCGGGTCTTCCCCGGGCTCGACCTCGGCCGGGAGATCGCCGCCGTGATCGAGCAGGAGATCGGGGACACGCTGCTCCTGCGGCGCCAGGGCACGCTGGAAGGGATCGCGGTGTGCCACCGCGGCGCCGGAAGCGAGGCGGGGAGCGATGCCTGCTACGTCAAGTTCGCCGCGGCCCGCCCGGGTGAGGGTGCAGAGGCTCGCTTCGAGGCGCTCCTCGACGCCTGCGAGGCCTATGCGGCGGAGTCAGGGCTGGGCCGGCTGGTCGCAGGGGTCGACACCGGCCGCCTCGACGCGTATCGCCGCCTTCTCGCACGGGGGTTCGGCATCGAGCGGGTCGGTCTCTCGATGCGGCTTCGCCCCGAGGCGCCCGACTTCGACACGCCTGCCCACTACGTGATCGACGACCGTCGTTGAGCCGCGCGGTCGTGCCTGGACCCTCCTAGGCCACACCTGCCTTCGTGCGCCAGCCCTCGTGGTACGAGCTGCGCGCGATCTCCGAGTACGGGCATGGGCTCACGATCGCGCGTATCTCCGTCTGGGCGTGGCGCTCGACCACCGGCTTCGCCGAGCCGCCGTCCTCCTCGCCCCAGACGAGCGTCACCTCGGCTCCGAGCTCGACGTCGGCGTCGACGACCGCCAGGGACAGGAACGAGCGCTCGTTGTAGCTGTAGCCGGAGAACGTCGAGACGCCGACGAGCGCGCCGTCGCGCAGCACCTTGTCGTTCGGCCAGGTCGCGTAGTTCGAGAGCGGGATGTCGATGTACTTCGCGGGCTCGCCGGGCTCGAAGAGGGTTCCGATCGCATTCGCGACGTCCTCGCCGTTCCAGGCTAGCGTGACCTTGCGGCGCGGGGGCTCCTCCCCCATCGCCTGCAGGGCCTCGCGCCCGACGAAGTCGTGGTCGAACTTGACGAAGGGCCAGTAGCCGAGGTCGTGCGGCGTGAGGTAGTAGTCCGCGATGTCCTCGGAGTAGAAGCTCCCTCCGAGCGAGCCCGTGCCCTCGTACCCCTCGGCCGGGAGCCACTCGCGGTACGCCTTCAGGCCGTCGCCCGTGAAGACCGCCGGGAGCGGGCACGGGATCCAGCCCGACTCGAGGGTGTTCGTGGCGTAGACCCTCGATCCCACCTGGCGCAGGCCGAAGTCGCGTCCGGCCTCGACGATCGCCGCCCGAACGTCTTCGCGGTCCTCCCACGGGCCGAAGAGCTCGAGCCCGGGCACGCCGGACATGCCGTGGTGGAGCGCGCGAACCGCGTGACCGGCGATCGCCAGCTCGCCCAGGTTGAAGAACTTGATCTCGGGGAGCGAGCCGCCGTTCGCCTTCGCCAGCACGTCGAGCGCCGTCGGGCCCTGAACCTGGAACCGGTAGAGCTGGCGGCCGCCTGTCGGGTTCACCGCGGTGCGCTCGTCCCGCGACAACGTCACGTCGTAGCCGCCCGTCTCCGCGTGGAACTGGACCCAATTGTGGGCCGAAGGCCTCCCGACGAGGCGCACCTTGTCCTCGTCGAGGAAGAAGAGGATCCCGTCGCCGATCACGTAGCCGTCCTCGTTGCAGGCGACGAGCTGCTTCGCCTTGTTCGGGGCGAAGCTCTCGAACGAGTTCACGCCGACGTGGGAGAGGAGTTCGATCGTGCCCGGGCCCTCGATCTCGAGGTCGAGCATGTGGTGCGACTGGTCGAAGAGCGCGGACGTCTCGCGCCAGGCCACCTGCTCGTCCCGCCAGTTCGAGAACTCGGCGGGGACCGCCGGGTAGACGTAGGGCCCGATCTGCGAGTCGCGGGCCATCTCGACGGCGCTCCCGACCGCCTGCAGCTTCTCTTCCAGGCTCGTGAAGCTCATGTCCACCCACCTCCTCGTCGAGACACCGTTCCTGGGGCGGATACTAGGGGAGTACGCCCACCTGTCACGGTGAGCCCGGTTCGGGGCGGAGGGCCTGGTGGTCGCGGCCGAGGAACGTGTTGGCCCAGGCGCTCGTGCCCGCGAGCGCGTTGTCCTTGACCACGACGGGGCCGTCGAGCATCGATTCCTCCTCGCCGTAGGCCTTCAGCCGCTCGTACGCCTCGGACCAGATGCACTCGGAGTCGTACACCTCGCAGAGGCCGTCACGGGTCCCGCCGCAGGGGCCGTTGCGCTGGTTCTTCGCGCACTGCGACTCCGGGCAGACGTACGCGATCTCGGGCAGCGAGCAGTCGCCGCAGTCCTTGCAGCCGAAGAGCGGCACCTTCGCGGCCTGCTCCAGGGCATGGGCGAGCTTCCGCACCGCCCGTGGGCCCCGGTCGAGGCGGCGGTAGACCCTCCGTCCCGCCTCGAAGAGAGGCGCGTCGCCGGCGAAGACGGTGTCGTGGGCGCGGCGGCTGACCCGGTACCTGACGGAGACGGGCAGGTCGGTGCGCCGCCGTCGCTTGGACTCCAGGTAGGCACGGTCGACGACGTCGGACGAGAGACCGGTCTCCGGGTCGCGCTCGAAGAAGTGGAACTCCCCCGCACGCGGGAACTGGATCTCTCGCGCGAGCTCGGGCCAGTCGGGCGCGAGGGCGTCGGCCCGGTCGACGATCTCGCCGAACGTCTCCGCGGGCATGTGGCCGCCGAGGTAGACGCCGTCGAAGCCGAGCCCGCGGACGACGGCGAGATGCTTGGAGGCGAGATCGACGAAGAAGGAGCGCCCCTTGTCCCGGCTCGCACCGTGTCGCTCGGCGAGCTCGAGCAGCTCGTCCGTGACGACGATGCCGGGAATGATGCCGCGGTGGAAGGCGCGCGCCGCCGTGCGGGAGAGCAGGTAGACGTTGGCGAGGACGTGCAGCGGCAGGCCGTCGCGCCGGATCCAGCGGAGCAGCTCGTCGTCCTTCCGTGTGTTCCAGCCCGCCTGGTTGATGACGAAGCGCGCACCTGCACGCACCTTCTTGCGCAGCTTGAAGTACTGCGGCATCACCTCGCGCTCGTAGCGCTTGTGGTTCGTGACCACGCCGCCCAGGAAGAAGTCCGTCCGCTGCAGCACGGCGCCCGGCCTGCGCGTGTCCGGCAGGCCGTCGTTCATCTGGGAGAAGAGGCTCATCAGCCCGACGGAGTCGATGTCGAAGACGGGAGCCGCGAGGCCGCGGTGGCCCATGACCGGGTAGTCGCCGGACAGCGCGAGCACGTTGTCGAAGCCGGCCGAGCTGAGCTGCCAGCCGCGGCTCTCGAGCGCGTTGCGGTTCCAGTCCTTGCAGGCGAGGTGGATGATCACGTCCTGCCCGCGCGAGATCAGGTCGGTCCCGAGCGCGTCGGGCGACAGCATCGCGTGCCCGCCGGGGTTGTCGGTGATCGAGAGGACGTCGATCCTCGGGTCCGCGGCCAGGTCCCTCGCGAGCGCCAGCACGCGTTCACCTCCCTCCGACGTGATCGGCCCCCGGCTCGTCACGAGCTCCGCTGCGACGACGAAGCCGCCCGGCTGCGCGAGGGCGTCGCGGAGCGAGACCATGCCGTCAGCCCTCGCCGGCGACGTCCGGAGTGCCGTACGTGTGGAAGCTCTCGATCGTCTGCACACCCCAGTACTGGCCGCGCGCGCGCTCCTCGGCCGTCCACGTGATCGGCTCGAAGTCCGGGTCGTAGACGAAGTACCCCCCGGTCGTGACCTCGATCCGGTTCCCTCCGGGCTCGAACCCGTACAGGAAGAAGCCCTGGGCGACCCCGTGCTTCGAAGGGGCGGCCTCGATCGGGACGCCCGCGTCGACGAAGAGATCCGCAGCGCGCAGACACTCCTCGCGGGTGTCGACCCAGAACGCGAGATGGTGCAGGCGGCCGGACGCGCCGTGCGCGTCGGCGACGTAGATGAGCTCGTGCGCGGCGATCGAGAGGCTCAGCCAGGCGCCCGTCTCGGTCCCGTCGTCGAGCTCGATCCGCTCGTACAGCCGGTACCCGAGGACGTCCTCCGCGAACGTCCTGTTCGCGCGCACGTCCGCTGCCAGCACGTTGACGTGGTCGAGCCGCTTGACCGCCGCTCCCCGCCCGACGTAGCGCTGCGGCTGGTTGCGCCACGACGGGCGCAGGTGCTCGGGCGCCTCGTAGCGCTCGGCCTCGTAGTAGAGCTCGAAGACGTGCCCGTCGGGGTCGGTGAAGCGGTAGGCCGGGCCGTGACCGAGGTCGCCGTCGATCCAGCCGGCCCCTCGTCCTGCGGCCTCGACGGCGGCGACCCGGCGGTCGAGCGCCTCCGGGCTCCAGGCTCGCAGCGCGACGTGCCCGAGCCCTGCCCGCGGCGACTCCGTGAGCTTGAGGCTGTAGCGCAGGTAGTCGCCCCAGCCGCGGAGGAAGACCGACTGCCCGTTGCGCGCCTCCTCCTCCATGCCGAGCACGTCGACGAAGAACCGCAGGCTCGCCTCGGGCTCGGGCGTCAGGAGCTCCGCGTGGCCGATGCGGGCGAGGTCGTGGAGGGGCTCGTTCACGACTCCACGATCTCCCGCAGGCCGTCGAGGTCGTAGGACAGCTCGCCCGCCTCGAGCTTCGCGCGCTTGACACGCTCGCGCTCGGCGCGCTCGCGCGCGGCCGCGAGCACCTCCTCGACGCGCTCGCGCTCGACGACGACCGCGCCGTCGGCGTCGAGCACGACAGCGTCGCCCTCGCGGATCGTCGCGCCGCCCACCTCGACCGGCTCGCCGATCGCCCCAGGGACGCGCTTCCCCGCCCCCGAGACGCGCACGTGGCGCGCCCAGACCGGGAGCCCGAGCTGGCGCAGATCCTCGACGTCGCGGACCGCGGCGTCGACCAGGAGCGCTGCGACCCCACGGCCGAGTGCCTGCGTCGCGAGGAGCTCTCCGACGAGCGCGACCGGTGCCGGCTCCGGCATCGTCACGACGATGACCTCCCCGGCCAGCGCCTCGGCCACGGCGGCGTGGACCATGAGGTTGTCGTCCTGCCCGCAGCGCACCGTCCTCGCAGGCCCGGCCGCACGGGAGCCGGGCACGATCTGGATCAGGGGCAGGTCGACCACCGCCGCCCGTCCGGCGGCCTCGTGCACGGTCGCGGTGCCGAGACGTGCCAGCTCGGCGAAGGCCTCGGTCACAGCGCGTCCACGACCTGCGGCGTCACGCGCTGGAACGCCTCGGCGTACCGGATCGCCGAGTTGCCCGACGAACGGCGCGCGTGATTCCCTCGCTGCTCCGCTCGCTGCTCGTAGTACGTGTGCAGGTACGCCTGAGCTTTCATCTCCGCCATCGCGGCCCGTTTCTGCTCGATGACGGAGGTGATGTCGACGAACGTCGTCGGCACGAAGTTGCACAGCTCGGGCTGGTGCGGCTCGAACAGGAGCAGCTCCGGCGGCTGGACGGTCTCGAACGCGCTCGGGACGCCTGCGCCGGCGGCGAGCGCCCGCGCCTTCTCCACGGCGAAGAAGGCGGCCGCGTGGTCGGGGTTGAAGGGGTCCCGGTCCGTGTGCGTGATCAGCACGTCCGGCGCGAGCTCGCGGATGCGGTCGGCGAGCGCGACGAGCCCGGCCTTGTCGATCTCCAGCGGGTAGTCGCCGAGGTCGAGGCACTCGAACTCGGCGCCGAGCGCGCGTGCGGCGCGCTCCGCCTCGCCGTGCCGGACCTCCTTCACGCGCTCGACCGTCTGCCCCGGCTCCTTCCACAGCTCGCCCGACTCGCCGCGCTCGCCGTACGAGAGCGCGAGCACGCGTGCCGTCCCGCCGCGCGCGGTCGTCACCGCGACGACGCCGCCCGCGCGCCAGACGAAGTCCGCCGAATGCGCGCCGATGACGAGAAGGCTGCGGCTCATCGGCTGACCCCGATCAGCCGATGAGCCGCGTGGAGGGGGGTGGGGAACCGGGAGGTTCCCCACGATCTCAGGAAGAAGGCGGCTTCGCGGGAGGAAACATGGTTTCCGCTCGCCATCGCGCTGGCGAACGCGAGCCAGAGGCGAGCGTTGCGGGTCATTCCGCGCCCGCGAGCCGTCTCGACTGCGTCACGATCAGCGCGCGCACCTCGTCCTCGTCGAAGCCGGCCCCGAGCAAGCGGTCGGCCCACAGCGCGAGCCCGTCCTCGACCGCTGGGTAGTCCGGGTTGCCGCAGTCGCTCGAGAAGAGCGACCGCTCGACGCCGACCGCGCGCACGCCCTCGAAGACGTGCTCCCAGGTCGTCTTGCCGCTGTACGGGGTCGTCAGGCAGCGCTCGATCAGGCAGCCACGCTCGGCGAGCGCCCGCTGGTCCTCGATCGAGAAGTCCTGGCACGGGAACTCGGGGTGCGTGACGACGATGTCCGCGACCCCTTCTTCGCGCGCGGCGTCGACGACGGCGAAGGCGTCGTCGCGAGCGAGATGCCCGGTCGCGAGCACGAGGCCGTGCCGCGCGATCGCGCGCACGACCTCTCGCGCCTCGGGCAGGAGCTTCCCGTCCGGACCGGTGACGAGCACTGGCTCGACGCTCAGACCGAGGCTGCGCAGCTCATGCTGGAGCATCGCCCACTGCGGGACCTTGTCCCCGTCCTTCGGCTCGGTCCTGCCCGCCGTCTCCGCGGGCGAGTCGACGGTGGGCATCCAGACGATCCGGGCGCCCTCGCGCGCCGCGATCTCGACGGCGAGGGCGTTCAGGCCGCCCACCGCCCAGTTGAGGGTCAGAGTGCCGACGACCTCGACCTCCGGGACGAGGGCCGAGACGACCTGCGCGCGCTCGGCGGTCGACGTGTAGTGCGACTTGAGGGCGAAGCCCGCGAGCCCGAGCTCCGCGAAGAGTCGCGCGAGCGCGAGGTCGTCGATCCGCCGCCGGGGGACGTCCGGGGCGACGTGGACGTGCAGGTCGTACGCCCCGCGCACGAGCGCACGCGCGCGGGTGCTGGGCGACGTTCCCACGGCCTGCTGCGTCGTCAACGAGCCAACCCTAACGCGCGTCCGCCGCCCGGCCTCGGGCGAGGTCCGAGAGCAGCGACGCGCTCGCGGCGGCAACGCGCGGCTCGACGCCGAGCTCGAGCAGCAGCTCGCACGCCGCCTCCATCTCGTCGACCCGGCGCGCCGCGTGCCTCTTGCTGCCCTCGACGAGACGCTCGAGCAGCGGCTCGCCGACGACGGACGCGATCTCGCCGCGGAGCCAGGCCGCGTGACCGGCCGCCTCGGCCGCGCTCAGGCTCTCGAGCACGGATGCCGCAAGCCCTTTCGTGAAGACCGAGCGCAGGAGCTTGAGGGTCGCAGCGTCGCCGGGACGGTCGGATACGACCTCGACGGGCATGCCGAGAGGGCCGAACACGTCAGCGAACGCGTGCGCGCCGGGGCCCGAGGCCAGCGCCGGGGTGCCGAGGCCGCGCGAGGGAACCGGCCCGAGCAGCGCGATGTCCGCGAACAGCGCGCCGGCTCCAGCCACGAGCGCGGCGAGGTCGCGCTTCAGCGCGGGGGCGGCGGTGTTCAGATCGGCGTAGATCGTGCCGGCGCGGAGACCCGGCAGCGACGACTGGGCTGCGGCGAGCGCCGTCGACGCGGTCGTCAGCGCGAGCACCGCCGTGCTTCCGGACGCTGCGGACACGGGGTCTTCGATCCCGGCGACCCCGTCCGGGGCCGCGGCCAGCGGGTCGTGGCCGCGGACCTCGGCGCCGGCGGCCACGAGGTCGGCCGCGATGCGAGCGCCGGCCTCGCCGAGGCCGAGCACGGCCACGACCGGGGCGCTCACCGCCGGGTGCTCCGCGCCGTCCGCGCACGCATGCCGCGGATTGTTGACGATCTAGGCGGAGGCACCGACAATGCCGTCGCGGTGCCCTCCAGTCATCGGAGCCTCGAAGACCTGCTGGCGACGGCGGAGAGCCCGGTCGAGCTGCTTCGCAACTCGCAGACCGGGGCCAACGTCTTCCCAGGCCCGCCGGAGTTCACGAACTGGCGGGACGAGCAGCGCGCCTGGCAAGAGACCTGCGTCCTCTTCGACCAGTCGTTCCACATGAACGACCTCGCGGTCGAAGGCCCGGACGCCCTGAGGCTCCTCTCCCAGCTCGCCGTGAACAGCTTCGACGGGTTCGGCCTCGACCGCGCCAAGCACTTCGTTCCCTGCAGCCCCGAGGGCTACGTCATCGGCGACGTGATCCTGTTCGCTCTCGGAGACGACCGCTTCAACCTCGTAGGCCGCGCCCCGGCGCTCAACTGGATCCTGTTCCACGCGGAGACCGGGGGGTACGACCTCGCGGTCGACCTCGACCTCAGGAGCGCGCTGCGCACCGACGACCGGCGCAGGTCGTATCGCTTCCAGGTGCAGGGCCCGACCGCGATGCAGGTGATCGAGAAGGCGCTCGACGGCCCGCCCCCCGAGCTGAAGTTCTTCCACACGACGAGCGTGCAGGTCGCAGGTCGCAGCGCAGGCGCCCTGCGACATGGCATGGTCGGGCAGCCGGGCTGGGAGCTCTTCGGGCCCTGGGACGACAGGGAAGCCGTGCTCGAGGCGCTCGTGGCCGCGGGCGAGGACTTCGGGCTCCGGCGGGCCGGCGGACGTGCGTACTCCTCCAACACGCTCGAGTCGGGCTGGATCCCGTCACCGCTCCCGGCCGTGTACTCGGGCGAGAGCATGAAGGCGTACCGCGAGTGGCTGCCGGCCACCGGGTACGAGGGCTCCGCGTCGGTCGGGGGGAGCTTCGTCTCCCGCGACGTCGAGGACTACTACTTCACCCCGTGGGACCTCGGCTACGGAAGCTACGTCAGGTTCGACCACGACTTCGTCGGGCGGGAGGCGCTGGCCGAGATCGCGGACGGGGACCACCGGGTGAAGGTCACGCTGGCCCTCGACGACGAGGACGTGACCCGCACCCTCGGGACGATGTTCCAGGCGGGCGAGCGTGCGAAGTTCATGGACTGGCCGTCCGCCGTGTACTCGATGCACCAGTACGACCGGGTCTCGGTCGGCGCTGAGACGATCGGCATCTCGACCTGGATCGGCTACAGCGCCAACGAGGGCAAGATGCTGACACTGGCCGTCCTCGACGCCGAGCATGCGGAGCCTGGCACCGAGGTGACGTTCGTCTGGGGAGAGGAGGACGGCGGCACGACGAAGCCCACGGTCGAGCCCCACGTCCAGGTGGAGATCGGTGCGGTGGTCAGCCCGGCGCCGTACGTCGAGGCGGTGCGCCGGTCGTACGCGCCCGGCGGCTGGCGCGCCGCGCACGCCTGAGTCGGCTCCTCTCACGCCGACGCACGCCAGCCCCGGTGCCTCTTCTAGAGTGGAGGGATGGCCGCGCCGATCGTCCTCGTCCCCGGGTTCTGGCTCGGCGCCTGGGCCTGGGACGAGGTCGCGGACGCGCTGCGAGGCGACGGTCACGACGTCACCGCGCTGACGCTCCCGGGCCTCGAGTCGATCGCTGCCGACCGCTCCGCGATCGGGCTCTCCGACCACGTGGACGCGATCTGCGAGGCACTGGAGGCTGCGCGAGCCCCGGCCGTGCTCGCCGTGCACAGCGGCACGGGCGGGGCCGGCTACGCCGCGAGCGACCGGATGCCCGAGCGCATCGCCGCGCTGGTCTACGTCGACTCGGGTCCGGCTACCGGAGCGCTGGAGCCCGGCTTCGAGGGCGTCGAGAAGCCGCTGCCCTCGGCCGAGGAGCTCGCCGAGGAGGAGAACCTGGACGGCCTGACCGAGGAACATCTCGACACGTTTCGGCGGCGTGCCGTTCCCGAGCCGGGCGGCGTCCTGCGCGACGCGCCGGAGCTGACGAACGACGCCCGGCTCGACGTGCCGAGTACCGCCGTGTGCACCGGGTTCACCTCGGAGCAGTACAAAGCCGCGGTCGGGGAGGGCTACGCCTGGCTCGGCGGCTTCGCGGAGCTCCACGACCTCACCTGGGTCGACCTGCCGACGAGCCACTGGCCGATGTGGTCGCGCCCGCAGGACCTGGCGGTGCTGCTCGGCGAGATCGCGCGCACGGCACGCACGCGCTGACGGGACGCGCGACGGCAAGAACCGGGGCTCCGAACCGCCGCATTGCTAGGCTGGCTGTCCGACTCACCGCTCCGTCCTTTCGCGGCTCACTCCCCACGAGTTGCGCCAGGTCTGAGCCGTACCGAGGGAGGGCGAGGCGCGTCGATGGCCACACGGAGACAGCAGACCCAGGCGAAGGCGGCACGCGAGCGAACCGTGCGCGAGCGTCGAGAGCGCAAGCAGGAGAAGAAGCGAGCAGCGGCTGCCGAGCGCAAGGAGCGGGCCGCGGGCGGAGGCGATGATCTGGGGGCGGGCGGCCTGGGCGACGACGCGGCGCCGCTGACGGACGCCGTCGACTAGACGCGCTCTTCGATCCGCATCAGGCCGAGCGACACGATCGTGCGGTACTGCGCGGAGGCGTGGTGGCCTGCCTGCAGCAGCGACTGGTTCCCCGCCTCGAGGATGCGGCGGTAGACGTACAGCGGTACCTTCACGGACCGCTCGCATTCGCTCCTCGAGCACTCGCAGCCGAACTCGACGAGCCCCTGGGGATCGGTCGCCGGGTCGCCCGCTGCCTTCCTCTCGTTCTCGCGTCGACGAGCGACGTGATGGTTTGCGCCGTCCATGGCACCCGCCTCTCGATCGTTCCTCTGGCCTGAACGGATAAGGAGGGCGCGAGCGCCTTCGGTATTCGTCCCGTACGACCACAGTGTACGCGGGCTGCTGCGGACAGGCCTGCGCTCCTACGTGCCGACTACGCTGTGGAGGTGAAGCTCGCAGTCGGAGACGTCGTCGTATACGGCAACCACGGGATCGGTCGGGTCTCGGCGCGGAAGCAGCAGACGGTGCTCGGAGCCACGCGCGAGGTCGTGGTGCTGACGCTCGAGGGCGACCTCACGGTCACGCTGCCGCTCGAGCTGGCACAGACGCAGCTTCGCCCGCTGGCGACCAAGGCGGATCTGCGCCGCGTCGAGGAGACGCTCCTCGCCGACGGCGAGCTCAGCACGGATGCCTGGCTGTCCCGCCGACGGGCGACGCTGGAGAAGCTGGCCGGCGGCGACCCGGTCCAGCTGGCGGAGATCGTCAGCGAGGGCGCGCAGCGCGAGCGCCTCCGCCTTGCGAAAGGCGCGAAGCCGCAGCTCTCGTCGGGAGAGCGTGAGATCTTCACGAAGGCGCGCAGGTTGCTGTCCGGTGAGATCGCCCTTGCGCTCGGCATCCAGCCTGCCGCGGCGGACGGCTGGATCGACGAGCACCTCGCACGGCCGGCCTAGCCGTTCGCTGCTCTCACAGATGGCACCCCCGGGAGGCCGGGCCACGCGGGGACCTACGTGCTCTGCGACTTCACGTAGTCGATGTAGCCGCGCACGTCCGCCGCCGGCTCGGTGTACGCGTCGCCGAGTGCCTCCTCCATCGCGGTCATGTACTCCTCGGCCCAGGCGGGGAAGTCGTAGTCGATTGCGCGCAGGAACTCGAGCGTCGCTGCGAAGCGCATGTCCGCGATCGAGGGGGTGTCGCCGCCGATGAACGTCTTCCCGTCGAGGAACCAGGCGCGATAGACGTCGAGCGGGCCGGCGAGCGCGTCCTCGGCGTCCTGCCGGGCCCGCTCCTTGAGCTCGTCCGAGACGTCCGAGGTCGCGACCTCGCCCGCGTACTGGCCGAACCCGAGCTTCGGGTACGTCGCGCGCGCGAGCAGCGGGTAGAGCGTGCCGATCAGGTAGAACATCGCGCTGTCGACCATCGCCCGCTCGCCCGGGTCGGTCGGATAGAAGCGGTCGAGGCCGTGCTTGTTGCAGAGGTACTGCATGATCGCGCAGCTCTCCCACAGCGAGCCCTTCGGCAGCCCGGCCTCCTCGAGCAGCGGCGTCAGGTCGGCCGGGTCTTTGGCCAGGAACTCCGGGGTGGACTTCTTGCCCCACACGTCGAGCTCGTCGAAGTCGAGGCCGGCGGCGCGGACGAAGATCCGGGTGGTCAGGTTGTTCACGCTCGGCTTCAGGATGCTCAGCGTGTTCGTGGCCATGTGCTCCTCCTTCGCTACGGGTAGGGGTTCTTCGGTGCGCGATCGTCGGACAGCGACGCCCGCGAGCGCGCGACCAGCGCCTCGATCGCATCGGCGAGGTGCTCGCGCCCGATCGAGTGCTCGTCACGCTCGACGCGGATCCGGTGCGCCTCGAACAGCACCTCGGCGTGCGAGAAGCCGGGCGGCGGCTCGAAGCGGTACGACGCCAGCTCGACGAGGAGGCCGAGCGGGTCGTCGAAGTAGATCGAGTCCATGAAGCCGCGGTCCTTCACGCCCGAGTGCCGGATCCCGCGCTCGTCGAGGCGCTCGATCGCCTGGGCGAACGTGGCCTGCGAGAGCGCGAACGCGAGGTGGTGGACGTGCCCCGGCTCGCGCGGCGGCGAGCCCCCGTCCGCCTCGCGCTCCTCGTTCGTGAAGACGGTGATCAGGCGGCCGTCGCCAGGATCGAAGTAGAGGTGGCTCTCCGCCTCGTTGTCGAGGTTCGGCTGCTCGAAGACGAACGGCATTCCGAGTACGCCCTCCCAGAAGTCGATCGACGTCTGCCGGTCGGCGCCCACGATCGTGATGTGGTGGACGCCCTGCGTCTGCAGCTTCCGCATCGGCGCGACCTTATCGCTCCACGAGCTTCGACTTGTACTCGCTGCGCTGGAGGCTTCCCCACGGCACGAGGTCGATCCGCGTCTGCACCACGAGAACGCTCCGCAGCCGCTCGCGGATCGCGTCCGCCAGCGCGTCGTCGCCCGCGTGGTCGCGGGCGAGCTCGACGGAGACCGGCAGCGGCGGCTCCTGCTTGACCCCGGCCGCCGTCGGCC
>Ga0210115_1000265_pt1 | contig 14891 bp, 16 predicted proteins | sample MayberryNW_TuleB_2_FD_185526 | JGI IMG/M metagenome (GOLD analysis project Ga0210115, IMG submission 185526) | Wetland microbial communities from San Francisco Bay, California, USA, that impact long-term carbon sequestration - MayberryNW_TuleB_D2... | ecosystem: Environmental > Aquatic > Marine... | reverse complement strand
GATCGGCGACGTCTTCCCGCACGTCGACTTCACCTGGAGCCTCTTCTCGACGCTCCTCGGCATCGCGATGTTCACGTTCGTCGGGATGGAGTACACGTGTCCGCTCGCGGAGGAGATCGAGGACCCGGGCCGGAACATCCCGCTCGGGATCTTCCTCGGCCTGACGCTCGTGAGCATCCCGGTCGTGCTCTTCGGGCTCGCCGCGGGGCGCTACGTGCCCGCCGACCAGCTCGCCGCCTTCAGCCCGGTCGCCCAGATGGACGCGGCGGTGGCGATCCTCGGCGACACCGGCAAGTGGTGGATGGGGTTCATCTCGATCGCGGCGACCCTCTCGACGCTGAACGCGCTCGTCGCCGGCATCCCCAGGATCCTCTACGGGATGGGGCTGACCAGGCAGCTGCCGCGGGCCTTCTCGTACCTGCTTCCCTCCACGCGCGCCCCGGTCGTCGGGATCGTGGTGGTCGCGGCGATGCCGATCGTGATGAACATCCTGATCGACCTCGGGACGAGCCAGAACTTCATCAAGCTGATCCTCGCCGGGGTGCTCGGCTGGGGGACGGCGTACCTGCTCATCCACCTGACGGTGATCATCCTGCGCCGGACCGACCCGGACGCGCCGCGGCCGTTCCGGGCGCCCTTCGTGCCGATCCCGCAGCTGCTCGGCGCCGGGCTCATCGCCCTCGCGGCGTACAAGATCTTTCCCGTGCCCGAGGTGCGGCACGACGCGTACGTCTACTACGGGATCTTCCTCGCGGTGGCCGCGGTGCTCTCGTTCCTCATCAACGCGGTGTTCATGGGGAGCGCCACGGCCCAGTTCCGGCGGGTGCCGCTGGCCGAGGTGTACCGCGAGACCGCGCTGATCGAAGAGGAGCTGCCGCTGCCGGTCGAGCCCGGCGGACCGCATTTGGGGCACCATACGGACGAATGACGATCGGCCAGAACGCCCCCGCGGAGGAGCGGGTCGCGCGCGCCCTCGAGGCGGGGGTCGAGCGCGTCCGCGTGCACTTCACCGACCTGCTCGGGGTGTCGCGCAACAAGGTCGTCCCGATCTCGCTCCTCGACGAGTGCGCCGAGGACGGGATCAACTTCTGCATCTCGGCCTTCTGCGTCGACCACGCGGGCGAGGTGATCGACGGCACGGGTCTCGGCGCGGAGGTCGACTTCCGCGACGCGCAGATCGTCCCCGACCTCGAGACGCTCACGGTCGTCCCGTGGGAGCGCGCGACCGCCGTCGCGATCGGCGACGTCATGTTCGACGGCGACGAGCTTCCCGCCTCGCCGCGCCAGCTCCTCAAGCGCGCCGTCGCCGAGCTGGACAAGCGGGGTCTGCGCGCCGTCGCCGGCCACGAGCTCGAGTTCTTCGTCCTGCGCCCGACCGGCGCGGGCTACGAGCAGTACGCGAAGACGCCGGGGCTCGTCTACACGATGTCGCCCGGCGTCGACCCCGAGGGCGTCCTGCGCGAGATGGAAGACGCGGTCGGCGCCATGGGCCTCCCGGTGATCGCGTCGAACCAGGAGTACTTCGGCTCCCAGTGGGAGATCAACCTGCGCTACGACGACGCGCTCAAGGCGGCCGACGACGCGCATCTCTTCAAGCTCGCCGTGAAGGAGATCGCCGTGAAGCACGGGCTCGTCGCGACGTTCATGGGCAAGCCGGTGCAGGAGCTCGGAACGTCGGGCTACCACCTCCACCTCTCGCTCTGGAACGAGGAGGGCGACAACGCGTTCGCCGATCCGGACGGACCGGATGGGCTCTCGGCGATCTGCCGGCAGTTCCTCGCGGGGCAGCTCGAGCATGCGCGCGGGATGACGGCGATCATGGCGCCGACGATCAACGCCTACAAGCGGTTCCTCGCCCAGGCCTTCGGGCCGTGGAACGTGACCTGGGGGCACGACAACCGCACCGTGTACGCGCGCGTCCCGCGCGAGCGCGGCAAGGCGACGCGGATCGAGAACCGCGCCGGAGACGGGACGGCCAACGCCTACCTGGCCTCGGCGGCCGCGCTCTTCGCCGGCCTCGACGGGCTCGACCGCGAGCTCGATCCCGGGCCCGGCGTGAGCGGCGTCGCCTACGAGCTCGAGGACCGGCCGCTGATGCCGTTCTCGCTCGGTGAGGCGCTCGACGCGCTCGAGGCCGACCCGTTCTTCGTCGAGTCCCTCGGGCCCCAGTTCGTGCAGGCGTTCCTCGCGATGAAGCGGAGCGAGGTCGCGCGGTTCGCGAGCGCCGTGACGGACTGGGAGCTCAACGAATACGCGAACGTGCTGTGAGCGCGGCCGCCGGAGCGCCGTCGTTTGCGCGAGACATCCGGCCGCTCTTTCGCGACGAGGACCGCGACGCGATGGACTGGGCGTTCGACCTGCACGCGTACGAGTCGGTGAAAGAGAACGCCGCGGCGATCCTCGAGCGGATCGAGGACGGCTCGATGCCCTGCGACGGCGAGTGGCCCGAGGAGCAGGTCGAGCGCTTCCGCGCCTGGATCGCGGCCGGCCTGGCCGCCTAGGCCGTCGCCGCCGAGCCCACTCGCGGCGCCGCGGCGACCCGTGCGCGCAAATCGGCACCCTTCCGGCACGGAACCGGCACGAAACGCAGGCCCTCGATCCGTAGGCTGGGATCGGGTGGCGGGAGCGCCCCTACCCCCTCCCAGGGTGGGGCTATGGGCCTCTTGCGGGCTCGGCTCGTCGCGCAGGGGGCGGTTCAGCCGCGCCCGCGTTCGGCCGATCCGCCGACGACGCTGTAGAACGCGGCGTAGGCGACCGTGAGGAACGACGTGAAGAGGACGACGATCGCGAACGTCCCCGGGTGGTCGGACGGGTTCGCGACGCGTGTCCACGTGTCGGCGAGCAGGCCGCCCGGGCTGGTGAGGACGTCCCAGGAGTTCCAGCGCAGGAACCGGCCGAGGTACACGCCGAACGACGCCAGCCCGATCGTCGTGACGACACCGGCCCACGCGAGCGCCGGCGAGACGAGGCTCCGCACGATCGAGTGGATGAGGAAGAGCGATGCGAACCCGAGCAGCAGCCCGGTCCACGCGGCCGATCCGACGAGCACCGTGTCGAACCAGATCGGCGCGCCGTTCCAGTTCGGCACGTGCTGGAAGTCGGTCAGGATGTACGGCGCGTTCGGGAAGAAGAGGAACCAGACGAGGCCGCCCGCGACGAGCCAGGCCGGGCGCACCCGGCGTCGCCAGCCGTCGTAGACGAGGAGTGCCGCGACGAGCGGTGCCCAGGCGAGCACGAGGTTCCACATGAGGTTGACGCCCTCGCTCCGGCCCGTGTACGAGAACCGCACGCCGACGCCCACGTAGACGAACGCCGTCGAGAGGACGAGCGCGCCGAGCGTCGCCCACCGGCGCCTGCTCCAGCCGTCGGTCATGGACGAACCGTAGCTAGCGCTCGCGCTCGACCGGGTTCGCGAGCGTTCCCGCGCCGTCCACGGAGACCTCGACGACGTCGCCCTCCTCGAGGTAGCGCTTCGGGTCGCGCGAGTCGCCCACGCCGCCCGGCGTGCCGGTCGCGATCACGGTTCCGGCCTCGAGCGTGATCCCCGTCGAGCAGTACGCGACGAGCTCGGCGAACGGGAAGATCAGGTCGCGCGTGTTCGCCTCCTGCAACACGTGGCCGCTCACGGTCGTCCGCACCCCGAGCGCGCCGAGGTCGACGCCGTCCACGGCGGCGATCCCCGGGCCCAGCGGCGCGAACGTGTCGAAGCTCTTCCCGATCGTGAATTGCCGGAGCGGCGTCTCGAGCTGCGCGCGCCGGCCGGAGACGTCGTTGAAGGCCGAGTAGCCGCCGATCGCTGCGCGCGCCTCGTCGAGCGAGGCGTTCTTGACCGTCCGCCCGAGCACGATCGCGACCTCGCCCTCGTAGTCCGGCCGGTTCTCGTCGCGCGGGACGACGATCGCCGCGCCGGTCCCGACGAGCGCCGACGGCCACATCGCGAACACGACCGGCACCGCCGGGACGTCGAGCTCCGACTCGCTCGCATGGTCGCGGTAGTTGAGCCCGATCCCGATCAGCTTCGCCGGCACGACGGGATGCAGGAGCCGGACGTCGCCCAATGCGTACTCGGGCCCAGAGGCGCCGGCGATCGCCTCCCACCCCTCGTCCGACGGCACGAATCCGCCCAGCCCGGCCGGCCCGGCGTCGACGACCGACGACTCCTCGAGCCGCCCGATCCGCTCGGCACCGGAGGGATCGACGAACCGCGCCGCCCTCATCGGCCCTGCTCCTCACGGAGGACCTTCATCGCATTGACGGCGCGCGGGATGCCCGCGTACGGCGCGGTCTGGATCACGGTCTCCTCGATCTCCTCGTCGCTCGCGCCGGCCGCGCGCGCCGCACGGATGTGCGCAGCGATCTGCGGCTCGGTGCCGCCGAGCGTCGTCAAGACCGCGAGGATGATCAGCTCGCGCTCCCGTGCGGTCAGCCCGGGCCGCGAGTGGACGTCGCCGAACGCGAAGTTGACCGTCAGGACGCCGAGGTCGCCGAGCCGTGCGAGGAACTCCTCGCCGCCGGGTTCGTCGTTCAGCTCCGCGAGGCGCGCGACGCCGCGCTCATGTCTCGTCTTCTCCTCCATCAATACGGATACTTCCATGGATGGCCACCGCTCCGACGCTGGAAGGGTTGAGCCTCGACAACGACGCGTTCGTCGAGCGCGTCCCGCACGAGACGTTCGCGCTGCTTCGCCGCGAGGCGCCCGTCTGGTGGTACGACTGGCCCGGCGGCCGCGGCTTCTGGTGCGTGACGAAGCACGCCGACGTCGTGGCCGTCTCGCGCGACACGAAGACGTTCTCCTCGGCCCAGGGCGCGAACCTCGAGGACCTCGACGAGGAGATGCGCGTCGCGCGGCAGTCGATGCTCGAGACCGACCCGCCGCGGCACACGCGACTGCGCGGCCTGGTCGGCCCGCCGTTCACGCCCCGGGCGGTCAAGGCGTACGAGGTGGCCCTCCGCGAGCTGACCCGGACGATCCTCGACCGGGCGCTGGCGCTGGGCGAGTTCGACTTCATCGAGGAGGTCGCGAAAGAGCTTCCGATCCGCGTCCTGGCGCGGCTTCTCGGCGTTCCCGAGTCCGACACCGACGCGCTGATCGACTGGGGCGACCGGATGATCATGAACACCGATCCCGACGTGGCCGACGTCCTGCACGACAGCCCGGAGAGCGAGGCCTATCGGCTCGTGCCCTTCCGGAGCCCGGCCGCGCTCGAGCTCTTCGAGTACGGCCACGCGGTCGCGGCCGAGCGGCGCGCCGAGCCGCGCGACGACCTCGTCTCGAAGCTCGTCCACACCGAGATCGACGGGGAACGCCTGACCGAGCAGGAGTTCGACACGATGTTCCTGCTGCTCGTCGTCGCGGGAAACGAGACGACCCGGCAGGCGATCGCGCACGGGATGCACGCGCTCGTCGAGTACCCCGACCAGTGGGCGCGCATGCTCAACGATCCCGAGCTCGCCCGGCAGACGGGCGCGGACGAGATCCTCCGCTGGTCGAGCCCCGTCCTGCACTTCCGCCGCACCGCGACCGTCGACACGGAGATCCGCGGACAGCCGATCGCGGCCGGCGAGAAGGTGGTCGTCTGGTACGTCTCCGCCAACTTCGACGAGGAGGTCTTCGACGAGCCCCTGCGCTTCGACGCCGGGCGCGCGCCGAATCGCCACATCACGTTCGGCGGCGGCGGGCCGCACTACTGCCTGGGCGCGCACCTGGCGAAGCTCGAGGTGCAGATCCTCTTCGGCGAGCTGCTCCCACGGATCCGCGACCTTGAGCTGACCGCGACACCCGAGCGCATGCGCTCGAACTTCACGAACGCGCTCAAGCGGATGCCCGTGCGCGTGACGCCGGCGTAGTGCGCGGCCGCGCGAGCCGGGCGGCGCTCGGGAGCCTCGAACGGACCGCCGACGTCTTCGCCGCGCTGGGCTACCGCCGCGGGGCGAAGGAGGGCGCGTTTGCCTTCCGGCTCGAGCCGCCCGAGGGCGCCCGCCCGCTTGTCGCGGGCCTCGCGGTTCGCGGCCGCATCTTCGGCGGGAGCTTCGCGCTCGAGCTCTCGACCGCGGATCCCCTGCTGCCTCCGTCCGGCGGATTGTCGGCACGCGGACGCGGCGTCGTCCGCCTCCGGCACGTCGACTTCCGGCCGAAGCGGGGCGATCCCGCCGGAGCGGAGCTCGCCGCGCGGTTCGACGCCGACGAGCGGCTCCAGGCCGCGCTCGGCGAGGTGCACTTCGAACAGATCCGGGTCGAGCCGGACGGCACGCCGGCCATCCGCCACATGGGCGGCTCGGTCGTGTGGATCCTCTTCCCGCCGCTCGTCCGCCCCGTGCCGCTGACCGTGGAGCAGGCCCGTGCGACGGTTCGCGCGCTCGAGGCCTTCTAGCCGGGTAGCCAGTCGAGCCCACGGGCGCGGCCGCCCGGGGTGGAGAGGAAGTGCTCGGGGCGCACCTGCACGACGTCGGCCTGGGCATGGGCGAGGACGAGCCCGGTGCTGTCGAGGACGCTCGCCTCGGCCTCGACGCGGCGGTCGCTCCGGCCGACCACCTGCGCGGAGATCCGCAGCGGCTCTTCGATCGGGACCGGCGCCAGGAAGCGCACCTCGAGACGCGAGGTCACCGCCGGTGTGACCATCCTGCGCGCGACCTGGCCGCACGCCTCGTCGAGCAGCGCCGCGACGATGCCGCCGTGCACCGCTCCCGGTGCCCCCTGGAACCGCTCGGGGACGACGTGCTCCGCCTGGAGCACCCCGCCGTCGAAGCGCCACTCGAACCCCAGCCCGTCCACGCCGATCCCGCAGCCCCAGCAGAACGGGTAGTGGTCGGTCCGGAGCTCCTCGCTCACGAGCCGATTATCGCGGCGCGGCCGGAGGCTAGTTCTCGTTCGCGCCCGAGCTCTGGAACTCGAACGGCTCCTCGGGACCGAAGACCTTCTCCTTGAGCCAGCGCCGGGTCTCGGGGCCGGTCATCGGGTTGAAGAGCACGCCGAGCGCGATGCCGGTCAGAAGCAGGGTGAAGTTCCGCCCCGTGTGCGCCGTCTCGCCGCGCGCGCGCCGGCTCGCCTCCCGGAGCTCCTCGACCGCCTTGCGGAGCTCGTCCTGGACGTCCTTGTCGCGCGCCACCCGCATGGCGACCGCCGTCGCGCCGGACGGACCGATCAGGTCGTCGTAGATTCTGCGTGCCGAGTCGTACGCGCTCTTCACGTGATCGTGCAGCTCTTCGTCCTTCGCCAGTCGCTCGACGTAGGGCCGAGCGGTCTCGACCGCCTCGTTCACCCTGTCCTTCATCGGAGTCCCTTTCTTCGCTGTCGTGTGCATTCTTACCTGAGGCGGGGCGCGGGGAAACGCGGCTACGGTTCCCGGTACGCTCGCGGGGAGCAGGCCGCGCTCACCGCCGGGGTTGCCGTGGAACGCTGGACTCGCTTCGTCATCCGTCACCGCTGGATCGTCGTGGGCGCCTGGGCGGTCGTGTTTCTCGTCTCCCTCGCGGCGATGAGCGGGCTCGCCGACCTCCTGACGAACCGGTTCTCGCTCCCCGGCACCGATACGGCGCGGGCCGAGAAGATCCTCGACGAGCACTTCGACCAGAAGTCGACCGGCTCGTTCTCGGTCGTGGTCAAGACGGACGAGCCGGGCGCGGCTCGGTCGCTCGTGCCGAAGGTCGAGCAGGCGGCGACGCGGGCCGCGGACGAGTTGCCGGGCGGTCGCGTCGCCGGTGTCGCCCCTGTGTCGCGCGAGGTGATCGTGGCCTCGATCGTCTCCGACCTCGAGGCGGCGGACGCGAAGGGCTACACGGACGACATGCGCCAGGCGGTCGGCTCGATCCCAGGGGCCACGATCTACGTCAGCGGCCAGGCGGCGATCGAGCACGACCTCGACCCGGTGTTCTCGCACGACCTGAAGATCGGCGAGCTCTTCATCGCGATCCCGATCGCGCTCCTCATCCTCGTCTTCGTGTTCGGGACGCTCGCGCTCCTCATCCCGTTCATGTTCGCGGCGGCGTCCATCCCCGCCACGCTCGCGATCATCTGGGTCGTCGCCCACTTCATGGAGCTGACGACCTACCTGCAGAACCTCGTGATGCTGATCGGGCTCGGCATCGCAATCGACTACTCCCTCCTCGTCGTCTACCGCTACCGCGAGGAGCTCCGCGCCGGCGGGCCGAAGGACGACGCGCTCGTGCGGACGATGGCCACGGCCGGGCGCGCCGTCGTCTTCAGCGGCAGTGCCGTCGGGATCGGCCTCGCGCTCATGCTCTTCATGCCGTTGCCGTTCATGCGCGGGTTCGGCGTCGGCGGGCTCGTGATCCCGCTCGTGTCGATCGTCGCCGCGCTGACGCTCCTGCCGGTGCTCATCTGGTTCCTCGCGCGCCCGCTCGACCGGGTGCGGCTTTTGCCGAGGCGCCTGACCGAGCGGCGCGACTCCGAGTACGACCTCTGGGTGCGCCTGTCGCGCTGGATCATGCGCCGCCCGGTCCCGGTCGCCGCCGTGACCGTCTCCGTGCTCGTCCTGCTGACGCTCCCGGTCCTCGGGCTGGAGCTCGGGCCCGGGTCGAACAAGGGCATCCCACAGGACCTCGAGGGCGTGCGCGGCCTGACGATCATCGGCGACGCGGTCGGGGAAGGTGCCCTCGCGCCGACGGCGATCACGATCGACACCGGTCGCCCGGGCGGTGCGCAGGACACCGCGATCCAGGCGGCCGAGCAGCGCCTCGTCGAGCGGCTCGAGGCCGATCCCGAGGTGGCCCGCGTCGACTTCGCGATCGGGCCGCAGTACGTGGACGAGACGGGCCGCTACGTGCGGATCGACGTGATCGGCAAGAGCGAGTACGGGGCCCCCGAGGCGCTCGACTTCGTCAACCGGCTGCGGGATGAGATCGTCCCGGCGGCGGAGTTCCCCGCGTCCGCGAAGGTCTACGCCGGCGGCGGGCCGCCCGGCGGGCGGGACTTCCTCGACGTCTCGTACGGCGCGTTCCCGTGGCTCATCCTCGGCGTCTTGCTCCTGACGTACGTCCTCCTCCTGCGCGCGTTCCGCTCGGTGCTGATCCCGCTCAAGGCGATCCTGCTCAACCTGCTCGGGATCGGCGCCGCCTACGGCCTCATGACGCTCTTCTTCAAGTACGGCGGCGCGGAGCGCTTCGGGCTCATCTCGTTCGACCAGATCGAGGGGTGGATCCCGATCTTCGTCTTCGCGATGGTCTTCGGCCTCTCGATGGACTACGAGGTCTTCCTCGTCTCGCGCATGCGCGAGGAGTGGGACAAGACGAAGGACAACGAGCACGCGGTCTCGGTCGGCCTTGCCAAGACCGGGCGGATCGTGACCGCGGCCGGGCTGATCATGTTCGCGGCCTTCATGGGCTTCGTCGCCGGGTCGATCGTCGGGCTCCAGCAGTTCGGCTTCGGGCTCGCGATGGCGATCCTGATCGACGTCACGATCATCCGCGCGTTCCTCGTCCCGTCGGCGATGGCGATCTTCGGGCGCTGGAACTGGTGGCTCCCGACCGGGGTGGCGCGCGTCTTCCGCGTGCGGCCGTCCCCGCTCGAGCGGAAGGGGACCGCGATCCACGCGCCGAGCGGGCGATAGTCTCCCGCCCGTGCAGATCGAGGTCGTCGAAGGGGACATCACCGCGCTCGACGTCGACGCGATCGTGAACGCGGCAAACGACCGGCTCTGGATGGGGGCCGGCGTGGCCGGTGCGATCAAGCGGGCCGGCGGCGACGAGATCGAGCGCGAGGCCGTGGCCAAGGGTCCGATCCCCGTCGGGACGGCGGTCGAGACCGGGCCTGGTCGGCTGCCCGTGCGCCACGTGATCCACGGAGCCGTGATGGATCAGGACCTGCAGACGAACGCGGACCTCGTCGAGCGCACGACCCGCGCGTGCCTCGCCCTCGCGGACGAGCTCGGCGCGGAGTCGGTCGCCCTGCCCGCCTTCGGCACCGGCGTCGGCGGCTTCCCGGTCGAGGAGTGCGCCGAGCTGATGGTGGGCGCCGCCCGCGCACACGAGCCCGCGTCGCTCCGCCGGGTCGTCTTCGCCGTCTACGGGCGCCAGGCCGAGTCCGCCTTCGCGCACGCGCTGGAGTCCGCGTGAAGGGCGTCATCCTCGCCGGCGGGTCGGGAACGCGGCTCCACCCGCTGACGCGGATCACGAACAAGCACCTCCTGCCGATCTACGACCGGCCGATGGTCACCTACGCGATCGAGGCGCTCGTTCGCGCCGGGATCACGGAGCTCATGCTCGTCACGGGCGGGACGCACGCGGGCGAGTTCCTGCGCCTGCTCGGCAACGGCCACGAATGGGGGATCGACCGGCTGTCGTACGCCTACCAGGAGCGCGCGGGCGGGATCGCCGAGGCGCTCGGCCTCGCGGAGCGCTTCGCGGCCGGCGACCGGATCTGCGTGATGCTCGCCGACAACGTGGTCGAGCGCTCGATCCGGCAGACGGTCGAGAACTTCGAGCGGCAGGAGAGCGGCGCGCGGATCCTGCTGGCGCGCGAGAACGACCCCCAGCACCTGCGCCACCTGGGCGTGCCCGAGCTCGACGGCGGCGACCGGGTCGTCCGCATCGTCGAGAAGCCGGAGGATCCGCCGAGCTCCTTCGCGGTGACCGGGATCTACTTCTACGACGCGGACGTGTTCGAGGTGATTCCGGAGCTCGTCCCGTCCGGCCGCGGCGAGCTCGAGATCACGGACGTGAACAACTGGTACGTCGACCAGGGGACGATGGAGTACGACGTGCTCGATGGCTTCTGGGGCGACGCGGGCGAGTCGATCGAGGCCTACTACGCGGTCAACGACTTCGTCCGGCAGAGCGGGGCCAACAACCCGTGAGCACGGTCGCCGCGCTGCCCGGGATCGTCCGGCTCCCGCTCCAGGTCTTCGAGGACGAGCGCGGCTGGTTCGTGGAGGTACGGCGCGCGTCGAGCCTGCCGAAGCCGACCCTCCAGACGAACGTGTCGTTCTCCCGCCGCGGCGTGATCCGCGGGCTGCACTACCACGAGCGCGGCCAGGACGACCTCTTCACCTGTCTGACCGGCATGGCCCGCGTCGTCGTGCTCGACCGCGACTCGGGCGACGTCTTCACGGAGGACATCGGCGAGGACAATCCGGTTGCGCTTTACATCCCCGGCCACTTCGCCCACGGCTTCGAGGCACTCACCGATCTCCTCTTCTGCTACCACGTGACCGAGGAGTACGACCCGGCCGACCCCGACGAGCACGGCATCCCCTGGGACGACCCGCGCGTGAAGGACCTGTGGAGCACGCAGACCCCGATCCTCTCGGCGCGCGACGCGTCCTGATCACCGGCGCGGGCGGGCAGCTCGGCGCGGCCCTCGCGGAGGTCTTTCCCGAGGCGGACGCGCGGACGCGCGCCGAGCTCGACGTGACGCGCCCCTTCGACGCCGACGCCGACCTCGTCCTCCACGCCGCCGCCTGGACGAACGTGGACGGCGCCGAGTCCGACCCGGCGGGGGCAGAGCTCGTGAACGTCGTCGGGACACGGAACGTCGCCGCGCTGGGCGTCCCGGTCGTCCTCTACTCGAGCGACTACGTCTTCGACGGCGCGAAGCGCGAGCCCTACGTCGAGTCCGACCCGACCGGGCCCATCGGCGTGTACGGGCGGACGAAGCTCGAGGCGGAGGGCGAGATCCGGGACGGCTGGATCGTGCGGACGTCCTGGCTCTACGGGCCGACCGGGCACAACTTCGTGCGGACGATGCTCCGCCTCGGGGCGGAGCGCGACCAGGTGAGCGTCGTCGCCGACCAGCGCGGCTGTCCCACGTACGTCGGGCATCTCGCGCTCGCGACGCGCGAGCTGCTCGGGCTTTCCAGCGGCGTCTGGCACGTCGCCGCCGAGGGCGAGTGCACGTGGGCCGAGTTCGCGGAGGCGATCTTCGACGAGGCGGGTCTCCGGTGCCGCGTAGAGCCGATCACGACCGCGGAGTTCGCCGCTCCGGCGCCCCGGCCCGCGTACTCGGTGCTGCGCAGCGAGCGCCCGGGCGCCCCGCGGCTGCCGCACTGGCGCGAGGGCCTCCGGGATTGCCTCGCGCGGCTGGCCGGCACGTAGCGGCCCGCTGAGGAGCGGCTTGTGTTGCATCACCCGGCCCCTGCGACCGCGCCGATCCGGGCCGTGATGCAACACAAACCCTGCGGGCGGGGGGCGATGGGGCGCCCGGGCCCGATTACCATCCCGTCCGTGCGGATCCTCGTCACTGGCGGCGCCGGGTTCATCGGGAGCCACTTCGTCCGGCGCCTCGCGGCGGCCGGCGAGGACGTCGTCGTGCTCGACAAGCTCACCTACTCGGGCAATCCGGCGAACCTCGACGGCGTCGGGCACGAGTTCCACCAGGGCGACATCGCGGATCGGGACGCGGTCGCCCGGGCGGGAGCCGGCGCCGGCGCGGTCGTCAACTTCGCCGCCGAGACCCACGTCGACCGCTCCATCCTCGCGGCGGGCGAGTTCATCACGACCGACGTGGTCGGGACGCACGTCCTGCTCGAATGGGCGCGCGAGACGGGCGCCCGGTTCGTGCAGGTCTCCACGGACGAGGTCTACGGCGACGTGGCCGACGGGGCCTCGCGCGAGGACGACCCGCTGCGCCCGTCCAGCCCGTACGCGGCGTCGAAGGCCGGCGGCGACCTGCAGGTGCTCGCCTACGTGCGGACGTACGGCGTCAACGCCTCGATCACGCGCGGCTCGAACACGTACGGGCCGAACCAGTACCCGGAGAAGCTGATCCCGCTCTTCGTGACGAACGCGCTCGAGGGCGAGCCGCTCCCCGTGTACGGCGACGGGCGGCAGACGCGCGACTGGCTCCACGCGGACGACCACTGCGCCGGGATCGAGCTCGTCCTGCGCGAGGGCGCGCCCGGCGAGGTCTACAACGTCGGCGGCGGCGAGGAGCTCGAGAACGGCGAGGTCACACGCCGGATCCTCGAGCTGACCGGCCGCGACGAGACGCTGATCCGCCACGTCGAGGACCGACCGGGTCACGACCGGCGCTACTCGCTCGACTCTTCGAAGCTGACCGCGCTCGGGTGGCGGCCTGAGCGCCGCTTCGCCGAGGCGCTTGCGGACACGGTGGCCTGGTACCGAGACAACCGGGCCTGGTGGGAGCCGCTCAAGTCGGGCGAGTACCGCGCGTACTACGAGGCGCAGTACGCCGCGCGGCTCGGCTCCTAGAACCGCGGCCAGCGCGCACGCATCGCGCCCGGACGGCCACGAACCCGTGCTTGTAACAGACTGTCACTAGCCCAGGGGCCGGGCCGGGCTCCCGTCGGCCGCGTTGGCCCAACGCGCTAGTAACAGACTGCAACGAAGTCCTGCGGTCACGGCCCTCTGCGGAGGAGCCAAGGGGCTACGAGCACTTCGAGCGGGCCTCGTCGATCTCGCGCCTCTGGCCCTGGATCGCCTCCGAGCGGTCGAGCAGCGGCAGCGCCGTGTCGCAGTCGCCGAGCTCGGCGGCCGCGGCGCCCGCGTCGTAGGAGGCGTACGCCTCGTAGATGTCCCCGGTGCCGGCGAGCCTTCCGTCGAGCGCCTGCGTGGCCAGGGCGTAGGCGCGCTCGTAGTCGCCGTCGCGCAGCGCCTGCGTCGCCTCGTCCGTGAGCGCGCGCGCCTGCGCCATCGAGAGCTTGGTTCCCGAGCCGCCGCCCGTCGTCGGCGGCGGGGGAGGCGGAGGCTGCGCCGGCACCGTGACCGTGTCCTGCACGGTCGTCCCCTCGCGGATCTCCGTCACGGTCACCTTCTGCGGCGCCGCCGGGGTCGTCTCCCGGGCTGGCGGGTCGTCGCCGCCGGTCGTCATCGCGAGCGCGACGCCCGCGAGTGCCACGAGCGCGAGGAGGAGCCCGACCGCGAGCGGAACCCAGCTGCGGCGCTGCCGCCGCGGCGGGGGGCCCGCGGGCCCGTCGCGGGTCAGGCGCCTCGTCGCCGTGGTCGGCGCCGCCGCTGCGGGAAGCACCTGCGTCCGGTCCGCGGACTCGAGCGCCGCCCCCAGGTCGTCCACGAACGCCGACGCCGTCCCGTACCGCTCGCCGGGATCCTTCGCGAGGGCGCGCTCGAGCACCCTGTCGACCTCACGCGAGAGCCCGACGCCGCGCTGCGACGCGGGCGGCACCGGCTGATGGAGGTGAGCCGCCGCCTCCTCGGTCGCGGAGCCCCCCGCGAACGGGCGGCCGCCGGTCAGGAGCTCGTACGCGACGACGCCGAGCGAGTAGATGTCGGAGGCGGCGCTCGCGGGCTCGCCGAGCGCCTGCTCGGGCGACAGGTAGCCCGCCGTGCCGAGCACGGTGCCCGCGACGGTCATCCCGGAGGTCGTCTCGTCCACCACCCGGGCGATCCCGAAGTCGGCCACCTTGAGCGAGTCGCGGTCGTCGAAGAGGAGGTTCGCCGGCTTCACGTCCCGGTGGACGATCCCGTGCCGGTGCGCCTCGTCCAGCGCATCGGCCGCCTCGCCGAGCCAGCGGATCGCGTCCTCGTGCGGGATCGGCCCGCCGCGCCCGCGTGCGGCCAGCGTCCCCCCTCCCAGGTGCTCCATGACGATGAACGGCCGCTCGGCCGTCTCGCCGATGTCGAAGATGGTGACGATGTGCGGGTGCCCGGAGAGCCGCGCCGCAGCGTGCGCCTCGCGCGTGAACCGGCGCCGGACGCTCTCGTCGCGCGCGAACTGCTCCCCGAGCAGCTTGACGGCGACCGTGCGGTCGAGCGTCCGGTCGTGCGCGACGTAGATCTCGCCCATCCCGCCGACCGCGATCCGGCGCACGTGCTCGTAGCGGGGCGGGAGCGTCTCTGCCCCGGCCGACATGGCCCAGAGACTTGCCGGGCCGCGGCGAGGCGAAACGTGGGAACGTCCGGAGCTTTGGACATTCCTTACCGCACTTCTCTACCCTGAAAACAGGGGCCCCTCCGGATGC
>Ga0210115_1000264_pt1 | contig 14896 bp, 14 predicted proteins | sample MayberryNW_TuleB_2_FD_185526 | JGI IMG/M metagenome (GOLD analysis project Ga0210115, IMG submission 185526) | Wetland microbial communities from San Francisco Bay, California, USA, that impact long-term carbon sequestration - MayberryNW_TuleB_D2... | ecosystem: Environmental > Aquatic > Marine... | reverse complement strand
CGAGGGACCGGAGGGGCTGCGCGCCTTCGACCTGCGCGATCTTGCATCGGAGTCGCCGGGGGTATAAGACGACATCATTCCGTGTAGGATTTGCTGCCATGAGCGACTCGACGGCGGTGGCAGAGGCAGAGCAGGTAGCGGCAGAGGCGGCGGGTGGGGCCGGGGCCGAGGGTCCCAAGTTCACGCTCGAGCTGAATCAGGACCAGAAGGACATCCGCGAGTGGGTGCACGGCTTCGCCGAGGGCGTGGTCAGGCCCGCGGCGGAGGAGTGGGACGAGCGCGAGGAGACGCCGTGGCCGGTGATCCAGGAGGCGGCCAAGATCGGCCTCTACGGTTTTGAAGCCCTCGGCCAGTTCTGGGCCGACGAGACCGGGCTGATGCTGCCGATCGCCAACGAGGAGCTGTTCTGGGGCGACGCCGGCATCGGCATGGCGATCATGGGCACCTCGCTCGCAGTCGCCGCGATCTTCGGGCAGGGGACCCCGGAGCAGATGGGCGAGTGGATCCCGCAGTGCTTCGGCACCGCCGACGACCCCAAGGTCGCCGCGTTCTGCTCCTCGGAGCCGGACGCCGGCTCCGACGTGGCGGCGATCCGCACCACCGCCAAGTACGACGAGGCCAAGGACGAGTGGGTGCTGAACGGCCAGAAGGCCTGGGCGACCAACGGCGGCATCGCCGACGTCCACGTCGTCATCGCCACCGTCGATCGCGAGCTGCGCTCGCGCGGCCACGCCGCCTTCGTCATCCCGCCCGGGACGAAGGGCTGCGAGCAGGGCGCGAAGGTGAAGAAGCACGGCCTGCGCGCCTCGCACACCGCCGACGTCCACCTCGACGAGTGCCGCATCCCGGGCGCCTGTCTGCTCGGCGGCAAGGAGAAGCTCGACGAGCGCCTCGCGCGCGTGCGCGAGGGCAAGCGCTCGAAATCGCAGGCGGCGATGCAGACCTTCGAGGCGAGCCGGCCGACGGTCGGCGCCCAGGCGCTCGGCATCGCCCGCGCCGCCTACGAGTACGCGCTCGAGTACGCCAAGGAGCGGCAGCAGTTCGGCCGGGCGATCATCGAGAACCAGGCGATCGCCTTCGCCCTCGCCGACATGAAGATGGAGATCGACGCCGCCCGCCTGCTCGTCTGGCGCGCCGCCTGGATGGGCCGCAACGGCCAGAAGTTCGAGAACGCCGAGGGCTCGATGTCGAAGCTGAAGGCCGGCGAGGTCGCCGTCTGGGCAACCGAGCGCGCGATCCAGATCCTCGGAGGCAACGGCTACACCCGCGAGTACCCGGTCGAGCGCATGCACCGCGACGCCAAGATCTACACGATCTTCGAGGGCACCTCCGAGATCCAGCGCCTGGTGATCAGCCGCGCCATCTCCGGCGTCCAGATCAAGTAGCCCCCATACCCACGGCCGGACGGCTTCTAAGCCGTCCCGTCACCGTTGCGGACTTTTGCCGTGCTGTGGCAAGGACAAAGTCCGCAGCGGCAAGCAAGCCCGACGGCCGGCGAGCTCAGCGCAAGGTTGGCGCCCGATTGCACGATCAACGGGGATCTGTCTTGTAGGCAACGCGGCGATGGAGGATGGTGACGACGCGGACCGTTCGTCCTGCGTCGGTGAGCTGGTAGATGATTCGGTAGGCACCGACTCGCAGGGAGTAGAGACCGCGTAGTTTGCCCCGGAGCAGGTGTCCGGCCTGCGGCTCACGCTCGAGCAGACCCAGGGCATCCTCGACGGCGTCGATCAGCGGCCAGTCGAGATCGAGCAGCTCGCGACGCGCTCGGCGGGCGAGGACCAGGCGCGCCAAGGGATCAAGGTGGGGTCGGCCGGCGTTCGGCCAACTCGGCGCGCAGCTCGGTGAGCGTGACGGTTTCGTCACGCGCGATCTCGCCGAGCCCTGCCTCGATAGCCGTGAGTGCATCGGGGTCGGAAAGGATCTCGGCAGTCTCCTCGAGAGCCTCGTACTCGTCGATCGGAACCAGGGCTGCGGCCGGGGTGCCGTTGCGGGTAACCAACACGTGGTCCCGGCGATCGCTGACGTCGTCGAGAAGGCTGCTCAGGTTGCTCCGCAACTCGCGCACGGGAACGGTCTTGGCCATTGGTCAAGTGTACACCGTGGTGTACACGCTGGGTTTGGGGAGACGGCGTTCTATTTCCGCCGGCGCTTGAGCCCTTCGCGCCTGAGGCGCTTGGCGGCCTGGACTTCCTTCTTGTCCGGGCCTTTCTTGCTGGGGCCGGGGGTCTCGAGGGTTGCCGGGAGGCCGTCGAAGTTGGGCTCGGAGAGGAAGGCGCGGAGGCCGGTTTTGCCCATCTCGCCCTCGCCGATGTTGGCGTGGCGGTCGCGGCAGGAGCCGAGGGCGGCGGCGGCATCGTTTACGTGCAGGCAGCGGAGGCGGTCGAGGCCGACCTTCTCGTCGGCTTCGGCGACGATCTCGGCGAGGCGCCCCTCGTCGGTGACGTCGTAGCCCTGGACGAAGAGGTGGCAGGAGTCGAGGCAGAGGCCGAGGCGCTTGCCGCTGCCGGCGAGGTCGATCAGCTCGGCGGTCTGGTCGAAGTCGCGGCCGAGCAAGCCTTTGTGGCCGGCGGTTTGCTCCAGCAGCAGGGGGCAGCTCTCGCTGTCCTCGAGCGCGGCGGCGATGACTTTGGCGGCGCGCTTCATCGAGGGGCCGAGCGGCTCGCCTTTCTGCGCTCCGGGGTGGAGGACGACGCCGGCGGCGCCGATGCCGTCGCCGATCCGCAGGGCGTGGGTGAGCGAGGCGAGCGACTTCTTGCGCAGCTCCCTGTCCTTGGAGGCGCAGTTGATCAGGTAGACGGCGTGGATCACGACCGCTTCGATCGGCGAGGCGTCCATCGCCTCCTTGAATGCGGCGAAGTCCTCCTCGCCGTACTTGGTCGGCCGCCACATGCGCGGGCTCTGATTGAAGATCTGGATCGATTCGCAGCCCAGCTCGGCGCCGCGCTCGATCGCCTTCGCCAGTCCGCCGGACGTGGAAACATGCGCGCCGATCAACATGCCTGCTGAAACTCCCAGATTGAGGTTTGCTCCCTCGCCGACCGGTGCCCTGCACATCGGCGGTGCGAGGACGGCACTCTATAACTGGCTGGCGGCGCGGCACGGGGACGGTGCGTTGGTGCTGCGGATCGAGGACACCGATCGTGAGCGCTCGACCGCGGAGAACGTCGATCAGATTCTCGACGCGCTGCGCTGGCTGGGGCTCGATTGGGACGAGGGGCCGGTTTCGCAGGCGGAGCGCGCCGAGCGCCACGGGGAAGCGCTGAAGAGGCTGCTCGACAGCGGGGCGGCTTACCGTGATCACGCGACGGCGAGGGAGGTCGAGGCCTGGAAGGCGGAGCACGGCGCCGATCGCGGCTACAGGGGAGAGCCGACCGACGACGAGAACGCCGCGGTCCGCCTGCGCGTCCCGGATGAAGGGGAGACGGTGGTCGAAGACCTGATCCGCGGCCCGATCCGCTTTCCCAACCGCAGCTATGACGACTTCGTCATCGCCCGCGGCGATGGATCGGTTCTCTACAACTTCGCTGTCGCGGTCGACGACGCCGAGATGGGAATCACCGATGTGGTTCGCGGCGACGACCATCTCTCGAACACGCCGAAGCAGCTGCTGGTGCTCGAGGCGCTCGGTTTTGAGCCGCCGCACTACGCGCACCTGCCTCTTCTGCACGGCCCCGACGGGCGCAAGCTCTCGAAGCGGCACGGCGCCGCCTCGGTCCAGGAGTTGCGCGAGGCTGGTTACCTGCCGGCGGCCGTGCGCAACTACCTGGCGCTGCTGGGTTGGGGGGCCGGCGACGACGCGACGCTGATCCCGACCGAGGAGCTGATCAGGCGCTTCCGGGTCGAGGACGTGGGTCGGGCGGCGGCGATCTTCGACGAGAAGAAGCTGCGCTGGGTCAACGGCCGCTACATGCGTGAGCTGCCCGCCGATGAGTACGTGCGGATCGTCTCGGAGCATCTCGGGCAGCCGGCGGATGAGCGCCTGCAGGTCGCCTGCGAAATCGTGCAGGAGAAAGCGCAGACGCTGGCTGAGGTTTGGCCGCTGATCCGCTTTCTCTTCGAGCCTCCGATCGACGACGAGAAGGCGTGGCGCAAGACGATGAGAGACGACGCGCCGACCGCGCTGAGGGCGTCCCGTGACGCGCTTGCCGGGATGGACCGCTTTGACGCCCCCGCAATCGAGGCGACGCTATCGCAGCTGCCCGAGCGGCTGGAGTTGAAACCCGGCCGCGTCTACCAACCGATCCGGGTCGCGATCACCGGCAGCACAGTCTCGCCGGGAATCTTCGAGTCGCTTGCGGCGCTCGGGCGTGAGGAATCGCTGCGGCGCATAGATGCCGCTCTGGTACGCCTCAGCGAATAACAAAGCACCCAGTAATGGGGAGGCTGGCGCTAAACCGTGCGTCCTCTGCTGCCGATTAGTGGGGCGGAGCGACCCGTCATGGCGTCGAGCAGAAAACAAAGCAACGGCAAGGTGCACGAGGCCGACAACCCGCGTGGTTCGGCCCCTGCGGCCCCCGGAGCACGCCTCGCCGCGGCGTTTGAGGCGGTGGAGAAATTCCCCGCCCTGATTGAGTCCCGCGCGCGGGTGATGCGTGCGGCGACGGCCGAGACGGCTCGCATCGGCGAGCTCGTCGAGGCGGTGGAGGCGGATGTCGCCCTGACGATTGCCGTGCTGCGGCTCGCCAACAGGACGAGCATCTCCGGCGGCATCGGCAGCGTGCCGGCCGCGGTCGACGTGCTCAAGCCCTCGGGCGTGTTGGCGATTGCAGGCACGGCCCCCGTGTTCGATTTCTTCGAGACCAATGGTGGCTGGGAGCTGCGCCCCGAGCAGTTTCGGGTCCACGCCCTCGCTACGCAGCAGGTTGCCGTGCGAATCGGCAAGGAAATCGGCTGGGTGGAGCGAGATGAGCTGGCGGTGGCAGCGCTCCTGCACGACATTGGCCGGCTGGTCATCTCCAAACTGCACCCCGGGCGCCGCGCCTACCTCGATGCGGGTTTGCGCACGCCGGAGCAGCGGCTGCGCGAGGAACGCGACCAGCTCGGCATCGACCACGCCCTGGTCGGCGGTGTGCTGGCCCGGCGTTGGAACGTGCCGCAGCGGATCGCCGTGGCGATCGAGCGCCATCATGCCGAGGATTCCGAGGGCCTGGCGGCGCTCGTTGGCGCCGCCGACATGGTCGCTCACTACGCGCAGGGTGAGGCGGTGACGCCGGAGCGCTTGCGCGAGATGGCAAAGCGTTGCGGCCTCGGCGGCGATGGCCTGCGCGAGCTGCTCTACGACTTGCCCTATCCGCGCCAATCGGATTCGCGCGTAAGCGAGCCCTGCCCGCTGTCGACGCGCGAGCTGGACGTCCTCCGACACCTCTCCGAGGGCATGGTCTACAAGCAGATCGCCGGCGAGATGCAGCTCTCGGTCTCGACCATCCGCACTCACCTGCATAACGTCTACGGCAAGATCGGTGCCGTCGACCGGGCGCAGGCGGTCCTCACCGCCCGCGACCGCGGCTGGATCTGAATGTCGCCTGCCCCGCTTCGCGTCTAGTCGATCAGGCACTCCCTCAGGGCGATCGCCACGGCGTGGGTTCGGTTCCTGGCGCCGAGCCGCGCCAGGACGTTCTTGGTGTGGGTCTTGACCGTTTCTTCGCTGAGGCCAAGCTCGCGCGCGGCGACGGCCGTCGAGCCACCATCGGCAAGTAGCTGCAGGATCTCTCGCTGGCGACGGGTCAGCTTGCCGCGACTGCCGCTGGCCGGTACGGCGGGGTCGACGAAGCGATCCTGGTCGAACGCCGCCCGGACGGCCTTGGCCATCTCCGCAGCCCCGGCGGTGCGGGCGATATAGGCGCTCGCGCCGGCTTGCAGGGCGGCGGAGGCAAGGTGTCGCTCGGGTCGGTCTCCGTGGGCGACGATTCCCATGCCCGGTGCGACGCTGCGCAGCGCCCGAATCGCCTCTTCTCCGCGCAGGGAGTCGCCGGCGGCGATTGGATCGCGACCCAAATCGACGACGACGACGTCGATGCTGCCGATGTCGCGGACCAGGCTGACCGCCTCCTCGCGGGTCCCGCTCTCGTGGATTTCGAAGTCGCCGGCCAGGACTTCGCGCACACCGAGCCGGACCAGGGGCTGGGCGTCGATCACGAGACATTGTGGGCGCTCGCCGGGAACGGCTCGATCCTATACCCAACAAAATCCGCGGCGTGCGGTAGAAAGGACCCGTGATCTCGATTACCTCGAAGTCGCGCTATGCCGTCGTCGCCCTTGCCGAGCTCGCTCGCTCGGGCGAGCGGCCGGTGCCGATCAAGGAGCTGGCCGAGCGCCGCGGCATCCCCGAGCAGTTCCTCGAGCAGCTTTTCTCGACCCTGCGTCGCGCCGGCCTGCTGACGAGCCATCGCGGCATGAAGGGGGGCTACACCCTCTCCCGCCCCGCCGACGAGATCACCGTGCTCGAGGTGGTCCAGACCCTCGACGGCAAAGTTGGCGAAGAGGCCGACGAGGCCGGCGGCATCTGGGCCGAGGGTGTCACCGCCCTGCGCAAGGTCTTCGGCCAAACCACGATCGCCGAAGTGGCTCGCCGCGAGGCCGAGGAGGCCGGCTCGGGGATGTACTTCATCTGATGAAGGTCGGTTCTGAGGCTTCGGCCGTCGTCGGCGGCACTCCGCTGGTCGCCCTGCGACGGTTGGGGGAGGGGTTGCCGGGGGAGGTCTGCGCGAAGCTGGAGTACTTCAACCCCGGCGGGTCGGTGAAGGACCGGATCGGGGTGGCGATGATCGACGCGGCCGAGAAGGCGGGGGAGATCGAGTCCCGGCGCTCGGTGATTGTCGAGCCGACCAGCGGCAACACCGGAATCGCGCTGGCGATGGTTTGCGCGGCGCGGGGCTATGAGCTGATCCTGACCCTGCCCGAGGGAATGAGTCGCGAGCGAGCGAAGCTGCTGCGCGCCTACGGGGCCGAGGTGCGCGAGACGCCCTCCTTGGGGGGGATGAGCGAGGCGGTCGAGCTGGCCGAGGAGATCTGCGAGCAGCGGCGCGGCTTCATGCCGCAGCAGTTCTCCAACCCGGCAAACCCGGAGGTGCACCGGCGGACGACCGCGGAGGAGATCTGGCGCGACACCGACGGCGCGATCGGCGCCTTCGTCGCCGGGGTCGGGACCGGCGGCACGATCACCGGCGTCGGCGCCGTGCTGCGCGAACGCAGCCCGGAGACGCTGATCGTCGCGGTCGAGCCGGTCGCTTCGCCGGTGCTTTCGGGCGGCGCCCCGGGGCCGCACAAGATCCAAGGCATCGGCGCGGGCTTCGTCCCCGAGGTGCTCGACCGCTCGGTGATCGACGAGACGATCGCGGTCTCCGACGAGGACGCGTTGGAGACGGCGCGGCTGGCGGCGAAACGCGAGGGGGTCCTGGCCGGGATCTCGGCCGGGGCGAACATCAAGGCGGCGCTGGGGGTTGCCGCGCGGCCCGAGATGGAGGGCAAGCGGGTCGTGACCGTGGTCTGCGACTCGGGCGAGCGTTACATGTCCCTACCCTTCTTCGCACCGTGAAATACCACCGCCACCTCCTCTGCTCCCGCGAATGCCTGAAGAATCGGAGATGGACAGGGATTCGCTCCCGCGTCCGGGGGTGGCGGGCGTGCTGAGGCGCGTGGTCAATGAGATCAGGGCGGACATTGCCGCCGCGCGCGATCGCGATCCTGCCGCCCAGGGGGTCTCATCGTTCGAGATCCTGACGAGCTGGGCGGGGGTGCAGGCGCTGCTCGCGCACCGGGTCGCCTATGCCCTGCACGAGGCCGGGGTGCCGCTGGCGCCGCGCGCGATCGCCTATCTGAGCCGCGCCATCACCGGGGTCGAGATTCACCCCGCGGCGCAGATCGGCGCGGAGTTCTTCATCGACCACGGCTCGGGCGTCGTGATCGGCGAGACCGCTGAAATCGGCCAGCGGGTGACGCTCTATCAGGGCGTGACGCTGGGCGGCACCGGCTTCCAGCCGGGCAAGCGTCACCCGACCCTGGGCGACAACGTGACCGTCGGCTCGGGGGCGAAGCTGCTCGGTCCGATCCATGTCGGCGATGGCGCCAAGGTCGGTGCCAACACGGTCGTCGTCGAGGACGTGCCGCCGTGCTCGACCGTGGTCGGCAACCCCGGGCACCCGGTCAAGGTCGAAGGCAGGCGGCCGCGCGGTCCGGACGCCGATTGGATCCACCTGCCGGACCCGATCGCTGACGCGATCAAGACCCTGGCGGAGCGGATCGCGCGGCTCGAGGAGCGGATCGCCGAGCTCGACGGCGGCGAGGGATCGAACGGCGACGGCGAGGAGTTGCGGCCGCGCACGGGGCGCTCCTCGGCGGGGGGCTGACTGGCGCCTTTTCGGTCTATATGACCAAAAAGGCGCCAGGTGGTCGCCGGGCTCAACTCTATGCTCGGGGGCGATGACGATGACCGAGGCAGCTCCGACCGAACCCGGCGCCGACCGCGCCGAGCGGCTGCTGGCCGAGCTGAATGAGCCGCAGCGCGAAGCGGTCGAACACGGCGAGGGACCGCTGCTTGTCCTGGCCGGCGCCGGCTCGGGCAAGACCCGCGTGCTCACCCACCGCATCGCCTATCTGCTGGCGACCGGACAGGCGCGCCCCGGGGAGATCCTCGCGATCACCTTCACCAACAAGGCAGCCAACGAGATGCGCGAGCGGGTCGAAGCGCTGGTCGGCCGCTCAGCCCGGGCGATGTGGGTGACGACCTTCCACTCGGCCTGCGCGCGGATGCTGCGCGCCGACGCCGAGCGGCTCGGCTACTCGCGCGGCTTCACGATCTACGACGAGTCGGACTCGCTGCGGATGATCAAACGCTGCATGGAGGAGCTCCACGTCGACCCGAAGCGCTACCCGCCGCGGGCGATCCGGGCCCAGATCTCCGGTGCCAAGAACCAGCTGGTCGATGCTGATGCCTACGCGCAAGCGCAGGGCAGCGCCTTCGAGGAGACCGCGGCCGGCGTCTACCAGAGCTACGAGAAGCGCATGCTCGCCGCCAACGCGATGGACTTCGACGACCTGCTGGTGCGCACGGTCAACGCGCTCGAGCTGTACGAGGAGGTGCGCGAGCGCTGGCGCCGCACCTTCCGCCACGTCCTCGTCGACGAGTACCAGGACACCAACCACGCCCAGTACCGGCTGCTGCAGCTGCTCACCTCCGAGCACGGCAACCTGATGGTCGTCGGCGACGAGGATCAGTCGATCTACGGGTTCCGACATGCCGATATCCGCAATATCCTCGACTTCGAGCGCGACTTTCCCGAGGCGATTGTCGTCAAGCTCGAGCAGAACTATCGCTCGACCCAGACGATCCTCTCGGCCGCCAATGCGGTGGTCGCCAACAACCGCGAGCGGCGCGAGAAGCGGCTGTGGACGGAGCTGGCCGGGGGCGAGCCGTTGCAGCTGCGCGAGCTCGCCGACGAGCACGAGGAGGCGCGCTGGGTCGCCGGCGAGATCGGGCGCCTCGGCGAGGAGGAGGGGGTGCAGCGCGAGGATGTCGCCGTTTTCTACCGGACCAACGCGATGAGCCGCGTGCTCGAGGACACGCTGGTCCGGTTCGAGCTGCCCTACCAGGTGATCGGCGGCACCAAGTTCTACGAGCGAGCCGAGGTCAAGGACGCGATCGCCTATCTCAGCCTGCTCGCCAACCCGGCCGATCAGGTTTCGTTCACCCGCATCGTCAACTCGCCGCGGCGGGGAATCGGCAACACCAGCCAGGGCCGGCTCGCCTCCCATGCCAACACGACGGGGCTGCCGATCTGGGAGATCGCCGGGCGAGCGGAGGAGGTGCCGGGGTTGGGGGCGGCCGCGATCAAGGCGGTCTCGCGTTTCTGCGAGATGATGGAGGGGCTGCAAGCGCGTGCCGAGCGGGCGCCGGTGGCCGAGTTGCTGGAGGCGACCCTGCGTGAGAGCGGTTATCTGGACGCGCTCGCGGCGGAGCGCACGGTCGAGGCCGAGGGGCGGGCGGAGAACCTCGAGGAGCTGGTCGGGGTGGCGGCCGAGTTCGACGCCAACCGTGAGCTGGAGGGGGAGGGCGAGGTCTCCGCGCTGGAAGAGTTCCTGCAGCAGATCTCGCTCTACACCGAGCAGGACGGGTTGCGCGACGAGGCGGCGATCACCTTGATGACGCTGCACAACGCGAAGGGCCTCGAGTACGAGACCGTCTTCATCGTCGGCTTCGAGGACGGCGCCTTCCCGCACATGAAAGCGCTCGAAGAGGGGGGCGAGGAGGAGGAGCGACGGCTCTGCTACGTCGGCATCACCCGCGCCCGCCGGCGCCTCTATATGACCTGGACGCGCGAGCGGCGGTTGTTCGGGCGGGCTGAGCACAACCTGCCCTCGCGCTTCGTCGCCGAGCTGCCCGAGGAGCTGGTCGAGCGCGACTCGAGCGGGGTGAGTGCCGGCGAGTGGGCAACTTCCTCGACCGCCGCGGCGGGAGCTCCGATCGACCCCGGGCCGGCGCTGGAGCTGCGCACCGGCGACGACATCGTCCACGCCAGCTTCGGCGACGGCGTCGTCACCGCGGTCGAGCCGGGCGGGGTCGTCGTCGTCCGCTTCGCCGGCGACGGCAGCGAGCGCAAGCTGATGGCCGACTACGCGCCGATCCGGAGGCGGTGAGCGAGTGGCCGCGCGCCTGATCGACGGCAGGGCGGTCGCGGCCAGGGTGCGCGAGCGCGTGCGCGAGGAGGTCGCCGGGATGTCGACCCGGCCGGGGCTGGCGACGATCCTGGTCGGCGACGACCCCGCCTCGGCGGTCTACGTGCGGATGAAGCGCGAGGACTCGGCCGAGGTCGGGATCGAGTCCTTCCACCACGAGCCGGGCGGCGACGTCTCGCAGGAGACGCTCGCGGCATTGATCGAATCGCTCAACGGTGACGAGCGCGTGCACGGCATCCTGCTCCAGCTGCCTCTGCCCGACCACCTCGATCAGGACCCGCTGATCGCGCTGATCGACCCGGCCAAGGACGTCGACGGGCTGACGCCGATCAGCGCCGGGCTGCTCGTTCAGGGACGCCCGGATGCGATCGCGCCCTGCACGCCGTCCGGCGTGATGGAGCTGCTGCGCGAGGCCGGGGTCGAGCTGGAAGGCGCGCGTGCCGTGGTGATCGGCCGCTCGATCCTGGTCGGCAAGCCCCTGGCGGCCTTGCTGCTGGCGGCGAACGCGACCGTCACCCACTGCCACTCGCGCACGCGCGACCTTGCCGCCGTCTGCCGCGAGGCGGACGTGATCGTCGCCGCCGCGGGCATGCCCGGGCTGGTTACCGCCGGGATGGTGCGCGAGGGCGCGACCGTGATCGACGTCGGCACCAACCGGGTCGACGGCAGGCTCGTCGGCGACGTCGACTTCGACTCGGTGCGCGAGCGCGCCGGCGCGATCACCCCGGTGCCGGGCGGGGTCGGGCCGATGACGCGGGCGATGTTGCTGGTCAACACGCTCGATGCCGCCCGAGCGCGGGTGTAGGGTCGGCTGCAGAACCCCCTACTCCTCGGAGGAATCTGCAGATGGAACTGGACAAGCTGAGCACGGGCGAGAGGGTCTCCGCGGTTTCCGCGATCCTCCTCTTCGTATTCATGTTCTTCGATTGGTTCGGCGTCAAGGTGACGGGCGTGCCCGGCTTTTCGGGCGATGTCACCGGCAGCGGCGGCGGCAGCGCCTGGGACGCGCTCGACGTGATCCCGATCTTCCTCATGCTGGCGATCGTGGTGGCGCTCGGAGTCGCGGTGATCCGGCTCACCGACGCCGACCTCGAGCCGCCGGTTTCGCTCAACACGATCGTCGCCGTGGTCGGCGGCCTGGCGGTGCTGCTGATCCTCTACCGGATCATCTTCCCACCGGAGTTCGGCTCCTTCGGCGGGGTCACTGTCGACGCGACGCTCAAGTTCGGCATCTTCCTCGGCCTGATCGCCGCCGCCGGGATCGCCTACGGCGGCTGGAGCGCGATGCGCGAGGAAGGGATGACCTTCGGCGACGCCGCCGATCGGCTCGGCGGCGGTGGAGGCCAACCGCCGGCCGGCGGCGGAACGCCACCACCTCCGCCACCACCTCCGCCACCACCGCCGGCGAGCGGACAGCAGTCGCCACCGCCACCGCCTCCCCCAACCGGCCAATAGAGGAGTCCGCGCCGGTTGCTGAGTTGTTACCTCTATAGAGGTGAAAACTCAGCAGCGGCGGAGGAGCACTACGCCACCGGGATGGTTTCGGCCGCCCTGGTGGCGATTTGCCTGGCGAAAGCGATGATCGTCATCATCGGGTTAACGCCGACCGAGGTGGGGAAGAGCGAGGCGTCGGCTGCGTAGAGCCCCTCGACGCCGTTGACCGCGCCGTCCGGAGCGCAGACGCCCTCGCGGGGATCGGCGGCGATGCGGGCGGTGCCCATCGGGTGGAAGGCCTCGAGGCGCAGCTCGGCCGGCCTGAACGAGGTCGCCTCGAAGCCGGCGAGGTCGCCCGGGCGCAGAACCGGAACCCGGCCGATGTTCGGGTAGACCTCGGTTGCGCCGGCGGCGAAATGGACCTCGGCGGCGCGGGCGATGCCGTGCGTCAGCCGGCGGGCATCGGCCGTGGTCAGCTTGTAGGAGGCGCGCAGCGAGCCGTCGCCGGCGATTCCAACCCGGCCCGCCGACTCGTCGGAGAGGTGGACGCCGATCGAGCCGATCCGGTCGAAGCCGAGGATCGATTCCTGGTGTTCGCGACCGCTTCCCCGCAGCCAGGCGCCGCCAAAGGGCAGCGGCGTGAAGGTCGCCTCCAACAGCAGGCGGTCGCGCTCCCACTCGTCGATGTAGTAGCTCTGCATCACCCCTTCCCAGCCGCGCACCTCCTCCTCGTAGCGGGCGCCGACCCAGCAGGCGGGGTGGATGTGGAGGTTGCGACCGACCTGGTCGCCGCCGAGGCCCGAGCGCAGCAACAGCTCGGGCGTGCCGAAGGCACCGCCGGCGACGATCGTGGCACGGCGGGCGCGGACGCTGTAGCCGTCACAGCGCACGCCGGTTGCGCGTCCGTTCTCGGTCAGCACGCGCCGTGCCTCGGCGTCAGTGCGCAGGCGGGCGCCGGCGGCGACCGCGCGCGGCATGTAGCTGACGTGCATGCCGCGCTTGGCGTCGATCCGGCAGCCGTAGGGGCAGGAGCTGCACTGCACGCAGCTCCCCGCGTTGCGCGCGATCGGTCCGCCGCTGGCGCCGAGCGCCGCCGCGCCCTCCATCGCCAGCTGGCCGTTGCGGCCCATCCGCTCGGGGTCGAGCGGCGTTACCCGCAGGAACTCCTCCACTTCGGCGAAATCCGGTGCGAGGCGGTCGGTCCACTCGATGCCGTAGCGGTCGCGCCAGTGCGCGAGCACCGGCGCCGGGGCGCGGAAGCAGGTACCCGAGTTGATCACCGTGGTGCCGCCGACCGCGCGCGCGACCGGCACCGGGATCGGCGGCCGCCCCTCGGCGATCGTCAGGCCGCCGTCGCGGTAGAGGGAGGCGATCGCCTCGAGCGGCTCTTGCGGATAGTTCTCGCGGTTGTAGCTCTCGCCCGCCTCGAGCACGATCACGTCGAGGCCCGCCTCGGCGAGGGTCGCGGCGGCTACGGCGCCGCCGGCGCCGGAGCCGACGATGACCACATCGCATTCCTCTTCGGCGCCTGCGGGCGTGGTGCTGCCCAGGGGCCCCGCCGGCTCAGGCGCCGAGCCGTCGGCGAGCCGGCAGCTCGTCTCCAGTCCGAGTCGCCGTTCGACCCGCGGGTCGATCGCGTAGCCGATCGTGCCGAACGTCTTCGCCATCATCAGCAGCTCGTGATGCAGGCCGAGACGGGAACCCTCCATGCGCCGCAGGTAGTCCTCGCGCGCATTGAGGTGGAGGCGGCTGAAACGCCACGGAAAAGGCAGCCACTCGAAGACGCGCAGCCCCAGCTTGATCCGCCCCAGCACGCGTGGCGAGAGCGAGCGGAGAAACTCGGCGACCGGTCCCGCGACGTCGACCTCGCGCTCGGCCGCCGGCAGGCCGTCGAACGCCGGCGCCATCGCCTCGCAGATCGCGCTCAGGGTGCGCTGCTCGGCGGTCGACAACCCCGGCGCGCGCTGTCAGCCGGGTGCGGCCGTGCGATCGATGCGGCCGCTGAGCGACCAGAGCCAGAGCGCGGCGAGCGCGAGGAAGCCGTCGACGAGGAAGTTGAGCAGATAGATGAAGACGTCCTGGTCGAAGACGAAGAAGCCGAGCGAGCCCAGCGAGGAGGCGGTCTTGCCGGCGGCGAGGACGAGCAGGAAGGGCCGGTAGCGGACGACGTCGGCCTGGGCGACGAGGCAGATGCCGGTGATCACGACCATGTAGGCGAAGGCGAGCGCGAGCCAGAGCTTCTCCTCGGTGTGGGGAGCGCGGGGGAAGCTGCCGATCGCGTCGCCCAGATCGGAGATCACGTCGAGGACGCCGCTGGGGACGGCGATGAAGAGGATGCCGACGACGGCGAAGCCGATCGCCATCAGGCGCAGGTTGAGGACTACGAATGCCTCTGCTTTGGCTCCTCGCATGGTTGGCGGGACTCTACTGGCTGGTTGGCCAGGGCGCGGGATGCAGGGCAGGGGGTTCCGCTTAACTTTTTTTGAAGACAGTTGTTATCCGTCCGAGGACCTCGCCGCAAAAAAAGTACAAGACGCTCCATCCCCTACCCCGCATCCCGCGCTTACTTCGGGCCTCTTAGAATCACGCCGATGATCGAGCGGAAGCAAGTGCTGCATGTGGCGAAGCTCGCCCGCCTGCGCCTTTCCGATGAAGAGGTGGAGAAGATGGCTGGGGAGCTGTCGGGGATTCTCGGGCACGTCGATCGGATTGGGGAGCTGGAGTTGGATGAGGTGCCGCCGACTTCGCATGTTGTCGAGCTGGAGAATGCTCTTAGGCCGGATGAGCC
>Ga0210115_1000263_pt1 | contig 14901 bp, 7 predicted proteins | sample MayberryNW_TuleB_2_FD_185526 | JGI IMG/M metagenome (GOLD analysis project Ga0210115, IMG submission 185526) | Wetland microbial communities from San Francisco Bay, California, USA, that impact long-term carbon sequestration - MayberryNW_TuleB_D2... | ecosystem: Environmental > Aquatic > Marine >... | reverse complement strand
AGACCCTGACGCTCCCACATCGGCGACTCGAACGTCGGCATGGAGCCGTCGACCGTGTAGTGGATGACGCTCGGCTCGTTCACGTACTCGAACGTCGTCCGGATCGGGTCGCCGGAGGAGATGCGATCGCCCGTCATCGTGACGAGCGGCGCCTCCTTGTCCTGCGCGTAGGCGAGAGCCGCCTCGAGGAGGCCGAAGTTGCCCGCGGCGAACTCGTTCGCCTCGTACTGCCCCTCGGCCTCGTAGTTGGGGAAGAACCCGACGCCCGACCGCGCGGTGCCGCCGTTGATCACGGCGCCGATCGCGTGGTCGAACGCGAGCGGCTCGGTGAGGAGCACGTTCGGGTTCGGGTTCCCCACGTTGGCGATCGACTCGATCGTCCTGGTCTCGGGGTTCGGCCCGTTCCAGTCGATCGTGATCGTGTCGCCTGCGGCCATCCCCGTGGTCGAGCTCGACCGGATCCCGGTCGCCCCGGCCAGGGACGGCTGCGTCTGGGTCGCGTTCGTGAAGAGGTCCGAACCGGCCTCGAACGAGTAGCCGATGATCCCCTTGCGGTAGTAGTTGTCGTCGGCCGAGTTGCCTGCGGCCGAGTAGAGGACGTCGGCGATCGGGCCCGTCCGCTCCGGAAGCACCACGTTGCCGCGGTACTCCTTGATGCGGCCGAGCACGGTCTCCGCCGCCGCGAAGAAGTACTTCTCGATGCCGATGTTCGGCGCGGGAAGCGTCTCGCGGGTCGGCTTGTACGCGCCGGGCGCCCACATGAAGTAGCCGCCCGACGTGTGGATGTTGTTCGAGAACTTGATGTTCGGACCGAGCGTGTCGACGATCCAGGCCTCGTTCTTCGCCTCCGGCTCCGACGCCTCGCCGGGACCGGCGAACACCTCGCTGTTGCACGAGTGCGATGCGCCAACGTAGCCGTCCCAGATCGTGCCCTCCGTCTGGTTGCGGTTGAGGTCGACGCCCCACACGTTCCGTGAGCCGGGGTCGCTCTGCGTGTAGAGCGCACCCGTGCCCGGGTTGGTCCGCGGCGTCCAGAAGTCGGCCGCCATCGGGTCGTCGGTCTCCTTCCCGCCGTTCACGCAGTGATTCGTCATGTTCTTCCGCTGGCTCTGGAAGTTGTAGAACGAGTAGTGCGCGCCGTCGGGGTTCACGGACGGGAGGATGAAGATGTCGAGGTTGTCGACGAGGTCCTTCGTCTCCGGGTCGATGGCGTAGTTGCGAAGCAGCTCCTCCGCCGTCTCGAGACACGTGATCGGGGTGACCCACTCACGCGCGTGCTGCTGGCAGAAGAGGTAGATCCCGACCTTCGAGCCGTCGCGGACCTTGCCGATCCGCATCACCTTCGGCTGGAAGGGCCCACGCTGGACGTGGCTGTTGTCGTGCGGGATGCCGCTCGCCGGGATTGCCTGCGAGACGGCGAGGAAGTCGGACAGGCCGAGCTTCAGCGTCGCCGGGGCGATGCCGGTGCCCGCGTTGTTCTGGAACGTCAGCGCCTTGACGAGCGCGCTGGCGGCCGGATTCGCGTTGATCGCGGCCACGACCTGGGCGGCCGTGCTCGAGAGCGTTCCGGTTGGGCCGGTCGCGAGGCTGACCATGATCTCGTTGCCCACGGCCGAGACCGAGAGCGGTGCGTCGGCCGCGCCCGGGTTGACGAACTGCGCCTTGATGTCGTTCCCGCCCTCGTGGCCCCAGGCCCGCGAGGTGAGGACGACGCGGCTGGCGTTGCTCGTGGCCGTCGCGCCGAACACGCGGCCCGTCGCCGGCAGGTTCGCCTTCAGCAGGTTGCCGTCCGCCTGCCCGATCTGCACGGTCGGGATCGTCGTGCCCGGAAGGGCAGTCCCGCCGGGAGCCGTCGGGGCGCCGGGGACGTTGTTCACGATCACGACCGCGACCGCACCTGCGAGCTGCGCGGTCTGGGTCTTCACGGCGAAGTTGCAGGTGCCGCGGTCGACGAGCGCGATCGCCCCGGCCGGGAAGCCGATGAGCGGGGAGCACCCCTCGTTCGGGAGGGCCGTTCCGTCGTCCACGAGCGCGAACGTGCCGGCGATGCCGGCGACCGGCGTCGCCGGGCCGTACGTCGCCTGCGCAACCGTGTACGTGCCGGCCGCGGCGCCGGAGTCCACCGTCAGGCGGGCGCCGGGCGGATCCATCGTGACCTGCGCCTTGCGCTGGTAGCCGTTCGTCTTGTACGGCAGGTCGATCAGCTCGGCGATGCCGCCGGGCCCGCCGAACTCGGCCGCGAGCTGCTCGAACCGCTCGTAGATCTCGGTCGGATCCATGTAGCGGTTGTGGAACCCGCGCAGGAAGCCGTCCGCGTGCGGCGGGAGGCTCTGGCCGATCCACGTGTTGACGTCGGCCTCGGCGATCGCACCGGTCGAGGACGCGATGCGGATGCGGCTGGGCCGGGGCGGCGTGTCCGTGTTCGGCGCGCCGAGCCGGATGAGCATCCGGTGGTAGAGGTAGGTGTCCTGGGCGGGGTCGGGATCGACGTAGGGCGACATGTTGCGCGGGCCGCCCGAGCCGATCTCCGTGCCGGGACCTGCATTCCACGTCACGGCCAGCGTCGGGCCCGAACCTGCGGTCTGGCCGCCGCCCGTCTGCTGCACCGTGGTCGCGTTGTGCGCCTCGACCGAGAGGAACCGGCCGGCGTAGTTCTGGAAGTAGTCGACCCGGTTGATCGTGATCTCCTCGGTGACCGCCAACGCCGCGATGCCCGCGCGCAGGCCGAACAGGTTGAAGTTCGGCCCCACGCCGCTCTCGGCAAAACCGTCGGCTCGGCGCTCCGCTTCGATCGCGCGGAGGCGCTCGGCAATCCGATCCCAGTAGGCGGCCTCGTCCTCGATCGTGCCGAGGAGCTCGTAGCCCATGTCGCGCAGGGCTGCAATCTGGTCGTCGTCCCCGAGAACCTGGACCGTCACGGTCCCGTCGTCCTCGTTCTGACGGAGGTAGTGGTCGTTGAACTCGGCGCCGACCGATTCGGCGTCGGCCATCAGGTGCTCGACCGCCGCGCGGTCCGCCACCTTGATCTCGACGAGGTTCTCGGCCATCGGCTGAGCGCCTCCGGAGCTGTCCGCCGCGGCTCCGCCCGCGAGGGCGAAGACGGCCAGGGCGGCAAGCGCCGCAATAATGAGCAGGCCTCTCGGCCTCCTCCCGGTCCCCTTGCTCATGGCTCTCCTCTCCTGGTGGGGAGCACGAGCGAACCATGTTTTGCGCAGCGTTGCAAGCGCAGGGCGCCCAGGGGACGCCCTTTTTCCTGCTAGGAGCGGGAAACGCGATGCGAGGGTCGGGGCCCCGGAAACCGGGGCCCCGACCCTTCGCGCCTACGGCTTGAAGAGGACGTCGGCCGTGTACGAGTGGTTGTCGACGAGCCGGAGCGTCAGCCGCCGACACGTGTTCGCCCAGGCCTTGTCCGTCTTCCAGTCGAGCTGGTAGACCCCGTTCGAGTAGGTGAGCGGGGCCGTGACGACCGTCGACAGCAAGCGGATCGTCGTCTTCTTCCTGACCTTCTTGCCGTGCCTGCGCACCAGGGTCGTCTTGACGGCGACCTTCATGACCGCGCCGGTCGCGCAGCTGATCTGAGCCGAGGTCGGCGGACCGGCCAGGATGCCCAGACCGCGGTTGCCGCCGAGGCTGAACTTGACCGGGAAGGTCCCGCCGGCCTTCGTCTCGCCGCGCTTGCCGAACGGCGGGTTGAACCCGCTGAACGGCCACGAGACGTTGTACTGCCGGGTCGCCTGCGACGTGTTGCCGGCGACGTCCGACGCGTTCACCGTGAACGTCTTGTACCCGACGGACAGCGTGTCGATCGCCGTGTTGTGGGCCACCGTGCCAACGCAGGAGCTGAGGCCCGAGGCGCCCGTGCCCTCGTCGGCACAGGAGTAGTTGGCGAGGACGTTCGAGCCGATCAGGTAGTCGGCGTCCGCACCGGGGGTCACGATCGCGATCGTCGGCCCGGTCGCGTCGACGTCGAACGCGATCGAGTTCGTCGCCTCCGTGTTGCCGGCCAGGTCGATCGACCGGAAGTCGAGCGTGTGGTTTCCGTCGCCGGTCACCTGGAACGGGGCCGTGTAGGTCGTCCAGGCGCCGCCGTCCAGGCTGTACTCGGTCCGGTCGATCCCGGCGCCGCCGCCCGCGTAGTCGTCGTCGGCCGACAGGGTGACGGTCGGGTTGCGGTAGTAGCCGCCGACGGCCGCGGGCGTCAGCGCCGCCGTGGTGGTCGGAGCCGTCGTGTCGACCGCGAACCGGGCCTCGCCCGTCGAGCTGTTCCCGGCTATGTCGACCGCGAGCCACTTCACCGTCGTCGTCTGCGAGAAGGTGAATGTCGCGCCAGGGCCGCGCATCCGCTGCCGCTCCCAGAGCGGGGAGCTCATCGTCGGCGTCGACCCGTCCGTCGTGTACCGGACGACGGAGGGCTCGTTCACCCACTGGAACGTGGTGTCGATCGGGTTCTGCGAGGCACGCGGGCCGGTCATGTCGACCTCGGGCGCCGTGTGATCCCGCTCGTACGCGAGCGCCGACTCGAGCAGGCCGAAGTTCCCGGCCGCGAACTCGAGGGCCTCGAAGCGCCCCTCGTTCGTGAAGTTCGGCTGGAAGCCGACCTCGCTCTGGCCGGTGCCGGACGTCGTGGACGAGAACCGGTCGGAGCCCGCCTCGAACGAGTAGGCGATGATCCCCTTCCGGTACCAGAAGTCGTCCGCGCCGTTGCCGGCCGCCGAGTAGAGGACGTCGGCGATCGGCCCGGTGCGACCGGGGAGGACGGCCGTGCCACGCACGTCCTTGATCCGCTGGAGCACCGTGTCGGCCGCCGCGAAGAAGTACGCCTCGATCCCGTGGTTCGGGGGCGGGGCGGTGATGCGGCCGGCGCCGACGTACGAGCCCGGCGCCCACATGAAGTACCCGCCGTAGGTGTGGATGTTGTTCGCGAACTTGATGTTCGAATACGTGTCCACGATGTAGCTCAGGTTCCGCGTCTCCGGCTCCGAGGTCTCGGACGGGCCCGCGTACGTCTCGCTCGTGCACGACGTGGACGCGCCGAAGTACCCGTCGAAGAGCGAGTACGTCGGGCTGTTGCGGTTCAGGTCGACGCCCCAGGCGTTCCGGTTGGTCGGCATGCCGCTCGCGGCCGTGATCGCGCAGTAGCGGGTCATGTTCTTGCGCTGGCTCGCGAAGTCGTGCATCGAGTAGTGCGACCCGTCCGGGTTCGCGGACGGGAGGATGAAGATGTCCAGGTTGTCGACGAGCTCCTTCGTGTGCGCGTCGGTCGCGTAGTTGCGGAGGAGCATCTCGGCCGTCTGGAGGCACGTGATCGGGGTCACCCACTCACGCGCGTGCTGCTGGCAGAACAGGTAGACGCCCACGTGATGGGAGTCCTCGGGCGCCTTGCCGACGTCGGCCCCGATCCGGAGGACCTTCATCGTGAAGGGCCCGCGCTGGACGCTCGCCGGCGCGTTCAGGAAGTCGGACAGGTTCACGAGCGCTCGTGCGGCGACCGTGCCCGTCCCCGTCGTCCCGCCGTAGACCGACGCGGTCACGTACTGGCTCGCGTCGGGGCTCGCGTTGATCGCCGCGACCACCTGGGCCGCCGTGCTCGTGAGCCCGCCGGTCGCGTTGGTCGCGAGGTTGACGATGATGTCCGCCTGGCCTGCCGCGTTCGGCACGACGCTCACGGTGAGCGGCTGGTTCGCCGCGCCCGGGTTGCGGAACTGGGCGCGGATCGCGTTGCCGCCCTCCTGCCCGTAGAGCTTCGCCTCGAGGTACACGGAGGAGGCGTTGCCGGACGCCGTGCACGCGGACGTGCCGGCCATGACGCACATGGACTTCCGCTGGTACCCGGCGCTCTTCTCCGGGAGCGTGATCAGCTCGGCGATGCCGCCGGGACCGCCGAACTCGGTTGCGAGCGACTCGAACCGCTGGGCGACCTCGGTCGGGTTCATGTAGGCCGTGAAGTACTGCTGGGAGAAGTTGACGCTTCCGGCCGGCAAGGGGTTCCCGACCCAGGTGCGGACCGGCGCCTCGACGGGCGTCACGCCCGCCGTGCTCGTCGACACGCGCACCATCGCCGGCGGCGTCGGCGCGACACCGCCGCCGTACGGCGGGGACGCCGGACCGATCCGGACGAGGATCCGGTTGTACATGTAGGAGTCGGGCGACGGATCCGTGTCGACGTAGCGTGGGATGGTGGTCGCGGAGCCGTAGCCGCCGCCCGCCGTCCGCCAGGCGAAGGACACGGTCGGGCCGGTCGACCCGGTTCCGTTGACGGCGCTGTCGTACACCTCGACCGACAGGAACCAGCCCGCGTAGTTCTGGAAGTAGTCGACGCGGTTGACCGTGAGCTCGGACGCTGCCGCCTGCGCGAACGCGACCGAGCGAAGCCCGGCCTGCTGCAGCGCGGCCTCGCCGCCCGCGGGCTCGCCGCTCTCGGCGGCCTCGTGGGATGCCTCCTCGGCCGCCAGGGCGGCGTTGCGCTCGTCGATGCGCGCCTCGTACGTGTAGCGATCCTCGATCGTGTACGGGATCGAGTAGCCGAGCGACTCGAGCCACGCCCGCTCCTCGTCGTTCACGACCGCGTTCACGGTGATCGTGCCGTCGTCGTTCTCGCGCACGTACTCGACGAGATCCACGTCGAGGGCGATCAGGTCGTCGATCGCCGCCCTGCTCGGCAGCGTGATCGCGACGATCGAATCGTCGTAGGTCATGTCGTCCACGGCGTCGCCTTCGGCACCCGCCAGGCTCGTGGCCACGAGCGAGAGCGCGACGACCGCTCCGAGAACTACGAGCAGCCGCAGCCGGCTGCTCCCCAAACGTCTCCGCATCGACCTTCTCCTCTCCAAAGGGGGGCGTGCGGTCGGGCACAACACCACCTCGCGGGTCTTGTTGCAAGCGGTCGGGCCGCACCGCGGGGAGAGCGGCGGTGCGCATTGCGCACCGGGCCTCGAGCGCCAATTCCGCTTGGATACGGGGCGACCGAGGTCGGACGACCTCGCCGGAGCGGCGCCCTAGCGTTGACCTAGATCAACATCTTCTTCAGGCGTTCGTCCCGGCAGCTCGTCGCGGAGAAGCCCGTAGAGGACGCCGTCCACCCACTCGCCGTGGCGCCAGTAGGCGCGCCGGCGGACGCCCTCGCGCACGAAGCCGCACGCCTCGAAATGGGCGATCGCACGCTCGTTGAAGCCGTAGCACTCGAGCTCGATGCGGTGGAAGCCGAGCTCGCCCAGGAGGTGCTCGGCGAAGCGGATCGTCGCCGTGCGCGCGAGCCCGCGGCCGCGGGCGTCGGGGTGGAGCATGAGCCCGTAGAGGTGCGCGATCCGGCTCCGGCGGTTCGTCGTCGCGAAGGCGATCGAGCCGACCGGGCGGACGCCGTCCTCGCCGAGGACCTCGATGACGAAGCGTCCGGCCTGACCCGGCGTCTCGGCGGCGTGCGCCAGCTCCTCGGCGAACGCGTCGACGTCGCGTGGTGAGATGGCGGCCATGAACGGCGCCACCTCGTCCCCCGCGGCCACCTCGGCCAGGAAGGGCGCGTCCGAGGCCGCCGCCGGGCGGAGCCTGAACCCCTCGCCCGTGACGGAATCGGTCACGAGGGCGGCGCGGCGGCGACGGGCTCGCGGCGCCGGGCGAGGCGGAGCACGCCGGAGCCGAGCGCGACGCCGCCGAGGATCAGGAGGAGCCCGACGATCGCATTCGCGTGGAGCGACTCGTCGAGGAGCGTGACGCCGTACAGCACCGCGACGGGTGGGATCAGGTAGGTGACGAGCGACGCCCGCGACGCGCCGTGGAGCACGAGCATCCGGTAGTAGAAGAGGAGCGCCACCGCGGTGCCGAGCACGCCGAGCGCGACGACGGAGGCGAGCGCGCCCGCGCTCGGCGTCTCGTCGGGCAGCTGGAAGACGGCGAGCGGGATCATGAGCAGCCCGCCCCAGAGCGTCGAGCCGGCGACGATCACGAGCGGCGAGGTCCGGCCGTAGCGGTTCTGGGCGAACAGGTTGGAGATCGCGTAGAAGAGGGCGGCGAGCACGATCGCGAGCGTTCCGGCCACAGCCCACCAGCCGCCCTCAGGGTGGAATCCGACCAGGACGCCGACGCCGACGAACCCGAGCAGGATCCCGACGAGCCGCAGGCCCGTGACGCGCTCGCTGGGGCGGTAGCGGATCGCGAGCACGGCGATGAAGAGCGGGACCGGCGCGTTCGCGATCGCCGCGACCGACGAGTCGACGTGCTTCTCGCCCCAGGCGATCAGGGTAAAGGGCACCGCGTTGTTGATCAGCCCGAGGACGACGAGGCCGAGCCCCGCGGCGCGCAGATCGTCGACCGCCGGGCCGACGCCGCGACGGAGCATGAGGAACGGCACGAGGACGAGCGCCGCGAGGAGCAGCCGCAAGGCCATCATCGGCGCGGGCTCGATCTCGTCCACCGCGATCTTGATGAACATGAACGACGCGCCCCAGATCCCGGCGACGAAGAGCAGGAGAGGGACGTAGCCGCGCACGGGCGTCCACGCTAGCGGCTGGCCGTCGGCCGGGGTGCGGGCGATGGTTTCACCCCGCCCGCCTGTCCGTGCGGCGCGGTAACGTAGGAGGCCCTTGAGCCCGGTCGCGGAGACACCGCTCCACCGCGCGCTCGGCCTGACGGACGGGGAGTTCGACCGCATCTGCGCTCTCATGGAGCGCGAGCCGAACGACTTCGAGCTCGCGGTGTTCTCCCTCCTCTGGTCGGAGCACTGCGGCTACAAGCATTCGGCGCTCGTGCTACGCCGCTTCCCGACCGAGGGGCCGGCCGTCCTCCAGGGCCCGGGCGAGAACGCGGGCGTGATCGATGTCGGGGGCGGCGAGGCGGTCGCGTTCAAGGTCGAGAGCCACAACCATCCGTCCGCCGTGGAGCCGTTCCAGGGCGCCGCGACCGGGATCGGCGGGATCCTGCGCGACATCATCGCCATGGGCGCTCGTCCGATCGCCTTCCTCGACGGGCTGCGCTTCGGCGCACCGGACTTCGCCTTCGGCCGCGCGGTCGCGGGCATCGGGCACTACGGCAACTGCGTCGGTGTCCCGACCGTCGGCGGCGAGGCGGTCTTCGACGACGCCTACGCCGCGAACCCGCTCGTCAACGCGATGTGCGTTGGCGTCCTGCCTGCGGAACGTCTTACGCGCGCGCGTGCGCGAGGCGCCGGCAACGCGATCGTCCTCTACGGGGCCACGACCGGGCGGGACGGCATCGGCGGCGCAAGCGTCCTCGCGAGCCAGGAGCTCTCGGACGAGGGCGAGGACAAGCGCCCGACCGTGCAGATCGGCGACCCGTTCACGGGCAAGAAGCTCGTCGAGGCCAGCCTCGAGCTGGTCGAGCGCGGACTGGTCGAGTCGCTGCAGGACCTGGGCGCGGCCGGGCTCGCGTCCTCGCTCGCCGAGATGGCCGGCCGCGGCGGCGCCGGCGTCGACGTCTGGCTCGACCGGGTCCCGCTCCGGGAGCCCGACCTCGACCCCGTGGAGATCATGATCTCGGAGAGCCAGGAGCGGATGGTCGCCGTCGTGGAGCCCGAGCGCCTCGACGACGTCCGCGCGGTGCTCGCCCGCTGGGAGCTCGAGTGCGCGGAGATCGGCGAGGTGACGGAGAGCGGCGAGCTGCGGGCCTTCTTCGAGGGCGACGAGGTCGGGCTCGTCCCGGCACGGCTCCTGACCGACGAGGCCCCGCGCTACCCGCTCGACCCGCGCCCGCGAACGCTGGCCGCGCCGCTCGGCCGCACGGCCATTCCCGCGGAGGCGGACGACCTGCTGGCCCTTCTCTCCGCGCCGAACGTGCGCAACCGGCGGGCCGTCTGGGAGCGCTACGACCACCTGGTCGGCTCGCGGACCGTCCGCCGGCCGGGGCTCGACGCCGCCGTCCTGCGGCTGCGGCCGTCGCTCCGCGGGCTCGCGGTCTCGCTCGACGGCCCGGGCCGCGCGGCGCCGCTCGACCCGCGCACGGCCGGGATGCAGGCCGTGCTCGAGGCGGCGCGAAACGTCGCGTGCGCGGGCGGCCGGCCGCTCGCGATCACGAACTGCCTCAACTTCGGCAACCCGGAGAAGCCGGGGGTCGCGTGGGAGCTGACCGAGGCCGTCGAGGGGATGGCGCTCGCCTGCGAGGCGCTCGGCGTCCCGGTCGTCTCGGGCAACGTCTCGCTCTACAACGAGACCGACGGCCGGTCGATCGACCCCACGCCCGTGGTCGGCTGCGTCGGCCTCGTCGACGACGTGCGCGCCGTGCCGGGCCGCTGGAGCGAGGGGGACGTCGTGCTCCTCGCCGGCGACCCGGAGGTCGCACTCGACGGCTCCGAGTACCAGGCCCGCTTCCTGGGCGGGCCGGCCGGGCGCCCACCGCGGCCGCACCTCGGCGCGGAGGCGGCGCTCGTCGCCTTCCTCGCGGACGCCGCGTCGCGCCTGACGGCCGCGCACGATGTCTCCGACGGCGGCCTCGCCGTCGCGCTCGCCGAGCTGGCACTCTGGTCGGGCGTCGGAGCGGAGGTCGAGATCGGCGACGACGCGCTCGACTGGTTCGGCGAGGGCGGCGGGCTGGCCGTCGTCGCCTGCCGCCGGGACGAGGTCGCGACCTTCGCCGACACGGTGCCGCTCCGAACGATCGGCCGCGTCGGCGGCGACCGCGTCCTCGGCATCCCGCTCGAGCTCCTCCGGGCGGCCCACGAGGGTGGCGACGCCTGATGTGCGGCGTGCTCGGGATCCGGGCGCCCGAGCGCGACGTCGCTCGCCTCGCGTACTTCGGGCTCTTCGCCCTGCAGCATCGCGGCCAGGAGTCGGCCGGGATCGCGGTCTCGGACGACGGTCACCTGACCGCGCTCCGCGACATGGGGCTCGTGACGCAGGTCTTCTCGGAAGACAAGCTCCGGGGCCTCCAGGGCGACGCGGCGATCGCCCATTGCCGCTACTCGACGACCGGCGGCGTCCACTGGCAGAACGCGCAGCCGCTCGTCCAGCACGGGACTGCGCGCACGGTCGCGCTCGGCCACAACGGCAACCTGCTCAACACGAGCGAGCTGCGGGCCGAGCTCCACGCGCGCGGCGTCAAGCTGCGGACGACCTCGGACACGGAGGTGATCGCCGCCCTTGTCGCGAACGACGAGCGGCCCCTCGAGGAGGCGGTCGCCGCCACGATGGCGCGGCTCGAGGGCGCGTACACGATCGTGCTGCTCGCCGAGGGCAAGCTCGTCGGCTTCCGCGATCCCGAGGGCATCAGGCCGCTCTCGATCGGCTCGCTCGACGGCGACCCGGTGCTCGTCTCGGAGACGTGCGCGCTCGACCTGCTGGGGGCCGACTTCGTCCGCGACGTCGAGCCCGGCGAGCTCGTGGTCGTCGACGAGAACGGGCTGCACGCCGCCCAGGCCGTTCCCGCGCACGACGCCGGCTCACTCTGCATCTTCGAGTTCATCTACTTCGGACGGCCCGACTCGAAGCTGCGCGGGGTCGAGCTCCACGGCGCTCGGGTGCGGATGGGCGAGCGGCTCGCGGAGGAGGCGCCGGTCGCGGCCGACCTCGTCCTGCCGATCCCCGACTCGGGCACGCCGGCCGCGATCGGCTTCGCGCGCGCAAGCGGGATCCCGTTCAACGAGGGCCTGATCAAGAACCGCTATGTCGGGCGGACGTTCATCCAGCCGGACCAGGCCCTCCGCGAGCACGGGATCAAGACGAAGTTCAACCCGCTCGCGGAGGTGGCCGGGAAGCGGGTCGTCGTCGTGGACGACTCGATCGTGCGCGGCTCGACGACGCGGCAGATCGTCGCGATGCTCTTCGAAGAGGGCGCGACCGAGGTGCACGTCCGCGTCTCGTCGCCGCCGATCGTCTCGCCCTGCTACTACGGGATCGACATGGCCACGGAGGGCGAGCTGATCGCCTCCGGCCGCACGGTCGAGCAGGTACGCGCGGCGATCGGGGCGACGTCGCTCGCCTACCTCTCGCTGGACGGACTCCAGTCGGCGACGCGCCGGCCCGAGAGCGCGTTCTGCCGCGCCTGCCTGACGCGGCGCTACCCCACGCCGGTTCCGGTGCGGCTCGAGAAGAACCGCTTCGAGCCGGCCGGCGCGCGGTAGCGATGGCGTCGGTCTCGCGGCTCTCGATCGCCCCCGTGAAGGGACTCGCGCTCCTGCACCCCGACGAGGTCGAGATCACGTCGACGGGCGTCCCGCAGGACCGGCGCTTCTTCCTCGTCACCGAGCGGGGCAAGCTGCTGGACGGCACGCGTGACGGGCCGCTCTTCGGCGTGCGCGCGGAGTGCGACGACGAGGGGACGCGGCTGGCGCTCCGGTTCCCCGAGGGCCGGACGGTCGAAGGCCCGGTCGAGCTCGGCAACGCGGGCGTGACCGCGTTCTGGGAGCGGCCGGTTCGGGGCCGGGTCGTCGTCGGGCCGTGGAGCGACGCGCTGTCGGACTACCTCGGGCAGCACGTCCGGCTGCACCGCGCCGAGCTGGCCGGCGGCGGGACCGATCAGTGGCCCGTGTCGGTCGTCTCGGACGCGTCGCTCGAGGAGCTCGCGCGCCGGGCGGGCGCGGAATCGGTCGACGGGCGGCGGTTCCGGATGCTCGTCCAGGTGGCCGGAACGCGACCGCACGAGGAGGACGAGTGGCTCGGCGGCCTGGTCCGGATCGGAGCGGCCCTCGTCCGCGTGACGAAGCAGGATGCGCGCTGCCGGATGACGACGCGGAACCCGGACACGGGCGTTCGCGACTTCGACACGTTGCGGGCGATCAAGGACTACCGCGGCGTCCGGAACGGCGAGGCGATCGACTTCGGCGTGTACGCCGAGGTCGTCGAGCCGGGCCGCGTGCGGGTCGGCGACGCCGTCGAGCCCGGCCAGGGAGCTCAGGACCGCTAGACGCGCGCACCCCACCCTTGGGTGGGGGGATACCGCCCGCGAACCCGCTGCTGACGCTACCGACGAAGCACGCGCGTGTCCGTGCCGGATCCGTGCCAGTTCTCGCCGCAGGTGTGCCGATTTTCGCCGCTACGCGGCGGCGGCGCCGAGCTCGCGCTCGACCATCGCCTCGAACGCGACGATCAGCTGCTCGCTCTCCGGCAGCAGGCGCCCGCGGTCGACGACGCCCGACGCGAGGCCGACGTGCACCGACTCGACGAGGGCCTCGTCCTCCCGCCCGACCTGATCGTCGAAGGCCCGCATCCCGCGGATCCACTCCTCGTCGGCGTCCTCGGCGAACCAATAGTCGAGGAGCCGGGCCGTCCGCCCGGGCCCGGCGGGGAGCATCGTCCCGGCCGACACGTTCGGCCTCCCGGGCATCACGTTGATGACGAAGTTGGGCCAGAGCAGGTGGAACTGTCCCTCGACCTCGCCGCGCACCTCGTACGGCCCCGGCTTCTCGCCGGCGGCGACCGGCGCGCGCAGCGTCCCGTACTGGCTGAGGAAGGTCGGTCCGCTCTCGAGCCGGTACGCGTCCGGCGACACGTCGACGACGCTCGAGAAGCCCGGATGCGCGACGGAGCAGTGGTAGCACTCGAGGAAGTTCTCGGCGACGATCTTCCAGTTCGCCTCGACCGTCCACTCCGCGCGCTCGCGGAAGCGGAGCGTACCCAGGTCGAGGCCGGCGCCCGCCACGAGCCCGGGCAGCTCGCCGAGGTGCTCGGCGAGCGGCGCGGCCTCGGGGTCCGGGTTCGCGAAGACCCACGGCCCCCACGTATCGACCGCGACGGGCAGCAGGCCGAGCCCGTCGGTCGAGAACCCCGGCTCGCGGTCGGCGCGCGGCGCCTTGCGCAGCTGCCCGTCCAGCCCGTACGTCCAGGCGTGGTACGGGCACTGGAGCGCGCCCCGGGAGCCCTCCCCGGACACGATCTCGTGTCCGCGATGGCGGCAGACGTTCACGAAGCCGCGCAGCCCGCCGTCGTCGTCGCGCAGGACGACGACCGGGATGTGGCCGGCGCGAGCGGCCACGAAGCGCCGCGGCTCGGCCACCTGGTCGGAACGCGCGACGTACTGCCAGGTGCGCCGGAAGATCCGCTCGTGCTCGAGCCGGAGCACGGCCGGGTCCGTGTACCAGGACGCCGGCAGAGTCGTGGGCACGCCCGTCGCCATGCGCAGGAGCCTAACCGGCGGTGCGGGAGGCAGCCTCTGCCGTCGGCCCTGTCCATCGCAGCCGCCACTCGGGGCCAGACCCCGAACAAGATCGCGACGAAACGGTGCCAAGTATGTGACGGTCAGTCGAGCGCCGCACCCGAACCCTGCAACGCCACCGAGCACCGACCGCCCATCGGCTTCCGCAGACGTTCCAAATGGCCAAGCCGAGGTGGGCCTGCCTCTGTCAAGGGGTCTGACCCCGGCGGTTGCGCGCCGCGCCGCCCGCTGCTACGCGGGAGGCGGATCGCCGGCCGCGGGGTCCGCGCCGCCGCTCACGTCGAGGATCACGGTCCGAAGATCGCTCATGTCCTCGAGGGCGTGGCGGCCCCCGACGCGGCCCCAGCCGGTCCTCGTCCCGGCCGCGCCGCCGAACGGCTGGAGGGTCTCCCAGTACATGGTCGAGTCGTTCACGACCACGCTCCCGGCCTGCAGCGACTCCGCGAAGCGGAAGGCGCGCCCGAGGTCTGTGGTGTAGACCGCCGCCTGGAGCCCGAGGTGCGAGTCGTTCGCCGCGGCGAGCGCATCGTCGTCGCCGTCCACCACGATCAGCGGCACGATCGGCCCGAACGTCTCCTCGCGCCCCACGAGCGTGTCGCGGCCCACGTTGTCGAGCACGGTCGGCCGGTAGTAGAGGCGCGTCGGCCGGCCGTCCTCGCGGCCCCCGCCCGCGAGCACGTCGGCGCCCTTCGCGACCGCGTCGTCCACGTGCGCGTCCATCTTCTGCGCGGTCGGCTCGTTCTGCATGGGGCCGACGAGCGTCGCGTCGTCGAAGGGATCGCCGAGCGTCCACCGCTCCGCCTCGCG
>Ga0210115_1000262_pt1 | contig 14902 bp, 15 predicted proteins | sample MayberryNW_TuleB_2_FD_185526 | JGI IMG/M metagenome (GOLD analysis project Ga0210115, IMG submission 185526) | Wetland microbial communities from San Francisco Bay, California, USA, that impact long-term carbon sequestration - MayberryNW_TuleB_D2... | ecosystem: Environmental > Aquatic > Marine... | reverse complement strand
CTCGGCAGGCACCACGCGGGCCCGCTCGTCGACGATCCGGAGCCGCTCGGCGCTCGGGTCGAGCGCGACGCCGAGGTCGGCGCCTGCAGCCTCGACGAGCCGCCGCGCGTCCTCGGCCGGGTCGAGCTCCCGCCCCGTCGACGCGACCCGCTGCTCCCGCACGTACGCGCGCGCCGCGATCGCCTCGACCCCGAGCTCCCCGAGCACGAGCGGCAGCACGAGGGAGGCCGCCGAGTAGCCGTAGTCGATCACGACGCGGAAGCCGCGGCTGCGGATCAGCTCGACGTCCAGCGCGCCGAGGAGGTCCTGCGCGTAGGTCTCCGCGGCCCGGGCCGGGTAGCGGATCTCCCCCACCTCGTCGGACGACACGCGGCGGAACTCCTGGCGGGAGAAGTGCTTCTCGACCTCCTTCATGAGCGTCGAGGAGGCCTGCACGCCCGGCTGCTCGTAGATCTGGATCTCGACCGCCTCCGGGTCGGTCGAGCTGCGCCCGACGTGCACACCGACCTCGAAGCCCTCGCTCTTCAGGACGTGGCGGTTGACCGCCGCCGGCATGACCCGCAGGTCGGCCACGTGGACGCCTGCGGCGCTGATTCCCGCCAGGACGAGGCGGCGGACGAGCCGGCACGCGGCCGGCGCCTCCCGGCTCGTGACGACCCGCGCCCCGCGCTTGAGGGCCGTGCCGAGGGCCAGCCCGAGCCGGAGCGCGGTCTCCGGCGTCAGGTCGACGTTCGGGAGGCCGCGGATCCGCTCGCGCGCGAAGAGGCTCGAGGTCGCCTGCGCCTCCCAGATCACGTTGTGGTCGACCTGGGTGCCGGACTCGACCTCCTTGAACGGGTAGATCCGCACGCCGGGCGAGACGACGGCCTCGTCGCCGATCGTGGTCTGGTCGCCGATCGCCGCGCCCTCCTGGATCCGCGCGTGCGGACGGATGTCGCACATCCGCCCGATGATGGCGCCCTCCACGATGGCGCTCGTGGCCACGTACGTCCCCGAGTCGATGATCGACCGGGCGGTGCGCGCGTGCTCGCGCAGCGAGACGCTCGAGGACAGCACCGTGTACGGGTCGACCGTCGCGTCCGGGTGGATCCGGCAGTAGTTGCCGATGAACGCGGGGCCCTTGACCGACTCGAGGTCGCCGAGCTCGACACCCTCTCCCACCCACACGTTGCCCCGCAGGAGGATGCCGGGCACCTCGAGGCGGGCCGTTCCGTCCAGCGCGTCGAAGTTGGCCTTGCGGTACTGGTCGAGGTTTCCGATGTCCTGCCAGTAGCCGTCGGTCACGTAGCCGTAGAGCGGCCTGCCCTTCTCGAGGAGGAGCGGGAAGAGCTCCTTCGAGAAGTCGTAGGGCCGGTCGGTCGGGACGTTCGCGAGCGCCTCGGGCTCGACCACGTAGATGCCGGTGTTGATCGTGTCCGTGAAGACCTGGGCCCACGACGGCTTCTCGAGGAACCGCTCGATCCGCCCCTCGTCGTCCGTGACGACGATCCCGAACTCGAGCGGGTTGTCGACGCTCTTCAGCGCGATCGTGACGAGCGCCTCGCGCTCCTTGTGGAACGCGAGCAGCTTCGTCAGGTCGATGTCGCAGAGCGCGTCGCCCGAGATGACGAGGAACGTGTCGTCGAGCGCCTCCTCGGCGAGCTTGACCGACCCGGCCGTGCCCGCTGGGGTCTCCTCCACGGAGTAGCGGATGCGGGCGCCGTACTGCTCGCCGTCCCCGAAGTAGCCGCGGATCACCTGCGGCATGAACGCGAGCGTCACCACCACGTCGTCGAGCCCGTGGCGCCGGAGCAGGTCGAGGATGTGCTCCATGCAGGGCTTGCCGACGATCGGGACCATCGGCTTCGGCTGGTTCGAGGTCAGCGGGCGGAGCCGCGTGCCCTCGCCCCCGGCCATGACGACCGCCTTCACCGCCGCACCTCCCGGCGCGCTTTCAGGAGGTACTGCGCCGCGGCGACCACGGCGAGCGCGAGCCCCGTCCAGAAGAGGACGAGCGGCCACGTCGTGCCCTCGTCCGAGGCGACCACGCCGACCAGGGCGGCGTAGAGGAGCCACGTCGCGACCTTCCCGAGCGCGTTGACCTCGAAGTCGTAGCCGCGGCCGCGGACGAGCGGGTAGCCGAAGGCGAGCCCGGCGTCCCGCGCCAGGATGACGGCGAGCGCGACCCACGGGAGGCGGCCGTCGATCCAGAGGAGGACCACGGCCGCGTCGATCATCAACCGGTCGGCGAGCGGGTCGGCGAACGTGCCGAAGCGCGACTCCACGCGCCAGCGCCGGGCGAGCCAGCCGTCCACCTGGTCGGTGGCGCCCGCCAGCGCGAAGACGGCCGCCGCGGCGTAGCTGCCCTCGCCGTCCGCCGCGAGGAGCATCGCGCAGAACACCGGGATCAGCGCGAAGCGGAAGAGCGTGAGCGCGTTCGGCAGCTTCGCGAGCGGAGCGGGAACGGCACGAACTGCCATGGAGGTCATGGTATCGGCGCCCGCATCGACATTACCCATGCGGGATTCGCTGGTAGCCTCGCGCGGTGCGGCTCCCGGGCTTCGTGAACGCGCACTCCCACGCCTTCCAGCGGGCGCTCCGCGGTCGCGCCGAGGGCGGCGACTTCTGGGCGTGGCGGGACTCCATGCTGGCCCTCGCGGGCGAGCAGACGCCCGAGCGCGTCCGCCGGGAGTACGTCGGCGTCTACCGCGAGATGCGCGCGGCCGGCTACACGGCGGTCGGGGAGTTCCACTATCTCGGCCTCGACGAGGCGCGGGCCGCGGCCGAGGCGGCCGAGGACGCGGGGATCGGCCTCGTGCTGCTCCTCGCCGCGTACGGGCGGGGCGGGCTCGACCGCTTCCGGCAGCCGTCGGTCGAGGCGTACGTGGGGCAGGTCGAGCGCCTCCGCGCGGACGGGGTGGCGGTCGGGGTGGCTCCCCACTCGGTCCGGGCCTGTCCCCGGGAGTGGCTCGAGGAGCTCGGACGCTACGCGAACGCGGAGGGGCTCGTCCTCCACGTGCACGCCGACGAGCAGCCCCGCGAGATCGAGGAGTCCCTGGCCGAGCACGGCCTCCGCCCGGTCGAGCTCCTGGCGGAGACCGGCTGTCTTGGCCCGCGGACGACGGTCGTCCACGCGACGCACGCCTGGGACGGGGAGCTCGACCTGCTGGCCGAGCACGGCGCGCGCGTCTGCCTCTGCCCGACGACCGAGGCGAATTTGGGCGACGGCTACGCCCCGGTCGAGCGGCTGCGGGAGCGCGGGATCCCGCTCTGCATCGGCTCGGACTCGAACGTCCGCATCGACCCCCTCGAGGAGCTCCGTGAGGTCGAGGGGATCGCGCGGCGCTCGGCGCTTCGGCGCAACGTGGTGCCCCCGGAGGAGCTCCTCCGGCTCGGCGGGCCCGAGGGCGCGGCCGCGCTCGGCCTGGCCGCCTGGGACGACGTCGAGGCAGACACGGCGCATCCGTCGCTCGCGGGCGTCGAGGCGGACGACCTGCGCGCAGCGCTCGTCTTCGGCTGCGGCGCGGACGTGCTCGCGCCGGTCTAGCGGCTACCCTCGAAGGACGTCCTGGCCCGCTGCGGCTCTTTGGGGGGATGCGCGTCAAGCGAACCATCGTCATCTGCGGGGTCGCCGCGCTGGTCGCGGCGTTCGCCGTGCCGCCGGCGACGGGCATGGGCAGGCCGCGCGTCGCCGCGCTCCAGGTGGGGCTCGCCGCCAAGGGGCTGTACGGCGGCTCGATCGACGGCGCCCTCGGCCCACGCACGCGGCGGGCCGTGCGCAGGCTCCAGCACCGGGCCCGCATCACCGTGGACGGGATCCCGGGGCCGCAGACGCGCCGGGCCCTCGGCCGGCTCGGACGCCACCCGGTCGGGACCCGGGTCCTGCGACGCGGGAACGTCGGGTGGGACGTCTCGGTCACGCAGTTCCGCCTCGCCTGGCACGGGTTTCCGTCCGGACGGCTCGACGGCGGGTTCGGGCCGCGGACGGCGATCGCCGTGCGGCGCTTCCAGCGCTGGGCCCACCTCGCGGTGGACGGGCTTTCCGGACCGGCGACGCTCCGCGCGCTCCGCGGGCCCCTCCCCCGCCCGCGGATCGCGCTGCGGCGGCCCGTGCCGACCGGGGTCGCCGACGGCTTCGGCCCGCGCGGCGAGCGGTTCCACGGCGGGCTCGACTTCCCCGCTGCCGCCGGCACGCGCGTTCACGTGGCCGCCCGAGGCGTGGTCGTCGTCGCGCGACGGCATTCGGGCGGCTTCGGGAAGCTCGTCGTCGTCCGCCACCGGCGCGGGCGCACGAGCTGGTACGCCCACCTGTCTCGAATCGGCGTTCCGACCGGCCGGGTCGTGCGACGCGGGGCGGCGATCGGTCGCGTCGGCGCGACCGGCGCGGCGACGGGGCCGCACCTCCACTTCGAGCTTCGCGCGCGCGGCGCGGCGGTGAACCCGCTACCCGCCCTCCGCTAGCTCCTTCGAGCGCACCATCGCCGCCTGGATGGCGTTCAGGAACGCCGCCCGGACGCCCGCCTGCTCGAGCTCCCGGATGGCGGCGATCGTCGTGCCGCCGGGGGACGTGACCATCTCGCGCAGCTCGACCGGGTGCATGCCGCCGTCGCGCAGGAGCTTGGCCGTCCCGAGCATCGTCTGGACGACGAGCTCGGTCGAGACTTCCCGCGAGAGGCCGAGCAGGATGCCGGCCTCGATCATGGACTCGGCGAGGAGCGCGAAGTACGCCGGCCCGGAGCCGGAGACGGCGGTCACGGCGTCCATGTGGCTCTCCTCGACGCGGACGCAGCGGCCCAGGTGGGAGAGCACCTCCTCTGCCTCGGCCATGTGGCGCTCCTCGGCCAGGCTTCCGGCGGCGATCCCGGCCATCCCCTCGTGCACGGCGGCCGGGGTGTTCGGCATCGCGCGCACCACGGGCACACCCTCGAGGTGGCGTTCGATCAGCGCGGTCGGGATGGCGGCGGCGATCGACACGACCGTCTGGTCGGGCCCGATCGCGCCTGCGAGCTCGGCCAGGAGGGCCTCGATGTCCTGCGGCTTGACCGCGATCACCACGATTCCCGCACCCGCGACGGCGTCCCGGTTGGAGGAAGTCGTCTCGATTGCGTGCGCGTCCGCGAGGGCCTTCAGGTGGGCCTCGCCGCGGGCAGTGGCCACGATCTCGTCCGGGTTCCGCCAGCCGGACGAGAGGAGGCCGGAGATGAGCGCCTCGCCGATCTTTCCGGCGCCGAGGATGGCGATTCGCCTGTTCATGAGCTGACCTTACCGCGCTCCCGGGCGGCAGACCATCGGCCCTGGTTTCGGCGTCGCGCGACTAGCAACCGTCCGTTCGGGCAACAGAACAGACCGCGATGACCGTCCTCGCCCCCATCCGGAATCGGCTGCCCAGGTCGCGGCGCGACGTCCGGCTCGTCGACCTCGGCCTCGCCCTCTGGATGATCGCCTGGCTCGTCGCGGCCGGGTTCGTCGTGCACGGGATCAAGCAGCTCGAGGAGGGCGGCCGGGCCGTCGTGTCCGCCGGCGAGGGGATCGACGAGACGAGCGACGCCCTGCACCGGGCGGCGGGCGGCCTGCACGAGACGGGCCGGGCGCTCGGGCTGCTCGGCGAGCTGCCGTTCCTCTCCGGCGACCCAGGCGCCGCCGTCGAGCAGACGGCCGACGACGTCGAGCGGCTCGCGCAACGGGCCCGGGCGACCGCGCAGGACGCGCGGACGACGGGCGCCGACGCCGAGGAGGCCGCCTCCGATCTCGCGCTCGTGCTCGGCCTGGCCGTCGGACTCGCGCCGACCCTGCCCGTGCTGCTCCTCTACCTGCTCGTCCGGCCGGTCGTGGCCGAGCGGCTGGAGGCGCGATGAGCCCCGTCTCGCGCTCGGCCGCCTGGCTGATCGTGCGGCTCCGCTGGCCGATCGTCCTCGCCTGGGTCGCGGCGGCCGTCGCCACGGTCGTCTACCTGCCGAGCCTCCAGGAGTCCGGCGACGAGACGTCCCTGCTCACGCTCGTGCCGAAGGACGCCGAGTCGGTCGCGACGAGCGCGCGGCTGGCCGAGCTCTTCGACGCGCCCGTCGAGACCCACACCCACGTCGTGCAGCGAGATCCGGACGGGCTCCCGGACGATGCGCTCGACCGGGCCGCCGAACGGACGCAGCTGATCGCGGACGGCAAGGATCCGGAGCTCGGGCCGATCGTGGCGACGCTGCCGCTCGTGAACGCTCGCGGGCTCGTGCCCACGGCCCGCGAGGACGGGACGACGATCGTCACGTACGTCTACTTCGACCCGGCCGCCACGGACGTCTTCGAGCAGGAGCGCCTCACGAGGCGCTTCGCCGAGACCCACGTCTCCGAGCCCGGCGACGCGCTCGTCGGCGTCACCGGCGCCGCGCCCGCCCGGGTCGAGGAGTGGCGGGCGATCGAGCGCGGCCTGCCCTGGGTGACGCTCGCGACCGTCCTCCTGATCGCGCTCATCCTCGGCGTCCACTTCCGCTCGCCGGTCACCCCGCTGGTGACCCTCCTCGCCGCGGGTGTCGCCTACGTCGTGTCCCTGCGCAGCGTCGGCTGGCTCGGCCAGTGGCTCGACGTGACGATCCCGCGCGACGCCGAGCCGGTGCTGGTCGTCCTCCTGCTCGGAGTCGTCACCGACTACGCGATCTTCTTCCTGCACGGGATGCGCGAGCGGCTCGACGCGGGCGACGCCCGGCTCGCGGCGGCGGAGGCGGCGACGGCGCGCTACCTGCCGATCGTCGTCACGGCCGGCCTGATCGTCGTCGGCGGAACGGCGTCCCTCACGGTCGGCGAGCTCGAGTTCTTCCGCGCGTTCGGGCCCGGGATGGCGCTCACCGTGCTCGTCTCGCTGGGAATTGCCGTCACGCTCGTCCCCGCGCTCATGGCGATCCTCGGCTCGGGCGTCTTCTGGCCCCGCCGGGAGGCCCGCGAGGCGCCGCCGCGCGGGCCGAATCGGATCGCGTACGTTGCGACGGCCAAGCCCGTGGCGCTTGCGATCGCACTCGTCGCCGTGGTTGCGCTCGGGGTCGCGTGCCGCGGCCTCTTCGAGACGAACCTCGGCGTGACGCAGATTGCAGGCCTGCCGAGCGACTCCGAGCCGAGGCGCGCCCAGGACGCCGCGGCCGAGGGCTTCGCCGCGGGGATCCTCTCCCCCACCGTGCTGCTCCTCGAGGACGTCGACCCGGTGTCCGACCTCCCTGGGCTGACGCGGCTCGAGGCCGCGCTCGCCGAAGAGCCCGGCGTCGCAGCCGCGCTCGGCCCGGCCGACGACGGCGCACGCGACCTCCCGGGCATCCTCGTGGCCGAGGACGCCCGTGCGGCGCGCTACCTGATCGTTCTCGACGAGGATCCGCAGGGCGGCGAGGCGGTCGACGCGCTCGAGCGGCTGCGCGAGCGGCTGCCCACGTTGCTCGACGACGCTGGTCTGGGCGGCGCGAAGGCGAGCTTCGCGGGCGACACCGCCCTCGCGCAGGAGACGGTCGACACGATCATGCACGACCTGCTGCGGATCGGGATCGCGGCGTTCCTCGTGAACTTCCTGCTGCTCGCGATCTTCCTCCGGGCGCTCGTCGCGCCGCTCTACCTCGTGCTCTGCTCGGCGCTCGCGCTCGCTGCCAGCATCGGCCTGACGACGCTTGTCTTCGAGACCCTCCTTGGCCACGGCGAGCTCACCTACCACGTGCCCTTCGCGGTCGCGGTGCTCCTCCTGTCGCTCGGCTCCGACTACAACGTGTTCGTCGTCGGGAGCATCTGGCAGCAGGCCGAGGACCGCCCGCTCCGCGAGGCGATCGCGACCGCCGCGCCCCGCGCCTCGCGTGCGATCGGCGTCGCGGGGCTCGCACTCGCCCTGTCGTTCGCGTCCCTCGCGATCATCGAGCTGCGGCAGTTCCGCGAGTTCGCGTTCGCGATGTCGGTCGGGGTCCTCCTCGACGCCTTCCTCGTCCGCGCGCTCCTCATCCCCGCGCTCGTGTCGCTCGTCGGCGAGCGGAGCTGGTGGCCGCGCACGCGCCGCGCCGCGGTCGAGCCCGAGCCGGAGACGAGCGCGGTCTAGTCGCCGACCGTCTGGTCGTAGAGGCTGCCGCCCGGGAGGTAGTCGCCCCGGCGGAGGTGGTCGGCGACCTCGCGGAGCGTCCGGATTCGGCCGTCGACCCACGAGAGGTCGGTGGTCGGCGACCGCTTCGTGACCTCCGCCTGTGCGGCGAGCGAATCGAGCTGCCGCGCGATCACGAGCTGGTAGCGGAACGCGTCCCCGTGCTCCCCGAGTTCCGTACGGGCCTTGTCCGGGTCGCCGCCCTCGAAGTCGAGGAGCTCGTCGTCGCCGACCGCCATGCGGCCGATCCTACGCTGGACTGGTCCGGATCGCATGCTCTTTGCTGCGCGTCAGCCGCCCAGGCCGCGACCGCCGTCCACGACCAGGCGTTGGCCCGTGACGAAGCCGGCCTCCTCGGACGCGAAGAAGCTCACCGCGTGGGCGACGTCCTCGGGAAGCCCCATCCGCCCTGCCGGGACCGCTGCGAGATACGCCGCCCTGGTTTCGGCCGACACGGCCGCATGACGCTCGACGGGGATGAACCCCGGCGCGACGCTATTCACGGTGATCCCCAGGGGAGCGAGCTCGCGCGCCCAGCTGCGGGTGAGGCCGATCTGGGCGCTCTTGGCGGTGGCGTACGCAGACCTGCCCGGTGGCGGGAGATCGACGACCTCGGAGTCGATCTGAACGATGCGGCCGAATCCTCTCGCGCTCATTCCCGGCAGCACGGCCCGGCCAAGGAGGACCGGGCTCTTGACGAAGTACGCGAGCTGCGCCAGATGCTCCTCCCACGGCACGTCTGCGAGGGGTGCTTCCGGCTGCGGGCCCGTCGCGTTGAGCACGAGCACATCCACCGGGCCGAGTCCGGTGCCGATCGCCTCGACGAGCTCCTCGACCTGGCGCTCGTCCGTGACGTCGCCCATGAACGCTCGGGCGATTCCACCCTCGTTCTCGATGGCCGCCACGACCTCGAGCGCCGACTCCTCGTCGTGGAGTCCGTTGACCGCAACGTGGTGGCCGTCCTGGGCGAGACGCAGCCCAATCGCACTGCCCAGCCCGTGCGAGCTGCCCGTCACGAGCGCGATTCGCGCCTGCGCGCGTCCCACGTCGCGAGTATCCCATCCCGCGGCACTACCCGGGCGGCTCGCATGGAAAGGCCCCGCTGGCGGGGCCTCTTCTATCGGGGCGCCGAGATTCGAACTCGGGACCTCCAGTCCCCCAGACTGGCGCGCTAACCAGGCTGCGCCACGCCCCGCGCGGCTCATCGTAGCTCAGGGTTCACGCTGCTTCCCGCCTCGGCCACGATCTCGCCGCGTCCCGCCGGGCACAACTGGCCGACCGGTCGGGATTCGCCGTGGCGGCGCCGGGCAGCACGAATACCCCGTCGGGGGCTTGTAGCAGGGCCGCACAAGCGCTATGTAGTGCTCAAGGGACGCACCTCACGCACCGATAACAGGCCCTGCGGCTTGAATTCACTCGGCACACCGGCTCGGCACACCGCCGTACTCTGCGATCGCGAGCGCCTCTGGCTCGACGCGGCGCAGCATGTCCTGCACCGGATGGAGATCGAGGTCGTCGGGCGAACCCATGCGGTCGAGGAGGCGCTCCGCCTCGTGCGCAAGCACCGGCCCGACCTGCTGGTCGTCGACCTCTACGGGCCGACCGGCATCGACGCAGCCGACTTCCTTCGCCGCGTGTCGGCGAAGCTCGGAAGCGGCAAGCTGATCGTCCTCTCGTCGGTCGACGATCCGGTCGTGGCCCGGCGCGCCCTCGCGGGGGGAGCGGCGGCCTACGTGGTGAAGAGCGAGAAGCTGTCGGATCTCGACTTCGCCGTGCGCCAGGCCCTCCATCGCTCGATCTACCTTCCGCTCGGGGAATCGGCATCCGAGCCGACCGGCGCGCAGGACGAGCCCGGGCCCGAGCTGCTCACCGCGCGTGAGCTCGAGATCCTCCGCCTCGCCGCCGAGGGCGGCAGCAACCCCGAGGTCGCAAGGCGCCTGTGGATCACCGAGCAGACGGTGAAGTTCCACCTGACGAACGTGTTTCGCAAGCTCGGCGTGTCGAGCCGCACGGAGGCGGCCCGCTGGGCCCGAGCGCACGGCATCGCGGGCGAGGATCGCGACGACCGCCGTGCGTCGGGCAGGTAGAACGAGGGCTTGACGAACCGAGCGCCGGCCCGGGGGCCGGGGGTGCTCGTCGCCAAGCCCTCCTAGCTAGCTTCCGGCGTCAGGCCTCGACCACTCCGAGCAGGACGCGGCCGTTCTCCGCGTACCCCTCGGCGGTTGCCGTCTCGGGCCGTCCGCGCGGCGCCGGGCCGTCCGGGAGGATCCCGTGGAGCTGCGCCCAGCGGCTCGCTTCCGTCCTGTTGGCGACGTTGAGCTTCCGGTAGATGTTCGACAGGTGGAACTTCACCGTCTGCTCCGTCACCCAGAGCATCTTCGCGAGACCGGCGTTCGAATGTCCCTCTGCCACGAGCCGGAGGATCTCCAGCTCGCGCCGCGTCAGGTCGGCCGCCGGCTCGAGCGGCTCCGGCCTGGGCTCGGCGATACGTCGCCCGCCGGCCAGGTACACGGAGTGCTCGAACGTCTGCCGGATCGCGGCCCCGAGATCCTCGGGATGCGCCGTCTTCAGGACGAACGCCGCCGCGCCGGCCTCGAGCGCCTCGTCCACCTCGAGCGGGTCGGCCCGCTCCGAGAGGACGAGCACCCGGGTCTTCGGCGAGACGCGCAGCGCGTCGCGCACGCGTCCCGTGTCGAAGCTCCCGGTCGACGTCTCGACCTCGACGACGAACAGATCGGGCTCGTGCTGCTTCAAGAGCGCGAGCGCCGTCGCTGCCGAGTCCGTCTTGCCCGCGACGTCCACCCCGGCCCTGTTCAGGACCGGCTGGATCGCCTCGAGCCAGAGAGGATGGTGGTCTAGCAGTACAGCTGTCTTTCTCTGAGCCATGAGGTTTCCGCCCTTTCCCCTGGCCCCCCCGATTGAGTGACCATCAGGATTGTCCCGCTTTCGGCGAGACATTTAAAGAGGTTTAGCCACACCTAGACCGTCCAGTTTCCCCAATTCGGCCGGTCCGCTGTCCACACGGTGTGGAGATTTCCCCTGGCTAGCAGGCCAGCCCTGCGTGCAGGCCGGCGTGGAGGCGCATGGTCGCACCGATCCTAGGAACCATCGGGCCTGGCCATCCGGCTAGCGCGCACGGGATCGAGACATTCTCGCGTTGCCACTTGGCAGCGCTACGCGTCGATGTCCACAACAGGAGTGGCCGCGCGCGTGCACCTACCACCGAGAATGGACCCGGGTAGGCGCCCAGCCCGGACGACGCAGCGCCCGACTGACGTCGAGCGCTCGTCCTGCTTCGCCGGTCAGCCGCGCCCTAGGGCGAGGCGTTCGTGATGGCGATGCCCATGAACGTGAAGCCGTCCGTCGGTCCGACCTTCTTGTCGATCGTCTGCTGGGTCAGCTCGGGAACCGAGCCGAGAAGCCGGATCGCCGGGGCCTCGTAGGCCTCGCCGGTGGCGGAACCTGAGTGAGGAAGACGCTGGTTCACCCCGGGTACGCTAAACGGCGCGAAGGCCCACGGCAACTGACCATGCGGCTAGAGTTGCGCGGCCCGTGACCGAGCGGCGTCCTCTGGGGGCGTATGGATTGAGGCTCGAAGGAGTCGAGGCGGCGGCCTCGCTCTTCGTGACCGCGCCGGCGAGCTGGCCGGCGTACACGCTCCGCTCGCGGCTCGGCAGCGCCGCGTCCGGCGGCGAGCACGTCACGGACGACCACGCCCGCCTCCTCCTGCGGAGCGGCGGCGAGATCGAGATCGACCGCGGCGCCGGGGACGTCCTCTTCACCGTCCCCGACGAGGTGGGGCCGCAGGCGCTCGTCCATCCGTACCTCGCGCCGGCTGCGGCGGTCATCGCCCGCTGGCTCGGACGCGAGTCCTTCCACGGAGGCGCCTTCGCCGCGGGGGACGGGGTCTGGGGCGTGCTGGGCGAGCGCGAGTCCGGGAAGAGCTCGATCCTCGCCTGGCTCGCGCTCCACGGGGAGCCGGTGGTCTGCGACGACATGCTGGTCGTCCACGACGGCTCGGCGTTCGCGGGGCCGCGCTCCGTGGATCTCCGGCGGGAGACGGCCGAGCAGCTCGGGGCCGGTGAGGAGCTCGGGGTGGTGGGCGCCCGGGAGCGCTGGCGAATCGGCCTCCCGCCGATCGAGCCGGAGCTCGCACTGGGCGGCTGGGTCTTTCTGGACTGGGGCGACGACGTGCACGTTCGGACGGTCGAGCCGTCGGAGCGCCTCGCGCGGCTCCTCCACCACCGCGGCGTCCGCCTGCCACCGGCGAGCCACGAGGCCCTCCTCGAGCTCGCCGCCCTGCCGGCGCTCGAGCTCGTGAGGCCGCGCAGCTGGGACTCAGTGGCCGACGCCGGCCAGCGGCTGCTCGGCGCGGTCGCCCGAGGCTGAGCTCGACTCGGCGAGCCACGCTGACTGCAGGAGCGTGAACGTGCGCGCGTCGGGGTGCTCGGCCGCCCACTCACGGCGCAGCTCGTCCACGTCGACGAGCTCCCCGTCGGCCCCTCCCCCGCTCCAGCGCGCCGCGAACGCGCGGCTGTGCCGGCTCCAGAAGGCCCCGTCGAAGCTCGCCTTCGTCCTGCGCGTCAGGATGTCGTCCGGGACGAGGCCGCCGAAGACGGCGCGCAGGCCCTCGGTCCGGCCGAAGAACCGCCGGTCCGGTCCGAGCGAGGCCAGAGCGGCCAGAAATCCCCGGTCCGCGAACGGATGGGCGAGGAGCACGTCCGCGTCGTCCGCGAGGCGGCCGAGGCTCGCCGTTCCGACCTCCAGGTAGCGCAGTCCGGCGAGCCACCGCAGCCGGTCCAGCCAGCGCAGCGGCTCGTGGGCCGCCTCGTCGGCGAGCAGCCGACGGACCGCCGTCCTCGCGTCCGGTCGCAGCCACGTGAACCCCTGGCCCGTCCGTCGCCGCAGGACGGCCCGGCGGACGGGCACCGGCGAGACCGCCAGCCCGACGCGCAGCAGGTCGCGCGGCTCGGGCCGCACCCGCCGGGCTGCGAGCGCCGCCGTCCGCTGCCACTGGGAGGCGGAGAAGGCCTCGTCCCCGCCGATGCCGGTCAAGACCGACCCGCCCCGCGCCGCATCCAGGAAGGGCGCGTGGAAGTGGACGTTCGGCGGCCAGAGCAGCCCGTAGCGCCGGAGGACCGCCGTCGCCACCGGCCCGACGACGTCGAGGTCGTCCTCGCTCCGGATCCGCAGCCAGTCGTCCAGCCGCAACCACCGGACGACGCGCTCCTGCCACTCGGACTCGGCGCTCTCCGCGGCGGTGGGAATCCGGTGCGTCGCCGGAAGCGGCGGCGCCAGCCCCTCCCGCCGCGCGAGCGCGGTCGCGAGCGCCAGGACGGTGGACGAGTCCCGGCCGCCGGAGAAGCTGACGAGGCACGGCGGGCGCGCGAGCGCCGGGAGCAGCGCAGCCTCGAACGCCTCGACGGGATCTCGCCCGCCCGGGTCCGGCAGCTCGGCCGGCCGGTTGCCGCCGAGCACGAGCCCGGCCGCGACCTCGAGCGGCGTCAGCGTCTGGACGGCCACGCTAGGGCACCGGGAGCCGGACGAGCTCGGTGAACGGCCCGGCCTCCGCAGGGTCGCCGTCGAGCCAGGCGTGCGCGCTGAAGTCCGCGGGGCCGGTCACGCCGATTACCACGTCGCGCGGCCGTCCGTGGGCCGCGTCCCAGCGCTGGCGGACGAGCGCCCGCTCGAGGCAGCTGGCCGGGCGTCGCCGGAGCACGGCCGCCACTCCGCGCGCCGCATCCGCGGGGACGGCCGGAGGCGCCGGGATCCGGGGAGCCCGGAACGACTCGTGCGCGAGACCGCGTCGCGCGTGGCGCAGGGCGCGCACCGTCCACCAGGCGGCTCTGAGCGTCGGTACGTCGGGCGGGCGGCGCATCAGCTCGCGAGAAGCCCCGCCTCGCCGAGCTGGGCGAGGAACGCCTCCACGTCGGTGGACGCCTGCGCCTCGTCGATTCCGAAGCGCTCGACGAGGAGCGCGCCGAGCTCCTCGCGCGTGGCGCCGGCGGCGAGCGCGGGCCAGAGGAGCGCTCCGGCCGGGTTGGCACCGAGGTACGACGCGGTCTTCATGTCCACGGCGACGACCTCGTCCTCGATCTGCCGCCAGTGAAGCGCGTCGTCGCGCAGCTTGTAGGTCATGCCTCCCTCCGGTCGGGGTCGGCCGCCGGCGGCTCGGGCTCGCGGCGGTGGTCGGACAGCGGCTCGAATGCGTGCCGGACCGCCCGGCCGGCCCGGCGGAGCTTGTCGCCCCACGTCTCGCCGTCGAGCGGCCGCACCTCGTCGACGAGGGCGGCGAGCATCGCACGGGCGGCCATGCCCCGGGGGTAGACCCAGAAGGACGCCAGCCAGTCCTCGAGGTGCGCCTCGAGGACGGTGCGCTCGCGGACGGCCGGCAGGCTGCGGCCCCAGACGCGCAGAGCCAAGGGAGTGCGGGCGTCCGCGAAGAGCGCGCCCGCGATCGACGAGGTCGTCCGCCAGAGACGCTCCATGCCCCACCAGCGGGCGAGGGCCCGGAGCTCGTCAGGCGGCGTCTCGGCCGCGAGCAGCTCGAGGTCGAGCGAGTGGACGAGCCTCGTCAGCGGCCCGTGGGCGCAGGCGTGGGCGGCCAGGACGAGGGCGTGCCGGGCGGGCTCCAGCGTGTCGATCCCGTCGACGCCGACCGAGGCCGGGACGGCGGACGCGAGCAGCTCGGTCTTCGCCGGGGGCCGGAGCCGGGCGGGCCACTTCGGCCGGTCGTGGATCTCGACGAGCAGCGGCAACCCCGGGTACGCGAGCGGTCGCAGGTGGTGGATGGCCGCGTACTTCTCCGGCACGCCGACGGGCTCGAATCCCGCC
>Ga0210115_1000260_pt1 | contig 14915 bp, 13 predicted proteins | sample MayberryNW_TuleB_2_FD_185526 | JGI IMG/M metagenome (GOLD analysis project Ga0210115, IMG submission 185526) | Wetland microbial communities from San Francisco Bay, California, USA, that impact long-term carbon sequestration - MayberryNW_TuleB_D2... | ecosystem: Environmental > Aquatic > Marine... | reverse complement strand
GGTCGAGGTCGAGGGCGGCGCGAGCCGCACCGTACGCCTCGCGGGCGGCGAGTCAGTCCAGGTCGAGCTGCCCGCCGGCGACGCGGCGCGCACGCTGCACATCACGTCGAACCGCGCCGAGATCCTCGACGGTGGCGGTGCGAACCCCAGGATCGTCTCCTTCCGCGTCGACCGCCTCGAGTACGTGCCGGGAGCGCGGCTCGCCGGCGGCCGCGGCGGCGTGCTCGGCCTCTAGGAGCGCGAGCCGCTGGGCCAGGATCGCGTTCTCGTCCGAGAGGCGCGAGATGACGGTCGAGTAGTGCAGGAGGACGGCGACGCCGAACACGCCCGCGACCGCGAAGAGCGCCGACGGCGCGTAGGCGATCCCGGCGAAGCCGGCCAGCGTGTCGAGCCCGCCTCGCCAGAGCGAGAGGACGAGCAGGACGAGGGCGGTGAGGAGCCAGAGCAGCGCGTAGCGCTCACGCAGGCGCCGCGAACGGATCAGCTCGAGCACGACGAGGAGCAGGGCGAACGAGACGAGCGCCGCGACGACGGTGACGCGAAACGGGGTCACGCCCGCTCCAGCCGCGGCGCGCGGAAGAGCCCGACGAAGAGCGCCACCATCACCTTCGCCACGTAGTAGGCCGAGCGCGCGGCGGTGATCGACGAGCGGCCGGCGGTGCGCTCGCGCATCGTCACGGGCACCTCGACCAGCCGGAGGCGCTCCTTCACGACCATCACGGTCGTCTCGACCTCCGGGAAGTCGTGCGGGTAGTCCTCGGCGAAGAGCTCGATCGCGCGCCGGTTGGCCGCGCGGAAGCCGGAGGTCGTGTCGGTGACGCGCTGGCGGGTGATCCGGGAGATCGTCCCGGCGAAGAGGCGGATGCCGAGCCGGCGACCGAACGGCGCGCGATACGTCCCCGCGCCGGCGAACCGCGAGCCGACCGCGAAGTCGGCCTCCCCGGCGAGCACCGGGCGGACGAGCGCGGCGAGCTGGGCGGGGTCGTGCTGGCCGTCGGCGTCCACCTGCACGGCGAGCTCGAACCCGTGCGCCCGTGCATAGCGGTAGCCGGTCTGGACGGCGCCGCCGATCCCGAGGTTGAACGGGAGCGAGACGACGTGCGCGCCGTGCGTCCGGGCCACGGCGGCCGTGCCGTCGCGGGAGCCGTCGTCGACGACGAGGATCTCGAAGCCCGGCTGGGCAGCGCGGATCTCCTCGACGACGCGACCGACCGAGGCGGCCTCGTTGTAGGCGGGCACGATCGCGAGCAGGCGCAAGGGCGTCACGGGGGAGGAATCGGCTCCCGGAGCGGCCCGCTTGAGCCGCTTACGGGTGCTCCAGCGCCGCGCGATACACGGCGATCGTCCGGTCCGTGACGCGCTCCCAGGCGCAGAGCTCGGCTACGTGGGCCCGCGCGGCCGCGCCCAGGCGTTCCCGCAGGGCGCGGTCGGCGAGCACGCGGTCGAGCGCGCCGCGCAGCGCGGTCGGGTCGCCCGCGGGCACGAGCAGCCCGGTCTCGCCGTCGCGAACGAGGTCGAGCAGGCCCCCGACGGCGCTCGCCACGACGGGCCGCCCGTACGCCATCGCCTCCGCGCACGCGACGCCGAACCCCTCCCGGCGGGACGGCGCCGCGAGCACGGCCGCGCCAGCGAGCAGCCGCTCGTACTCGTCGCGGGGCACGAACCCGAGCGCATCCGGAACGAGCGCGCGCAGCGGCCCGTCGCCGGCCACGACCGTCCGCATGCCCCGGGTCGCCTCGACGAACTCCTCGACGCCCTTCTCCTCCGAGAGCCGGCCCGCGAAGAGGACGTACGGCGGGTCGGCCTCCGTTCCCGGCTCGGCGGGAAGCTCCACGCCGTTCGGGATCACGGCCACCGCGTCCGCGCCGAGGCGCCGCGCCTCGTCGGCGAGCGCGTTCGAGACCGCGATCACGCCCCGTGCGCCCCGGAGCAGAAGCCGAGCGAGCCGCGGCTGCCGCGCCGCCAGGACCACGTCGGTCCCGTGCAGCGTCACCACGTACGGCATCCGCGCGAGGTAGGCGGCGGCGGCGGTCGGCAGCCAGTGCGCATGGACGAGGTCGGCCCGGCCGCGCTCCCGGGCGACCGCCCGCGCCATCGACGCGACGAGCAGCGGCCCGGCCCACGGGCGCCGCCGCGCCTCGCGCACGACGCCGCCGCCCTCCGTCAGCCCGAAGTGCCGGTACGACTCGGGCCCGAGGACGGCCATGTCCACGCCGGCCGCATCGAGGCGCGCGACCGCGTCGGCGACGAAGCGGCCCGAATGCTCGAAGCCCGGCCGCGGGTACGACGTGGTGAGGACGACGACGCGCACGCGCGCCGATCCTAGGGTGCTCCGCGGCTCAGCTCGCGGGCACGGGCGCGTCGAAGCCCTGGCCGGCGAGGGTGCGCCGGAGGCCCTCGTCGAGCGAGATCGCCGGCTCCCACCCGAGGATCTGCTGCGCCCGCGTGATGTCCGGCTGCCTGACCTGGGGATCGTCGACGGGCAGCGCCTCGAAGACGATCTCGCTCTCCGAGCCCGTCGCGCGGATGACCGCCTCGGCCAGCTCGAGCAGGGTCATCTCGGTCGGGTTGCCCATGTTCACCGGCAGGTGCTCCCCGCTCGTGCCCAGCAGGAACAGGCCGCGGATCAGGTCGTCGACGTAGCAGAACGAGCGCGTCTGCGAGCCGTCGCCGAAGACGGTGACCGGCTTACCCTCGAGCGCCTGGCGCATGAAGGTCGGGATCGCGCGGCCGTCGTGCGGGCGCATCCGCGGGCCGTACGTGTTGAAGATCCGGGCGATGCACGTGTTGACGCCCTGCTGGCGGTGGTACGCCATCGCGAGCGCCTCTGCGTAGCGCTTGGCCTCGTCGTAGACCCCGCGCGGCCCGATCGGGTTCACGTTTCCCCAGTACGTCTCCGGCTGCGGGTGCACCTGCGGGTCGCCGTAGACCTCGCTCGTCGAGGCGAGCAGGAAGCGTGCGCGCTTGAACTTGGCGAGCCCGAGCATGTGGTGCGTCCCGTACGAGCCGACCTTGAGCGTCCCGAGCGGGAGGCGCAGGTAGTCGATCGGGCTCGCCGGGCTCGCGAGGTGGAAGACGTAGTCGACCGGCTCCTCGACGAAGAGCGGCTCGGTGAGATCGTGGTTCACGAAGAGGAAATCCGCGCCGTTCGTGATGTGCTCGATGTTCTGCAGCGACCCCGTATCGAGGTTGTCGACGCAGATCACACGATGCCCCTGGGCGAGCAGGTAGTCCGCGAGGTGCGAACCGAGGAAGCCGCAGCCACCCGTGACGACGGACGTTGCCATTGCTCAGATCATAGGGACGGGTTTCGCGCGGTGCCTGGCTTCCCCCACGCGGCCGTGATACACCCAAGGGCGTGGTCATCCGGGGTCTCGCCGTCGCCCTCTTCGCAGTGCTCGTCTGGCCGGCCGCCGCCTCGGCGGGAACGGCCTCGGTCGTCCGGAACGTCCTGCGCTTCGACGCCGCAACCGGCGAGACGAACACGGTCGCGGTCCTCGCCGCCGGGAGCGACTTCTGGATCACGGATCTCGGCGGCCCCGTGACGGCGGGGCTCGGGTGCACGCCGCGGTCCGCGTCGGTGGTCGAGTGCGACGGCACGGGCGTCGAGCGCCTGCACGTCTCGCTCGGGAACGGCGACGACGAGGTCGCGAACTCGACGGCGCTCGACGCGATCCTGCGCGGCGGGGACGGAAACGACCGGATCCTGGGCGGCCTCGTCGGCAACGAGCTGCGCGGGGACGCAGGCGACGACGCGATCGTCGGCGGGTTGGGCGACGACCTCGTCCTGGGCGGCAGCGGAACCGACGACCTGCACGGCGACCCGCCCGGAACCGACCCCGACCGCGGAGGCCTCGACTTCACGTCGTACAAGTTCCGCACGGTCGGTGTCCGCGTGACGCCCGACGACCAGGCGGACGACGGCGAGCCCGGCGAGCAGGACAATGTCCACGCGGACGTCGAGGTCGTCGAGGGCGGCCAGGGCGGCGACAGGCTGACGATGGGCGACACGTTCTTCGGCGGCCTGATCGGCGGCCCCGGCGACGACGTGCTCGTCGGCAACCGCTCGCTGAGCTTCCTCGAGGTGCTGTTCGGCGACGAGGGCGAGGACATCCTGCGGAGCGGGCGGTCCGACGCCATCGCGTCCGGCGGGGCGGGCGACGACGTGATCCGCGCCGGCGGCGGAAACGACGCCGCCTGGGGCGACCGCGGCCACGACCTCGTCCTCGGCCAGAGCGGGCGGGACGACCTGTACGGCGGGCTCGGTCACGACACGCTCGTGGGCGGGCCGGGGCGGGACACCTTCTCGGCGCGGGACGGACACCGGGACCGGCTCTTCGGCGGCCCGGCGCGTGACCGCGCGTTTCTCGACTCGCACCTGGACCTCGCGATCTCGGTCGAGCGGTTCCCGGCCGGAGACGTGCCGCGAAACGCCCGACCCGCGGGTCGGATCGGGGCGCTGCGCGCACTCGCCCGGTCGCTCCGCCCGCGCTAGCGGCGGCCGACGCGGTCGCGCTCTGCGGCCTCGAGCGCGGCGAGCGAGTCCGGCTCGACACCCGCCTCGAGCTCCAGCCGGCGAACGCGCTGGAGCGTCCGCTCCGCGAGGACGCGGTTCCCCCGGAGGAGGTCGGCGAGGATGCCGAGCGCGACCAGCTGGAACGCGAGCAGGAGGAGCACGCCGCCGATGACGAGCGATTGGACGTGTCCCGTCGGCCCAGGCTGGAACAGGTACCAGGCGAACCGCCCGATGAGGACGAGCCCGGCCAGGCCCGGGAGGACGGCGAGCCAGAGGAAGATCCGCAGCGGCTCGTAGAGCGCGTAGACGCGCAGGATCGTCTCGACCGAGCGGACGACGTACTGCCAGGTCGAGCGGAAGAGGCGCGACTCGCGGGCCTTGGGGTTCGTCCGGACGGGGACATGCGCGACCGCGATGTCGCTCTTGCCCGCCTGGATGAGCGTCTCGAGCGTGTACGAGAAGCGCGAGACGACGTTCAAGCGCAGCGCCGCCTCCCGGTTGTAGGCACGAAAGCCCGAGGTCGTGTCGGGCACGTCCGTTCCGGATGCCTGGCGCACGACCCACGATCCCCAGCGCTGCAGCACCCGCTTCACGCGGGAAAACTCGGCGTGGTCACGGACGCGCCGGTCGCCGATCACGATGTCGGCCCGGCCGGCGAGGACGGGGCCGACCAGGAGCTCGATGTCGCGCGCGTCGTACTGGTTGTCGGCGTCCGTGTTCACGATCACGTCCGCGCCCAGCTTGAGCGCCGCGTCGAGCCCGGCCTGGAACGCGACCGCGAGGCCCTTGTTCTGGGGGAAGCGGACGACATGGTCGACGCCGAGGTCGCGCGCGACGCCGGCCGTCCCGTCGGTCGATCCGTCGTCGACCACGAGCCACTCGACCGTGTCGAAGCCGGGCACCTCCCGCGGCAGCGCGGCGAGTGTCGCCGGCAGCGTCTCGGCCTCGTCGAGACACGGGATCTGGATGACGAGCTTCACCCGCTCAGAGGGTACGTGCCGGCGCGCCGGGCGGCTACGCGGAGGCCGGGCGGCGGCGGCCGACGAGCGGATCCCAGAGGAGCGCGAGCGCGAGGCCGACGAGCAGCCCGATCAGAGCGCCGACGACGATCGCGCTCCGCGGGCTCTGTGCCGGGACGCGCGAGGCCTGCGCCTCCGTCACCTGCTTCCCGCGCTCGACCGTCTCTGCGAGGGTCAGCAGCTGCTCCGTGTCCGTCCGTTCGGAGACGAGCTGGCCGCGCCGCTGCTCGGCGAGCCCGATCAGGATCAGCCGCTCGCCCGAGGTCAGACCACCGACGTCGCGCGCGCCGAGTGCGTCGATCCGCCGGTCGAGCTGCCCCAGCTCGCGGTTCTCCGAGGCGAGGCGCTGCTTCAGGGCCTCGATCTTCGCGTCCACGTAGCCGGAGACCTCCGTGACGACGTCGTCCGCGAGCGCGTTCGCCGCCTGCGCCGTCGTGTCGCCGCTCCACGGACCGCGCACCGAGATCTGGACGAGCGGGTTCTGGTTCGCGCGGCTCGCCGCCGTCGTCCCCGCCGGGACGATCTGTCGCGTCGAGATGCCGGAGCGGAGCCTGGCCGGCTTGATGTCGAGGTCATCGGCGATACGGTTCACGACCGCGTCGCTCCGGACGATCTCCGACACCGTCGCCGGGTTCGTCCCGAGGCTCTGGATCTGGGCATTCCCGGTCGGCGAGAGCGGCTGGCCGAGGTAGACGGTCGTGCGCGCCACGTAGACGTCTCCGCCTCCGAGCGACGTCAGGTAGCCCGCGAGCGCGCCGAGGAGGACGGCCGCGAGGACGAGCCACCACCGGCGCAGGACGCTGCGTCCGAGGCGGCCGAAATCGATCTCACGCTCCTCGTCCGGAGCCGGGGCGACGCGGACGGGGCGACGTTCCTCCTGGACCGTCATGGCGGCCGACTGTACCAGCCGCCGACGGCCGATCCGGGCGCGAACCGGCTGGCCGTCGGAGCGGCGTCCGTCGTCGTATTTGACAACGTCCGACCGCCCCGCTACTCTCGATCGTGTTCACACACGAGACAACGGGAGGCACACCGTGCGACGAATCGCGCTCCTCCCGGTCCTCCTCGCAACGCTCCTTGGCGCGCCGCCCGCCCACGCCTGGACATGGCCAGTGGACGGACCGGTGCTACGACCATTCCTGTTCGGCGACGACCCCTACCGTGGTGGCCTGCATCGGGGCGTCGACATCGCCGCCTCGCCCGGAGCCGCCGTGGGCGCTCCCACATCCGGGCGCGTCTCCTTCGCCGGAACGGTCCCGGGCGGAGGCCGGACGCTGACGATCGAGACGGTCGACGGCTACTCGGTCACCCTCCTCCACCTGGGCGCCCTCGGCGTCGGACGTGGGGCAGCCGTGGGCGAGGGCGACCGCGTGGCGATCGTCGGCCCGAGCGACGGAATCGAGCACACCGTCCCCTACGTCCATCTCGGGGTGCGCGTCACGACCGACCCGCAGGGCTACCTCGATCCGCTCTCGCTGCTTCCGCCGCCGGTTCCGGCCGCTCCAGAGGAGACCCAGCCGGATCCATCCCCGGACACGAGCCCCGAATCGCCCACGCTGCCGGTGGACGAGTCCGATTCCGGCGAGCCGGAGCCGGCACCCGAGACCCCCGAGCTCGGCGTGACTCCCGTGCCCGTGGAGGCACCGGCGACCCTCGTGCCCGACCTGGCTCGCGCCCCGACGGACGAAACCGTGCTGGACGTGCAGTCGCCCGTGGAGCCCTCGGTTCCGGCCACGCCCGAGGGGCCCGCGTGGCGCGAGCCCCGGACGCCTACCGTGAGGGGCGAGAGCAAGACCGTGGACAGCGGCGAGAGCGCCGTGCGGTTGCGGGCCCGGCCGCTTCGGCACGGGCGAGCCCCCGAGACCGAAGGGACCCGCCGACCTCGGCCCTCCGATTCGGCGCCTGGGCGGACGACGCGGGCGGACGCGGTCGCTCGACTAGCAGGAGAGCCGACGACGACGCCGTCCGCGAAGGGACGGGACGGCGCGTGGTGGTCGTGGATTGCCGCGATCGGCGCCGCGCTCCTCGCGGCTCTCCTCGGGCTGCGGCGGCGGCGGCTCGTGCGGGCGCCCCTACCGGTCAGCCGGAGTCACCGCGCGAAGGCAGATGCGGTACCGGAGAGGCTCGAGCCTGGCGCCGCCGACCCGCTCCAGCGTCCGCAGGCCGGGAAGGAAGCTCGGCCGCCAGTCGGACCGGTCGACCGCGAATCCCGCCTCGCGGAGAGCCGCGGCGAGCGCGCCGGCGTCTCGCAGTCCGATGTGCGTCTCGTTCCGCGCGAGGACGAGGTCGCGCTCCTTCAACCATTCGATCGGATGGCGGATGTTGGGCGTGTAGATCGAAAGCGATCCGCCGGAGACGAGAACCCGGGAGACCTCCGACAGCATCCGGGCGAGGTCGACATCGGTGAGGTGCTCGACGAGATCCGCGGCGACCGCCTTGTCGAACGACCGGTTCGCGAAGGGGAGGGAAGCGACGTCGGCGAGCTCGAAGCGCAGCCCCGGAAACAGCCGCGACGCCGTCTCCACCGCCCGCGCCTCCGAGTCCACGCCCACCGTCTCGCATCCGAACGTCGTCAGGAAGTGCGCCACCGCCCCGCCCGCCGAGCCCAGGTCCAGCACCCGGTCTCCCGGCTGCGGCTCGACGAGGTCGCGCACCGCTGCGAGACGAAGACGCGTCCACGGCGTCTGCGCGAGGTAGGCGCCGGCCATTCGCTGCATGAAGGCGTCGTCGTAAGACGACGGCGCGCGACCCACGAAGCCGAGCTTCACGCCGGCACCCGCAGAAGGAGGTAGCGGCCGTCCTCGTATGCCGTCGGCAACGTCGAGACGAAGGCCCGGGGGTATGGACGCTTCTTGTCCACGAGCACCCAGCCTGCGTGGTAGCGCTCGAGGAGCACAGTCCGCTCGGCGTCGGTGAGCCGCTTCGACGTGAAGAAGCGGACCGTGTCTCGCTGGCGACGATACGGCCGGGCGGCGCCGGTATCCGCCACGTGGAAGGGGAGGGTGGCCGCGACGAGCACCGGCGCGTTCGCCGTCACCCGGTACGCCGTCTGCACGGGAGCGAAGACCACGGCGTCGTGGTCGAGTTCGTCCAGCGCCCGGACGAGCCCCGGCGAGAGCGCGTAGGGGTCCGGCTCGTCGTAGCGGTCGAGATCGGAGAGACCGCCGACGGCGACCGGCAGGACGAAGGCGCACGCAACGATCGCAGTCCACCGGGACGGGCGCAGGAACCCGTCGAGACGAGCGCCGAGCCACAGACCGACCGCGACACCCAGCGGCGCGCCGAGGATGGCGACCCAGAGCGGCCAGATCGGGCCGGGCGTTTCGACGCGATGCGACGTCTCCGCCTGGTAGGCGAGCTCGAGGACCGCCCCCAGTCCGAGCGCCCCGACCGCTGCGACGATCCGGAAGCGACTCGCGAGGACCGACGCGGCCGCGACGGCGAACGGCACGGGCAGGAACTGCGCGAGCCGACGCCCCTGGGAGACGGAGATCGCGTCGACGAACGCGGTGAAGACGGTCGGGATGAGCAGCACAGCCAGCGTGAGGAGCATTCCGCCGACCGCGAAGGCCGCCCACCAACGCCGCACGCCGAGCGCTACCACGGGGAGGACGATGAGCGCCGCGACGAGGATCGGGCCGCTGCGGGTGATCACGTCCGGGGCTGCGCGCAGCCCGTCGCCCACGGCCTGGAGTTGGGCCCCGTAATGCGCGAGCGCCCGGGCCCGCTCCTCTTCCGCGGACCGGTACGAGGCGAAGTCGGCGACGGTCGGCCAGAGCCAGAGGAAGAAGAGGCCCGCCGGGATCGCAGCAGCGCCGGCCGCCCACCCGAGGCGGGCGGCGAGCGCCCGGCGATCCGGGCCGACGGCGAGCGCCAGGGCTGCGAACCCGGCCAGCGGGATGGCCACGAGAACGAGGTACGAGGGATGGGCGACGGCAACCGCCAGTGCCGCCGCGCCGAGAGCCGGCAGCATCCGGCGGCTCGGCTCTCGCAGGTAAGCGAAGAGCAGGGCAAGCAGGATCGGGACGAGCAGCAGACGGGTCGAGGTCGCCGGAAGGGACAGGGACTCAAACGAACCGACCCCGGCGCGAGAGAAGCCGACCCACCCGACGTGCGCCGCAAGCGCAGCCAAGCCTCCGGCCCAGTGTCCGAGAACGGCCCGTCCGGCCGCGTAGGCGACGCCGAACGCGAGTGGAGTCAGGGCCGAGCCGAAATGGAGCACCACCAGCGACACGTCCACGCCCACGAGGCGGGCCACGAGCGCCAGAACCCCGTGCCAGAGCGGGAAGGCGTACCCGGGGTGGAGACCACCGTCGCGGAACTCGTTGACGACGCTCACCGAGCTCAGCGTGTCTGCCTCGGCCAGCTTGCGCGCGCGCCCGAGGTGGAAGAGAACGTCCCCGGTCCCGAGCGAGTGCGCGACCCACCACACGACGCCGGCGAACGCCACCCCGGCGAGGAGCACGGCCGCGAGGACGATCACCTCGGACCGCTCGGCGACCGGCGGCTCCGCGCGTGCGGCGGGCACCAGTGCGGTCACCGCGGCGACGGCGACCAAGGCGAGCGTCAGCTCGAGCGTCCCACCGACCGCGAACGTAACCGCGAACGCGAGGAAGAGCAGGCCGAGGCTCACCGCGATCGACGCGGCGAGCGCGTAGGCCGGAACCTCCGGCCAGCCGACCGCCCGTACGACCAGCGCACCCGGCAGGAGGAGCAGGCAAATCGCGGCGGCGGCGAGCCGCACCGCGAGGCCGAGGCCGTCGTCCGGAAGCAGGCGGGAAAGAGCGAGGACGGCAGGCGCCGCCGCGGCAGCAGCGAGGACCGCTGGCCGCACGCCCCAGACCCGCGGAGGCAGGGCTAGTCCGGTCGTCGCCATGACTGCCGGATGCCGGCTCCGGGAGCCCGGGACGGCGCGAGTGACGCGGCGTCCGAGGGAGTCCGCGCAGCCGCCGGAAGCCCGGCGGGAGCCGGAGCGCCCGCGCAGACCGGGGACTCGGCGGTGCGCGTGATCCGACCGGCGACGAGCGACGACCCGGCCGCGGGCGGCGGGACGGAATCCGAAGGCCGCCGGATGGCTCGAGTCCGCACAGAGGCCGAACGTCCGCGCCGGACGGCGGCCCGAGCTCCGCTGACCCCGAGAGCCCGCGCGCAGCCCGAGGGCCGGGCGGTGCCGCCGCTCCGGGCGGCGGCCCGGGCTCCGCCGACCACGAGAGCCCGCGCGCAGACCAAGGGCCGGGCGGTGCGGCCGCTCCGGGCGGCGGCCCGGGCTCCGCCGACCACGAGAGCCCGCGCGCAGACCAAGGGCCGGGCGGTGCGGCCGCTCCGGACGGCGGAGCCCGGCGATCCGGGCGTGGGCGGCATCCCCGCGCCCGAGGCCGTGGGCCGGGCAGCGCTCGCGGGCAGGCAGGCCGAGCGCCAGGCGTAGCCCCCGCTCGGCAGCCGTCCGATCAGCGTCGGCGCCCCCGGACGAGGCGCCGCGCGTGGGCGAGCGCCGGCATCGGGTCGTCGACCGCGACCAGCGGATCGATGTACGGCGGGCGGACGAGCGCCGGCCGCTCACCGTGCATGAACGTGATCGCCCAACGCTTCTGCTCGCCGTTCATCCGCGCCACGGGAAGGCGCGCGCCGAGAAGATCCCAGTATGCGATCAGCGGGAAGTCGACGCCGACGGCCGCCGCGAGGCCGTGCCACTGCCAGAGACGCGGGTTGACCTCCATGAGCTTGAAGGCACCGTCACGCGGGTCGCGCTTGAACTCCGTCTGCGAGAGCCCGAAGCACTCGAGCCCGCGCAGGTAGGCGAGGCCCTGGTCGACGACCTCGTCCACCCAGATCGACTCGCAGATCCGGCCGGAGCCGACGCCGGGCGGCGTCTGGAGCAGCTTGCGACCGCAGAAGAGACCGAGCGCCTCTCCGTCGCCGGCGAGGTAGCAGCCGAGCGTGTAGAGCTCGTCGTCCCCGCCGGGGATCCACTCCTGGATGAGCGGCTCGTACGGCTGGGCCCGCTCCCACGCATCGTCGAGCTCGGCCCGCGTCTCGCACCGGAAGGACTGGAGCTTGAACGTCCGCCGGAAGCCGACCGGGTCGGACGGTTTCACGAGCACCGGGAAGACGAGATCCTCGGACGGGTCGGTCGTCGTGCGGGGCGCCGGGATCCCGAGCTCCCGGGCCCGCGCGAGCTGGTTGCGCTTCGACTGGATCGGCTCGAGGACGTCCCAGCTCGGGAACGGGTAGAGGAAGCGCTCGCCGAGCCGCTCGGCGCCGGCTGCGATGGCGTTCAGGTGGTCGTCGTGCGTCGGGAAGATGGGCGCCGGGCGGCCGATCGCGTCGCCGAGCTCGGCGAGCGTGTCGACGTAGCCGTCCGGGTCCGCGACGGGGTCCGGGACGAGCACGGCGAACGCGTGCCGCGACTTGAACCCGAGCGCGCTCCGCCGGTGGTCGATCGCGATCGCCGGGATCCCGCCATGCGCCAGCTGCCGGATGGCGCCGAGCCCGTTCACCCAGCCCACCTCGGCCACGACCGCCGGCGGCATGGGGCGGCCCGCCAGATAGCGCTTCAGCCCGTCCATCCGCGGGATTGTAGGAAAAGGCCTTCGGCGGCCGATCAGGCGTGAGGCTCGCGCGCCGGCGTGCCTGAGCCGGCCCGCGGGGCCGACCTCCGGCCTCCGCCCCAGAGCATGAGGACTGCGCCGGGCAGCGAGACCGCGACGGTCACCGCGTAGAAGAGGAAGCCGGTCGCGAACGCCGCGTCCGCGTCGACGCCGAACCGCCCGAGGAACGCGACGAAGAACGCCTCGCGCACGCCGAGCCCGTTGATCGTGAAGGGCACGAGCATGACGAGAAAGAGGAGCGGCCCGAGGATGACGTAGACGACGGGCGAGACGTCCACGCCCACGGCCTCGCCGCAGAGCCAGATCGCGGCCAGCCGCAGGGCCTGGGTTCCGATCGTGAGGGCGAGCGCGGCCGCGAGGACGCCGCGATGGTCGCGGTAGCCGTGCAGCGCGTAGTGGACCCGTTCGAGCGGCCGGTCGACCTTCACGCGCCGGCCGAGCGGGAAGATCCGCTCCTCGAGCAGGCGCCGTGTCCGCCGCGAGAACATGAGCACCCCGAGGACCATCACGGAGGCGACGCCGACCGCCTCCACCCAGATGAGGAGCGCCAGGTCGTCGTAGCGGCCGATCGCGATCGCGAGCCCGAACGCGACGAGGATCAACGTCCCGGTCGCGCCGACGACGCGCTCGAGAAGCACCGCGCCCGCAACGTCGGCCTTGGCCTCCGGGCGGCGCCTCGCGTGCTCGACGATCCGCACGGCGTCCCCGCCCATCGACGTCGGGAGCACCTGGCCGGCGGCGTAGCCGACGAAGTAGAGGCGCGTCAGCCAGCCAAGCGGCTCGTGGATGCCCTTCGCCGCGAGCAGCACCTGCCACCGCCAGGCCATCAACCACGTCGTCGAGAGGAAGACGACGAACGCGAGGACGACGTAGCCCCAGTGGCTCGAGCGGACGAGCTCGATCGTCGAGCGGACGTCGATCTGCAGCAGAAGGAAGACGAGGATCCCGCCGCTCACGGCGAGCTGGAGCGCGAGACGGACTCGCCGGCTCATCGCCGGAGGGAGCCCCTGAGCCCGTCGGCCCGAGCCGTGCGCCCGGCCCGCGCCTGGATCTCGTCCATCGCCGGAGGCTAGCACCGGCCTCCGCACGCCCCGCACGACGGGCGGGGGTCTGGAAGAGTTACGGCGCGGGCGGTCCCGCCGCGGACGGCCAGGCCGCGCGCCCGAAACCATGACCCAGACGCTCGACGAGCGCATCCAGCTGATCTCCGAGGACCGCGTCCACGGCGCGGGCTGGCTCGCGCGACAGGCCGTCGAGGCCCTCGCCGACGCGGCGGCCGCGGGCCAGGATCCGGTCGCGGTCGGCCGCCGGCTGGCCGCGACGCGACCGGCGATCGGCGCGATCGCTGCCGCGCTCGGGCGACTGCTCGTTGCGGGCCGCACGCCCGAGCAGCTGATCGAGGAATGCCGCGCGCTGATCGACCGGCGCGACCGCGCGGCGATGTCGATCGCCGTCCTGCTCGGCCCCGAGATCGGCGGGCGCGTGCTCACGCACTCCGCGTCGGCGACCGTCCGCGAGGCGCTCGTCCACACCGGCCCGGAGCGCGTCGTCTGCACGGTCAGCGGGCCGCACGAGGAGGGCCGTGCCTTCGCCGACGACCTCGCGGACGCGGGGCTCGCGGTCGATCTCGTGGCGGACGAGGACGCTGAGCGCGCGCTCGAGACCGTGGACGTCCTCCTCCTGGGCGCCGACTGCGTCTTCCGCGACGGGTCGCTCGTGAACAAGGTCGGGACGGCCGGCCTCGCCGCAGCGGCCCGGGACGCGGGCCGACCGGTCCTGGTCGCGTGCGAGACGATCAAGGTGGCCCCCGTCGATCCTGCGGGAGGCTGGGAGGCCCCCGACCCGGCCGAGGAGCCGTTCGACCTGACGCCGCCCGAGCTGATCGACCGCTACGCGACCGACGAGGGCCTCTACGGGCCGGACGAGATCGCAGCGCTCGTCGACCAGACGCCGTTTCTTCGCGAGGGCTACGCGCTCGTCCGCGGGGCCGTCCCGGAGGACTAGGAAGGCTCGGCGAGGGCCTCCTCGCGCCGGTAGGCCGGGAAGAACCCCTCCGTCGAGCCGGTGCCGCCGAGCTCCCGGTACGCCTCGGCGTCGTGGACGAGCTTTCCGATCCAGAGCTCGCGTCCGGGGTGGTCGGAGAACCGCTGCTTGAACTTCCAGAGCGAGTCCTCCGTCCCGCCGAGGCCGCTCCCGAGATGGAGCTCCGCGTAGCCGCGGGCCTGCCCCCAGCGGGCCGCCTCGAGGAGCAGGAGCTTGCTCGCCCCGAGCGACCGCCCGGCGTCGTTCGTGGCGGCGAGGTGGTAGTGAAGCCACGGCGGCGACGCGAGGCAGAGCGTGGACGCGACGAGTTCCCCGTCGAGCCGGGCATCGAGACGGAGGAGGCGCCCGCCGAGCACCTCGAGCGCCTCCCAGTACTCCGCGGGAAAGAGGTAGAAGCTCGCCGCGTCGACGTGGCGCATTGTCGCCTCGTACAGCTCGGCGAATTCGCCGAGCCCGGGCGCCGTGATGACCGCCACCTCGACGCCGGCCTTCTCGCACTTCCGGCAGTCGCTCCGGTGCTTCGCGTGCATCCCGGCGTAGAGATCCGCCTGAGCGCGGAGCGGCCAGGTCGCCGTGTCGGCGAGCCGCTCGCGGCCCTGCTCCGGGGCGTAGCGATGGTTCTCGTAGAGGGGATGGAAGCGCACGAAGCTCGTCACGACCCCGCGCTGCTCGGCCCATTCCCCGTAGCGCTCCCAGAAGGTCGCGCCCGCGGCGGGGCTCGTCGCCACG
>Ga0210115_1000259_pt1 | contig 14925 bp, 13 predicted proteins | sample MayberryNW_TuleB_2_FD_185526 | JGI IMG/M metagenome (GOLD analysis project Ga0210115, IMG submission 185526) | Wetland microbial communities from San Francisco Bay, California, USA, that impact long-term carbon sequestration - MayberryNW_TuleB_D2... | ecosystem: Environmental > Aquatic > Marine... | reverse complement strand
CCCGCTCTACAAGCCGGGCAAGGAGCAGGCGACCCGGGCGGAGATCCGCTGCCCCGACCCGGCCTGCAACCCGTACCTGACCTTCGCGGCCCTGCTCCACGCGGGCCTCGAGGGGATCGAGAAGGGCTACGAGCTGCCGCCTCCGATGGAGCAGAACCTCTACAACCTGACCGCCGAGGACCGGCGTGAGCGCGGCATCGTCGCGCTCCCCGAGACGCTCGGCGAGGCGATCGACGAGCTGGCCACCTCGGAGCTCGCACGGCGGGCGCTCGGCCAGCACATCTTCGACAACTACGTGAAGATCAAGCGGCGCGAGTGGGACGAGTACCGCGTCCAGCTGACGCCGTGGGAGATGGAGAAGTACCTGGCCGTCCTCTAGGCCGTCGACCTCATGCGCTTCCGCTGCGGGCCGTCCTTCGGGGCGGCCCGCGGTCGTTCCGGGCCTAGCCGGGCTTTCCCGCCATCGCCCACACGGCCACGATGTAGGCGAGCAGGGCGAGCGTCGCGACGACCGTCGCGGCCTTGCCCAGCCCGCCGCCGCCGCCGCCTTCGCGCTTGCGGAGGCTTCGCACGTTCAGGCCGGCGAGGATGATCGCGATCAGGATCAGCAACCCGCCCGCGTCGGCGGTGATGTACCCGATGCCGAGCCAGTCCGGCTCCTGGGAGACGTTGTCCCAGCCTTCCTTGGAGTAGATCCACTCGGCGCCGATCCGCATGAGCCACCAGGCGGGGAACGAGACGAAGAGGAGCGTGCGGAAGGCGAGCCGTCCGAACGACAGGCGGTCGCTGCGCCAGGCGACGAACTGGAACGCGACCGCCGTCGTCAGCGAGCCGACCAGGAGAAGCGCGCCCAGCACGTGCAGGAGGAGCGGAAAGTTCCAGCTGTCCGGACGGATGGCTGCGAGCACCTGGGTCACGCTCCCGGCTTGTAGATCATGAGGACGAGGATCGCGAGGGTGGCCGTGACGGTGACCCAGTGGAGGAGGAACGCGCGCGAGTCGCCCATGAGCGCGCCGAGCTCGGCATCGGGCGCGTCGTTGCCGGCGGCCACGAGCTCGCGGGCGCGCTCGCCCGCCTTCGCGAACGGGACGCCGCTCCGCTGGCCGGCCCCCGCGGCGATCACCCAGAGGACGATTGCGGCGATGATCCACCCGTCCCAGACCTGGTAGGCGTCCGAGTCGATCGCCAGCCAGATGCCGAGGATGAGCGTGCCCAGCGTCCCCACCGACACGATCACGGTCCCGAAGCGCCCGAGACCCCAGAAGCGCGCCACCCTGCTCGGAACGTCCGTGTGCCGCGAGCTCAGGATCATGACCGTGAAGAGCGTCAACGCCGCGACGAGCGACGCCGCCGCGAGCACATGGAGGGCCAGGAGCCAGTCGTAGAACGCCACGGCGCGCGACCCTAACGGATCCGAACCGAACCTACAATCGGTCGATGGATTCCTCGGCTCGGCACCTGCGCCTGATCACGGAGACGATCGCGGCGGTCAACTCGACGCTCGATCTCGGGGAGGTGCTCGAGCTCGTGGCCGCGAAGGTGGCCGAGGCGCTCGAGGCCGACGCGTGCTTCGTCTACCTCTACGACGAGGGCGCCGACGAGCTCGTCCTGCGCGCGTCGCACGGGACGCGGGTCGAGGACATGACACGGGTCCCGAAGATGCGGCCTGGCGAAGGGATCACCGGGACGGCCGCCGCCGAGCGCGCTCCGGTCATGCTCCCGCGGGCCGCGCACCTCGACCCCCGCTTCAAGTCGTTTCCGAACCTGCGCGAGGAGCAGTACGAGTCGATCCTGGCCGTCCCGATCCTCGCCAAGGAGCGGCTCGAGGGCGCGCTGAACGTGCGGACGCAGGAGGCGCGCGAGTTCAGCGGGGCGGAGATCGACCTCCTGATGGCGATCGCGGGCCAGGTCGCCCAGGCGATCGAGAACGCGAAGCTCTACGACCACGCGCAGCGGCGCGTGGCCGAGCTCGAGGCGCTGGCCGCGATCTCCGAGGCGGTCTCCGAGTCGCTCTACCTGGAGGAGTCGCTCGGCGCGATCGTCCGGACGACGATGGACGCGGTGAGCGCGACCGGCGCGGCACTCGTCCTCGAGGACGGCCGGGTCGCGTGGCCCGAGGGCCGCGCCGGCGCCTACGCCGTGCGGCTCCCGCTGCGGTGGAAAGGCCGCCAGATCGGCGAGCTCGTCTGCGACCGCGACACGCCCTTTGCGCCGGAGGAGCGGCGCCTGCTCTCGTCGATCGCCGCCCAGGCCGCCGTCGCGCTCGAGCACGGCCGGGCCGTCATGCGCGGCGTGCTCGCGCAAGAGATCCACCACCGGGTCAAGAACAACCTCCAGACGGTCGCGTCGCTGCTGCGGCTCCAGGCCCGCGCCCCCGGGGCCGATGCGCGCAAGGCGCTCGAGGACTCCGTCAACCGGATCCTCGCGATCGCGGCCGTGCACGAGGTGCTGACCGAGCGCCGCGACGACGACGTCGACCTCGGCGAGCTGGTCGAGCGCCTGCGGGCGACGCTCGTCCAGGGCGTGGGCGCCGGCAAGCGGGTCGAGTCGCGCCTCGAGCCGGTCTCGATGCAGGGCGACCGGGCGACCGCGGTCGCGCTCGTCTTCTCCGAGCTGCTCCAGAACGCGCTCGAACACGGGGGCGACGACGTCACCGTCGAGCTCGGTCGCGACGACGGGCAGGTGTGCCTGACGGTGGCCGACGACGGCACGTGGCCCGATTCGGTCGAGGACGGCACGGGCCTCTCGATCGTGCGCGCGCTCGTCCACGACGAGCTGAACGGGACGCTCTCGCTCTCGGGCGGGCCGGGCCTCCGGGCCGAGGTCAGGTTCCCCGCGTGAGGATCCTCGTCGCCGAGGACGAGACGATCATCCGGCTCGACCTCCGCCGGACGCTCGAGGAGGCGGGCTTCGAGGTCTGCGCCGAGGCGCGCACGGGCGAGGAGGCGGTCGCGCTCGCCGCGAGCGAGCGGCCGGAGCTCGCGATCCTCGACGTGAAGATGCCCGAGCTGGACGGGATCGAGGCGGCGCGGCGGATCATGGCCGAGCGCCCGATCCCGATCGTGATGCTGACCGCCTACGGGCAGGACGAGCTCGTCGCGCGCGCCGTCGAGGCGGGCGTGTTCGGCTACCTCGTGAAGCCGTTCCGCGAGGCCGACCTGCTGCCGGCGATCGCGGCCGCCCGCGCCCGACACGCCGAGCTCGAGGCACTCCGCGAGGAGGCCGAGTCGCTCGCCGAGGCGCTCGCGACGCGCAAGGTGGTCGAGCGGGCGAAGGGGCTGCTGATGGAGCGCGACGGCTTGACGGAGCAGGAGGCGTTCGCGCGCCTGCGTCGCGCGAGCCAGTCCGCCAACCGCCCGATGGGCGTCGTGGCCGAGGCGATCGTCGCGACCTTCGGCGAGGGATGAGCGCGGAGCGGACGATCGTGGCGATCGGCGGCGGCGGGTTCTCCGCCGACCCTGCCTCGCCGCTCGACGACTTCCTGCTCGAGCTGACGGGGGCCGAGCGTCCGCGAGCCGCGTTCCTCGCGACGGCGAGCGGCGACAGCGACTACCAGACCGTTCGCTTCCACGACGCCTACGGTCGGCGCGGCGTGGCGACCACGCACGTCCCGCTCTTCGGCGCGCTCGCACCGGACGAGGTCCGCGAGCGGATCCTCGGCTCTGACCTCGTGTACGTCGGGGGCGGCAACACGGCCAGCCTGCTCGCCATCTGGCGGACGCACGGCGTGGATCTGATCCTCCGCGAGGCGTGGGAGGGCGGGACCGTGCTCGGCGGCGTCAGCGCCGGGGGCAACTGCTGGTTCGAGGCGTGCACGACCGACTCGTTCGGCCCGATCGCGCCGCTCGCCGACGGGCTCGGCTTCCTGCCGGGGAGCTTCTGCCCGCACTACGACGGCGAGCCGGAGCGCCGGCCCACGTACACCCGCCTCGTGGCGGAGGGCTTCTCGCCGGGCTGGGCCGCCGAGGACGGCGTCGCGCTCCACTTCGCCGGCACCGAGCTTCGCGAGGCGGTCACCGCGGTTCCGGGGAGCCGCGCGTACCGGGTCGACGCCGGCGGCGAGACGCCGCTCGACGCTCGTACGCTGCGGTAGCGTCCGCGCGTCATGTCGTTCCTGGACGACCCCGACGCTCCGCCCGCACGCGTCGTCGAGCTGCGCGACGAGGAGGTGGGGCTCGACGCGGTCGTCGCGATCGACCACGAGCTCTTCCCCAAGTCGGCCGGGGGGACGCGCATGGTTCCGGACGTCACGGTGGACGAGGTCTCGCGCCTCGCGCGGGCGATGACGTGGAAGTTCGCCGTCGCAGGCGTGCCGTACGCGGGAGCCAAGGCAGGCATCCGCTTCGCCGGCGGCGACCGGGATGCGGTGCTCTCGGCCTTTCTCGATCACGTCTACACCTGGCGCGAGATCTTCCTCACGGGGCCGGACATGGGCACGCATCCGGAGGATTTCCTCCGCTTCGCGGCCGACGGCGAGGAGCCGATGTGGGCCCGGAGCCACGACGGCATGAGCATGGACGACCTCGCCGTGGGAGCCGGCATCCTCGGCGGGGCCCGGATCGTGCTCGACCGGCTCGGGCTGCGCCTCGACACGGCCGCGGTGGCGGTCGAGGGCTTCGGCAAGGCAGGCGCCGGAACCGCGCGCGCGATCGACCGCGCAGGCGCCCGCGTCGTCGCGGTGAGCACGATCGAGGGCGCGCTCGTCGATCCGAACGGGCTCGACGTGGACGAGCTGCTGGCCCTGCGCCGCGAGCACGGCGACCGGCTCGTCCACCACGCCGGCGTGCCCGTCCGCCCGCGCGAGGCGCTCTTCGCGGCCGAGTGCGACGTGCTCGTCCCCGGCGCGCGTCCGGACGTGGTCACCGTCGAGTCGGTTCCGTCGCTGCGCGCCCGGGGCATCGTCCCGGCCGCGAACATCCCGTACGGGCCGGGCGCGGTCGAGGCCCTGCACGAGCGCGGGATCGTCGCCCTGCCCGACTTCGTCTCGAACGCCGGCGGCGTCCACCTGTACGAGGCGCCCGACTGCGTCGACGATCCGGAGAGCTGCCTGGGCGCGGTCGAGCGGCTGGTCGCCGAGACGACCACGCGCGTCCTCGACGCCGCCGAGGAGGACGACGTGACCCCCACGGAGGCCGCGCTGCGGATCGGCCGCGCCTTCCTCCGCGCGGCTGCCCCGTCGTCGACCTAGCTTCGCGCGACCTCGTCGACGAGCTGCTCCCACTCGTTCAGGAGGGAGACGAGGTGCTCGCGCGCCCGGCGGTGTGCCGCGATCGCGTCGACGTCCGACCAGTCCTCGGCGAGCTTCGACTCGAGCGAGGAGACCAGCCGCTCCTGCTCCTCGACGCGGCGCTCCAGATCCGCGAGCGGGTCGCGCTTCGCGGCGGCCGTCCTCGGCTTCGCCCTCGGACGCGGCTTCGGCTCGGGCGCCGGCGCGGCGGCCTCCGCCTCGGCCTCCCGCTCGGCACGGCGCTCGACGAGGTCGGCCCAGCCGCCGTCGTAGGCGTGGAGCGTCCCGTCCTCGATCGCGAGCGTCCGCTCCGCGACCGCGTCGAGAAGGGCCCGGTCGTGGGAAACGAGGAGCACGGTGCCGGGAAACGCGTCGAGCGCCGCCTCGAGCGCCTCGCGGCTCTCGAGGTCGAGGTGGTTCGTCGGCTCGTCGAGGACGAGGAAGTTCGCGCCCGAGGCGACCAGCAGCGCGAGCGCCAGCCGCCGCCGCTCGCCGCCCGAGAGCGACGCGACGTCCTTCTCGTGCACCTCCCAGCCCGAGAAGAGGAAGCGACCGAGCAGCCGCTGCGCCTCCGGCCGGTTGAGCCCGGTCGCCTTCTGGGCCATGACCAGCACGGACAGGCTCTCGTCGAGCTCGACCTCGTGCTGGGAGAAGTACGCGGGGATGACACCGTGGCCGAGGCGGACGCGGCCCGCGCGGTGGTCGCGCCGCCCGAGGAGCGTCTCGAGCAGCGTCGTCTTGCCCGATCCGTTCGGCCCGACGAGCGCGACGTGCTCGCCCCGCTCGAGCGCGAACGACGCGTCGTGCAGGAGCTGCTTCTGCCCCGCGGCCACGTCCAGCCCGGACGCCTCGACCACGGTGCGGCCGCTGCGCGGCGGGCGCAGGAAGTCGAAGCCGAGGCCCTTCGTCCTCCGTGTGAGGAGCTCGACCTCGCCGGTCGCCTCGGTGCGCTCCTTCGTCAGGCGGCCGATCTGCGTGAGCTTCGCCTGCGCCTGCTTGGCCTTCGTCTTCTTGTAGCGGAACCGCTGCACGAACCGGTCGAGGCGCGCGATGTCCTCGGCGAGCCGGTCGGCGGTCTTCTGCGCGTGCGCGGCCCGCTCGGCCTTCTCGCGCCGCCAGACGTGCCAGGGGCCCGGGAAGTAGGTCGCGCGCCCGGCCGACAGCTCGAGCGTCGCGTTCGTGACCGCCTCGAGGAACCAGCGGTCGTGTGCCACGAGCACGACGGCCGCGTCGAGCGCGGCGAGCTCGCGCTCGAGCCACTCGAGACTCTCGACGTCCAGGTGGTTGGTCGGCTCGTCCAGGAGCAGGAGGTCGGGGTCGCCGCCGAGGGAGCGCGCGAGCGAGGCGCGCGTCAGCTCGCCGCCCGAGAAGGTGTCGAGCCGCCGGTCGAGGTCCGCGTCCGCGAACCCGAGGCCGCGCACGACCGCGGTCGCCCGGTCGCGCCAGCCGTACCCGCCCGCGTGCTCGAGGTGCGCCTGCGCGTCCGAGTAGCGGGCGAGGGTCGCCTGGTCGTGGGCGCCGCCGGCCATCGCCTCCTCGAGGCGCCGAAGCTCACCCTCGAGCGCGACGAGGTCGGACGCGCCGGACACGACGTACTCGCGCAGCGAGAGGCCCCGCTCGAGCGGCGGGCGCTGGTCGTGCAGCGCGACCCGCGTCGACTTGGCGAGGACGAGCTCGCCCGCGTCGACGGTCGTCTCACCGGCGATCATGCGGAGGAGCGTCGTCTTGCCGGCGCCGTTCGGCCCCGCGAGCGCGACGCGGTCCTTCCGGCGCACCGCGAACGACACGCCCTCGAAGAGCACGGTCGCGCCGAAGTCCTTCCGCAGGTTGGAAGCCGTGACGACCGACATGCGACACATGGTCGCACGGCGGCGGCGGACCGCTAGGCGTGCGCGGGTGCGCCGACGAGCGTGCGGGCCGCGGCGGCGATGCCGGCGGCGTCGATGCCGGCCTGCGCGAGGAGCTCGGCGGGCGTGCCGGAGCCCGGCATCTCCCGGGGGGCGAGGATCGTGACGCGTGGCCGCTCGTCGGTGTCGGCGAACGCCGCGAGCACCGCCTCGCCGAGGCCGCCCTCGGGCCAGTGGTCCTCGGCGGTCACGAGCCGGCCGCCGGTCGCCTCCGCCGCCGCACGCAGGGTCTCGGCGTCGATCGGCTTCACGGAGTACGCGTCGATCACCCGGAGCGAGATCCCCTCGCCTGCGAGCGCGTCGGCGGCCTTCACCGCCTCGGTCACGGTGATGCCGGCCGCGACCACCGCGACCGCGTCGTCGTCGGTCGAGCGGACGACCTTGGCGCCGCCGACCGGGAACTCCTCGCCCGGTCCGTAGATCACGGGTGTCGCAGCGCGCGTCGTGCGCAGGTACGAGATCCCGTCAAGCTCGGCCATGGCCGCGACGAGCTTGGCCGTCTGGTTCGCGTCACACGGGTAGAGCACGGTCGAGCCGTGGACGGCGCGGAACCCGGCCAGATCCTCGAGGGCCATCTGCGACGGGCCGTCCTCGCCGATCGAGACGCCCGCGTGCGAGCCGCAGAGCGCCATCGTGGCGCGCGAGATCGCCGCCATGCGGATGAAGTCGTACGCGCGCGAGTGGAAGGCGGCGAAGGTGGACGCAAACGGCCGCCAGCCGCGCACCTGGATCCCGACCGCGGCCGCGATCATCTGCTGCTCGGCGATGAACATCTCCAGGTAGCGGTCGGGATGCGCGGCGCGGAAGATCTCGGAGTAGGTCGAGTTCGAGACCTCGCCGTCGAGCGCCACGACCTTGCCGTTCGCCGAGCCGAGCGCCGCGAGCGCGTCGCCGTAGGCCCGTCGCGTCGCGACCTCCTCGCCGAGCTCCCACGTGGGCAGCTCGAGCGGGCCGCCGCCGAAGTCGTGCGGCGCGCCTTCGGCCGCCGGCCTGCGCACCTCGATCCGGAGGTCTGGGTGCTCGCCCCCCAGCTCCTCGATCGCGGTCTCCGGGTCGTCGAGCGCCTTGCCGTGCGCGCCCTCCTTGTTCTCGACCGCCGGGGCGCCCTTGCCCTTCACGGTCTTCGCGACGATCGCGGTCGGGCGGCCGGCCGTCTCCGACGCCTCCGCGTAGGCGCGGTCGATCGCCTCCGGGTCGTGTCCGTCGATCTCGATCGCGTGCCAGCCGAACGACTCGACCCGCCGGGCGTAGAGGTCGAGGTCCCAGCCGTGCATCGTTTCGCCGGTCTGGCCGAGCCGGTTGACGTCGAGGATGGCGACGAGGTTGTCGAGCTCGTAGTACGAGGCATGGTCGAACGCCTCCCACACCGAACCCTCGGCCAGCTCGCTGTCGCCGCAGAGCACCCACACGCGGTACGGCAGCCGGTCGAGCCGCTTGCCGGCGAGGGCGACGCCGACCCCGATCGGCAGGCCCTGTCCGAGGGAGCCGGTGGCGACGTCCACCCAGGGTAGGACGGGCGTCGGGTGCCCCTCGAACGGGCTCCCGAGCTTGCGGAAGGAGAGGAGCTCCTCGTCGGAGATCGCGCCGCAGAGCTTGAAGAGCGAGTAGAGGAGCGGCGAAGCGTGGCCCTTGGAGAAGATCAGGTGGTCGTTCCGCGGGTCGTCCGGATGGTCGAAGTCGTAGACGAGGTACCGCTCCGCGAGCACCGCCATCAGGTCGGCGGCAGACATGGAGGACGTCGGGTGGCCGGACTTCGTGACCGCGGCGGCGCGGATCGAGTCGATGCGGAGCTGCTGCCCGAGCAGGCGCCAGCGGTCTACGTCGGTCATGGGGCTCGCCTTTCCCTGGGGAACATCCTCAAACGGGGCCATTGTAGGGCGGCGTTTCGGGGCTCAGGCTCCGGTGTACCCTGGACCCAGAGTCCACGTGAGGATCGCCGTTGCGTTCGACCACCGCGGAACGAAGCTGCGCGAGCGGGTGCTCGCGGATCTCGACGCGCTCGGGCACGACGTGGTCGACCTCGGGGTGGAGGGCCCGACGCCGCCCGTCGACTACCCCGACAAGGCGTTCGAGGTCGGCGAGGCGATCCGGACGGGCGACGCCGAGCGCGGCATCCTCGTCTGCGGGTCCGGCGTCGGCGCGTCGGTGGCGGCCAACAAGCTGCCGGGCATCCGCGCCGGGCTCTGCCACGACACGTACTCCGCCCACCAGGGCGTGGAGCACGACGACATGAACGTCCTCTGCCTCGGCTCCGAGATCATCGGCGCCGAGCTGGCCGGCGAGCTGGTGCGCGCCTTCCTGGCGGCCCGGTTCGACGGGGGCGAGCGCTTCCGGCGCCGCCTGGACAAGATCGAGGCATTGGAGGCGTATCCGACCCATGGCTGATTCCAGACTCCACGAGCTCGCCGCGCAGGGGCAGAGCCCCTGGATCGACTTCCTCTCGCGCGAGCTGATCACGAGCGGCGACCTGAAGCGGCGTTTCGAGGACGACGCGATCACCGGCGTCACCTCGAACCCGACCATCTTCCAGAAGGCGATCTCGTCCGGGAACGCGTACGACGAGCAGCTGCGCTCGCTCGCCCGCGAGGAGGACGACCCGCGCGAGCTCTTCTTCGCGCTCGCGGTGCAGGACGTCCGCGACGCGTGCGACCTGCTCCGCGACGTGTGGGAGACGCGCGCCCGCGGCCGCGACGGCAACGTCTCGCTCGAGGTCGACCCTGGGCTCGCGCACTCGACGCAGGCGACGATCGAGCAGGCGCAGCGCCTGAGCGACCTCGTCGACCGGCCGAACCTCTACGTGAAGATCCCCGCCACGAAGGAGGGGCTGCCCGCGATCGAGGAGATGGTCGCCCGCGGGGTCTCGATCAACGTGACGCTCATCTTCTCGCTCGACCGCTACGTCGAGGTCACGCAGGCGTACCTCCGTGGGATCGAACGGCTGCTCGAGGCGGGCGGCGACCCGGCGGGGGTCACGTCCGTCGCGAGCTTCTTCGTCTCGCGCGTCGACACCGAGGCCGACCGCCGGCTCGACGAGGTCGGGCACCCGGAGCTCAAGGGCAAGCTCGCGATCGCGAACGCGAAGCTCGCCTACCGGCGCTACCGCGAGATCTTCGCGGGGGACCGGTGGGAGGCGCTCGCGGCCCGCGGCGCGAACCCGCAGTACTGCCTCTGGGCTTCGACCTCGACGAAGAACCCCGAGTACCGCGACGTGCTCTACGTCGAGGAGCTGATCGGGCCGGACACGGTCGACACGATGCCGGACGAGACGATCGAGGCCTTCCAGGACCACGGCCGTGTGGCTCCCACGCTCGAGCGCGGCTGGGACCAGGCCGAGGAGCTCTTCCGCGAGATCGAGGCGGCCGGAGTCGACTACGACGACGTCACGGACACGCTCGAGCGGGAGGGCGTCCAGAAGTTCGCCGACTCCTTCGACGAGCTGCTCGAAGGGATCCGGAAGACGAGCCGCGACCTGGTCGCCGCGTAGCAGCATGGCCGTCGCGACGGCCGAGCTGGTCGAGCGGATCTGGGCGCGGGACGCCTCGGTCTGGACGGGCGCGGACGAGGACCGCTGGCTCGGATGGCTCGACGTCCCGAGCCGCATGCGCGAGCGCGTGCCGAACCTCGAGGCCTTCGCGCGCGGCGCGGCCGAGGACGGGCTGACCGACATCGTCCTCGCCGGCATGGGCGGATCGAGCCTCGCCCCCGAGGTGTTCGCGCTCACGTTCGGGGCCGGGAACCTCCACGTGCTCGATACCACGCACCCCGACGCGATCCGCTCCCTCGACGCGCGGCTCGACCCGGAGCGCACGCTCGTCGTCGTCTCGTCCAAGTCGGGCACCACGCTCGAGACGCAGTGCCACTTTGCCTGGCTCTGGGAGCGGCTCGGCGGCCGGGCCGAGCGCTTCGTCGCCGTCACCGACCCCGGCTGCGAGCTCGACGCCCTGGCGCACGAGCGTGGCTTCCGGGCCGTCTGGCCCGGCGAGCCGGAGATCGGCGGGCGCTACTCCGCCCTCTCGTTCTTCGGCCTTGTCCCGGCGGCGCTCGCCGACGTCGACCTCGGACGCCTGCTCGAACGCGCGCACGAGATGGTCGACGCCTGCCGGCTCCTGGAGGGGAATCCCGGGCTCGAACTCGGGCGGGCGCTCGGCGAGGGCTGGCGGGCGGGCCGCGACAAGGTGCTCCTCGGCGAGACGCCCGGCGGCTTCGGGCTCTGGGCCGAGCAGCTGCTCGCGGAATCGACCGGCAAGGAGGGGAAGGGCCTCGTCCCCGTGCCCGGCGAGACCGACGAGGGCCCGGACCGTCAGCATCAGGAGGTGCGGGTCCCCGACCCGTACGAGCTCGGCCAGGAGTTCTACCGCTGGGAGTTCGCGACCGCCGTCGCGGGGTCGCTGATCGGGATCAACCCCTTTGACCAGCCGAACGTGCAGGAGGCCAAGGACCGCACGCGCGCGATCCTCGGGTCGGGGCAGGAGCCGGACCTCGAGCCCGTCTCGTCGCTCGAGGAGCTGCTCGGGCAGGCGGACGACGGCGACTACGTGTGCATCCAGGCCTTCGTCGAGCCCACCGCGGAGGCCGAACGCAGAATCGACGCGCTGCGCGCGCGGATCCGGGAGGAGACCGGCACCGTGACGACGGCCGGCTTCGGTCCGCGCTACCTCCACTCGACCGGCCAGCTGCACAAGGGCGGTCCGCCCACGGGGCTCTTCCTGCAGCTCGTGGACGATCCCGCCGAGCTCGAGATCCCGGGCCGGGACTTCGGCTTTCGCCGGCTCATCCGCGCGCAGGCCGCGGGCGATTTCGACGCGCTCCGCGAGCGTGGCCGCCGCGTCGCCAGAATGCGCTGGGACGACGTGGAGGTGAGCGCGTGAAGCTTGGAATGGTCGGCCTCGGCCGCATGGGGGGCAACATGGTCATCCGCCTCGAGCGCGACGGCCACGAGCTCCGCTCCTTCGCCCAGTCGGGCGGCGGCACCGCGTCCTCGCTCGAGGAGCTCGTCGGCCAGCTGGAGGGGCCGCGCGTCCTCTGGCTCATGATTCCCGCCGGCGAGCCGACCCAGGCGACGGTCGAGAAGCTCCTGGGACTGCTCGAGGAGGGTGACGTGATCGTCGACGGGGGGAACTCGAACTTCCGCGACTCGCAGCGGCGTGCCGCCATGGCCGGCGAGCGGGGCGTCCGCTACCTCGACGTCGGGGTCTCCGGGGGCGTCTGGGGCCTCGAGGTCGGCTACTGCCTCATGGCCGGCGGCGACGCGGGCGCGGTCGAGCTCGTCCGGCCCGCGTTCGACACGCTCGCGCCGGAGAACGGCTGGGCGCACGTCGGCCCGTCCGGAGCCGGGCACTACGTGAAGATGATCCACAACGGCATCGAGTACGGCCTCATGCAGGCCTACGCCGAGGGGTTCGAGCTCATGCACCAGTCGGAGTTCGAGCTCGACCTCGCCGAGATCTCCGGTATCTGGCGGTACGGATCGGTCGTCCGCTCGTGGCTCCTGGAGCTCCTGCACGAGTCCTTCGCCCAGCACGGCTCGGGCCTCGAGGACATCGGGTCGTACGTCGAGGACTCGGGCGAGGGCCGCTGGACGATCACCGAGGCGATCGACCGCGCGGTGCCGACGCCGGTGATCGCGGCCGCGCTCTTCGCCCGCTTCGCCTCGCGCGACGACGTCAACTTCGCGGCCAAGGTGGCCGCCGCCCTTCGCAACCAGTTCGGCGGGCATGCCGTGCGCGCCGTCGAGCAGGCCAAGTCGAGTCCGGACCCGCGGGCGTGACGGAGACCCAGGCGCCCCCGGCAACCGAGGAGAACCCGCTCCTCGAGGGTCTGCGGCGCCGGCGGACGGCCGAGCCGTGCGTGCTCACGATCTTCGGCGCCTCGGGCGACCTGACGCAGCGCAAGCTCTTCCCCGCGCTCTACGCCCTCGCCGTCCGCCACATGCTGCCGGAGCGCTTCGCCGTCCTCGGCGTCGCCCGGACCGAGATGTCGACCGAAGAGTTCCGCGAGCGCATGCGTCGGGCGGTCGAGGAGCACGGGCGCGACGAGTTCCGCGAGGACGTGTGGGACGAGCTCGCCGGGGGCGTCCGCTACCTCGCGACCGACTTCGTCGACGAGACCGGCTGGGACGACCTCGCGCGGAACCTCACCGAGCTCGACGAGGAGCGCTCGACGGAGGGCAACCGGATCTTCTACCTCGCCGTTCCGCCCGACGCGTTCGAGGGGATCGTCACGCACCTCGGTGCACGCCGGAGCACCGACGGCTGGACGCGCCTCATCTGCGAGAAGCCCTTCGGCCACGACCTCGAGAGCGCGAAGCGACTGAACGCCGCGATCCGCGAGTACTTCAGCGAGGAGGAGGTCTTCCGGATCGACCACTACCTCGGCAAGGAGACGGTGCAGAACATGCTCGTACTGCGCTTCGCGAACGGGATCTTCGAGCCGATCTGGAACCGGCAGTTCGTCGACCACGTCCAGATCACGGTCGCCGAGTCGCTCGGCGTCGAGGGCCGCGCGTCGTTCTACGAGCGCGCGGGCGCCATCCGGGACATCGTCCAGAACCACCTCCTGCAGCTCGTCGCCATCACCGCGATGGAGCCGCCGAGCGACTTTGACGCCGAGTCCGTCCGGAACGAGAAGGTGAAGGTGCTGCGGGCCGTGCACACGCCGGGGCCCAAGCACATCGTCCGCGGGCAGTACGGGCCGGGGTTCATCGAGGGGGCGGAGGTGCCCGGGTACCGGGACGAGGAGGGGGTCGCGCACGACTCGACGACCGAGACGTTCGTCGCCGGGAAGCTCTACGTGGACAACTGGCGCTGGGCCGACACGCCGTTCTACTTCCGCACCGGCAAGCGGCTGCCGAAGCGCGAGACGACCATCGCGATCCAGTTCAAGCGCGCCCCGAAGCCGCCCTTTCAGGCCGACGCGGAGGACGGCCTGCGCCCGAACGTGCTGCTCCTGCACATCCAGCCCGACGAGGGCGTCTCGCTGGCGGTCGGCGCGAAGGTGCCCGGCCAGGGGATGGCGATCCGGACCGTGCACATGGACTTTCTGTACGGCGGCGCGTTCCGGGTCGGGCTGCCCGAGGCGTACGAGCGGCTGATCCTCGACTGCCTGCTCGGCGACCCGACGCTCTTCATGCGCGCGGACGAGGTCGAGGAGCAGTGGTCGATCGTCGACGCGATCGTGGCCCCCTGGAAGCGGGACCGGCCCGACTTCCCGAACTACCAGGCCGGCTCGTGGGGACCCGCCGCCGCGGACGAGCTCCTCCACCGCGACGGCCGCTCCTGGCGGCGGCATTGATCCGCGGCGCGACCATCCGGGACGTCGAGCGCGCGCTCGGGCGGCTGCGCGCCGAGGAGAGCGAGGAGGCCCAGGCGCCCGCGCTCCGCACGAGCGTCATGACGCACATGGCCTGGGTCCCCGAGCCGTGGCAGGACGCCGCGATGAAGGCGCTGGGCGGGCTCGCAGAGCGGCACCCCTCGCGCACGATCCTGCTCTTCCCGCGACCGGACGAGAACCGCGACGAGCTCGACGCGGACGTCGACCTGCGCTGCTTCGCCGGTGGAGGGACCGACCGGGGCGTCTGCTTCGAGGTGGTCGAGATCCGACTCTGTGGCCGGCGCGCGCACCATCCGGGGACGGTCGTGGCGCCGCTCCTCATCACCGACCTGCCCGTCTTCCTGCGCTGGCGAGGAGACCCGCCGTTCGGCTCGACGGAGCTCGAGGAGCTCACCGCCGAGGCCGACCGGCTCGTGGTGGACTCGGCCGAGTGGCACGAAACCGCCGGCTGCCTCGAGCGGC